>Ga0307516_10007845_pt1 | contig 12165 bp, 12 predicted proteins | sample 19_EM_MG_FD_203310 | JGI IMG/M metagenome (GOLD analysis project Ga0307516, IMG submission 203310) | Populus trichocarpa ectomycorrhiza microbial communities from riparian zone in the Pacific Northwest, United States - 19_EM | ecosystem: Host-associated > Plants > Roots > Unclassified | place...
ACAATAAAAAACCCCCCCCCCCCCCCCCCCCCCACAACCACTACCTACCCACCACAAAGACGCCACGGCGGGCTCGCGGACTCTGGGGATTCTGGGCTGGTGCCGGTTTTATGGATGGCACAGCGCAATTAATGTCGCGAACTCTGAGGTTATTCTACATACCAGCGGGAAACCTTCCACAGTGCAATCCTTCCCAACCCTACTCTACTCTATATGTCCGCAGCCTGCACGAGCTATTCCTAATTCGCCACCTCAGCAAGCGGACCCACCGCACGCAATTATTTGCAAAAAGGTCAATGGTGGGATCGGGCAAATCGAGCCGGGGGGGGAGGGTGGACCAAACAACCACCTCCGCCTCCGTGAGATCTCGCGTTGCCATCCGGAACATGTACATATGTAAAGAATCCCCAGCCGTCTGCGAAAGCAACTCTTTTCGACGGGGCTGCGAAATCAGCCCTCCCCCGCGGCCAAAATGTGACGTCGGCGCCCCGCTCGGCGATGAGCGATTAAACGCACGGGAATTGGTAAACCCCGGATCCCGCGTGTCCGCATTCCAGCCCAGCCCAGCCCAGCCCAGCCCCCCAAATGCATGCGTCTACGCTCCCCATGTAGGTGCAGCGCGGCTTCCGATGTGTGTACATACATACATACATATCTACATATCTACGGCCCGCGGCTGCGAAGTGCACGACAAACTAGCGGGGGCGGGGCGGCCGCGTCCGCCCAGAACGAACACGTAGATATCTACAATGCATCGCCAAGGCACGGCTTTGACTCGGGCCTATATATCTATGTATGTAGATACTTATGTATGCGGTTATGTGGAGTGTGCTATATGTAAGCATCTTACGTCATCGCGAAGCTTGTTTCTCGCTAGGTGTGTATGCGTGTATGTATGACAGCGGAGAGTGCGAGTCCGCCCTTCGCGCCGGAAAAGGGCAGATATCTATGTATGATATGTATTCCGGTGGCGGAGTACCGCGCGCCCTACCGACTTGCGGTATGTAGATCCCCTCGCTTGTTTTTGGTTTTGTTTGTTTTGCCATATATCGCATGCGACCTACGTATCTATGGAGACCATGGTGGTGTACACAGTGTCTGGTACACAGTGTGGCGATGATGATGGTGATTCATTGATCGTATGTGACCCTGCTGGATCATGATGATATTATATACAGTCCTTTTCCGGTACATAGTGTGGTGGGCGCCCGGATTTCTGGGAAGATTGCCAAGACGAGTGATCACTTGTGGTGTGGTGCGTTCCCCTCCGCCTCTTACACCGCAGTCGCTGGCTGATTCCGGTTGCAACTTGGTTGTTGGGACATCGCCGCAGGGCGGAAGCACTCGTATTGTTTTTGCCAAAACCCCCTCCAAATGAACACCACCCTAAAAAACGATATCTACATCGGACCTCCCTACCGACAAGAAACACCACCTGCATCTGGCATGTGCACCCCGATCGGAGTACTTACCACCGGTCGCCCCATCCGTACACACTGCCTGCCGCCACCTGAAGACTCGCCCCTCACTTCTCGGGATCCTTTTCCGCAGCGGCGGTCTTTGCGGGCACGCCCGCGGCGGCGGCGGCCCTCTCCTCCCTGTCGAGCTTGCGGAAGCAGACGGCGAAGCCCACCGTGCCGAGGAAGAGGATTACCGCGATGACGGCGTAGTTCCAGACGAGCAGGGGGTCGTCGCTGAGAGGCACGAAGGCCTGGCCGACGAGGGCGGCGACGGCGGTCATGCTCAGGTAGACGGCGTAGACGAGGGAGCGCATGTTCGTGGGCGCCTTGGCGAAGCAGTACTCCATCCCGGCAGTGACGGCGAGCATCTCCGAGAGCGCGATGAGGGAGAACGCGGGCGCCTGCAGCCACACCGACAGCGGGCCGGGCGGACACGAGTTCGCGAGCACGCCGCACGGCCCCGTCGTGTAGATGTAGTGCTGCAGCACCGCGCACCAGGCCAGCGCGACGGCCGCCAGAAGGAACCCGGTCGCGATGCGCCGCAACGGACTGAAGTTGATGTTGTGGTCCCGCAGGAACGGGTACAGGAATTGGTCGAAGAGCGGGATGAACACCAGCAGCGTGAACGGGTTGATGTTGCTGTAGAAGTCGTTGGGCAGCCCGTGCGTCTGCATTGTCGCCGCCTGGCTGGTCAGGTTGTGCAGCATCTGGTTGTAGCCCAGCCCTGTGTACGAGCCGTCAGCGGGGGGGCTGGCGGGGAGAGAGGGGGGAGTGGACTTGCAGAGAATCGGGAACCACGCCAGGACCTTGCACGCTCCGATGCCCCGCGAGACTTCGTCCACCCAGCTGTCGTCGAAGGTCATCCACGCGGGACGCTGGTCCACTGGGATGTTGCTGGGCTTGACGCGCTCCCAGAGGAGCGGGTCTTTGAGGCTCTTGTAGCTGGGGGGGACACGCCGTCAGCCGCGATACCTGCGTCGAAGGTGAGGGGGACAGCTCACGTCTTGACGGGGTTGATGGACCACCGCCCCTTGGTTGCCAGCTTCCACAGCTGGACCGCCTTGGAGAGGACGCTGCCGCTGGGCGGAGAGCGGACGTAGCGCTTGCGGCCCCACCACATCACGAACGGAGAGACGACGAAGAAGCTCAGCGGGATCATGTACGCCAGCCAGAAGCCGACGTACTTCTCGGCGTAGACCATTGCTGGGCGGCGTTAGAGGACGTGGGAAGAGAGGGGGATAGGCTGTGTGTGTGTGTGTACGGACCGGTTTCGCCGCACATGGCGGCGACGTTCATCATCAGGTAGAGGTAGAGGTAGGAGCGGGAGACCGTCAGCTCCGGGTCGACGAGCACTCGCCTGCCGTCTTTGAGGACCTTGATGGTCGGTCTGGCGTCGGCGCTCTGCTCGGCCATGAGTGTTCTGTCGCTGGTCAGCAGCGGGCCCCCGCCGTGCCGGACAGGGGAATGCGCACCCAACATTCGCCTTGATCGATCCCGTCCCCAGTCCCTACCGCAGACACATCAGTGGAAACTCGTCCCCACCAGCCGCTTCGCAGGAAAACGCACCATGACGATGACCCCCGCCATCAGCAGCGCCATCGACGCCTTGCCGTTGACGATGACCACGGGGGCCGAGGACACGACGAGCAGCAGATGTCCGACGATCGAGAAGAAGCACGCGTACACGATGGTCCTGAACCGGCCCCAGTGCACGTCGGCCAGATAGCCTCCGGCGAGGGGCACGAGGTAGACCCACATGGAGTCGACTTCGCGGACCAGTTAGTGACCACAATTCTCTCCGGACTCGGGCTGACTGACAAGTATTGATCGCGGTCGCGGGCCGCTGGCCGAGCCCGAGGGCGCCGGACTGTCCCCCGAAGCCCGCGCCGGTCGTTGAGCCGGCCGGCAACGGCTGCTGGATGTAATTGATGACTGTCTCGGCCGTCAGTACTGCGTCCCTCTCTCCGCTCGCCGCCGGTTGGAACGCACACACGGCGGTAGTTCCGCAGAACGAGAGGCGCTCGCACATCTCGACGAAGGCGATGGTGTGGGCCGTGAACGGCAGCGAGCCCGGCACGCGCGGGAGCGTCGCGAGCTCCTCCTCGGTGGGCTCGGTCGAGGCGCGCTGCGACGTCGAGGCTACGGTCTTGACGGCGGCCGGGGGGGAGTGGGAGGAGTAGACGCTCGAGCCCGCGACGGATATGGTGGATGCCATCGTATCGGCGCTGCTTGGAGGGAGGAGGGAAAGGAGGAGGAGAAGGAAGAAAAGGAGGAGAAGGAAGGAAAGGAGGAGGGGGGGAGGAGGATGGACGGCGGACACTTAAATTCCTGCCGCATAAGGTTTCTGCAGAGGTCGAAGCTTTTCTACTGTCGGGAAAAGTTTGCGCGAGTGCGGGCCGTTTAAGCTTCGCAGACGAGAGGACGCATGTCTGAATCCAGACCGGACGGGGGAGGCCAACTGGCGAGCGCCGTGCCAGCGGTAGCATCAGCGAGGGTATGGAGGCGGCCGTGATGGCTGGTCGGACGCACGAGGACGCGCCGAGTGACGGGTGGTGTTCGACGACGCGGAGCACACGGACGGCGCAGAGAACTTGGGCTGCGTCGAGGCCATGTGCATGAGTTCTCCTTCGTGGGGGAAGCCGCATTGGCCGTGGCCGGAACAGCACGATACTGTTTACCACGTAAAAGCTGGAGACGCAGATATCGCCCACGCGAGGACGAAGCAACCAGCCTGCCAGCCCTCGGTCAACTCTAGTCTGTTCTTCTCTCCGGTCTCTGTTGCACGAACAAAAAAACGCCATCATGTTGTGCACGAAGTGTGCAGCGAGTGATAGCGGGGGGACTCACATTCGGGGGACGATAATTCCATGCGTGAAATCGAATCCGAACCGGCGAAGCCCGGCATCAGCGCCGGCCACGGGTCCAGATCTGCAGGGCCGGAAGTGACGCCGCCCCCGCCGCCTCCCTCCCTCCCTCCCTCCCTCCCTCCCCCATTTTCAACGCGCGGCAATCGCACGATGGGGAAGATCTGCAGCCCTATGCCGTGCTATATTCCGTTTTGCCCTACATATGGGCAGCCATCCGTCCAACCTTTATTTTTTTTTTAAAAAAAAAAAAAAAAAACCTTCTAGAATCCGCTGGTCCGCCCCCCCCTCCCCCCTTCCCGCTGGCTGCTGCGGGTAGCCGCCGTACATACAGTCCCGCCCGTACATACATACATACCTACATACGTACGTACACGACGACACGTGTCCAATGGAAGGCCCGCCAGCGCGATGGGCCTCCGGACCGCCAACGCCCGCCCGCCCGCTCGCCCGCCCCGCCCGCCCCCTGCATTCGCTCAAACGCACGCACGCATGCACGCACGCATGCTCAGCCCCCCCGCCGTCGGTACACAGTGGCGTTTCATCCATAGATATAGAGCACTCTATCTACATATCTCCATATATACGGGCGGGAGCAAAGAAATGGAAAAGGAAAAAAAAAAAAAAAAAGTGGCGCGTTTCATCCATGGATAGGTGGAAGCACTCTATCTATCTATCTATCTGTATACGAACCTCATACGCATCAATCTATATATGATGAAAAGAGAGAAGCCAGAAAGAAGAATGAAATGGAGGAAGGAAGGAAGGAAAGGAAAGCGCCAACTCGCAACCCCATCGGGTTCCTGCGTTGAACTGACACGGGATGTTGTGTGTGTGTGTGTGTGCGCGCCCCCCAGTCGGGTCGGTCGCGTGCTGTAGGTACAGTATGTACGCACGCACGCACGGTACGCGTCAGGTTCGTGGACCCCCCCCCGATCGGAGCTGATGTCAGAAAGCCGCATGTCCTAGATTTATCTAGATGTGTAACTATATCTATCCACCGTTCGCAGAAAACACCCGGTCCGCATCTACCCACTCCGATATGACTGTATGCCGCGCAGCACACCGAGGACCTATAGGTGTGGGGGAAAGGGTTCCGTTCTGTTTCGTTTGTAAGGAGGGGAAGAGATCGGATGAGGATGGATGTATGGGTGGATGGATGGAGGGCGCCCAATCTCGTCATAGTTACTCCAGTGCCACTCCCCACATACATACATACATACATCATACACACATACTACATACATACATCATACACACATACTACATACATACATCATACACACATACTACATACATACATCATACACACATACTACATACATACATACATACACACGTCATATGCACGATCGGGCAAGCTTCTCCACTCTCACCGCACGCAATATGTATATGTATGTATGTATGTATGCATGTCCGCACTGGACGGGACGGACGGAGATGGAGCGATATGTAATATCGCGCCCCGCCTCACTCGTTTCTGAGGCTGGCGACTATCTAACTCGACTGTGTGGATATATGCAAGCCCATGTCTGGAGATCCGGCGGGTCGCAATGCAGGGGAGGAAGAGGAGGAGGAGGAGGAGGAAGAGGAAGAGGAAGAGGAGGAGGAGGAAGAGGAACAGGAGGAGGTGTCCGCCGCGAGGACCGCCCGCCCGCAGCCGCAGGTCTATATGTGGGTGGCTGCTATGTAATATCGGAAATAGAACGGCACATCAGCCACTTCTTATGTACGGCACGCACGCACCAGTAGTTATATACATCATAGTAGGGTGGAAAACAGTGGCAGCCACTCTGCGGCGCGTCCGCTGCACTACACCTATTAGAGGACGGCACATGAGATGAGGAGGTTTTTTTTCTTTTCTGCAGGACACACGAGATGCAGAGTGGAGCGCGAAGACGGTTGATGCAAGAGGTTCTTTTGTGGAGTACCTATGAACGTACGAATAAAAAAAAAAGAAAAAAAAAAGAAAAAAAAAAGGTTGCAAGTCGACTGTCCCTTTGTCCCATCACCCAATTATTCTCCGCGAGACATATGAAAAGAAAAAAAAACCCAGCAAACAAGTGAAAAAAGAACGTCTGATCAAATCAATCAAAAGCAAGCAAAAAAAAATTAAAAAAAATCATGTACAAGCATGTTTCTGTCGTTTATGTATGAGCATTCACCCGGGGTGTCCAATTCCCAGACACTCCAGCAGGCGGAGCATCACTGTACATGCACTGGTCCACCCTCCTCATCCCTCCAGCATCGCAACAACTTCCAAGCCATCCACAGAATAAAAAAGGATGTATGATTCATCAGCAGGCGGGGATCCGAATAGTCTCCGCATTCGGCAATATACCCCCAGAGCGGTATTCGGAATGCTTTTTTTCGGATCCACGCCGCCGGCAATCGGTATTATGTCGACCGAGCCGAGGGAAGAAAAAAGAAAGGTTTATTCTCCCCGCGGACCTTCGATCGATCGATTCGTTCGTCGTGGTGTATATGTACGTTGTTCTTTTTTTTTTTTGTGGTTTTCGTATGCGAGATTTTGGGAGCGTTGGGTAGTTCTGTTACTCTCGTCCTCGTCCTCGTCAAACCGTGAGGATTGGTGGGGGTGGGTGGGCGATGGCTGTATGCTGTCGGTTGGATCGCATGGTAGGGCGTCCGGTTCTCGATTACGAGGAAACGTCGAGCCGCGCGCGTTGAACAGCGACCTGACCGGTTGTTTAGGGGTTGGTGAACTCGCGGACGTGCACGTGCGAGTCGAAGTGCACGCTGCGGTTGGAGCTGGCCGGAGACACGTCCGCCTGGGTGCGGGCGGTGGTGGTGTCGAGGTAGGATGTGCGAGGGTTGCCGCCGAACTGGTTGAAGCTGTTGTTGCTGCGCGGGCTGGAGGAGTTCCTAAGGCGGGCCTGCTCACGCCGGCGGATGTCCTCCTCCCATTGCGATCCGTGCGGAACGCCCTCGATGGCAGGCACGTGGCTGGCGGTGGTGTGGCGCTTCTTGATGTCGACGATCTCGGTCGAGAAGTAGCCCTGGTTATAATGAACTATGATGCGGATCAGGCCGTCGACGGCCTCCCAGCCTCTCTTGTAATCGACGTTGAAGACGCCGACGTGCTCGGCCTTCTTGTACAGCAGCTTGGTGATGGCGACGCAAAGGCCGCGGCCGATGTGGCAGAGGTCGCGGTTCTCCTCGTAGGCCAGCACGGGGTTGCGGCACGGCCGGCACTCCTTGGAGTGGTTGTGGAAGTCCCTCATCTGGTGTTGGAGATCGGTGTCGATCAGCTCGACGATGGACGAGACGGCGGTCTTGTGGCCAGAGCCGCTGCTGTAAGGCAGGGAGCGGGCCATGTCGTCGGTCTGGAGCTGGGGGAGGTGGTGGATGGGGTGGTGGTGGTGGGCGGAACGACGGTGGTGGTGGTGGAAGTGAATGGTGATGGAGGTCGTGGGCCGGGAGCAGCAGTTGTAAGGGCGAGCGAAGATGGAGCCAGAAGGTGTTGCAGTATTGGAGACGGGACTGGGGACTGAGGGCTGAGGACCGGATCTGGGTTCTGGAAGTGGGAAGCAGTGGAGTATTTAATGGCGATGCTGGAGGGCGATGTGGGTGGGGGGGGTATAAAGAGGTAGGACGGTGGTTATGTAGTTATGTATTCCGGGAGCGTGGTAGGAGACAGGGATGGCCTCGGCCAGTCATAGAGTCATTTGTGGAGGGGGGCCCTGTCGCTCGCAAGGACGCATCCACAGGCAAAGAGGCGCGGGTCGTGTCACAAGGAAAAGCGGTCAGGCCATGCCCCTGGGCCGTCATTGTTGCCGTGCAGCATTCGGTTTCGGCTGCACAGCCTTCTCCAGATCCTCAATCAGCGCAAGCCAGCACTCGCTGGCTCGGATGGGACGGCCGGCGGGCCGGGGCAGCAGGCGCCCATCTGCCATTCTGGGCCGCGCGCTCCACCAGTGGCATCGGACAACAGCACGGCCGGGCGCTCAGTGGTCCTCAGGTTGCCGCCCCGACAGCTCGCCGGCGTCGCCGTCTCCGTCGTGCAGACCAGACGCCGCTTGCCCGTGCGCCCTGGGCGCTGGCTTCCGCCCGCCAAAAATACCGCCGGCGGGTAGCCAGGCATGTGCGCCTGCATGGAGCGAGCAGAGCAGAGCGAATGGGGCCGGCAGCCAGCCCGGGCGGCGACGGCGACAGTGCGTTTGGTCGGCATCTCGCGCGTGGCTGTTTTCGTCGCAGCCACACCCGGGCTCGGCGCAACCGGACTCACGCACGCCGCGGACGGGGCCAACACCACCACGCACGCGCCACACTCTGCGAGTGCGGAATGCTGGGAACGGGGCGATGGACTTGCCGCCACACAGCGGGGGACGGGCTGCTGTGACTGCGGGTTTCGTCCCGCTGCTGCTGCTGCGTGTGCGCGCACACCCACGCACCACCCGCCACAGGCCGCCGGGCGAAAAGCAGGTTTGAGGATCGCGGGGCCTGGAAGCGGAGCCGGGGCGAGGTCCCGGTGCTGGGCGGCCGCCCGAGTGAGGATCTCGCGGCGCCGCTCCCCGTCGCACCTGCCGCCGCCCATCGGCCCCGCGCGCGCCCGAGACGGCGTGCGCGCATGTCTCGGCGACAGGCTACAGAGCCGACGTCCGTGATGTGCGACATCGCAGTGTCGTCGTCGTGCATCGGCGTGCATCGTCGTGCGCTTCCCGCTAGCCCGCGACGCCAGCCCGTGCGAGCTGGAGCTGGAGCCACGATGGCTTTTTCTCCGCTTCGCTTAGCGGGGGTTCCGCATGCGGGACTGGGCCCCCACCTCCGTCGGTCGACGGCGGGCGGGCGGGCCTGGTTGGCCGGCCCCCTCCCGCCGGCGCGCTTGACGTCGTCCGTGCTGGGGGGTTTCTTCACACGGGGAAGCGGGGTAGGGGCGATGACGGAGGGCTCGCAGCACCGGCGATGCTGATTTGCTACCGGAGTTCTGCCCGCAGCGACGGCTGATGGACGGCCTCCGCTGGGCTTGCCAACGGTGCTGCACCGCAGCAACTGCAGCCGGCTCCTCCTCTCCTCCGCCGCGGACACTGCGTCATGGCGCCCGTCGCCAACCTGCGCTACTGGAGTCCTCCAACCGGTTCCTGGCCGCCCGCCGCTGTCTGTGTAGATACATGGAATGCATGCAGGCAGATGGATGCCGGCGGTTGATTGGGTGGCTAGCCGTCATGCAGGGCGTCCGCGTCCGGCGGAGAAAGCCACACGGCTCTCTACGCTTCTGGCACCAGAGCTGTTCCCCCCAGGCCTGCAGTCCGCCAGCGACGGAGGACGGAGAGACCGAAACCCTCACCGCCGGCAGAGATCGCAGAAGAACAGCACCACGGACTGAGGTGGTGGCGGCGGCGGCGGGTGATCGTGGGCCCCGGCCCCAGCATCATGGCGATTTCCGTCACGACGTCACCGGCGCGGTCGAGGTTCCAGACGATGTCGACAGCCGGGACACCTTGGATTCCGCCTTACCACACCACACCACCACCACCCACGACAACCCTACAGAAACACTCGGAGGGCCATCTGTCCCTCCCGCAACAGTTGCTGATTTTTTTTCTTTCTCTTCCTTGCTGAACTTCCCCTGGCGCCTGCTCGTTCGTCGCTGAGGTGGCTGGAGCCTCCTCGTCTCAAAGTTACGGCGGGCAGTAACACAGCCGATCCCGTGGACACGGAGAGGAGAGAAGAGAAGAGAAAGAAAAGAAAAAAATAGAAAGAGAAAATAGAAAGAAAGAAAGAAGGGGGGGAAAAAGAAAGGAAAAAAAAAAAAAAAAAGAAGAGCAGTGCGACCCTTCCATCGCCTAAATCGTCCCCATGCAAAGTATGTTTAGCACCCCCCCCCCCCCCCCCCTTCTTTGCCACCGAACAAACTGCTATCTGTGGCACGTCCATTCCCATTCCATCATTCTATTTGCTCCAGCCCCGTCGTCGCGAGGTCGAGTGCACAGCAGCAATAGATACTCTAGAGCTGCCGGAGTAGGCAGGTCCGCAGAGCAGGCACTCTTGCTCGCGTTTGCGGTTGCCCCAAGGCTGCGCCCGTCTCGCGGCGGCGGTGGCTGCTGTGATTCCGACAACGAGAAACATTACGCAGCAAACATTGCCCACCCTCCGCGATGCTGAACTTGCTGCAGTCCCCCCCCCCCGGAAAGAAAGAACGCGAAAAGAAAGCGAAAAGGAAAAAAAGAAAAGAAAAGAAAAAAAGTCTGCGCCATCTCCGCATCGCAGCAGCATCGACCATAATACACGTATGCAAGCCAACCCAGCCCAGCCCGCCAGCCAGCCAGCCAGCCAGCCAGCCAGATGTGCTTCTGGAAGCAACGTAGAGTGGGGATCTTCACCCGACGGGCGAGAAAGTGGGAGGAAAGGACATTTCGCCACCTCCTACAACATATCATACATACGTGTTGGCGGGGGGAAAAGGAGGCTCATGACGCGTCGGTAAAGGCGTGCCGCAGCGGCGTCGTTCGCGCACATCCTCTGCACGGACACACCGACGAGCATCTTTCTATCCAACCACGACGAGCAGATAGATATGCAGAGTAGATGGAACGACGCCTGCATGGGGATTTGCTGTATATGTATAGAGAAGAATAGCCAGCCACCGATCTGCCCATCCATCGCATCGGATTCCAGATGGAGAAGAAGAAAGAAGAAAAAAAAAAAAGAAAAAAAAAAGAAAAAAAACTAAGGAGAGGAAAAGACGCCTCTCGAAGGTCGAGACACCGTTGAACGCTGCACGCTGCACGCTGCACGCTGCACGCGGCGGGCGGCGTCACGGGGTGTTGTCCAAGGCGAAGGGGACAAAACTCCGGACGGGGCTGCAGCCTCGCCGGGATCGCCCGGAAGACTGCACGATCACGCGGTTGCAGCGAGGACGTACATACCCACATACATATCCATAGATATGGAGTATGTACCTTACAGCAGCAACCCCGACCAGGGAGGCGGGGAGGCTGTAAATCACGAAACGCCCCCCCGACGGCCGACATTCCGCGAGGCTCAGCGAAGACGAGTTTGCGCGCGATCGCTGTGTCGCCGCGTCGCGTCAATGCGTCCGCTTAACTAAGCTACATGTGTAGATATACTGTAGGAGGTATGTACCTCTGAATCTATGCGTAAGCCGTCTCCTGCTTCCCCCACGCTGCACACTGCGCTCAGCACTCTATGTATGTGCTCTAAGCAAGATGTACTCTATCTACTTCTGGAGTTGCCGCCAAGCGCGCTTAGTCACCGGCCGCACCGCCGCACTGCTGCCTGGTGCGTCCGTGTGCGTGACGGACGGATTACATAACCGGTCCCGGTCAACCGGATATCACAGCCACCCATACATAGAGTACAAAGATGTATGTACCTGGTCGGTGGATCCAGGGCTGGTTACGTAACGGCCACCTGCCCGGACGAGCTTAGTCACCGGGCGATTCCGCTGCTGCTGCTGCCTGGCAGATACATACTCTACTCTATCTAACTGCCCAGCTGCGTGCTAAAAGTACTTTCTAGATAAATATCTCCGTGTTCGGTTCGAGCACAGCCACCCCCAGCCCCCTCTCTCCGCTTCAGCATGTTTTGCGGTTGGTTGAGTACAGCCGCGCCCCCAGACAGGCGACTGCTGGAACAACGGAAGACGGAAGAAGATGAAAGATCGGTAGTAACGGACGAATGACCGGGTGCACCATCCAGACGGGCTGCTGCTCCCCCCCTCGCCCCCATCCCCGCCTCCGTCGCGCGTGCGCAAACACCATCCGCCAAGAATATCTACATATCACCTGTACCTCACGTTCGATACCTGCCGATGTAGTCTACTAACTTACTCTGCATGTGCTACTCTACTCACATACAAG
>Ga0307516_10007847_pt1 | contig 12164 bp, 16 predicted proteins | sample 19_EM_MG_FD_203310 | JGI IMG/M metagenome (GOLD analysis project Ga0307516, IMG submission 203310) | Populus trichocarpa ectomycorrhiza microbial communities from riparian zone in the Pacific Northwest, United States - 19_EM | ecosystem: Host-associated > Plants > Roots > Unclassified | place...
ATAAGGTGTACATCGTTCCTCGTACGATACGTTGTGGCATGACAGGGAGGATCTCCGTGCGGTCCCGAAGTTGCTGGGCAGAGTGGAAGGAGAGAACAAGAGACCTCAATCAGCGTGATGCACATGAGGAGAGCGTACGAGTTTCGAAGAAGAAAATCGTGAAAGGAAAGGATAAAACAAGTTCTTTGAACGTGAATGACATTGTCAAAAATATCCATGAATGTAGCACCGCTGCAGCAGCAGGAGATTTCTGTATCGTCACGTTAGTTGTTGAATTTGTTGGATTTCGGGATTGATGCGAGCGTGTGCGATACCCTGCCCGCACCACCCTTTTTGGGTTGTTCTTTTGTCGTTTCCCTTTTAGGTACAGTAATTCACCAGTCCTTGTACACACCCCTGCTCCTTTGTACAGTTTTGAACCTGATTTTCTAGTGTAGTAATTCCTTGTATATTGTGAACTGCAGGCTCTAAATAGTGTCTATACATCGAAATAATACATCCCGACCACGAAACCCCCGATATGAGGAGTTCTTGCCAAATGGGGAAACCGAGATTTGGACCCTGCTCCTTTGTACACCAATGATTTCTGCATAGCTCAGTCAATTCTTGACCGTTCGTCAAGCTGCTTTGGAGGATCAGTATTCAGATACCTTAGGAAATATCTGTTTACTCAGAATTTTAATAAATTCATGTCATACAGTGCAAACCACAAAGGAATGAATGGTGAATCACTGTACATTCAAAATTCGCGGGGGTTGATGGTGGCTGTGTGAAAAAATGTGGACAGCTCTCTCTCACCCTACGTCCTCGCTTCACCAACCTGAGGCTCGCCTCTTCGTCGTCCATCTCGCCGGCGCATGTTACTACGTCATCCACTGCGATTTCAAACTCTTCCTCAATGCCTCCATGAACTTCAAAGTGGATGAGCGAAACCCCAAGAAGACGGCCCACCTAATCGCTCCGCGTCATCCTCTACACCCTCATCATCCCCCACTTATCAGCTCATCTGCGATTCGGCTTCCCCCACCATGTCCTCCTACTCCACTATCTCTACGCGGGATGGCTTGTCAAAGAATATTCCTACCAGCGTCGTCCAGCAGGAGAAGCAGTTCCAGAGGGCTGGTTCGCCCATTAGCGAACTGCTGAATTCGGCGAGGTAGCCCTTGTTTGATAGTGACAACGAATCCGCTGCAATCAGCTCCTGAAAGAGCCAAAGACACTCTGTTTGGGAGGCTGCAGGCGACCAAGGACAGTCCTTTGGGCAAGATATGCACCACGCGTGCCATGGGTGGTACTCTGGAGGAACGAGATCGAGAAACACGGAATGGAGATGTCCGTCGGCGGGTCATGAGTTTCCTCCTCCTCTCTGACAGGCAACACGTGCATCCCCATCCTCGCCTTATGTGCCTCCAGCCCCTACTTCCTCACTCTCAGCTCCTCCTCTTGATATAACTGCTGGGTTGATGAAGAGATGACGTCGGATGATGAGAGGCTGCCTCAGCCGCATAGAGAACGGGATCGAGGATTAGAGACCAGGAGAATGTTCCACCGTCGACCGGTGCTGCCAATCATGCACGAACAAGAGAGTGCGAGCTGCACAAAGCAAGAACGAGGGCGCATGGTGTAAACTCTGACTTGATGCGAGGGTGGAGCGCAAGTCTCGACCCGAATTCCTTTATTTAGCAGCCAAACCTCCCGCACTACGGAAACGTATCGTTCTTCAACCACATTGGAAATTTTTTGTTCTTCAAAGGGCGTTGTTGAACCCCGATGAGGATTGCTCAGATTCATGAGGTGTGACGCTTTACTCTATAATCCTCTCCCTTCTCATCCTCCCTTGTTTGTTTTTTTAGTCCGCCAAGGAAAAGACTGCGTAACCGAAGGAGGCCTATCAGACCAGCATGTCGCGAGATGGCTTAAGACGGGGTGACAATCGCGGTGAATGGATGCAGCCGTCCGATCTCCCTTGCCACCCTTCCTCCCCTTCTTGTCTCTGCCACCGCTCGATGACGATGAAATCGAAGATCAGCGCGCTGCTTTGACTGAAGGAGCCCACTCGGATGCCAAGTTGCCCTCTTCCTCCTGGTCCTCCCTCTTCTCGTCATCTAATTCCATTCCCCGTTGTCGAGGAGACCCAACACAAGTTTTCACCCGTATCATTTTCACCATGACAGCCGCTGCTCGCTCTGCCCGGCGCAGATATCGTCGACACCTTAATTCTGGCTCTCGACCAGGAGAAACTGTTCCCTCCTCCCCATCTCCATTTTCCTCCCCGTTGACATTCAACGACGGTCCTCCCCGCTCGTCCAGTCCAGACCACGTTCCACGTCGAGGTATCCATCGCGTTTAAAGTGTGTTCATCACGACGAACGCCTGCCAACGTCTGCAAGAGCCCAGTGGGCTCGCTCAGCGCGCAATGTGGAGACAAAGATGAATGCTCAGCAGGCGACGACGAGGATGGTCAAGGGTGGGAAGGAGGGCGAGTATGAAGACAAGGCTACGTTTGAGGCGCGGAACGAGTAATGAGAGAGTACGACGAGAGAAGGAGAGGGGGAAGGAGGTGTCAGAGTTGGTCAGGCTGGGGATGAAGAAGCACGATGTGGATTACGAGGATAGAGAGCAAGGGCGCGAAGAAGAAGCAGAAGCCGGAGATGACGAGTGTCGACCGGTTGATTTCGAAGATGATGTTGCGGAGGAAGGACAACGGTGCATATCGACCGTTGACGGGATGGAGGCCTTTGGGCCCCAGTTAACCTCGTCACCCGCACTGCGATTTTACTGGAAGCAAAGAAGGAAGAGGTGGAGCCGACGCTGATGCCAAAACCGACCTTGGGTCTGAGCCCGTCCATGGCAAGGGATCAATCTCAGTCGGGGTGGTGAAGAGGTGGCGATTCATGAGGATATCATGCGGGGACAACGAGGCCTCGAAGGATCCATCGAACACGAAGGATGGCGACGAGGACACCAGCGCACGGTTGTCAAAGCTGGGCAAGGTTAATCTGAGGCGGAACCTTCAAGGGTGGGTCCCAGAGGTACGCGTCGGTTTCGGGGAGGGAAAGTTGTCCCGCTCGAGGTGTACAGGACAGTGATTTCTGAGCCTGGGACGGTCCATGAGAGGGTGGAATATAGACCGGTGCCAAGGCTAGGAACTGGGTGGCTTCGGGCTGGAATCCACTGGAGAGGGAAGGGTAGGAACGTGAGTGTTGGCGCGGTGAATGGGAACGGCGGGCAGCATTCGTTGGGGAACACTCGGAATCCGTCTGCCTTAGGCCAAACAAATTTTATTCTTCAATCTTTTGTTTGTTTTCGTCGTCGATCGTCACATCGCGCAGTTGGTGAGTCGTCTTCAAAACAAAAGACCTCTTACTTAACCACAATTTATAAACCAAATATCCAGTAGTGAAACGGTCCCTGACTCAACGATAACCGACCGGGTCCTGTCAATGGGACGACAAAATCAAAAGTGGCCTCGGAATGGACACTACGTTTTTTAACCCATAATCGGGAGCGACAATTATGATTATATGAACAGAAGGTACAGAATAGCAATAAATTAATAAGTATTATATATGCTGTATGAACGAAGATCTTGGAAAGAGTAGCAAAAATCGTTATCGGCTGAAAACCAACGGGTCTGATGCGGTCACATCAGAAGTGGCTGGACCGATATAGAAGGGCCCGGACGCGGCTACTATCACGACGCTCTCACCATCCTCCATTCCTATCCATCTATCCCTGAGGAGATTTGACCTCTTTTGGAAGTGTGATGTGACACTTTCGCGATCTTTGAAGGTGTCGACTTTGTGAGGGCTCGATAACGCCTCATATTCGCGATATCCACAATCGGGCTCAGAGGGTCCTTATAAATATGTTAAGCAAGGTATATGTAGAAAGAAATTAAAAAAGATTTGATCCTGTGGTTCAGGAAATCATGAGCATTGCTTTTCCGCTCATTTTTCTTGAGGTTACAACTTCGATACATGGCAAAATGGCATCGGAGTACCCCCAGAGGATGTATATACCTTCACCGGACATATTTGCATCAACTCCGAGGCAGTTTGGTGCATGACGAAAGAGGAAACATGTTCCGTCCCATTGAGTGGTGATTGAACACGGTAGAAACGCCAAGGATCAATGTTCAACCAGTGAAAATAGAGGTCCAAGAATCCGGTCGGCCCTTTTTGACAAACAAGTTGACAATATCCCCATTGATGAAAACGAACTGATTCCAGGGAGGCATTCACGACCCAGATACCGAAAGACTGTTCTAGAAGCTTAAGATTACACACCATTGCGACCGTGGCGAAGCCGCATCATAGGTGTTGACTGTGGATGACTTCGAATAGCTCAACGTTCAGGAACGCCAAGACGCAACTTAATTAAAGTGCCATCGATATCATCACCCCAAGATCCAGACCGAACCGGTGATTCGGAGAAAAATCCCGCAAAACGTGGCCACTGAGTGTTCGGATGCGGCAAGAGGATCTCTCTTTCCAGAGAGTACTCACAATGACCATCACGAGCCTCTCGCCTACCCGTATCATCATGGACAGACCCCCTTCGGAGGCAGTCATGTTCCGTGGTCATTTGTCCGGTGGTCGTACCATGTGTGGTGGAGAACCTGGGTAACCCAGAGTAAGCGGACATGAAATAACCCCGATGTTTTCATCGCTCAGATCAGCAGACGTCTTGAGAGGCCGAAGATGACACCCACATGTATGTTGAGTGAATCGGATTGGTTCGATGGCGTGATAGCAATCCATCCGTTCGACCAGGCGTCGGTTCCCTATCTTCACGTAGTCTTTCGTGCTGTGGTTGTGTCATGTTAGAATAATGGAAAAAAAGTGCTCAGGAGAAGGGCCCCGCGGATCGTCATTCATCGAGAAATTTACTCATTCTCAACGAATGTCCTTCAGACTTCGATGAATCCCTTCACCAGTTCCGAGTCTTCTTGCTCGTATAAAATTCTGGTGACCTATCATCCCGCCGCTTACTCGACGCTGTGACTTCAAGGCGATTTGTTCAAGACAACGCACAATTGCAAATCCCACCATTTGGAGTCAATCCCCACAAAACTGATATCGAAATCGTTAACCCATTATTGAGGGACACCGCAACCCACACGACGACCAAGCAGTCGGGACAGGATCACACGGATCGATCGATCGCTGACTTGGCTTAAGAATACGAACCCCAAAATATGTGGAGGGCAGAATTTCCTTCAAGCACGAGGACTCCAGTTCCACACCATCATGATATGAGCAAAATCGATTACATTGCTGCCAGGAATGAGATCACCTGGCCATAACGCCGTCCAAATTCAAAGCTCATCGATAGCCACAAAATTGGTGCATGCGATGCCAATCTGAGGCTCCCGCGCTAGATGAAACTTGAAACAGCTGCCCAGAAAACTGATGCGTTGGACAACCGGTCTTATCGCTGGGCGTCCAATCGCCTTGCCGATCGCACTGGTCTAAATGACAAGCGTAAGTATGTAATGCGGGCTTCCGCTTTGGGATCGTCGCGAGTTATGTAATCTATCCTATACCTCAATGAACCGAATTGACCCAATTTTTTCTTCAATTAATACAGCGAGGTATTAAAGCGACGATAAGCGATATCAAGGAGCTCCAACCGGATCGTGTGCTCGATGATAAGCGATGTCAAGGAGGGATGGGACTTTTCCTGATCGAGTCCGACTTCGGTGCCGATTCCGGATTGACCACATCCATCCCATCTGGCACCAATTGCTCCCTGCAAGGAGATATGTATGTCTGACTACTTTTCTTGCGCTTATTCTTTCATAGATTCTTCCTGTTTGTCTGTGGTACCACCGAGGTTTCGAGGGTGGGCTGAACGATTCTTTTGGGATCTGTAGCCTCTTCTTGCCGTTATCCCATCGCGCGCCATCTTTCCGCGGTGCAGGACATACTCAAATATGCAGTGGAACATATGAGTCGAAAAGAAAATGATAATCATCGATTCTGCGCTCCCACGATTCTCGGGACTCTCGATTCTGGCAAAGTCGACGCAGAATCGATGGCCAGAATCGACCGAAAATCGGCTATTCTGACCACCCCTAATTTGCTGAACGTGGCGACTTTTTGTTCGGATGAAAACGAGTATACAAAGGAATCGATACACCCTCGCGAGGCCGTACTGGTATTCTCAGAATGTCTTTCCTCAGTGCTCCCCTTTTCGTTGCAGGTGTTATCCTCGCCGCCATCGTCGGTTTGATCGCCTGGTCAGTGACACCACCTACCCCAGAACCTGGTCTTCCCGGGCCCAGAGGATGGCCCATCGTCGGAAGCCTCTTCCAGCTTGGTCCTGACCCTGCACATACCTACCATATGTGGAGCAAGATCTATGGACCTGTGTTCAAAATTCGCTTGGCCAATAGATGGGTCGTCGTCGTCAACGGCGCTAAGGCCGGAGATGAGCTCCTTGCAAGTGCACAATACGGTGCCATCTTCCAGTCCCGTCCAAAAGTACGTATCCAATTCATCGCAGTTCTCAACCGATGAATCTCATACATGACATTCCAGCCTTACACCTTGAACAAACTCCTCGGTTCGGCTTTGCAGGGGACTGTCACCCTTGGAATCTCCCCCTATGATGACCTCTTGAAACGTAAACGTCGTTTGGCTATTTCCTCCGTGAGCCCTGCTGCAACCAAGACGTGACTGTTCTACATCTCAATCGCAGTGCTATCCACCAGCTGACGATCACTTTAGATATGGAAACATCCTCGACAAGGCCTCTCAATACTTCATCCGCTCTCTCAACGACGCCCACAACAAGGAAAACGGCGGGCCCATCGATCCCTTCCCCATCTTCTTCCAGGGCGCAACCGTTCTCGCGGTAACCGTCATATGCGGTGCATCCGTCGAAGAAGCCTCTACTTTTCTCACAGATATACCCTTCCCGATGAAACGCATTGGAGAGTACGTCATATCACCTGCTCGATCGAAAAGAAAACCCTATCTCACGCATTAATTCCAGGATTCGCAACATCAATGGTCACTGGCGCGACTTTTTCCCCTTCCTCCGCTGGCTCCCGGACTCAAAGCTGTTCAGAGAGGCAGTTGCCGTCGCAAAATATCGTAATCAAAAACTCGACTGGATGTTGGATCGGGCACGCTCGTACGCCGCTAAGGGAATCGACCAACCTTGCGCTGCCGGAACCATTCTCGGCGAGAACAAGCTTGAACTGTCCGATGATGCTCTTACCAGCGTCACTAACTCCATGGTCTCTTCCGGTCTTGGTAAGTCCCCTTCCAGTGCTCCGATTGACGGCGGATCATCGTATGTTTTTTTCCTCAAGACGCTCACATGCCCAACACCTTCTTGTGGGGTCTCGGGATTCTCGCTTCACAGGTAGTTATCCAGGAAAAGGCCCTCGAAGCCATTCTCCTCCAGGACAAGCTCGGCGATGCGATGAACTGGGACAAAGACAACTATCTCACCGCCTTTGTCAAGGAAATCGGCCGGTACTTCACCACGTTCCGTCTGGCAATCCCGCGTGAGACGATGAGCAAGGACCTGCTCTGGAAAGGTCACTTCATCCCCATCGGAACTACGGTTTACACCAACACGCACGCAATGAACCGAGGTAAAAACGGTCCTGTATATCCTGTTGATGATTCCATTACTAAGGTCTGGCGATTTCTACATAGACGAAGCCCGCTTCGTCAACCCTGAACGGTTCTGGCCCGAGCGTTTCATGACGGGCGTAGCCCCTGAAGCCGAGCGCACGATGCCTCACTACGGTTTTGGTGTTGGTCGCAGGTATAGACGGATCTCTCGTGATATAATACATGTCCTGATCACGCTTCATCCAGGAACTGCCCTGCTACCAACCTGGTGCATAAGGAACTCTATACCGTCTTCAAACATATCATCCTGAACTACTCGCTCAGGATTTCTGACGGAGAGAAGGAGTTCCACCCGATCGATGGCTGCGCTGATGGTCTTGAGTTCAATCAAGCACCGAAACAGTTCCGGATACAGATGCGGGTCAGGGACCAACAGAAGTTGGACGCCTATCTGGCGACAGAGCTTTCAAGAGAGTTCCACTCGTAATATCCATCATCGTTGGCATCGCTTTCCACTCAATTTTCTATATATGCGCGATCTCGGACCATTTAATGAATAGAATATTTCCCGAACCAAATGGCCTGTTATCTAGAACCCTGTTGGGCTCGCTCAGTCATTCGCATGAAAGCGAAATCTTGTAGTAGAGACCTTGTCATTTCTTACCGTTATCTCTCAATGTACTCGAAACACTAGGTACCATTTTGAACTGGTTTCACACCAATCGGTCTGGATCGCCGCCGGTTTACAACAGATACTAGCTTTTTCTCGTGGGTATGTTCGACGATGCCTTCATACCACTGGCAGAGCATTAATGGAAGCTTTCCGATGGGAACTAATTCGACTCACTTCGTACTAGCGAGTACTGCTGTAAGTAGTATTAACGCGGTCATTACAAATTCCGGAATCCATATCTCATCATGGACCCTGCGCCGGCGCCTAAAATCCGCCACCTCCCTCTCCGGTTCCGCCAACCTCGCCCTGAGGTCCTTCCTGTATCGCTCAATCTGTGCTTCTGTATCTTCAACTTACTTCTTCTGCGCGTTCAAATGTTCAAAGCGCAACACGTTTCGCATCGGTACTTAACTACATCGAAAGAAGAAAAAACGAAAGATCAAGCTTGACGCCATCGACCCTCCTTGCAAAACCTAACGTGTTCAGGCTCTCAACCCAACACCCCGGAGTCAGGGTTCAAGGTGGACATAACACTTATCCATGCGTTGCCCGATAGATACGGCTGCAGCAGCTGGGTCGGTTTGTAGTTGCGGTAGCCTACGGGATGTGGTCACTGGGGAAGACAAAATTAACATTTGGATAGAGGTAGGGTGGAGGGCTGGGCAAGAAACGGCATCACAAAGAACACTCTTACGGGGGCTGTTAGCGAGGGAACGGAAAGGACGGACCTGAAGGCAGGGAGTAAGATGAAGGAAATTGATGAAAGAGGAGGGTGTGGTTCGAAGAACATGCGTGGAAAGGGACGTTAAAAGAAAGGATGTTCTGAAGAGTCGGCAGCACAATGTTCAATCCCAGCACGGCGACCAATTAAGATTACAGAACAGGCGGGAAAGGTAAGGGCATTGAGCAAGGAGGATTTGAAAGGCGTTACCTTTTCCGTTTCACAGTCCAATGACCGTTCGAAGAGGCAACAAACTGGAAATTAGTTCAGATGCGCGGCATAAGGAAATGCACGCTCTCTCTTTGATCCTTTCCTCGTCCTTCCGCCCTGGGAAAAGTGAGCTTGCAACCTTGTCCCGGCGGCCGGCGCCAGGTCCTGGTGGCGGTCTCGTTATGGGCCAGACTTTGCTTAACAAGACACTTCACGAGTGGGGAGGATATTGAGCAAAATCGATTGTACTCAGGCTCTTTATCCCTTGTTCTTGTGTGCTGACGCAAGGCGTCTCGATGTCGTTGATAACGGGCGCTTGGGTGTGAACGTCTAGTCTCCCGTACGCAGACTCTGTACCAGATAAGTAGGATCGTGATGACAGGTGCCGGTGAACCGTGAGAAACACACATGGCGGCGTCATTCTAGGTTTCGAATCCAACAATCTCCTAGCCATTTAAGAGAAATACCTGGGCCTTGGTTAGCTGGGAAAGTATGGCATAACAAACAGAATCTGCCGTGGACAATTGCTTGCTGATCAGTGAATCTGATCAATAATTCACGTTCACCTGACCCGTAACGCCCATGCTTTGCCCCAACACGTTCCAAGTCCATTGAACAGACGAGGAAACGTGCAATCGTTCGAAATATCATAAATACGGCGTGGCTGATCGAAACGAACTTGAACTAGGTATGTGCGAGCTTCAGCCTTCAGCATCGTACGAAGTACAACTCCTTATTGACTCCAAAGCTCGCCAGCCAATCCCATCAAAATAGCGAGATTACCATTGTACCCACGAGAAATACAGATCGTTTTCCCGGGTATCGTACAACCAGCTTGTGGCCCACGGTGAACTCGACTGCAGTACAACACCCGGTTCTCCCCGGATGGTCAAAAAATACCTCGCTTTCTCCTTTGGTCAAAGTGATGGTTCCGTGCACGGGAAGAACGAATCTGAACGATGCCAATCGTACGTTTCGCTTTGTTGGTGATCTCAAAAGACTGCATTTTTACCATCCTGTCTGTCCGCAGAAATAAGTCAGTAAGCGTGGGCGGTCATTCCTGCTGTTCCTTTTACACGTCGCACCTTCAAAGGCAGTTGGATATGTAATGGACTTGTGATGCAAAGCGGAGTCTCGTTGGGGGAGGGGGATGTTAAAGGCCGCTTTCACACAATATGGGAGTGATTGAGTATCCGGTGAGCAGAATGCATTCGTCCTCAAACCAGAGGGCTTTCATAGACAACTCTAGCGACAATTTACGGACCGAATATCCGGTGATGAACAGGACTTGGCAACCGTACTGGTAGAAACGCCCAAGATTGACAAGCACTTTCTGACAAACGACATCCTAATGGAAACAAAAGACGAAAGGAATCACTACCGCCCCAATTGCGAACCGCGGCTTTATGTCCTGGCATCGCATCATAGGCGTCGACTGCGGGCGATTTGATTTACACACGTCAATGTAAAGGCCCCAAAAAGCATCAAATAGCTCATCAATGAGCCCTCTTACGCCATACCTTCCCAAAGTACAATTCCACCCCAAGATCTAGACCATGCTCCGCGATGACAAAAATCCGACACACTGATTCTCTCAAGGCTCACCCTCACGAACTTCTCGCCTATCTATATTTAATGCTCAAGCAGTCGTCTCCTGACAGGAAATCCTTCCGAGGGACGTGTATTCCGTCCGGTTATCGTCCAGTATGTGGTGCAGGACCTGGGTATGTGACATGCAACATCCTGAACATTTCCATCGCGCAGTAGCAGACGTCTTCAGAAGCCGGTGATGAAATCCGCAGATGCAGGCTGTTTGCATTCGCATTTGGGGAAGAACACGATAAGACATGAGCCCTAACTTGAAGCGCTATCGTCGAACACCTCTCCTCTCAGATGTTTGTAAGCCTCTCTACTCCCATCATCTCTGTTGTGGTTCTCTGATCTTCACGACTGTAGCAATCTCTACGCCACTTTACTCCTAAGGTACAAACGCGTTGTCAGTCTCGAATGCTAGATGATTTTTTTTCGTCTTATACAGACACCGTGACGAAGTCTCCGGGTTTGAAATCCAGAATGGAAGCATGTTTGAAGTCACCATTCCAGCCACAGAATGGAGACCCGTCAATTGGATTCCGGCGATACATCACCCTTCTTTACGAACACTGGGACTCAGCCTCTGCTGGAGCAGGCCCACACCAGTTCGGATGTTCCAGCTCGACTTGACGCTGGAACCCCGACTATCGCGCCGTCAAGGGGAACCTTGCCTGACGCAAGCTTTTCCAGTTGAACTAACAGCGTATGGACCTCCTTTTCTCCCCTCTACGCCTGCCTATCTAACGTATGAAATCTGTTCAGCATTATTTCAATGGCATGACGGCACCTGCTAATTCAATTTGTTTGTCGGTTCCCTATCTCCGGTAGTCTTCTCTTGCTTGTCCCCATATTTGACACCTTATGCACGAGCCCTGGAAGTTACGTAGACTTCGACATATACCATTGTGTCACATTTTTAAAGAAAAACCTTCAGATGCAGACTAGTGATGCCATGCGAATGTCAACGTCCCGTCACATCTCCGATCCTTGAGGGGATCGATACACCAGGAAGCTCAATGCCAATGAGCAAGAAGTCCGAATGATCTTGATCTGATGGAGAAACTGTGACTGCCACGAACATGGCGGCGACGACGGTGAAGGGCATCGGTGGCGTTGGTGAGGAGACGAAAATTGAACATGGAGTTCGAGATGGGTCAGTCACGGTGCAACGTTCATCTCATCGCCGATCGGGCTCTCGATTTCTTATTCCGAACATTCTCGCAAAAGTACGTATTTACATACACTAACTGGTGAGTGGGCCGCTGCGATGCACGGCAGTATCCGAGTTCGAACCAGTAAACAATATTCATAGACAAATCAATTAGGTGTAGGGGCTGTGTGCTGTACCGTATCCAGTAGATGGCAGTACAGG
>Ga0307516_10007848_pt1 | contig 12164 bp, 12 predicted proteins | sample 19_EM_MG_FD_203310 | JGI IMG/M metagenome (GOLD analysis project Ga0307516, IMG submission 203310) | Populus trichocarpa ectomycorrhiza microbial communities from riparian zone in the Pacific Northwest, United States - 19_EM | ecosystem: Host-associated > Plants > Roots > Unclassified | place...
GCAATAGCACAAAAACACAGTAAAAAAAAAACAATGTAAAAAAAAATTATTTAAAGGAGATAATGGCTAAATAACGTACTATTTGGAAGGTAATGACTTAAATGCGCACTTAAAAGATAATAATCTAAAAGCACAATCTAAGGGAGTTAAAGGCCAAACAACACACTATTTAAAAGATGAGGGCTCAGAAGTGAACTTATAAAGTGATAATGCCTAAAGAAAAATTTAAAGAAAATTGAGCTAAACAACACAATAGGAAAGGGATAAAAAGTGTACTTAGAAAATATTTTTTGCTTGTGATTATTTAATAAAAAAATAATTGAAATTCTAAAAGTAGTAGAAATGCACGTTACACGGGTACCCCTATCTCTTTTTTACCTTCTAGTTGAGCGGTGATATTACCTGAGTTTTGATTATTTCTATATCAACCGCCTGAATGGTTTATGCTGCTTTGTATGTTTTCTTTCATGTACAAGCTTGTTTTATTTTTGTTGACCTTTCAGGTCCTTTGTAATAATTGGAGTATACCTCTCGTATCATGTATTTTTTGGGATCAATACAACTTAACTTTATTAAAAAAAAAAAAAGTACCCCTAGCTATTTAATATTAATTACACTGCATCATGTTCATAAGTGGGATCCCTTCTTCATCAAGAGATTATTTCTTATAGGGTCGAATGTTCATTTTATTATTTTTAAATATTTTTTATATTTTGATGCATTATATTAAAAATAAATTTTATAAAATAAAAAATATTATTTTAATATATTTAAAAAAAATTCAAAAAATAACCTCAACCACCGTGAAACACCTCTAGACACCGAAACATCATCGCATGCAAAAATTTAAAGTTCGGGTATCTCGAGAAGAGAAGTAACCGGTGGTGCACGAACTGACACCAACTTGAGCAAGAAGCCAAGGGTGTCTAGAATGTTTGGTGGGTCCCTAATGCATTTACTGGTATCCTTTCCACGCGGTTTCAGTCAGCCTGCCGTTTTAATTTCACGAGGCCGTTTCGTTTTCTTCTTTCAATAAAATAAGCTGTCCCTTCTGACACGTGTCTATACCCTTGATACAGGATGTTAGAGCTGCTGCTGTCATGCAAGTCTCTGAACCGTGTGGGCCTTGTGGGATGGAAGTAGAACAAACCAGGACCTTTTCAACCACCAGCAGCTCTATATGGAGCTAAACTCACGTGAGGTCAGAGGGACTGGTAAAACTATTGATTGTTTTTCACTCTTTTCCTTTCCGTTTCTTTTAAAATTACTGGTAAATCACGTGAGGTCAATGGGCCGACACGTGGGATGTTGCACGAAAGTCATACGGTGTCTCCCAGGGTGGCGCGTGTGACCCTTTATTGTTTTCTTCTTTTTCCCTCTCTCATCTTTAATTTCAGTGTTGATCTTGTAAAAATTAAAATCAGTCCTTTAATTTGTTATTTCTTCACATTTGACCCTATTCTTTTAATTGATTTTCATTTTATTTAAGAAGATTTTTACATGTTTATTTTTTTGTGATTTCATTATTTTTATGTTTATTTTTTATTTTAATTGCTATTTTTTTGCCTTGATGACTTTTTTAAATTGATATTTTTTTATATCATGCTTCAACATTTAATTTGTTAGAAATTAAGTTTTTGATTGAATCCAAATCTAAAATTTAATGGGTTACGAGTTTAGAAAATTAAAATAATATAAAGGATTTTTTTTCTGTTTCCCTATAAATAAAATAATATAAAGAGTTTCACTCACTATGAATTAAAAGAAGTTATAATATCATGGGAAAATCCTATATATGCTCACTTAAAACATTTTTCACTAGAATAGTATTTTGGTGATTTTACCTTTCCATTAAAAATATTAATACTAGCTAGCAATGATATAAAAGTCTTTTTCACAAATCTCATGTGTTATTATCAAATTAATCGGAGATACATAAGTTTTTTTTTCCATCTTGATTGCATAATGATATGATAAAAATACTTTTGAAAGCAAAAAATTTAACACATGGTGTCAAAGGTTATTTTTGTATTTTTACAATGGTTTTTTTTATTATTATAATTTAAGTTGAGAGATAATTTGGTATTTGATCAAATATAAAAAATAAAAAATAATTAAAATGCACAGTGAAACTACACAAATACCCTTAAAAGAAAAAAATTTAAATCTAGAGTTAAGGGACTTTTTGGTATTTTCACAATGGTTTTTGCATAAGTAATTATTAAGTTAACTTAGAAACAATTTGGTATTTGACTAAAAAAAGGATAGGCAAGTGTGGCACTTCTCGATGTAAAAAAAAGCCCTTTCGTAGTGTCGTCAGAAGCGTCGTCGTGTCCTCTAATTATTGGTGCGACGTGTGTTTTTGGTGGTGATCAAGTTTGTCGCTGGATAGCTTTTTTACCCCTTGTTTTCTCTGTTCTCCACTAAAAATTACAGCTTGACTCCCTCTTAGTTGTCGGTATTTCAACTTCAGTTTTTATTGTTTTAATTTCTAATTTTTTATCTTAACCTTTTTGTAGAAGTTTTATTTGTTTTTAATTTTATCATTTAATCCCAATTTATCAAATATTATACTCTTCAATTTAGTCATCTTTTTTTTAGAGAATACATGGATTCTCTAAAAGTCATTATTATTCTAATTTCTTTCCTTGGTATTTTTGTAAAATTTTTATTAGTTTTCAACTTCATTTTTCAATTCAAATTGATGGTATCATGTTTTTAATTTGACCCTTATTGTTTTGATTTCTAATTTTTTTTCTTAATCTTTTTATAACAATTATTATTTTTTTCAATTTCACCATTCAATCAAAACATTGTTTTTATTTTTTTTCAAATTTGATCCTCATTCTTTTGATTTTTTGTCCTTTTACTAAATTAATTTTTCTTTTCAATTTCACCCTTTAATCAAATATAAAATTTATTTATTTTTTCAATTTTGATCATCATTCTTTTAATTGTTATTTTAAAATACTTTTGTAAAGTTGAAAATTGTTTCTCTCGATTTCATCCTTTAATATTTGATTGATTGAAAATTGAATTTCATGATTTTTTCAGATTAGATGTTTCAGGTCTAATAATCTGAGTCACATGTTTGAAAAGTGAACATGTTTTTTTTTTTAAATGGACTTTATAATTATTTTTATTTTTTTATTAAGTTATTTTTTTCTATTTTTAGGATGGCTCGACCGTAAATATTGTGATTACAAGTTTATTATATTAACTCGAATCAATCAAGATTAATTTTTTATTTTGTTTTTTAACCTCATTTCAGCATTTAAACATTATGTTTTATAAAAAAAAATAGTATGGTTCCGTGACAAAACACGGGCACCAAGTCTATAATATATATATATATTATTTAAAATGATCTCAAATAAGCTGATGATATTCTGACCTCGAAGAAAGAATGATGTTTCGAGTCCATATGACATTTTTGCTAATCCATTAATATATAGAAAAGAAAAGAAAAGAAAAGAATCTTAAAAATCATGTTTTTTGTGGCAAAACCGTTTCTTTCGAATATCGTAGTTGCCAATCAAATCTTAATCGGAGAACTTTCTAAGAATTAATATGTGAAAAGACAATAATCAGTCGTAAAGGTTTATATCTAGAAGCAAATAAAATAACAAGACTTTTAAAAAAACAAAACCAGTTAATAAATCGTAAAGGTTTATAGCTAGAAAAACTAATAAAAATTGCAAATAAGGTAATAATGAAAATATTGAATTGAAGAAAGTAAAACATGTTGAGAATTAGAATTAAAGCAACAATAAATTTTTTAAATAAAATTTAAAGCTTGAAAAAAAAAACATAGATATTTGTTTTTTATGCCAATCAAAGGTAAAAAAAAAAAATTCATCAATAAAAGTAAATTGAATAAAATTATGAAACCCAACTATTAAACAACTCAATATTGAATAAAGAAATTGAAAAAATATCGATTCAACTTATCATATTTAAATAAATTGATATTTAATCAATAAATAACTATGATTAAGATATTTGAACTCGCAACATGAACAATACACTCAATTGTGTCTAATAACTTTGTTTCTTAGAATATATTTTTTTTTCAATCAAATAATTATCCATGTCAATAAATTTTTTTAAAAAAATCAAAATATATATTAATAAAAAAAATAAGATCTAAAATGGATATAAAAAATAAATGATAGGAAAGATCATATTTTGCCAAGAAAAAAAAGAAGGAAAAGAAAAAAATCCACTCGAAGCAATTGGAGCACCATTATACATATGCACCACATCAACGTGTAGAAGGGTCAGCACATGTGGACAACATTTTTTTTTATTAATATTTTATATGTAATAAAAAACTAAAATGCTTTTTATTCCTCTCGAGAATAATAATAAAAAAACTTACATGAAAAGATGAAAAATCACGCGAAGGAAGCTTTAATTTTTTTTTTTTTTTTTCTGATCTCAGGAGCACCCATGCAAGGAAGGATTGGGGATTCAGATGTGATCGGAAAAAGGTGGTCTCAAAATGATTTTTTTGAGCTGTAAGCCAGAATTGAAAGTTAATTGATGATGATTTCGATAACATTACTAAGGAATTGTGGGAGAGAAAAAGAAAAAGAAAACTAGTGGTTTTCAGAACAGTTTTGAGGTCATTTTAACCGAGATATTCTTATTGATTCTGTGGGATCTCCAATTTAACTCGACACCTTCCTTGTTGGTAAATTTCCATGGGATATAAAGGAGGATTTCAGCAAGGACGATCAAACATTGCAGTAAGCTGGGTGCTGAAGCCCCTTTCCGAGGAACATCTTAAACGATGAATCACTTGGTATTAATTGTATGATATCTGTTATAAGGGGGAGGAGGTGATTTAACATATTTACTCCAACTCTTAGGATCTCAACCTCAAGTCCTGAATGGGCGAACCATATGTCTCATTGCTTTGTTATGGACTGTGGAATAAATAAATAAATAAATAATGTAATAGTATTGTTGTAATGTTGCAACTTGCAAAAGATAGCAAACGAAACACCTGGCAGTCTTTTTTTTTTTTTTTCCTTCCTTGCATTTGACTTTGATCCTAAAATAATATTTGATAGTGTGATAATATTTATTTTTTAATTTTGTGACAAAATAAGTAGGAAAACAAAGAAGAAGAAGGTAAATGATTTTTTGAATAAAGAAAAGAGAGTGTTTTTAATACCGGGTCAATATCTTATAATATAAGTCTACAACCCTACAACGTGCTCAACCTTTTTTAATCTTTGAATTATTTCATGTTCCTACTTTATTTGGGCACCCTTGAACTTTTCATTGATCATTGAGGATTATTTCATATAATCCTACATTTAAATTGCTTTTCTAATCCTCGTATTCGCTCCTAGTATGGGGTGTGATCCAAGTCAAGGTTAATTTGCAAGAAAAACTTACTAAGCTCAACGGGGACTTGAAATGGATATTTTTCAAGTATTATGTAAGGATTATCAAGGATGACATTTTCTCATTTCAAATGCATGTGTTTAGGATTAATAAGCTTGGCTTTATTTCATCGGGGTTAGTTGGCCATGCAAAATTATTTTTTTCATCATAATTAAATTATGAATCATTAGTCAACCAACTAAAACTTAGCTTCAAAGTTATTTTGAGTGGTGTTTGGTTTATTTTTTAAGTTTCTAAATGTTTGGTCCCCTTATTGGGAGATTACTTAAATCCGCAAAACTCACTTGTTAAAAACAAACACCAATTTGACCTCTGAATTTGTACTAATAACTTTAATTTCCCAAAAGCTTTTTGATCTTTTATGAAAACACAAAAATGAGGTTCTTTTTTAGCCTATAAGATCATGTAAAGTTTTTTTTTCCAAAATTTATAAAAAGAAAAATACACCAAAGAATTCTTGGGTAAAATTTGATCTTTATTGATTTATTGACAAAATACGTTATGCATAATACTTCCTTACAACATCAAAATTTACGGGTTTAGTTAAATCATCTCCGACCATCTTGGTCAAAATCAAGCCTTCTTTGGAAAAGGTTTTCTTCACCACATATAGTCCTTCATAGTTTGACATCCATTTGTTTTGATCTTCTCCCAATATTAGCAAGATCTTCTTCAATACCAAGTCTCCTTCATTGAATGCCTTTGGTCTGACCTTTCTATTGTATGCCTTAGCCATTCTGCTATGGTATAACTAGTAATGACAAATTGTTTCCAATCTTTTCTCACTAATCATATTCAACTGCTCAAATTTCAACTTCGTCCATTCTAATTCTTCTAATTCCGCATCAATTTGAACCCTTAATGATGGAATCTCTATTTCTAAAGGTATTACCACTTCCATCTCGTATACTAAAGAGTAATGGATTGTACCCGTAGAAGTTATGATTATAGTGCGGTATACATGAAGTGCATATGAAAACATCTTGTGTCAATCTTTGTAGGTGACTATCATCTTCTGGATGATCTTCTTGAGGTTTTTATTAGCTACATTGACAACACCATTCATCTTGGGTTTGTAAGGAGAAGAATTAAAGTGCTTAAGTTTTCACTTGATGTAAAGTTCAGTAATTAGCTTCCCATTGAAATTTTGAGCATTTTCAATTATCAATTTTGCTGGCAAGCTGTAGAGACAAATCAAATCCTTCTTGGTGAACCTCTTAACCATCTTATGTGTCACATGTGCATAAGAGATGGCTTGTACCTATTTAGTAAAGTAGTCGATAGCCATCAAGATGAATCTATGCCCATTGTTAGCCTTTGAATTGATTGGTCCTATGACATCTAATCCCCACATATCAAAAGGCCAAGGTAAGGTCATATTAAACAGGGGTGTCAGAGGTGCATTTATCTTATCACCATATACCTAACACTTGTGACATTTCCTAACATAATCAACACAATCCCTTTCCATAGTCAATTAGAAGTATCCAAATCACTACATCTATCTTGCCATTATATACCCATTAGCATGAGTTGCACAGATCCCCTCATGAACCTTTTGTAATAATTGTATAGCTTTTTTCTCTTTCAAACACCTTAGAAAAGTCCCCTCGAATGACCTCTTATACAAGATTTTACAATCCAAATAATAATTCATCATTATCTTCTTCAATGTCTTTTCATCTTTCTTGAAGACTCTTGGAGGATATTCCTAGTGCTGGATAAACCTCTTGATACCATTATACCATGATTTTTCATTTGGTAGCTCTTCAAGCAACAATGAGTTGATAGATTTCTAACTTTGTTATTTATTGGTTGAATCTGCCCTCAATATTAATATGTGTCATTGAGGTTAAGGTAGTTAAGGCATTAACAAACTGGTCCTTGTCTCTACTTAGATATTTGATCAGATTCAGTTTTGATATCAATCAGGTTGTATAATACAACATGAACTACTTAAAGCCTTTTTGCACTCTAAACCAAAACACAACATAGCCTTTATATCACAATGTACTGGGATTCACAATCATTAAGCTTTTTACTTAAGTAATAAATGGCTTGTTCTTTCCTTTTAAATTCATCATGCTGGCTCAACACGTACCCTATAACTATTTCTGTCACTATCAAATACAAGATTATAGGTTTTCCTAGCACAGGGGGTGCTATTTGAGGCAGGTTTTGTAAGAACCTTTTGATCTTATCAAAAGCTTCTTAGAAATTACAATCATACACCCCTGGATTCTTCTTTCTAAGCAATCAAAATATCAGCTCGCAAGTTACCGTAAGTTGGGATATGAACCAAGCTATGTAATTCAAACGCCTAAAAAAACTTCCAACTTATTTCTCTGTCTTAGACACTAGCATGTCCTAGATTGCCTTTACTTCATCTAAATCAACTTTTATTCCTTGACTACTTACCATGACGCTAAAAACATTCCTTGTTTTTACCTCAAACAAACACTTAATGGGATTCAGTCTTAATTGAAACTTTTGCAACCTCTTGAACAACTTTCTCAAAACTTGCACATGATCTTCATATTTCTTTGATTTGGCAAGTATATCATCCATGTATACTTCCACTTTTTGATGCATCATATCATAGAATAAGATGATCATTACCCTTTTATAAGTGGCCTTGAAATTCTTCAATTCAAATGGCATTACCTTATAGCATAAGGTTCCCCAATGCATGATAAAGGTAGTTTTCTCTGTCATCCTCGACCATTATAATATGGTTATACCTTAAAAATCCATCCATGAATGAATAAGTGGCGCTTTTTACAGCATTGTCAACTAAGACATCTACGTGGGGCAAAACAAAAGTCATCATTTGGCTTGCCTTGTTCAGATCTCTATAATCCAAGCATATCCTAATCATGTTATCTTTCTTGAGAACTACAACTATATTAGCCACTCATTGGGGATAATGAACTACGTTAAAGAACCCTACAACCCACTGCTTTTGATTTCCATCCTTTACTTTGAATAGCATATCCGAGCGTATTTGTCTTGCCTTTTGTTTGACTGGCTTGCTTCTTTCCATCAAGGGAATTCAGTGTACCACGATGTTGATATCCAAACCAAACATGTCTACATAAGTCCAAGCAAAGAAGTCCATATACTCTTGCAACAAGGAGACCAAACCATCCTTTTCCTCAGCTGTAACAAGAGTCTCAATCTTCAATTCTTTCTTATCTTGTTCAATACCTATATTTATTACTTCTAATTCTTTCTTGACAGGTTTCCAAGTTTTCTCAGATTTTTCAACTAACCTAGTAAAATCTTTTAAATATTTTTCTTCTCATTCTTCATCACCCATTGCAATTATGTTATCAAAGTTTGACCATTTAATCTTAGTGTAATGGGTGTATGGATTAGTGGAAGATTCACTTTCAAAATTACTAAAAATAAAAGGTGTGTTTGTGTAAGTGAGTATGTGCATGGAAAAAAAAGGAAACAAAACACGTTTTTAAAAAACAAAAAAACCTTGTGGCATCATGAGCTAGATTGTCAACAATATCAAAAAAGATATATATAAAAAAAACACAACAAGACAAAATATCTTAGTAGGCATGATCAAACAAGAACAATTATTTTTTGAACACAACATGAACGGGCTTAATTTTTTGATTCTGGAATATCTCCCTATATGTTAGCTTCCTCACAAAATCTTTTGTAGGAATGTCATTAATGGCGTGAACAGACAAATGAGGCAGCATCTCTTCCTCCACTTCGGCCTTCATCATTCAGAGTATTGATGCAAAGGTTAGTTATCTTTAACACTTCACCATTCGATCTTATCACCTGAGAAGGTCTTGGGAAAGTTGTTCGAAGTGGTGGGATTGTCAACTCCTCTTCTTTCAACTCCCGTCCTTCGATTCTTGCTTCCTTCTTGATCCTAGTAATCCGTCTGTAGTCATCATTCTTGAACTTATATCTAAGCTTGAACCTCTCATCAACACATTTTGCCTTTATCATATTGACTCATTTTGGCATTCTAGTGTCAAGACCAAATTGAAAGGGAATTCCTTGTTTCAAAAAGCAATTAGCTGCCTGCTTTTGATATTTTTGGCTTTCTCAACACAATATTCTCAAGAAACCACTCTATGTTCACAATCTTGAAAGATGAATATTTCTATCCTTACCATCCTCTATTTTGATGAAGCGTATTGTAACATTTATTATCATGGAAATTGTTTCATCATTTTTAACTGTTACCATCATTCCATTCATGATGTACTTCAAGTATTGATGCAATGATGAAGCTACCGCTCTAGCCACATAAATCCACGGTCCTCCCAACAACATGTTATAGAAAGGATGGATGCCCATCACTTAAAGTGTCACCAGAAATATCTGCGGTCCCATATATAACTCTATTTCTAAAGTCCCGATTATCTATCTTGGTGAGCCATCATACACCCTCGTCGTTCTAAAGTCTCGGTTATCTATCTTGGTGAGCCATCATACACCCTCGTCGTTATGGTCCTTGGCCTCATATATGATTCATCAAGCAAGTGTCTTGGAAACACATTCAATGTCAAGCCATTAACGATCAATTCCTTGCCTATTAGGATATCTTTACATCGTATCATAATGTATAACAATTTATTATGATTAGTTCCATCGGGGTCCAACTCATCTTTAATAAAATACAGATAATTTGAGGCTTGGATTCTTCCTACCAGGTGCTTCATGGTTTTTTAGTTGATATCTGAGGCACATATAACTTATTTAACACCTTCTACAAAGCCTTTTAATGAGTTTCAGAGCTCAAAATCAAAGATAACAATGATATCCTAACAAGAGTTTTCTTGAGTTGTTCAACGATGTTATATTTATTATGCTTTAACAGCTTGAGGAACTCATTAGTCTCTTTCTCTGTTACGGGCTTATTTACTTCCTTTGACAGGTTAACAACCTTTTTCCCCTTAGCTTTCCTTTGTTTCTTAAGCTCCCCTGAGGTACCTTCCACTGTGAGTTAAGCCTTTGATTTCTACTTGAAAAACATATACTAGTTCTGTGCTTTGAATGGAATACCCATAATTATATAGAAAGGCATTGTAGTTTCCATTACTTGTCACTTTAGGTTTGGATAAAATCAATTTGAACAACCCATCAGCAGTAAATTGTACATGGCAAACTTTCTTGTTCTTGCTAAGTTCATCCACTACGGACACCTCTCTACTTGTTGCCTCTTTGATTCTCAGAGTTTCTCAAGTCAAAATTTATATCATTTTATTACATAAATCTTCATATTAATTGATCATATGACCTTTTTTCTTGGTGATACTCACAAAAACTTCTTATTATCAACCTATTTTCTCAACTACCCTCTTTGTATTCAGCTTTTACTAACATTTCATAAATCTTATTTAGAGACACCTTTAAGCTCATGGGGCCTTTAGTTTCCAATGCATTTGCGGTTTTACAACCTGTAACATGATTAGGTAGAGTATTTGTATTCATATTCGGGGCCTTCTCAAATGTTATCCATCCAACTTTGATTAACTATAGGTGCTTGTTCTTAAAGGCATTATAGGTGTTAATGTTGTGTCTTGCGATGCTAACATGATGTTCGCAGGTGAGCTATGGTTTATACCAGCTAGGATAGGATTGTTGTAGTGGTGTGAATGGTACTGGAGCTACTTGTGCTTAGTAATTTCTGGTACATCTCACTTAATGATAATGGCCACAAGGGTAGTTATTCTTGGGTTTTTTGGTAGTTTTTTTTTTTGTCAATTTTCAGCTTGGTTATTGAATTAGTTACTTTGGGTTTCAGGCTTTTTAATGAGAAAAGGTGAGTTGAAGTTAAAGTTGATATTGGTTATTTAGGATGAAAGGGTTTAAGTGCTGTAATTTTAAAAACTGTTTTTCTTGCCTCTATATCCACCCTCGATATTATCAACATCCTTCTTATTCCCTCATATACCAGCTTAATATCGCCCCACTCAAGCTATCCTGAAAGAAGTACATTAACAACTTTTCATCTTGCACCACTTCTGCCATTTTATTACAATAAGACTTGAGGTTAGTAGCACGGCATTGAGTTCCAGTGTACTTTATGAACTCAGGTACATGAAATTTCTTTGGTGCAACTACCCTTAGAACTAGACATATCTTAATGACTTGAACAGGATCATATAAGCCAACATATTTGATAGCCCTTAATCTTGCTTCTAACATTGTTATCTTATCATAATTAACACCCTCGGAGTATTTTGTCTTGTAGAATTCATTGGTGAACGCATCCATAATTGTTGGGGCTAGTGTAAGTATAGTTGACTGCATAAATGTCATTGCATTGGGGTTCCTAACCTTAGCTACCCATTTTTTTAGGTTGGATTGTAGCTTTAGTTTAAGAAAAGCTCACAAACCGATTAGATGGACCTTTGCCAGAGATTTTCTTGAGAGTTTGTTCGAGTAGGCTAGTGATGCGGGCCATGTTGATTTTCAAGGAGTCCAACTCCTTTTGAAAGCGAGCATCATGATGAACATGTTCCTCATCTTCCATGTTTCTTTGTCAAAGTCTGGTGTTGTAGATTTTACGGGTTTGGATTTTGCATGGACCAATATTTCAACATGAATATACACATATGACATTTAAAACCCCAAAGTCATGTTAATGTATGAATACAAATAAGAGTGCATGTATGGTACATCGAATATGGATTAACTTGTTCACAAATCTAATCCATGAATTTTCCATTGAATACGAGCAAAATCTGTAGTTTGACGAATCTAAA
>Ga0307516_10007850_pt1 | contig 12162 bp, 11 predicted proteins | sample 19_EM_MG_FD_203310 | JGI IMG/M metagenome (GOLD analysis project Ga0307516, IMG submission 203310) | Populus trichocarpa ectomycorrhiza microbial communities from riparian zone in the Pacific Northwest, United States - 19_EM | ecosystem: Host-associated > Plants > Roots > Unclassified | place...
TGTGATCAGTACCACCCGGACAGACCGGTCACCCGCCTGACTGTGGCCGCGGAACAAAACCGTGGCGGGTCCGTGCAACCTCTCGGCATGTGTGGCGCATTTACGTGGCGTAATGGAGTCAGCGAGGGAGGCTACTGGATGCGGGCGGACGCGGAGCGCGACTACGTCGAGTACGCGAGGGCATGCCTGAACCGCCTCCGGCCGATGGCGTACATCCTGAGCGGCGACCCGCACCGGGCGGCGGATCTGGTGCAGGAAACCCTGGTCAAGCTGTACGTGAAGTGGCCCAAGATACGCGGTGTGGAGAACCTCGACGGGTACGTGCGCCAGATTCTGCTGCGCGAGTTCCTCCAGGAGCAGCGCCGGCCGTGGGCGCGGATCCGGCTGACCGGGACCGTCGCCGAGTCGATCGCTGGCACGCAGCCGGCGCCGGTGGAGGAACGTTCCGAATTGGTGGCCGCGCTGCGGCAGGTGCCGGCTCGGCAACGGTCCGCCGTGGTGCTGCGGTTCGTCTACGACCTGCCTGTGGAGGAGGTCGCCGTGCTGCTCGGCTGTGGCGCCGGCACCGTCAAGAGCCAGACCTCGCGTGGACTCGCCACACTGCGACGGCTGCTGGAGCAACCGGCGGTCGTGCGCTCGTCTGCAGGGAGCGCCAATGGACACTGAACGGCAGCACACGCTGGAGAGGCTGGCCGCCCTGCGGGCACAGGAGGCGCCCCCGCTGGACGTGGACATCCATAGTGTCGTGACGACGGGTCGCAAGCGTGTGCGTACGCGACGGGCATTGACCTCGGTGGTCGCGGCCGCGGCCGCCGCGATCGCGGTGACCGGGACGGCGGCCGGGCTCAATGTTCTGGGCCGGGGCGCCCCGCGGCCGGGGACGACGGCCGGCGGCGCTCCCTCCGCAGCGGCGCCTGCCTGCAGTGTTGCGGCGTTACCCGTGCCCGGCGCCGCGCGGCACGTCGAGGCGACAGCCGTCGACCCGACGGGGAAGTACGTGGCCGGCCTGGCGCCGGGATCCGAGGAGACCGGCGCCTCCGGTTCGGCCCTGCTCTGGGCCGGCGGTGCCGCGCGCGACCTGCACGTGGCTGGGCTCGCACCCGGGCCCAAAGCGGTGAACTCGGCGGGCGTCGTCGTGGGCGGCACGACTCGTGACCACCATCTGGCCGCCTGGGTCTACCAGGGCGGCACAGTCAAGTACCTGGCTGGGATTCCGGGCTGGGACACGGAAGCCACCGGCGTCAACGACAACGGCGACATCGTCGGCGTCGGCTACGGTCCGCACGACACGACCAAGGCACTCATCTGGCCTGCCGCGTCACCGGGCAAGGTCAAGTCGTTGCCGGCGGCCGGCCTCGCCGAGGCGCTGGCCATCTCAGGCTCCGGCGCGGTCGTCGGCACTGCCGGCAACCGGCCGTACTTCTGGAAGACCCCACTCTCCGGGCAGGCGCTGCCCGCTCTCGCCGGAGAGACCAAGGGCCGGGCCCTGGGGATCAGCGGCGACTGGGCATACGGCTGGTCCGGCAGTGCGCAGCAGCCGGTCGTGGAGTCCGGCGGGCCGGTCGTGCTGCAGCCGGGTGCCGAGGACAGTGTCGCTCCGGACACCGTGGAGCAGTTTCGGTGGGTGCGGTGGAACGTGCGCGCCGGCCAGGTCGAGGAGCTTCCCGGGTTCGCGCCGGCGGCGATCACCGCGACCGGCGAGATGGCCGGCACAGCCCTGACCGGGAAGCGCGAGGCGGCCTTGTTCCGCGACGGCGCCGTCTTCCGGTTGCCGCACCTGACGGCCCAGCGGAACTCAAGCGAAGCCGCCGGTGCCAGCGCGGACGGCCGCACGGTCGTGGGCACCGAGTTCTCGCTCGACGGGGCGAAGCCGGTGATCTGGCACTGCTGACGCTGTCCTCGTTCCCGGCACAGGGTGCCGGGGACGAGGTTACGGTGGCGCTATGGTCGGAGGATCTTGGACGGCTTTCGCCCATATAAGGGCGTATTTCGACCAAGATCTGCGAAATCACGCGAGGATATCGCGGAGCGCAGTCGAGCGATTACCGTCGATGCATGAAGGTAATGCGAGCGATCCTCGCGTTGACGATCCTGGGAGTGGCCGGACAACCTATGGTGGCGAGCGCCCCGGCGCCGCTGCGACTCACAGCGCAGAGCCTCGCGGACGGCAGCCTGGTGTTGCCGGGCACAGGCGGGCGCGGGCTGACCTTCCTTGACGCGTACGGCCGTGAGGTGACGCTGCGCGGTTTCAACGTGTCGGGTAGCACCAAGCTCTATGAGAGCGATCTGCTGCCGTTCCACAGCACCGCGGACGCGGCCGCCTCGGCCACGGCGATGCGGGAGCTCACCGGAGCCAACGCCATCCGCTTCCTGATCAGCTGGGAGGGCGTGCAGCCGGCGCCGAACCAGATCGACACCGCCTACCTGGACCGGGCCCTCGCGCAGATCCGGCAGTTCACCGACCGCGGCATCCACGTGCTGCTCGACTACCACCAGGACCTCTACTCGTCGCACCTGTTCAACACCGGCAGCTGGTACACCGGGGACGGGGCGCCCGAGTGGCTGATCGACGCCGGCGGCTACCCCGCCGAGTCATGCGGTATCTGCATCCTCTGGGGGCAGAACATGCTCACCAACAACGCCGTGCGCATGGCCGCGTACGACTTCTGGCACAACCGCGCCCTGAGCACCTCGGCAGGAACGGTGAAGGTGCAGGACGCGTACCTCGCGCAGGCGGGATCCGCGCTGAGCTACCTCGCCGCCAGGCTGCCGGCTTCGGCGTACGCGATGATGCTCGGTGTTGATCCTTTCAACGAACCCTTCGACGGTGGCCTGGACGGCGCGGCGGGCACGACCTGGGAGGCGAACTACCTCGTGCCGTTCTACCAGCGGTTCCGCGCTGTGATGGACGCCTCGGGGTGGGTGAACCGGCCGGCGTTCGTGGAGCCGCTGGTCTTCTGGAACACCACGTTCGGCGAGGCCGGCGGGCTGAGCACGGTGCCGGCGATGGGTACGCGATACGTGTTCAACAGCCACTACTACGACGGCGCGCGGATGACGATCGACCTGAGCGCGGCCGGCGACGGCACGTACACGTCGGCGATGAACCGGATCCGCGACCGGGCGACCACCCTGGCGACCGCCGGATTCGTCTCCGAGTTCGGCAACGCGCTCTCGGGCACCAGCAGCAGTTCGCGTACGCCGTGGATGGTGCGGGCCATGTACCAGGGGCTCGATTCACGGCTTGCCGGCGCATCGTTCTGGGACGGCGCCGCCGGCGCCGGGACGGTGCTGTCGGGCACACAGTGGCAATGGGACACCTACAGCGGGCAGCACGCCGAACTGATGAACGGCAACCCGGACAAGGTGCAGACCACGGGCGACGCCTGGAACGGCGAGGACCACTCGGTCATCGCGGCCGGTGCGCTGCGGCTCGACCCGCGGGTGCTCGACCGGCTCTACCCCAGTGCGGTCGCCGGGCAGCGGCTGGCGTTCGGCTATGAGGACCTGGCCCGATCGGGGTACGCGGGAGCCGGCACCCAGACGGCGTGGCTCACCGTCCCGTCCCGCCTGCCGACGATCGCCTCGTTGGTCTCCGGGCGGCAGTACGGCGTGCTGGTCTGGCGCGAGCCGGCCACGTCGCTCGGCGTGCCCACCGAACTGCACCTGCCGGCGTCCTTCGCGACCGCCCGCACGGTGGTGGTCAGCGACCTCGGCGCGCTGATCGGCCCGAGCGCCACCGGCACGATCGCGGTGACAACGGAGAGCGGAGCGACCAGCGCCCGGCGATTGCTGCTCGACTCGGCCGGCACCACGGCGGGCACGGTTCACGTCGCGCTGGTGGTCAGCGCGGCCGACAACCGGGCCGTGCCGGCGGCCACCCTGACCGCCGCGCGCACCGACCTGCTCGCCTGGGCCGCCGGCATCGCCTGGTGACATCTTGTTCGCGTGCCCGATATGGGCGGCTTTGGGCTCCGATCTCGGCCGTCTCCACCGCTTGATCAACTTACTTTCCTTGAAAACGACCCCTCGCGCGGCTGCCGAGAGGTCGTTTTCAAGGAAACCGATGCCTCGCCTCGCACGCCTTTCGCGTGCCGGACCTGCGATTATGGCGCATAAGGGGCAAAAGGGGCAGTGTGATCAAGGTCTACGGCGGCCGCGATCAGCCGCGGATGGTTGTCAGCAACTGCGACCTGGCTACGGCCAGCGACGGGCCGTACCAGGTCAGCAGGCGCCCGGACACCAGGACGGTGCGCCGACCGGGGAAGGCCTCCGGTCCGTCGTCGGCGGTGAAGAGGTAAGGCTCGTCCGGCAGCAGCACCACGTCCGCTTCGACCGCCCGCACGTCGTCCAGGCCGACCCGCGGATAGCGCTCGGGCGGCGAGCCGAAGCCGTTCTCCAGTCCCAGCCGTGCCAGGACGTCGCCGGTGAACGTCGACGAGCCGACGACCATCCACGGGTCACGCCAGACGGGCACCACGACGCGAAGCCGTGGCTCGGGCGCGGGGAGTGCCCATTGCGCGGCAGCGTCGCGCAGCCAGGCCGGCTCGTCGACGGCCAGCACGTCGACGAAGAGGCGGCGCATCGATCGCAGCGCGTCGTCCAGCGACTCGATGACTGTCACCCACACGGACAGGCCGGCCGCGCGCAGCCGCTCCACGTCGAGGCGCCGGTTCTCTTCCCGGTTGGCCACCACGAGATCCGGCTGCAGGGCGGCAATCGCCGCCCGGTCGGGATTCTTCGTTCCGCGTACGCGCACCCGGTCCAGGCCCGGCGGATGCGAGCACCAGTCCGTGACGCCGATCAGACGCTCCGGGACCGTCACGGCCAACGCCTCGGTCAGCGATGGCACGAGCGAGACGATGCGCCGCGGCGGGCCGTTCAGGGCGACGGGGTGCCCGAGGTCGTCGACCGGAGCGGCCCCGTGCGTCACCCGCCTCGCCTTCCTCGCCACCATTCGTAGTGAGCCAGGACCGTCTCCTCGACGCTTCGGTAGGAGATTCCCAGCTCCTCGACGCTACGCCGGTTGTCGACCGCGAAGCGGATCCCGAGATGCTTGCGGATGTAGTCCTTCGTCAGCCCGAAGCGAGGCCCGAGCACGCGTACCACCCAGTCGGGCACCGAGTGCCGGGGCAGCAGGAGCCTGCGGCGGTGCCGGTCCCGGATGATGTTCGCCATGCGGGAGAAGGAGACCATCTCGGGGCGGGCGAGGATGTAGCGACCGGAGGCGGACTCGAGCTCGGCGGCGCGGATGTGGGCGGCGGCGACATCGCGGACGTCCACGAAGGTGAAGCTGAAGCCGGGCGCGCCGTAGAAGAAGTATCCGCTCATGAGCTCGTTCATGAGAAAGAGGCTGCCCGACTCCGAGGCCGGGGTGAGCGAGGGGCCGAGGATGAGCCCGGGGTTGACGGCGACCATGCTCCAGCGGTCCTGAGCGCGTACGGCGTCCCACACTTCGCGTTCCGCGACGGTCTTCGCGTAGTGGTAGGGGTTGTTTTCCAAGGTGCTGCTGGTGTTGAAGTACTCCTCGGTCAGAGTCTGGTCTTTCATCTCCAGCACGTCGATGTAGTCGCCGAAGATGGCACCGACGGTCGAGGTGAGCACGAGTCGGTGCACCGTCGGCGTCCGGTTGATGCTGGCGATGACGTTGCGGGTGCCCTCCTGGGCCGGCTCGAGCACATCGCGCCGGCCGTCTCGGATCTGTTCCGGCATGAGGAACGGCGAAGCCACGTGGAAGACGAACCGGCAGTCCCGCATCGCCTCGTCGAAGGAACCCGGCCGCAGCAGATCGGCCTCGAACAGCTCGAGCCTGCCGGGGAGGCGGTCTCCCGCCCGCCGTAGAGGATCGACCTTGGCCGCGTTCGCGAGGTCGCGGACGCTGGCCCGGACCGTGTAGCCGCGGGCCAGCAATTGGCGCACCACGTGACCGGCGACGAACCCGCTGCCCCCGGTGACCAGCACGGTCCCGCTCAAGTGGCTCCCCCGTGCGGCCGCGCGTGATCGGGCAGGCGGGTCGCGATGATGACGCCCGGCACGGCGAGCGCCGCCATGGCAACGAGCGCCAGGTAGGGATTGCCGATCAGGACCTGCACGACGAGGACGAGCACGACACCGCCGAGGTTGCCGGCGAGCAGAAGGAAGCCCGTGGCGGTGCCGGCCCGTGCCGGGCCGGCGTCCAACTCGGACCAGTCCAGCGCGATCGGGAGCCCGGCCAGGAGGAAGAACCCTTCGACGGCGAGCAGGATGCCGACGACGACCACATTGTGTACGAGCGCGATGCCGAGGAAGACCACGATGGTGACCGCAGTCGTCGTCACCAGCAGGAGGCGTCGCCGGTCGAGCCGGGCTGCCGCGCCCGGCAGCACCGCGGCGCCGGCGATCCCGGCCACCGTCATGACCGCGATGAGGGTGCCGCTGACCCCCGGGTTGCCCAGATCGGTGAGGATCGACTCGAGCCAGGTGGCCGCCGCGTTGAAGACGCCGACACCGACGAACAGCAGCACGCCAAGACGCCACATGAGCCGGTCGTGACGCAGCCAGCCCAGTGACGCGCTGGCGGTCGCCTCGGTCGCGAATGCCGGTGGCACCCGCAGCGAAACCAGGACGGCCACGGCGGCGACCACGCTGAGCACGGCGTCGACGACGAGCACCCGGCTCAGCCCGCCCGACTCCAGCAGCGGCACCCCAGTCATCGCCGCGACGAGGATGCCGACGAACTGGGCGGCGCTCGCCACCGAGATCGCCGCGGTGCGCTCGGCCGGCGGGAAATACCGAGCAGCGATCTTGGTACTCGCGTTGAGGACGAACGGCTGGCCGATCGACAGGATGAGCTGCCCGGCGAACACGAGGGCGTACGACGAGGGATCAACCACGCGCAGGCCCGCCCCAACGGCCGTGAAGACGGCGCCGGCGGCGAGCATCGTGGCGAACCGCCGGTCCATCCAGCGGCCCACCGGGATCGCCAGGAGCACGAACATCAGGGGGTTGATCACGGCGAGGTCGCCGATGGCCCCCTCGGAAACTCCGAGCGCCTCATGGGCCTGGGTGGTGATCGGTGCGAACGACAGCCACAGCACCTGAGTGCAGGCGACGAGCAGTCCGAACGCGGCCAGGACCAACCAGCGGCTCTGCCGGACCGGCGCCAGGCCGACAGCGGCGGTCGGCTGTGTCATGTAGAGCCCTCCATGAACTCATCGGCGGGCGTGGCCCGGGGCGCCTTAGGTTAAGGCCCTTGGGGTGCGCGGTCCAGAGGGTGATTCATGTTTGTTCTCCCGCGCCCTAGACCAGACGTTGCAGCAGCGTTACCAGCGTTTCCCGCTCCGCCGGGGAGAGCGGCGCGAGCACCTCGTCGGCCACCGCCTGGGCGTGGCGCATCGTGCGCGTGAGCATCCGCCGGCCGGCCGGGGTCAGGCTGACCCGGTAACGGCGGCGGTCGGCGGTGTCGCGTTCGCGGCGGGCCAGGCCGGCGCCCTCCAGGTCGTCGAGCGTCTGGACCATGTCGCTGGGGTCGATCGACAGCCGTCCGCACAGCTCGCGTTGGGCGGACGGTCCCGCGTCGGCCAGATCGGCCAGCACCGCCATGTGCCGCAGAGTCAGGTCGTCCGCGGCCAGTTTCTGCGCGAGCTGATTGCGTCCGGATTTGCCGACCGTGGACAACAGGTACACCGGGAGGGAACGCAGAACCGAGTTCATGGACGGAGCATAATCGTTGGTAGTCTCCAACCATGTACCTGTACCCACGGATCCTGGTGAGCAAGTTCGATGAGTGCCTGGCGTTCTACACCGGCACGCTGGGGCTGACGCCCAGCAAAGTGGTGCCCGGCATGCGCTACGCGAGCTTCGACTTCGGCTCGGAGACCGGTTTCGCGCTGTTCGACCGGGGCGCCATCGCGGAGATCGTCGCCCCCGCCGGCGTGTCCGCCGAGCGGGAGGGCGCCGCGCCGGACACGATGATGCTGGTCGTGCCGGTGCCCGATGTCGATGCTTTGCTGGCGCGATTCCCGGCGGAGTCGATCGTCGCGCCGCCGGCCGATCGCCCCGGATGGGGTCTGCGCTCGGCATACGTCCGCGACCCCGACGGAAACCTGATCGAACTGGCCAGCTACTGAAAACATGGCCGGAATCCGCCCCGGCGAGGACGGATTCCGGCCATGATCTGCTGTCAGACCGCCGGATCCAGAGTGACTTCCACCAGGTACGGGCCGTCGTGATCGAGCATCGTGCGCAGGGCCGCCGGCAGCTCATCGGGCGTCCGGACTCGTCCCGCCGGCACGCCGAGCGCCGCGGCGAGCCCGGCGAAATCGGTTCGCGGCTCGTGGACGTCGAAGAACGCCGGGAACACCGAACTGTCGGCGTGCGCCCCGTTTGCCCGGTCCTGCCGGTACCGGACCAGGTTCTCCTTGAGCAGCCGGTAACCGGAGTTGTGGCAGACTACGAACTTCGCGGCGATCCGGTGGTGCGCTGCGGTCCATAACGCCTGGCACGTGTACATGCCTCCGCCGTCGCCCGTGAAGCCGACGACGGTCCGGTCGGGGTGCGCGAGTTTCGCTCCGATCGCGCCGGGGATGCCCACCCCGAGCGTGCCGCCCGGCGTCTGGAAGAAGCGCCCGGGCCGGCTGGGCGGCAGCCAGCGGGTCAACTCCGGCGAGTAGGTCAGCGACTCGTCGAAGACGACGGCGTCGGCGGGCAGCAGGTCCGCCAGGGCCGCCGCCACCGCCGACATCCGCAGCGGCGTCTCGCCGGCAACGGAGTGATCGGCGGCGCGAGCCGCCGCCAAGGCGCGGGCTCGCTCGTCACCGCGCCGGGAGGCGCGTTCCGCGGCGGCGGCCCGCTGCGGTTCGCTCATCTCACGGTCCAGCGCGTCGGTCAGGGCGCGCAGGGTCAGGCGGGGATCGCTGACCAGGCCGATGGTCACCGGATGGTTCTTCGCGATCGCGTTGGCGTCGAGGTCGATGTGGATCACGCTGGCGTCGGGGCGGAACGGGTTGGCGGTCGCCGGGAACACGTCCGGGAACGCGTACGTGCCGCAGATCAGCACCGCGTCGGCGTTCGCCACGATGGCCGCGCTGTCCGTGCCGAACATGTGCCCGGTGAGCCCCGCGTACAGCGGGTGCGTCCAGGGCATGAGCAGCTCCGAGGCCATCGCACCCCAGACGCCGGCGCCCCAGGTTTCGGCGAACCGGGTCAGCTCGTCGACGGCGCCGCTGGCCGCGACCCCGTCGCCGGCCAGGATCACCGGCGTCCGGGCCCCGGCGAGCAGCCGGGCCGCGTTCTGCACTGTGCCGGCCTCCGGTACGACCCGGGTGTCCGGGACCACCGTCGCCACGATCGGCTCGTCCGAGAGCTGATCCAGGACGTCCTGCGGCAGGGCGAGGAAGACGGGCCCGCGCGGGGGCGTGGCGGCGATCTTCCGGCAGCGCCGCAGCAGGCGGATCACGCTCTCGGGGTGGATGGCGCGGGTCGCGTACTTGGTCACCGGGCGGGCGATGTCCACGAGATTCACGGACATGTGCGCCTCGAGCGCGTCGTAGGCGACCCCCGCCTCGCCCGCGAGCACCACCATGGGCGTCTGCCGGTGCAGCGCGTGATACAGGCTGCCGACCGCGTTGCCCAGGCCCACGCCGCTGTGCAGGAGCACGACGCTGGGCTCCCCGGTGGCCTGGGCGAAGCCGTCCGCGGTGCACACCACCGCGGCTTCCTGCAGGCCGAGCACGTACTCGATGTCCGGGAACCGGGCGATCTCGTCGAGCAGGCCTTCCTCGCTGGAACCGGGGTTGCCGAACAGATAGCGCACGCCGTCGGCGCGCAACTGTTCCAGCAGCCGGCGGTGCCCGGTGTGCAGGAGTTCGGGCACGCCCACCGGGGCCGGCGAAGCGGTCGCCGTTCCGGCGGTCATGAGAGACCCCGGGATCCGGCGCCGGCGCCGACGGGTTCCAGCGACCGCTCGACGATCTGGTCGATGATGGTGCGGGCGAAGGCGCCGGCCTGCGCCCCGCTCCGGCCGGTGACCAGGTCCCCGTCGACGACGATGTCGGCGTCGACATATTCGGCGCCCATGTTCAGCGCGTCGCCGTACAGATTCGGGTGGCAGACCAGCCGGCGGCCGCGCACGAGTTCGGGAACGCGGGACACGATCCACAGCCCGTGACAGATGATGCCTTTGACGATCCCGGGTTCGGCGAACGCCCGGCGTACGAAATCGGTCGCGGGCGGCAGCACGGCGAGGTTTTCGGTGTACCGCAAGCGGTCCGACACAATGGCCGAGGGCACGATGATCGCCGAATAGCTGCGCAGCGTCTCGTCGTCCATGTTCTCGAAGCTCTCGCCGCAGACGAACGGCGCCTTGTATTCGTGCCCGGTGAAGGTCAGCGACCGGTTTCCCCAGAGCCTGCTGAGGAAGTGGACCTCGGCGCCTTCCTCCGGGAAACGGTAGCTGTAGTACCAGATCTCGTGCTCGTAGAAGTCGCTCTCGATCAGGATCGCGATCTTGTGTCCGCTCAGTCGCATGTCACTCACCAGCCGTACCGGCGCAGGCCGTGCTCGAGCACGTCGACCAGTGCCCGGCCGCAGCCGACCGAGGACTCGGTGGAACGCGCGGTGATGAACGGGTAGTCGACGATGACCGACTCGGCGTGCCCGACATTGCCGATGTACTCGCCGTCGGGGCCCACCGCGTCGCGCAGGATGAACTCCAGCGGATAGAACGGCGGACCGAAGTTGACGTACCCGTTGCCGAAGCCGTTGTTCGAACCGTCGACAGCGTGCGGCCCCTCGAAGCCGGTGCCGTCGTGGTAGTCGTAGTCGATCGGATGGCCGGTCACCCGCTTGCCTTGGATGATGCTGAGCTTCCGCAGCGGATCGCGGGCGAACGCGAGCACGGCCACCCCGTAGCAGACCGCGGCGACCGGTTTGTCCAGCCGGGCGAAGCCGAGGACGAGCTCGTGCAGGCGCTGGTTGTTGGCCAGGTCGACCATGGCGCCGCTGCCGCCGATGATGACGATCGCGTCGTACGCCGGCAGGTCGGTGGTAATGATCCGCTCGATCGAGCGGTAGTAGTCTTCCATGTCGCGCAGGTAGGTCGGCGAGCTCGGATAGGGCCGCGCCGGTACCCAGCCGGCGAGGTTGTGCGGTTTGTCCAGCCGCGGGGAGGCGTCGAGCTCGCGGGTGCGCTCGGCCATCGCGGCGGCGGTGACGGATCGGCCCTGCGGCGGGTCGACATACGACGTGTCCATGCTGACCGCCAGCGGTGTCGGGCGCTCACCCGTGGGGGTGAGGAACTCCACCTCGTATCCGGCCCGGTCGCAGGCGGCCAGCGGGCCGACGAGTTCCTCGCCCCAGTAGCCCCACTCCGACACCACCATGAGTACCTTGGTCATGAGAGACCTCCCGCCATCACGAGTTCCTCGTCCAGTTGCGAGTCCTTCAGCGTCTGGGCCACCTGCCCCTTGGCATCGGTGATGGCCAGCGCGAAGCCCCGGTGCTGCTGGGCCACGACGATGTGCCGCGCCCCTTGCGGATCCATGTAGACCAGATCCGTCAGGTCGAGCACGATCGAGGTGGCGCCCGCGTTCAGCGCCGCGTCCAGCTGTTCGGCCAGGATCGGCACGCCGTCCGGGCCGAGCGATCCGGCGAGCGAGATCTCGGCGCGGTTGCCGGAGACGTCCAGGATGTCCGCGCTGAACGAGGTCGCGATCGGGACCATGCGTACGCGTACCGTCTGGATTTTGCCGTCGTTGGGCAGGGTGACGGTCAGTCCCAGCTGATCGAAGTCGTGGTGTTCCTGCCCGTTCACCCAAACCTGCATGATGCGTACGCTCTTGGGCGGCAGCAGGTCGGGCGAGACCCGCAGCACGCCGCCGAAGGCACCCGGCTCCGGCTGGAAGAACAGGTCCATGGGTTCGTTGTGGCGCAACAGATTGCCGTACACGGCGGACAGGAAGGCCAGCTCCGCGCTGTGGTACATGGCCATCGAGTGCGAGCCTTTGCTGCGTTCGCCGCCGAGCTCGTACGGGATGCCGTTGGCCAGCACGTTGAAATAGACGCCGCCGGCGCCGGTGTCCAGCATGCAGGCGTTGTAGAACGCGGCGCCCTCGCGGGCCTGCTTGGTGTACTCCGGCTTGCCGAAGACGCCTTCCAGGATGAGATAGGCGAGGATGCCCTGCT
>Ga0307516_10007851_pt1 | contig 12160 bp, 11 predicted proteins | sample 19_EM_MG_FD_203310 | JGI IMG/M metagenome (GOLD analysis project Ga0307516, IMG submission 203310) | Populus trichocarpa ectomycorrhiza microbial communities from riparian zone in the Pacific Northwest, United States - 19_EM | ecosystem: Host-associated > Plants > Roots > Unclassified | place...
ATGCAGGGGTATTCAATGCTCTTTCAACAATTGGAGAAACGTATTCCGTGCACGGATTTTACGATCTTGCGGCAGTGTATCTGCAGTGGGCACTAGCTGGCATGGAGAAGACGCTGGGAAAGGACCATCTTGACACACTCACCACCGTCCACAACCTAGCCTCGGAGTTCGATAACCAAGGCGAGTACGACAAGGCCCTGAAGTGGTACCAGCGGGCCCTCGACGGCAGGGAGAAGTCGCTGGGAAAAGACCACCCCTCCACACTCAGCACCGTTCACAACATGGCCTTGGTGTTCGATAAGCAAGGCGAGTACGACAAGGCCCTGAACTGGTACCAGCGGACCCTCGATGGCGTGGAGAAGGCACTGGGAAAAGACCACCCTTCCACACTCACCACCGTTCACGGCATGGCCTCGGTGTTCGATGAGCAAGGCGAGTACGACAGGGCCCTGATGTGGTACCAGCGGACCCTCGATGGCGAGGAGAAGACACTGGGAAAAGACCACCCTTCCACACTCACCACTGTTCACAACATGGCCTTGGTGTTCGATAAGCAAGGCGAGTACGACATGGCCCTAAAGTGGTACCAGCGGGCCCTCGATGGCAAGGAGAAGACACTGGGAAAAGACCACCCTGGCACACTCGCCACCGTTCACGGCATGGCCTCGGTGTTCGACAAGCAAGGCGAGTACGACAAGGCCCTGAAGTGGTACCAGCGGGCCCTCGATGGCAACGAGAAGACACTGGGAAAAGACCACCCTTCCACACTCACCACTGTTCACAACATGGCCTTGGTGTTCGATAAGCAAGGCGAGTACGACATGGCCCTAAAGTGGTACCAGCGGGCCCTCGATGGCTATGAGAAGACACTGGGAAAAGACCACCCTCACACTCTCACCACCGTTCACTGCATGGCGGCGGTGTTCAAACAACAAGGCGAGTACGACAAGGCCCTGAAGTGGTACCAGCGAGCCCTCGATGGCAGTGAGAAGTCGCTGGGAATGGACCACCCGCACACTGCGCTCATAGTTAGAGACCTGGCAGCATTGCGTTCTCTTGCTGCTGGCACTCTCCTGGAGGCTCCATGAATGAAAAATCTTTCGTTACTACTTTCCGTACATCACGTTTTTGTTGATTTCGCTCCCATCGGCTGTCTCCTGCATGTTGTCGTTTCTTACTTCTTCCTCTGCTGCTGTAACAATCTGCTGTCGTGAATTCGTCAGGCTGCCACGGTGGTAAGTGTTATTTCTGTTTTCCGTTGGGGCTCGTCATTGCCTTACTTTCTTGGGGTTTTGATTAAATTTTGTAGTCGGCATGGAATACTTGTATCGTGGGGGATGTAGGCCTATTCTAAATTTTAAGAACATAACATGGGAGAATAATACTGCTGCTGAGTCCCAAATCCGGCAGTGAATGAATCACGCACCTCAACAACAACCCAAGGATACTAAACTTTCCTGTAGACTTCCTGATAGGCCTTTTCCCTTCGGTCGTGTTGCGGTGGGTTTAATTGCCCTTGCTCTTCTCGTTTGGAAAGGTGGAGACGACTGGCGTGTTGCCGTCGTCGCTAGTGTCCGTTCTCAGTAGCGCAGCAAGAAGAAGTTACTAGACTCGTGGACGGATAATGGTCGGCGGTGTTATTGGCGTTTGCCGCAGTCTGATAAAACGGAAAGCAAGGAGAGGTTGTTGACTTGTCTGCGTCTGTCTACCTCTTGCCAAAAGAAAAAGAAGAACTAACTTTGTACTCAAGATCGGTCGTCAATCGTAGGAGCTAGGATCTTGGATCATCATAAATCCGATCCGTGGTGGTAGAATTACCATGTAAAGTTGTAAACGCTGTGCACTGTTTCACACCCCGGCGAATAGATCGACGGCACTCACGTAGATATCCAGATACGGAAGAGCCGAAGGTGTGGGGAAGTCACACTCCCCGGCGGCGGCATATCAGGGTGTTAAGCGGCGTGGTTGGGCGGCAGATGTAGGGAACCGTTTCCGTGGGTGGGGCTTTCATTTTTTTTTCTTCGCCCTCCGCAGAAAGCAAATTGGCCAGGCGGAAGGTTGGTGACGAGCGTGTTGCACCGAACGTGTTCGCGGGATTGCAGGGAGAAGTAGAAAGAGCGCGGACATAACCTGTTCGGCTGGGCGAGGCCGAGAAAACACCATCTTGACCGAAAAAGCCGGTGTGGCGTCGCAATTGTGGAGAAGGTGGCGGCGGTGGCGTTTGCTTGATCGCTCGCTTATCGATGGCTTGCAAGGGTGGGCGGGCTGAGCCTCAACATCGCGCCACTCCCTTCGCTGGCAGACACCATCCGCCACCCCACGACTGCTGGAACCTTTCACATAGCACCGAAGAAACAACGCCGCCCGGATGAACCGCCATTGACTTCGAGAGACTGCCTAATCATGCCGACTCGTGGCCCCGCACCATCTACCCACGAACTGAACGCCCCAACACCGCGACGCGACGCCGCTTGCGATCCATCGATTGGGATAAGGCGGGCGGAGGGACTACTACTAGCCATCACCAGTCGGGTGCTTTTCTCTTTCGTTAGTCAGACGCCGGCGTGGATTCGTCACTAAAGACATACGTCAAGATCCCCGCGCCTCATTGGATTTGCGGAAGACCTGAAATATTCGATGTCACCCGACTCCGACGCAGACCGAACGACCCTGCCTCACATCGAGTGTGGCGACGTGCAACGGTTCTGCCAATTCTTCGGAACTCTCCTCGCGGTAATAGCGGTATCACTGGGGGTCCCAGCTCATCACACTCTTCTCCCTCTTTGCGCAATGCGTCCATGTGCTAACTGCGGGAGCATGTTTTCACCTCCCGTCGGTCTTCCAAGACGCACCTTGTCGCGCATGGCTTTCCCCATCAACCCAACCACCACCGACACCACCCTCCGCGAACCCAACTCGTCGCGGCTGTATCCCTCTACACGCCGTAAACAACCACCCGAGCCTTTTGCGACGAGACGGAAGGCGGAAAGAGGCGGAAGCGTACGAGCTGCCCTCTGGAAGGCAGTGGGACTATGACCGGCTTCCTCTGTACCTATAAGGGCAACGATCGGGCTTTTGGTGTCATTGTGTGGCCCGACGGGGAGGAGTTCTAGGGTGTGAACCCTCCGTTATTTCATAGTTTAAGACGCAGATACAATACCACCAAATACAGGCGCAAAGCAAGCCCCAAATTCGAAAAACCGATGAACGCGCAGAGTGACAGGCATGAGAGGAGACAAGAAAAGAAAGAAAAAACTTTGATGTTCGAACCTACAGCCGATATTTCCTCGTGAGTAGAAGTTTCGTGAAGCAACGCTTCCATATCCAGAGAGGAGTTAGAGGGACGAGGTCGAAGCAGGTGCAGTGGTAGGCAGGCCCCCGTGCGCGCAGCAATTTCGGAGAAACCGAGCTACTTCCTCGTGACCTCTCTCCTCAGCCAGGTGCCGCGGCGTGTAACCAGTTGCGCCAGCGGTTTGGACATCGGCCCCCCGCGCAACGAGCAGTCGAGCCGCAGTCTCATTCCCAGTGGCGGAGGCCAGGTGCAGCGGCGTCCGTTGGTGCTGGTCCACCGCCGCGACGTCGGCTCCGCGCTCGGCGAGCAGCCGCACTACCGTCTCGTGCCCTCTCCGCAAGGCAAGGTGAAGGGGAGTCTTCCCGGAATAGTCGGTGGCCGAGACGTCCGCCCCGCGCTCGACTAGCAGCCTGGCCACAGCCTCTTGGCGACTCTCCAATGCCAGGTGGAGTGGCGTCTGCCCGTAAAAATTGGCGGTGGCCGACACGTCTGCTCCCCAGTCGATGAGCAGTCGGACCACCACCTCGCGCCCTCCCGCCGAGACCAGATGCAGCGGCGTCAGCCCGCCTTCGTCGCGGGCTGAAACGTCGGCACGGTTGATGAGCAGCAGAACCACGTCTTCGTGACCTCCGTTTGCAGCTAGTGTTGAATGGTTATGGCCGTAGGTGTCCGTAGATGGGATTCTTCACGTTGTGGTAGGGTTCGAACGGGGACAATCTCAGTTGCTATATCGGTTGTAAGAGTACAGAAGAAAAGAACCTTAGAACAGAGAACACAAAGTACATCTCGCTGCTTCCCCGCTTTGTCCCCATTCGGCTCCCTGCTTTAGCTCCTCCGGCGTGCGCTCCCCCAGCAACGCCACCCGCTCAACTCTGGTCGCCAACAGCGCCGTGCCTCCAGCGCCGAGAAGCTTTTCCAACAGCTAGGTGTAACGGCATTCACCCGTTTAGTCCGGCCGCCGACGCATCGGCTCCCTGGCCAGGAGCAGCCGGGCCACCGCTGCGTGTCCCTCCTGCGAGGCCAGGTGCAGCGGCGTCTGCTGCTGATTGTCGGCGGCCGTGACATCCGATCCCACGCCAGCCAGCAGCCGCACGATATCCAAGTCGCCAAATGTGCACGCCTCCCCCCATGCCGCCAATTTCGATTGTGGCGGCGTCGAGCAGGGTTGCGGCGTAGCGGTTCCCATGCACATTGGATCCACCGGAATGCCTTGAGCGCTAGTCGAGCAGCGCTATCGTTCTGGGCAATGATGCGCTTGAATATCTCGCCGTGCGCGTCTTCAAGCGTGTCTGGAACGGCGCGCAAGCTGCGTCTTAGGTCCTCTTGCGTGGCCAAGTCTCAGAGCAAGGTGATCTGAATGGCGGCTAGTTGGAACCTGGCATTCAGCCGTCAGTTGCGTTCATCAGCAGTTGAAGTGGTCATGGCGAGCTTGTGTTCCCTGGGCGCGTTCACAAAGGACGTTGCATATTTCGGGTTTGGGCTCGGACGCGACACAACCACGAAGCAGCCGCCTATCTCCGATCGCATTCTGAACACTCGCTTCTACGAACCGGTTGACATCGCCGACATTATCAGGCGGCAGCTCGATCCTGGGGCTCATCAGAAACTGCGCGGCTACGTCGGTGTCCATTGGCACGGTGGCAAAAATCTTGACCGGATTCTTGGGCGCATCCATGATCTGCCACAATGCCTTCAGCAGCTCCAACCGGCTTCCGGCTTCGACTGCGTCCAATGCGTCAATGCAAATCGTCGTCTGGGGCAGCACACCCGTGAGTTGCGCGAGCAGCTGCCAGATTCCGGCAAAGTCCAGATGCACATACTCCCGCCCTGTCATCTCCCAACCTTGATGGACATCAAGGAGCGACACCAGGATTTCCTTCGACAGGTCGGCAAAGCTGTTTGGCCAGCGTGCGCAGAATGCTCTCGGGATCTCGACGGCTTTTCTCGTTTCGATCGCAGTAGTAGCAGGCTACGTTGTTGCCGGACTTCGGATTCGAACGGAGCGAATCAATGAAGCTCGACACAGTGTATGTTTTGCCGGTTGCAGCTGGACAAATCTGGTCAGACACCCCGCCAGATGGAACGCGCGGCTACGTACGGCTTCCCCGCAACAGCAACAGCGTCGAGCCGGTCGATGACCTCCAATCGCAGTACTCCTCCTTCTGCAAGATCCACTCGCCCGTGCCTTCTAGGCGCCCCTCTCTGATCCGCTCGTGGTGCTTCGTGTACGGGACCATCGACATCCAATCGAGGAAGCCGCATCCCCCGACCGCTGCTAACACAGGTGTCAGTGAGGCTCCGGTAAGATCTTGGGTGAGCTAACACGTCTCCGATCCCACGAACGGATTGTGGTCGGACTCCGGCCGGTCGCTGGTCTCACTGCTGGCCATGTTGTGGATAGAAGGAGCGTCGGCGAGGTTTGCGCTGTGCGATCAGCCGCAGTCGCGGTCCTCTGTGGATGGTAACTAGTCCCGTTAGTCATCCGTGCATGCGAACGTTGTGTTGTGTTGTGTTCTTTCATTGGTTGAAGCCGCATGCTTGGCGACTCGACAATCGTGTGCGGCCGCAGCTCTGCGCATGGTCGCATGGAGAGTTTAAACTTGCATTCGATCGACGATGACAGCTGCAGAGTGGAGCAAGGTCTAATGGTCACGTGTGCGTCCAACAGCCCAACCCGCGAGCGACCGCGACCTCGCCATTAACGAATCAAGCAAGTGCCAGCACGCTAAGAGATACAGCCAGAAGTGAGAGTAATAGAAAGGATATGATTGTCGGTCGGCAGAGAAGTCAGAAACATCCTCCTTATTCATGCACTGCGCGGAGTACACGTCGGCACGACTGGAATGTGCGCGGTATGGGTTGGGCAGCGGTGGAGGCGGCAGCTGTAGCTTCGCGGTGGTGGCTGGGCGACGGAGCCCAGGTGGCAGACGTCGTGTCCAACCCGCGTTGTCGCTCCCCTGGCCGCTCCCGAAGAAACATACATGCAATCGCAGCAGAGAGCACCGAGGAAATGAAACTAGGAAAAGAGAAAGTCTGCACCTGCACCTCCGCCTCGCCACCTGCCTCTGTGTCGGGAAATGCCACGAAGTGACGGGGAGACCAGCGGGGAGGACACCTCTCCGCATCTCTTTCTTCTCGCTCCCAACTCCACCCCGCCGCCTCGCTAGCAACGTCTCCCTCAGCGGCCTCCGCACTGGTGAAACGGAGCCAAGTTGGCACTGGGGACACACGCCGATGACCGCTGTCAGATCGGGATTCTGGGTGCGCGCGGAATGCTGCCGAACCGACTTTTGTGTGACGCAAGCAGCAGACTCGGTGCTTTTGCTGCCGCGTGAAAGAGCGAAAGAAGCGAGCGAAACCAAAACGGAGAAACATTCCCGCTGCTGCTCCATGCTGACTAACTATAGTTACCTGATCCGGCACGCGACACACACCGCCACAACAAGCCACGCTTGTAACTCTAGCGACGAGAAGAAGCCTCCAACAGGCAACGCGTGTCTGCGCAGAGGCCGCGGACCTCGAAGCGATCCTTGCCCCTCCCCGCCTCCTTCCGAACCGCTGCCACGGGATCTGCAACTCGCTCTCCCACCCGGTGCAGCCCCTCCAACAGATGCTCCGCCTCTGGGTCTTGTCGTGAAACCATCCGCAGCTGACCTCGAGGCGGCTCTCCGCCCACTGGGTGTACTGGCCGCCGAGGCACTGCCGCCTTCAGCTATTGGAGGCCATACACTTGCAAGGCCAGGGGCGGATCGGTCAAGATTTGTGTCGGTGCTGCTCGCGGGGGGTGACCTTCGCGCCCGCCCAGCGTTCGCCCCCTTCCACTTGGCCCCTGCGATCTTCCGCTTCGTGTAGGCGATTCACCGCGGTAACTGCCTGCTTCCATATCTGACGCCGCAGCGGAGCCACTTCCCCGACAAACACGGACCGTTCGTCTACTTTCTCGCTTCCGGGGACACCTTTGTGTGCCCTGGTGGCTGCCTGCGCGTCCGTGCAGATGGGAGCCTGCCGGGGAGCGTGTGTTGGAAATGCGTCTCGCCGCTCTCACTCGGCGCCGGCGGAGGATTAGGCGAGGCCAGGGTCGGGCGACGCCTTGGGACGGCTAAAGTTGTGGGAGCGCCCGATTAGGAATAACTAGTGCCAGCAGCACCCGAGAGGTGGGGCGGTCGGTGTTTCGTCCCTGTTCTTGTTCTTCTTCATACAACAAACCATAGCGAGAACCGTCACCCCCGGTTCTCGCTACGCCTTTGCTCCGCCCGTGGCTGTTTTCGCTGCCATCACCCAGCCAACAATCATCTTTCAGAATACATAATCACTATCTCCTAAATCTATCTAGCTTCCCTTTACAGAGTGCTGATCTTGCGCCTGCTGTGAGCGGACTACCTACTCTTGTGCTCGTGCCGGATTCCCCACCAAATGCCCACTGTCAGCCTTAGTTTTTTAAATAGTGAACGGCCTGGTGGTGCCGCTTCCAGTGCGCATGTGGCAGCTGCACACTCCGCGTCGTACGCCTGCAGCCCTTATGTTCCTTCCAGTGGGCTCCGCTCCGCCGGGTGGCCGCGTATCCGACCGCCACCAGTCGTATACCGGGTTTTCTTTCCTCGGGTTTAATCGTTAATCGTATGCGACCAATCAGACCGTGGTGACGCACACACACCGGTTCCCGTCTACCGTCCAACCCCGACGCCGGTCAGCTCGTTGCGACTCCCATACGTCCCACAGATAAGAGGTAACCCGCAAGCACCCCCTCGCTCCTGGCCTCGCTCCTCTTGTGCAGAAAGCACCACTCCATCTCCTTCGCCTCCTGCATCCTCTCCTCCGCTTTCTCTTCTCGGACGCCCCGCTCTGGGCGTCTTCCCAAGCCGAGTCTGGGGCTCGCCTCCTCGCCAGTCAGGATCGCCTGACTGCGCCGCTCGCCAGCACAGTAGACACGGATCTTGAACTCGCCCTGTCCGTCACCTCCCACACTTCCGCCCGCAGGATCTTCTGCCGGAGCTTCTGTCAGAACGATGGACGTCTGTACAGGACGATCCGGATATTCCGGCTGCCCGCATCTCCGAGCACCAACCCGGGGAACCATCTTCCATCCTTGCCCCTGACAAGTCCCTGAGGCCCGCAGTATACGGAGAGAATGTTCCGCCTACGATCACGTACCTTTATCGAATCAACCATCGCCATCTCCATCGATCCCTCTATTCCAAACAGCTGCCACTGCGGGCAGGCCTTGAACTGATGGTCCCACGTCTGGGTCCTATATGGACACGACTAGCGCTTGGTGGTGGACCTGCCCTCATCCCGTGAAGGTACTGGCCGGTTAGCCAGTGACCCGTCTCCGCTTGGTCACAGCCATCCGCTTGCTAGCCATGGCCGGAAGTCCCTCTGGTTTCTGGCGCGGCTTCCCATGCCAGCAAATACCGGTATTCCTTTCGCGGTAGTGCGGGATTCCGCCCACACCTTGAGTTCCTGCCAGTGTTTATTCGAGATCTCCCGTTTGAGATGTGTGACGGATCTGAGGGAGAGGCACTGCCCTCCTGCCGAGCTGGCCAGCTCAGCGCAACCACTCCGCCCCGTGGGAGTCAGGCTCGTCCGCCGTCAGCTCGACCCACTCGCCTCCCTTTCTGCACCCCTTGTGGGCAGGGCACTATCGTATCTCGATCGTAGTCGCATACCGGGATTTCGTGTCTGCACACCGGGACTTCACTCGTGAGTGATAAACAATGATCCGCTGAGCAAAACGTTCCGATTGGCTGGTTTGTACTTGCTAGAAATGCGTCGCGTTGCTACACTATATACTCGGTAGAAGCCCTTCACGTTGTCTCTGTGTATTGCAGAGTGGTAGTAGATAGCGCTTAAGAGGGAAAAGGAGTGTCGCTCTCGGTTCCGTTTATCTTTCTTTTCTTTTCTCTACAATTACAAATAACGACAAAAAAATAATAGGGAACCGCCTGCTCTACACACAGAGCCGATTCGTCAGCACTCCGCGCACACCTGGAATTCCGGCCTGACACCTGTCATCGGCTTGTGTCCTCAGTGCCAGCGGGTTTCGTTTTCCAACAGTACTCGTGAGAGCGCGCTCGGGTTCTGGGAGAGAGAAGGCAACGTGCGGAGGGCATTTGGCCGCAGCACCTCGGCCTCGTACATCACTCGATTCATGGTTTCGTTCTATATACAGTCTAGCCATTGCGGTCTCCGTTGTCCTCCCCTTTCCTATTTTTCCTTCCCTTTGCTTGGCGAGTTTCCAGGCTGGAGGGCGGGGGGTTGCTGTGTCGAGCCGGTCTTCGGGGAGGCGCAATATGTATACCGCTCTATCTATCTGTCCGCCTACTCACATGCTTTCATCATCTTAACAGATGGTGTTACTCCCTATCGCCAAAGTTCCCGGCACCGGTGGGCCATATTCTCTTGCGAAATGAGAGAGCTGCTAATAAGTTATCTGCAGCCAAACCGGCTGCTGGGTCGCCGCTTTGAACGCTCCGCTTCTTCTCGCTCTCATGTAGCTAGAGAGGGCTTTCCCGTGGCCCATGGCGGGCAACCAAAGCTGTTGCGGTGCGGTCTTCTAGTCCGCAGGGGATTACGACAGTTCGTTGCAATGCACCAAACACTTCTCCGTGTTCTAGAAGCACCTACATTTACCACTGTAACGGGGTATCTGCAGAGGGAATGGAGACTCGGCCGCTCATAACGGGCTCTCCGCGGGAGGAGATCGGTATTATGGTGGGGTGGGGTTGTAATTGATGGCTGCCAGGTAACGGGAAGAACCGGCGACGCTCCGGGGCAATTTCCGTGTGGGTGCCAGACTGTTGGAAATACTTCTCGTCGCTCCGGCACGGCATGCGGACAGATGATTAGGCAGGCGACCCCCCATAGTTGAGAGACGCCGTAGCAACACCGTGGCAACGGGGTTGCCAGTTTGTGATTAACGTTGTGTAACGGCTAGGCGTTCCGTACTTAATTATGTAGTTCTTTCTTCTTGCATACTTAGACATTAGAAAGAAATCGTGAGCCGCCCCTTGAATTGATCTATTTCGACCCGACTCGCCACCATCTCGACTCAATAGCCTGCCAAGCTCTAACATCTCCTCACCTCCCTGTGAACCCTCTCTCACTCTCTGATTCGGTGCTGATCCGGTGATTTCTCAACGCGGTTGTATGGGCTCTAGCCTGCCGGGCAAACGGGTCTGTCCATAAACCGGCCGGGGGACTGATTTTGCGTGCAGACCGGTAGCCCCAGCAAATAGGAAAGCATCCACCAAACAGAAATGTTTGAGTGGACCGCGCATAGAAAAGAATATACATCATGGTGGTGCACAGACCGTCCGGTCCCCGTCCGCTGTTTCGGCCCCGGCCCCGATCCTGCAAGCGGCACGATTTTCTAGGTAAATTGAGCAAGACGAACATAAGGTTTGAGCCGTGTTGCCCTCCGCCCGAGCGTGTCCCAAGAAGATGTAAGCACACCACGGAAATTACAAAGGAAGGTCACCCCCAAATCATACTCCTTTTCCGCGGATGCCACGAAAAAGCGGCTGTTTCTCACCCTCGGCGCCCAGTTCCTCGGCCTCCCCCCTCCCTTCCCCTTTCCTTACTCTCCACTCCCTCCGCTCTCCGACGCCTCGCGACGTGCGCACAGATTATCGCCCGTTTCCGTCGTATTCTGGAAACCCAAACCGCCCACGTATTCGGTTGCAGTAACTAATAAACTGTAATACCGCGTTCAGTAGCCGGTTTTTTTTTTGATGCTCGTTTAGTAGGATCGGGTAGACCTTCTTGCATACCTGAAAAGCGGTAGGCATGCATGCATGCATGGGCGGCAGTCATTAACTACCAAAGTCCAAATTTTGAATTTGGCAATCCGCATTTCGCTCCCGTCCCTGTTGGACTTTGCACACCACGCTAATATTAGGCGCCTTCCCATATATGACATAACTAGTGTGGCAACGCCACTACCTTAGTAATCTAGAGTATGCTATATCTATACATCTTGATATTGAGGGGGGTAATGGCAGCGAAGCGGCGAAAACGAGGGATTGGTGGACAAAAGGGGTTAGCGTGGATGGGGGGATGAGTTAGTCATCCTGAGGTGTTCTTTAGCTCGTCTCCAAGGGGTTTTGCTCCTTATCCTGTACATGCCACACATCTGCAGGGTCACAACCTATTTCTTCTCCACACCACCCATTTCTTCGTTCCATCTGTGACCCATCTCCTTATTGCTCGTCCCCCTTAGGGTTTAGTCTTCATCTGGTGCGCCAAACCCGGAACGGTGTCGACTGACCTTCAGCTGCCAAATCAGAGGAGTGAGAGAGCTGTCACCAGAATTCCATTGGCAGGAAGCCGGATCCTCGTGTCAAAAGTAGCTGCTGGTGAGCAGTCAGCGGTAAGCATGGGGGCCGGCGCGTTGAGGCCTGTTACTGGACGTCTTTCCTGAGCTCAATAGTAACTTCGCTGACTAAGCCGGATTCCAAGATTTCCGAACTGGCGGTTGGCGTCAGCTCCGAGTGGAACGCTTAGTGGAACGAATCAGAGAGAGAGCTTGTGAGCGATACGAATTACCCAGGTGAGATCATTATCGCCGAATCAGAGTCATCCCTGGAAGATAGAGTGATCACTGGATTGAGGAGTCTGTCGATTGACGAAGACAACAGATCGAGCGAACTGCAGGAGCAGCCAAACTACGAAGAATCAGAAACCAAACCAACTGCAAATCAAGACCCGACTGCAAATCAAGACCCGACCACAAATCAAGATCCGATGTCAAGATCCTGCCTCGACTACTCCGTTCGGCTCGACAGGCAACGTAGGCTTTCGGTATTCGGAGCGGGCGCTCCTACTCACACTTCCGGCGTCCTCACGCTTCCGGCGCGCTCACACTTCCGG
>Ga0307516_10007852_pt1 | contig 12160 bp, 14 predicted proteins | sample 19_EM_MG_FD_203310 | JGI IMG/M metagenome (GOLD analysis project Ga0307516, IMG submission 203310) | Populus trichocarpa ectomycorrhiza microbial communities from riparian zone in the Pacific Northwest, United States - 19_EM | ecosystem: Host-associated > Plants > Roots > Unclassified | place...
TAGTATAGTATATATAGAGTAGCACAAAGCCTGTAACTCTAGTCTTATTCTCTTAGGATTCTCACTTGACTGTGGTGATATCTAAAGTCAATATAAACTGGCGCTTTCCTCCACCATCCTCTCTCTCACTAAGCTTATCTATGTGTGAGCCCACAATCCTTGATTCTCGGCATAGTCTTTGGATTATGCTTTGAGAAGATAGTTAAGTGGTTGCCCTAACAATGCTGCTGAGCTTCACTAACAGGCACAAAATGTTCTTGGTGAAGCAAACAATGTCCTGAGGCTTGGAAAGGTGTATTTGTGATGAGACAAGCTGGATGGAGCTGAGGCATCATTTGAGCATGCTGCTGAGCTTCACTGACAGGCACATAATGTCCAGAATCTTGGAGGGGTTGTTTGGAACTGTTAGAGCAACACCAAAACCAGCAAGCTCAATGGCACACTCAACAGTGATCAGAGCACTAGGATTGTAGGCTCACACATAGAATCAAACAATAAAGGAGTGGAATGTGATAGTATTGACATTAGAGTCACACACTGGTTAGGTGGGGATTTCAAGAGAATACAACTAGAGGTACAGGCTTCTGTGCTACTCTACATATACTATTCTAGCTTAGGCTTAACAATCAATAGGATATAGTCCAGATATCCTCCAATGAGATATAATCCTGCTATCAGATGAGTCAGAGATAAGAGAGTCAAAGATAAGAAGATAAGGTGTGAAAGAAAGAACATATAAAGAAATGGCTGAGTAAAAATAGAGTTTGGCTGAATCAGAATAAGGTTTGAGTATAAGCAGTATGAAGTAATGGCTTATAATAATGTTCACAAGACCAAACAATGAAAAGATAAGAATATTGGAAAGGGGTTTTAATGCCACTCTCTCTTTAGATATGTGTTATCCCCTCTTCAGGTTTGTGTGACTCTCTCTTTAGGTTCTGATTATATAAGAAGCTAGTGCCTTTCCATAACAGTTGCCATCCATCATGTTTCAAAGTGTCAGGGACCAGTTCCAGGCCCTCAGAACCTGTTTCCAGGGTCCATTCTATTTCTCAGATAAAGGTACATAGTTCAGCATCATGGCATTAGCAATTACTAGCATTTCAAGGTCCAGTCTGGTTTTTTCAGCTATTTTTGGGTGATCCTGACTGTGACTGGTCACTGGACCTGCCAAATTTGGCTGACCATAACTGTTAGTGTTTGAAGGTCCAGTTACATAACCACAAATTAACCGTAACTTAACCTAACCTTAACTGGTCTTTAACTGGACTGCAGTTAAGGTTAAAGCAAATTTGAGGCAGAAGTGGTTAAGGTTAAATGATTTCACAGAATTCTGTTAACCAAAAATTAACCAGTTATAACCGGTTATAACCGGTCAATTGATATTTCAACAATAGCCAGGGGTTACACTCAAAAAACCTTCAAAAACAATGAAAAATGGCCAAAAACATTGAAATTTATATATTCTTGGAGGTTTTCTTTACATTTCTTATGGATAGTGACCTATAAAATGTTGCACACATGGACTAATAACTGTATTCTATCAAAATACATCAATTAGAAATGGGTTTAACCAGTCTTAACTGGTTAAAACTGGTTAAAAATCATTAACCGGTACAATAGTTAGATTAACGTAAATTGAGATTTGCAATTAATTTTAACTGATTATGACCAGTTATGGTTAGGTTATAGGATATTTTTGGAGTCTCCTCTAACCAGTTAAAGTCTGGTTAATCCAAAAAAGGCAATTTAACCAGAGCTAACTAGACCTTCGAACACTAGTAACTGTAACTGCCAGTAACTGGTTATTATTGGTCTGGTTACACTCAAAAACCCATCTTAACTGGTTATCACCAATAAAATTCATGTGAATTTATTTATTAATAATAAAAATATATTTTTGACAAACTACCTATTTGACAAAATTTACAATATGACTATTATAATGAGAGAAAGACTTGGGTGCAGATAAACCCATGGTTTTTGTGCCATGGTTGCCATGGGTATGGGTATAGTGTACAATGTATTGGACCTAGTGGTCCATCCAGCTCAGTCATCCATATTGGGACATTGTTCCCATGTCTCATATATACACACATTCTGTACTTATCATGTACTCATTCCATTCTATATCCATTTGTTCCCCTGCCCTCTGTCTCGACATTCATTTACCAGTCATGACCAGTCATGTGACCTGACCTGTAAACACTAATCACCTCTACTCAACCAGGCATCTTGATGACTAGGTTTGAATGGTGAACTCTTGTTGATGCATTATTTAATGATGAGCCAGAGTTTACAGGCTTTGTGCTACTCTATATATACTATACTAGCCCAGGCTTATCATCCAATAAGATATGGTCCAGATATTCTCCAATGGGATATGATCCTGCTATCAGATGAGTCAGAGATAAGAAGATAAGATGTGAAAGAAAGAACATATAAGGAAATAGCTGAGTAAGAATATAGTTTGGCTGAATAAGGATAAGTTTTGAGTGTAAGCAGTATGAAGTAATGGCAAGCAACTGTCAAACCTTATAATAATGTCCATAAGACCAAACAATGATAAAATGTAAAAGATTAAATAGAGAGCTGTTCTATAACAACCAAACTGAAATAAAATAAGTGTTAGATAGTTCATTTGATAAGATAGGAGAGGCATATTTGATAAGATGAGATGAGATAAGACAAGAGGCTGTTCCATAACAGCCATGTCTCACCACTTCTAGATAAGAACAACTATATTGGAACTCATGTACCTTTTTTTTTTTTTTTGATCAATTTTATGGTGTGGAAGGACTATGTCCTTAAGGTGCACATTACATGTGATCAGGTGTTACTGGAGGAGATGAAGAGAATGGAGCCAAATCTATGCTGGATCTATATATATAAGCCTCATAAGACAAAGTGCCATCACCCTTCCTAGAATGTATATAAATAGTGAATGAATGGGCAGGTGTTTCTATAGCCACTTTACACCATGCTCTTCTGGTAAAACCTGAGACTGGTGAGTTCAATTGGAGTGATGTGACTCAGTGAGTAACAAGACTGCAGGTGTTTAACATGTGGTGAGAAATGAGGAACCCATGTATTTGGCTCGTATATCCTTGGGAGAGTTAAGTAATGAAGTTGTGAGAGGCTGCAGTGCTGTGGATGGTGCAAGAGCTGAGAGATGCTGGCTATAGCTGCTCAATTTCCTTGACATCCAAAATATGGTACCCTTGTTGTCCTTCAACAATTCTTGTTGGCTTCTCTCCACAATGACTAAAACTGTGCTAATATAGTTTTCTGATTATAGAAATGCTGACTATAGCTGCTCAATTCCCTTGACATCCAAAATGTGATATTCTTGTTGTTCTTCAACAATTCTTGTTGGCTTCTCTCCACAATGATCAAAACTGTGCTAATATAGTTTTCTGATTATAGGCTGACCCTCAGCTTAGCTGAGATAGATTCAGTGATCAGCTGGGCTGTCAGTCATAGGCTGTGTTTAAGCTTAGTCTGCTACACCTGACAAAACAAATCACAATCCATCTTCTGCTACATTGTTAGATATGGGTCTATTTAACTATATCATGTTGAGAGGGAGGATACAGGTGTGGTTAAGTGTGAGTGGCTGGAGGAATGTTGTCATCATGGCCCGTTTGAGTGTAGGCAGATCATATAATGCTGTCCTGTACAGCTCTCAGCATGCACCGTGTGCCAACATACCCTGTCTCCCCTGCTCTCTGGGATAAGCGTGCACTGAGCACAGTGAACAGTTTTTCTTTGAGTTTTTCCTAAAGGGTTTTTTCTGCAGAAAAACATAATGTGTTTTTAATATGTTTTTCTGAGAGATACACTGTAAGAAAACCCTTAGATAAATATTATGTTTTTCCCCCAGAAATACTTTGAAAGCACATTACATGTTTCCAAAGTATTTCCAGGAGAAAAACTTTTTGAAACACATTAAGTTCCTCCTGAAGAAACACTTAGTAAGCATGTAATGTATTTCTAAAGGTTTTTCCCAGAGATATACATTATGTATTTCCATTAGATAAACACATTGTAAACCTGATGATGTGTTTCCTAAAGGGTTTTTCCTTCAGAGAAACCCTTGGATGTCAGAAGTGTTAGCACTCCAGAATTTATCATGCACTTCATCTCCTCTTCTTAAAAGAAAAATATCCTCAAATTATTATTCTACTGATACTATTGCTTCTACACTTGGTCTGGACAAATCTATTATATTCAGGGTACTTCAGATCTTCATTCCTGATTGTAAAATTCCTTACTCTAGCCATCCTTCAAAGCTTTCTGGCTATGCTTAGTGTTCAGTTGCTAGACAGACCACTACTAGAATGGCCACCAATGCTGCCCAGGCCCTGAAACACATCAGCACAACAATCCCTGATAGTCCTCTCATAGACAGTCAGAAATATTCTTATGAGATACTCATTCAAGGCTGCAATATAGAAGACAAGCCATTGATCACTATACATCCCATGAAGAAGCACTTGGCCTCTGCATTGAAGCACTAGAAGTGGACTGGAAAGGACTGGCAAAAGGGGAATTTTATCAAATAGAAATAAAACAAACAGGCTGGAGTCATTTGAATAGTGGTGTATATGGAAACAGGTGGGAGAGAAGGTGATTGGGGGGAAGAACCATGGCTTAGTCAAGTCCAGTGGTAGAAACATCATAATATGAGGCTGTATAGATTGAGACAGTGTGAAATGACTTGCAGATATTGAGAGAAGAATGAATGCTAATCAGTCTGTAGACATTTTGGAGAATAATTTACTTCCCAGCATTCAGAGGAGAGTGAGATTCTTGCAGAGAATCTTGATGTTCAATATGACAATGACTCCAAATATACCTCCAACATGGCCAGAATATGTCTGGAGGATAATTATATCACTTTTATTGGTTAGCCTTCATGGTCTCTATACCCCAATCTCATCTATCACCTCTGGCAATACATCAAAGTATGGCTTTGCAGATATTGAAGAAGTGTGGAAGATTTGAAACAAAATGGCTAAGATGTGGGACAGAATAGGGCCAGAGGTGTCAGAGAATGATTGAAAGTATGCCTAGAAGGTTGGAGGCAGTTATCAAGGCCAAGGAAGGCCATATCAAGTACTGAAATAACCAGTTTCTGTATTTCTGATACCCACTCAAACAATTGTCCCAATGGGTTACTGAATTGAATTGTGTACAACTCCATGAGAAATTGTTTAGAATTACATAATTCTTAAATATTCCTTTAGCCCTGATCTAATACTTTCTTTTATGCATCAACAATTCAGCTATATATGTCTGTACTCATGAGTGATTCAACAAACATTCAAAATAGTCAAAATATTGGAACAATTGTTTGAGTCACTGTAAGGTTGGTCGACTATGTCTGAGGCATATCTTACTAGTTGAAGAACATATGTATGCAATGAGGCATTCTATGGAATCCTCATGTTACATAAGGAGGAGCATGGGTAACACTATGGGTGAAAATTTACAACCTGTACCCACACTCTCCACAACTGTGCCTGTAGTTGACCCATACCTGAAGGTATGGTGTTGACCCGAAGGTATTGGGTAAAACACATGGTGTAAATAACCATGGTATACTGCATATCCGAAGACAAAAACTGAAGATATTAACCCACAGGTCACGTTAAAGAACACACCAAGCAGTAAATTAGAAGTGTGATAAATATACTACATACCACCCATTTAGATGTCATCAATGTCGGTCTCAACATCAATGACATCCAGGCCATGCTTGTGGCCTTGTCCAACCCTTGCATCCCAGATAGCCTTCACGATCTCGCCCATATTGATGAGGTCCTTCTGACTCCAGTTACCATAATATAGCAAGCTATGAATGGAATTCCCAGAAAGACAACTGCATGTGAAGTGAAGAAGGTGCTGTCCTTGTGAAAAGAGGCACTCAACAGCTGTCGAAGTTGCTGGAATAGTCACACTGAGTCAGGATAGTGTGGAAAAAGAAATAATAATGACATACTCAGAATGCTAAGGTAGTCTAATATCATTGGTGGTGGCTGATAGTATTCGATGGGCATTGGATGGTGATATGGCAACTGGTGGTAGTTGATGTGCATTAGGTGGTGATGTGGTGGTGGTGACAGCTAGTTCAATGGCATCTTCTGCTTCAGTGGTTCATACTCTGGTGTCAATAGGCGGGGTAGGAGGGCGACGTGGCAGCAGTGGCAGCTGGTGATAGTTGACAGGTATCAGAGTTGCATGCATACATCATTGCTGTGCAGATTGCCAGCAGTATGTTGAATCAGCAAAGGTGGTTGCTGTTTGTTGTAACATACATTTAGCGCCAGGGGACAATAGGAGGGGAGAGGACTTATCAGCAGTCGGTGTAAGACTGCCACCACCCTGTTGGGGGGTCATCAAGGATGGTGGTGGTGGTGTGGTGGTGGGAGGAGACAGCAAGTTGAGCCACGCACACAGCCACCCATGGCAACCTATAACACTGCCCAAACAGATACAGGTTTCTGTGGGTTACCAAATTCAGAATCTGTACCTGTACCTGAGCAACCCATGATGCCATCACCGCAGGTTTACCTGCACCCATGCTCTTTTCTACTTATATATGTAGTTCCAGAATGTTCTACATGCATTATAAGTGAGGTGTTGCAATGCATCATGTGGTAACTATGAGGCATTGCACAGCTTTTTTTAATTTTTTATATCAACAATTTATATCCTGGTGTATTTAAAACAGTCTGGTGTACTACAGAAGTGCAGTAACTAAAAGGAAATTTAACGTGAGAGAATGTACACAGAATAATAGCAGGAAAAATCGAAACTGTGGACAGGATAGGTGCAAATAAAGAATTGGACATATAGGAGCACACACCAAGCTTGATAATATTGCATGCTACAGGGCATGGGATATATCTGCAGGGGTAGTCTTGAACCGAAAACAAATCTAAGTCACCTCTTATTGGTTTACACCTGCCCACCATCTCCACTACAACTCCTAGAAGCCATGGCTTTGCAGCGGGTACCGGTTTCCCCAGTAAGAGGATATGCACAAGATCAGAGATCATCCATCTTTGCATATCATTCCACAATCCAGAAATGGTTGAAACGGTGTTGCCAAAACTGGCAGCATGGGGTTTGCCACAATTCTTACAAAGCACTAGGTGGGGACAGGGCTCTCTATCGGCGGTAGAGGGAGTTGGGAAAACTTGCTTGAGGTGGCCCTTGCAGCAAGCCACAAGAGCACAATGGTTATCTTCATGGTGGGCCATTACAGATAGGGCAGACCATGTGAGAGGAATTGCAGTAGTTTATGTTATGACCCCACAAATAGCAGCAAGTACAGAGAGGAGCTCCAATTTTCATAGACACCTTGCAGAAAAAGCAGACCACATTCTCAACACTGAGGAAGTGTTTGACGAAGGATTTCATCCAGGAGCCTGTCTGCGAGTCTCAGATATTAAAGTAGATTGAACATGTGTCAGCCTGCCTAGAATCATGAACAATCCTGGGTGGAGTGGCAAGGCAAATACTGTCCTTGTAGACAAAAGAAGTGAGAATGAGGGAGGCATCCTTTGAGTTGATAGGGTTGCCGCCACATAGGAATGGCACACCAATGAGTTTACAGAATGAGCGCGAGGATGGAACCTTGCATTGCACTGAGGAACCTTCAGGAACGAGGGTACATGTCCTTCTATACAGTAAGACATGCCTGTTGAAGATCAGGAGGGACCAAATTAGAGTTCAGAGAGCTGGGTGTCATTGAAGGCAAGTGCTGGCACCAGGTGGCTGTGCACGTGGTGGTAAGAGAACAAGAAGCAGTGAGGCATTGCACAGCAATGTTGAAAAACTCTCTTCCAAGGTTGCTTCATATCCTCTTGAGTTTCTTGCCAGACTGTCTTTTGAACATGGTGACAATTTCCTTAACAGCAGCAGCAGCTTTGCTTTTTGCCATTAAAAGTCGTCCAATTGGAAAACAGCAGCTCATCTCAACAACCATGAGAGCATATGACATGCCTGACCAAGTCAGCATACTTATTGGCCCAGTCAGATCGACAACAACAAGATCCATCTTCTTATAGATGGTGTTGCTCTGTTTTGGAAAGAGTAGGCAATGCAACTTGCTGAGGCCATATCCCTTGCAAACTTGATCATACTTTTGAGGCAATAAAATTAGTGATTTCAGGTCTAGTTTTACTCACTAGTACTGGACTGGACCTTAACTGCAAAAGACTGCAACAGAACTGGACTGCAGTTCCAGTTCATCAGAGGTTTGAATCAGTTGCAGTTACAGTTTATACCTTTTGACAAAATTTTAAGAACTGCGAGAAACCGGTTCGAACCGGTTTTGAACCGCATACATCAGAAACATTGATAGCCCTAGATTACAGCTCCAAAATGCACCAAAGATCATCAAAAATGGTCAAGAAATGGATGAGGTCAACACAATCTCAGATGATTGTCATGGTTTTGTCAACACTCAACAGAGATATGATGATATCTCAATCATTTCTTCACCAATCTGGGTCATTTAGGGGTCATTCTGATAGCGGAGAAGGTGTAAAAGATGATAGAACCAGTCTTGGGCGGTTCAAAACCGGCTTGAGTCAGTCTCAGTCCGAACTGGTTATGAACTGCAAACTGAACTGCAAAAGACTGGTTTCACAGTTCTTCACAGTTCCAGTCCAGTTTTTTTGACTATTTGGACTTGTTTAGAACTAGTTCGGGTTCGACTTGCCTAATTTGGAAGGCAGAAACTGGACTGAATCAGACTTTAAAACATTAAATAAAATGCTGAGGCCATTGACCATGTTCTACCACTGTATGTCTTTAATTGCTCTGAGGTTGAGGTATCCCAGATGTCAATGTCACAATCTCAGACTCTAGTCACAACATAGGCAGAAACTTTCTGAATTTGGCAATGATTAATGTGGTACAAGGTACTGACAAGCAATGCACAGAAAACCTCTTGGCCATTAAACCTCAAAGATAGCCCATTCTCATAACTGACCACTGATGCTGTTATGGAACAGCCATTTAACAACTATTCTTTATTTTGTCCTTGTTTGTTATTCTTTGACTTTGTGGACGATATTATAAAAGGTCAACAACATGAATCTGACTTCATTTCATTTTATCTTTGTTTGTCCTTGTTTGGCTATCTCTTATCTCTTATCTCCTATCTCTTATCTCCTTATCTTCTTATCTCTGGCTCATATCCTATTGGTTGATAAGTCTTGGCTAGTATAGTATATATAGAGTAGCCCAAAACCTGTAACTCTAGTTGTATTCTCTTAAGAACTCCACTATAACCTAGTGTGAGGACTTCTGGTCAATATAAACTTCCCCCTTCATATTTCTGTTGTTTGATTCTTGTAAGCCTGCGAAAGCCTAGTGATAGGTTTAGTGTGTCTTAACAGACACTTCCTGTTGCTGCAATGTGCCAAGACTAACAAAGTTCACAGCTAATTTCAGGACATGAAGGGCATTGTGGAGGGTGACCTTGTGATAACCATTTGGTAACTGTGCCTCAAAGGCAACAGTACCATATTTGCGACAGGAATGTTCTGAGCATCACCAATAGAAATGAAGTCGTGATGGGTACGGGATGTAACCAGAGTGTAGGATGTGAATAATGAGCAATCTGACAGCATATGTGATGAGCTGGCTGAGTCCAAAAGTAACTTGCCACTGTCAGATATTGATCCTGCCATGAAAATAAATTTGGCATACTCAGAGCTTGAGCTCCCACTTCCTAAATCCCAAAGGCTATTGATGGCAAGGCTAGCAGTGTCTGCACCCATCTTCTTCTCTTTGGCCTTGCATTTTGGACACTTGCTGATCCTGGGTCCAAGTTTACTCTTGCCTTTCATCCTGCCTTTTCTATCAAAGGCCTACAGCTAGCATGGCAGTTTTGCTTGTCTTGTCACATTGATGACAATTTGCCTCAGCTTGTAGTGTCATGGTGACAGTCTCAGAGGTAAGCTTTATCATGTCCAAATTGAACAGCTGGATCTTGATGAGATTCCATGATGGCATTTGGCGGAGCAAGAGAACTAGGACTCATGTGATGTGGATGTCGGAGAGGTCTTCACCTGCAGCCAAGATCTTGTGTCAAAGATCAAGCATGCTGGCAATATGGTCAGTCATGTTGGTGCTGTCAATATACTTCCAAGTGTAGAGATCCTCGAAGTGGTAGTGGACATTGATCCTCTGGTTGTTCATAATATGTAAGGCCTTCCAAGCATCCCACATCTCCTTTGGGGTTTCTTCTCCTTCACATGCAGCCACTGGATATATTTGGCTGTGGATTTCATCAAACTCTGAGCCACCTGATCCCTCAACAGTCATTCAAGGTGCTCCTTCAGTTCAGTTTTGTAGTCAGCAGCTGACATGCTGACAGGCTTTGTCTCTGCAGGCTTCATAGGACTAGACTCATCACCTATGACAACCAGCCAAAGCTACTTGGCTTGCAGAATGGCCTGCATATGTTCTGACCAGATGGTGTAATTTTTTCCATTGAACTTCAGAAAATGGAATGATTTGGAGGAGGTCATATTGAGTAGCCCACTGGTGGAGCCCATAACCTAATGACATGGCATCATCATATAGGTAAGTTACATTGTATCAAACGACTCGATCCAGCGAATGTTAACATTGTGCTGACTCACTCGGTGCCAGTGAATTTGCTGAATGCTGTATATCATATATAGAATGCACCAGCCACCTGCAGCATCACCCATATCAGCATTGGGACAGTCAGCAACAGCCTTGGCTATGTCATGAGGAAGATCAGCCTCGGCCAGAAGGCCCAATTGGATAACCATTAGCAACATAAATATAGGATGCTGAAGCATACATAGGACCTGTGTGTTCGTCATTTGGTGTAAAATACAATGGATGTCAAATGACTTGTTAGCAGCTAATATTGGAACCATGTGCACAAAAGGCAGGCAGCAATGGCCTCAGCTTCAGCCTCAGTTCGAAGCTCCAAGATATTATACATGTGCCGGGCCAACTACGATTGAGGTACATGAAATGTACGAAGTGCAAATTTCTACGATGAATCATCCCTGTTGTCATCATCATCACTATCATTGCCATCAACAGCAGGCTCATCACTTGGGAACCATGAAGCCTCAACATAGTCAAAATCAACTATGGAATAGACATGGGGATGTGTGATGCAGGATGGACTGACCTGCACAGGACTTGAGGAGCATTTTATGTCGACAAAGTGAGGCCAAACACCAGCTATTGCTGATGGCCGAATAGGTCACCTGGGGTCTATGAGCATCGCACTCCATAATGATGGGTTGGGAGAATTATTTGTGTCAGATCCCCAGGTGGATTCAGCATTGTCAGCTGTTGGGCCAGGTTCAGAAATATCAGCATCGGCATCTGATTCATCATCCCAAGCCTCAGTGGCAGCACCAGTGATACGCACTGCCGGAGTCAGTGAAGGGCACAAAAGTGCGATGAATCACACCAATACACACAACAACCAACACTAAATACACCAAACTACCGTTCAGGTGATCCAAACATTGATGGTGAATGTAGGAAATCTCACTCAGCAAGTCATCCACCTAACACAAAATGTGGCTCTCATGCAAGCCAACCAGAACTTCCCACCTCCCACACCTATCCCTCAACCCTCTCTCTGCAATTTCCCTCTCCCACCTTCACCCCAATATCAACCACTACCATCACCATCTCCGCTCGAACTGGCCCAGGACCAGGCGGCACCCATGCCTTCCTCTTCATGCATCAGAGAACCAAAGATTGCAACTCCCTCCCCTTTTCTGGAAAAAGGGACTGTTATGGAACAGCCTCTTGTCTTATCTCATCTCATCTTATCAACCATGCCTCTCCCATCTTATCAAATGAACTATCCAACACTTCAGTTTGGTTGTGTTATGGAACAGCCCCTCATCCCCTTATCTTATCTCTTTGATCTTATCAACTATGCCTCTCTCATCTTATTAAACAAACTATCTATTCTTTTCCATCCCATCATTGTTTGGCCTTGTGGATGATATTATAAAGTTCAAGGGTGGGCACATATCTAACATGTGTTTACCACACCAATCAGACACTTCCCCATATGGTTACCTTTTCACACCTTATCCCTTACTCTGATTGGATGATATCCATCTCTGTT
>Ga0307516_10007853_pt1 | contig 12160 bp, 6 predicted proteins | sample 19_EM_MG_FD_203310 | JGI IMG/M metagenome (GOLD analysis project Ga0307516, IMG submission 203310) | Populus trichocarpa ectomycorrhiza microbial communities from riparian zone in the Pacific Northwest, United States - 19_EM | ecosystem: Host-associated > Plants > Roots > Unclassified | place...
CACATGCTATTCAAAATGTACGGATCATTCAAGGATAACAACTTTTTAAAATTAAATTAATACAAAAGGATATATATGACCTCGATTACCCTTACAATCACCCAAAACCCAACGTAAAAAGACCTAAAAGCCCCTAACCCTATGGTTTAATTTTCTCGACCTCCATTTTACAGCTACAACACTTTTTTTTTTTTTTTTAATTCGTTTGAAAACATTATCTAACAGGACAAGTTATATTTGGATTTGAGTATTTCTCCTTCTACGCCTTCTTTTGCTTCGAATCCAAAAACATCTCGATCCCCACTCACCTTTGAATTAACCTCAATTTTAAACTTATCAACTAAGGTTGACCCAATTATATTACACTGACCACTAATCTTTCTTGGTTTTAACACGTCATTCTTATTTGTTTCGACAAATTCTTAAGCAGGATAAAGACAGGACTCCAACTTAAAAATATTTTTAAGATTAATGATACGTGGTGCATGCTTATATTTTCCCTGATTTTATTTCCAATTATTTTTGAATTTTTGAAGAAGATTAGTAGGGTGTTTGAGAGTGTTATAACACTTATTTTTCAAAGTATATATATATAAAAAAACAAAATAATATATATTTTTATTTTTTAAAATTTATTTTTAACATTAATATATCAAAACAATCCTAAAACACTAAAAATATATTTAATAAATAAATAAATAATTTTTTTAAAAAAATAGATTGAAAAAACCATCTTCCAAACACCCCTAATTTTCTAGCTTCTTGTTTCTTGGTGGGAATAACAAGAATCTGGATAATCCAAGTTGCTTGGAAATTGTGGGGGTGAAATTTCCCATGTTCTTCATCCTTTGATTTTATTTTTTTGAGCCATTTTTTTTAATTTGAAGATGTACAATATTTTCACCCACCAAATTAATTAGCCCCACGAGTGTGTGAATATTTTATTAATTACAAGGAAAAATATTCAAGGGGGTCATCAATAAGAACAGAACACTATTTTTATTTTGTGTTGAGTTGCCGATACGTGTTGGTTCTCGTATTACTCATACTCATACATGTAAACAAACATAAACTATAGCCTTCTGGTAAAGACTCTGGGTATAAGTCGGTAGCTCTTCAACCCAAGTGATTTTTTTATTTGATATTGAAGTTTTATTACTGAGGTTTTTCTTTTATTACGATCCAATTATCTATTTTTAATTTTTTTAGTTTTTTCTTAATTTTAAATTAATTTTTTGATATTTTTAGATCATTTTAATGTGTTGATATAAAAAATAAAATTTTAAACAATAAAAAAATATTATTTTAAAATATTTTCAAGTAAAATATAATTTTGAAAGCAACATAACTACACTTGCAAACAAGCTCTAAGTAAGTGTTTAAAAGTGAGGTTGTTTCTGTTTTTAGATATGTTTTAAGAATACGTTTCACTTGAAAAAACATTAAATTTATATTTTAAAAAAACATTTCGATGATTTTGATGTGCTGTTATAAAAAATCTAAAAAACTTAATTTGATATATTTTTAAATAAGAAACACGTTTAAAAAATATCATGCATTACGATACCAAATATATGTTACGTAGCGAGAAGTTTTAACTATCAATTTCCATACCATGTATAAATTTTTGTTGAGAACTTTTATTCACCACAAAAAAATATAAACAACAAAAAAAAATGACATGGAAGGAATATTATTGTAGTAAAAACTAGGCACTATTTGTTTTTAATAATAAAGATATTTTCAAGCCAATTTGCATATCCATTAAGACTGAATCGTTTTTCAAATGATTTTAAAGATATATATATATTAACTTGATATATTTAAAATAATTTTTCTCTAAATTCTGAATAAAAAATCAAAATTAACTATATATCTATCAAAGGAATCCCTCAAATTTAACTATATATACTAATAAAAATTCAAGAAAAATCATGTATGCTCATATATCTGACAATATTTTTCTAGAATCATTTTCCAAAACCTCACTCAATTATTTAGACTTGGAGATTTATTAATGGAATCCATTCATTTAACAAGTAAGATTTGTTTCTTAAGAAATAATATTAGAAAGTATATTTCTATAAAACTAATAATATTATTTGATTTATTAATATGTTAAAAAAAGAAACAGACCCAAAGGAAAACAAAATGGAAAGTTGTCATAAATAAATAAATAAATCAGGAAGGGCAAATCTCAATCATTGCAAAAATATAAATCTCCAAATCCCCATCGAACTTTTTTGTACTAGAAAGATTCGACGCCTACGTGGATCCTCCTCCTCATTCTAATCCAGCACCACCAACTTTTCAAAATATGGATGACAGGTGGCGGTTGTTGGTGCGGTGGAGCAGTCCTCTTGCACTTCCTTCCACCCCTTTCTGTTGATTCACATTAGTGTTTTTATCGACTTACATCTATCTTCATTAATTTTATAAATTTTAAAATTTAAAGTTAATAATTATATAAATTTATAGTAATTTTAAAAAAATTCAAATTTATAAATATTAAAAAATAAATTTAAAATCTGAATAATTCAATTAAACTATCTCTCATGATTCATTTTTTTTTATAACTAGTGATAGAATTGTCCTCTCACCTCGTTATATTATTTTATTATTATTTTTTTAGTGAGGATTTATTTTTATGTTTAAAAAATTTTATTTAAATATATTTTTAATTAAAAAATATTTTTAAAAATACCTAGCACTATAATACTAAATATTAATGATTTTTACTTTCATTACATGCTTAATAAATATTATTTTTAAATTCTATCTTCTTGTATACGAGTTACACTTAGTTAGTATCTTCTAGTAAAAAATATAAAAATATAAAAATATATATTTTGAGGATAGTTCTATACTTTGTTTTTTATTTATTATGAAATAGTAACTCAGCGTTAGCTTAAAACATATAATATATTTTTTATATGAAAAACAAATTCATTTTTTTCTTTAATTAAATGCACAAAAGTCTGGCAGTAATGGGAATTTACAAGAGTTCTTGTTTTTTCCAAATACTCGAAGCAATTTACAATAAGAAAACAATCACGTGCATATGATCGATTTACTCGACTCACGGCACTTGATTTTATTAATAGAATAAATAATAATTAAATATATAAATACATGGATTTTGGTGAAATGCTAACAATCCATATTTTTTTTTAATAAATGCACACTGATATTATGGGAGTATTTTTAAGAAGATTTAATCTCAGATAATAAAAAGATGATCTAAGAATAATATATATCATAATATTAATTAATTAAATAAATTATTATTTTCTAGAAAACGTAATATATAAGGAACAAAAATATATTGTTTTTTTGTTAAAAATAAAAATATCATTTTAAAATAATAAAAGTACATGTGTATGTATTCATCGTCTTCGCCTCTTCCGTATCCATACAGTAATCAAACACCTCGAGGAGTATATTAGAAGCTTAGACTTTGGTGCAAGGTCTCCCTTCAGAGATACTGAAAAATCAGTTGTGTTTGAATAAGCCATTCAGCCATATTAACACAGAAACACTCGCTCCTTCCCCCTCTCCTTCTGCTGCTAAAAACACCACCAGCCTCTTCCTAATAATAATACTATCTTTAAACAGTTATCTGTTAATTTTCCAAAATAAATATCTATATTTTTATAAATCTCTCCCGCTCTCATTGATCTCTAAATTTTAAAGCTTTACACCAGGTACAGTCTTTTTTTATTTATTTTTTAATTGATAAATTATTTCTTGTTTAATTGATCAAATCTAAAATCTCAAGCTTTTTTTTTATTAATTGAATTTATTATTTTTGATTGCTTTGTGTGTTCATTAACTGATCTCTGTTTTGTGTGGATTAAAAATTGTAAAAAGAGTGACCCTGTGGTGTCATTTTGATGATTAATGTGATGGGGGATTGGTGTTTTTGTGGTATGTAAGGAAAGGGAGGTTGTAGTGATGCTGACACTTTTGTTGGGATGTTTTCATGATTGTATTTTTCAGCTTTTTAAGAGCTATGGCTATGGAACTTAGTGATTGTTGATGAACTAGAGAATGCAATGATTGACTTGGTTGCCCTTTGATGATTTGGAATGAAATATTTTATATTTATGTAGAAAGTGGGATTCTTTCAAGTTATGAAGTGGGATTAATGCGAAAATTGGTTGAGAATAATGGGTTCTTTTTGTTTGTAGGATTTGTTCATGGATTCTAAATCAGTCGAGGATATGATAGAGGCATCATCAGGGGTTCATTTTTCTGGGTTTCATATGGATGGTTTGGAGATGACAAATACAGAGGTGGGACAACCGACAACCTCAGCAGCTGAAGAGATGTGTAAGCAACCCTTTGTTATTGGTGAGTCAGTGACTGTTCTTTTTGTCAATTTTCATTTAGCTGGAAGCCAGTAGCTCTTAAAATCTTTGATATAGGTTCTCAGTGACTTGTTAATGATCGGTGCATACTGAGAGGTGTTGTATGATTCTTTTCTTGTTTTATGGGATCAAAGCAATGGTTGCAGAAATTCACTTTCTATGATTCATATATGCAATGATCAAGAAATTCCATCTCATCAAAAGGAATCTCTTAATTTTTTCCCCACTGGTATTGTATTTTAGCATGCCCATGGAGACAGTGAGAAGAGAACAGATTGGAGAGACCTCATTTGCATTTATTTACCATCAGCACAAAAGACATGTTTTATGCTTATGTGCATGCAAATTGCCTCATGCTTATAGTTATAATGCATTAAGGAAGTGGTTTCATATTGGTTTGGCAGAACATGCGCTTGACATGTACCTTCTTCTTCCATTACAAACTTCTAACTATTTTACTCTTACCTCTCAATTGAATATTTTTCAACAGCAGTTATTAGAGTGCTTTAACCAGAAAATGAGAAAAACAGAAGATATACAAGTACAGCGAGCAGAGCATATGCATTTTAAGAGTGAAAAAATGAGTCTTTATGTGGGTAATGAAACTGGAATCATCTAACTTAGGAAGGTGCATAACATGGATGCTAAAAGAATGGAATAATCTTGTACCAAGTTTTGCTCTTAAAGTTTACCCAGTCAGTCAAGAAATAGGTGAAGCTGGTTTTGGTTTAGATTTTAGGCTTATATTTGGCGGAGTAAATTAAAATGGGAGGGAGAGTTGCAAACAGGGATATGATGCAGAAGAAAAAGAAATCTTGATAGTTGTCATTTTAACTATTTTGTGGTACAGGAGTCGCTGGTGGAGCAGCATCTGGGAAGACTACAGTTTGTGATATGATCATTCAACAGCTTCATGATCAGCGTGTGGTACTTGTTAACCAGGTAATGACTCCCTGATTCTGTTTAAGTTTTGGAAATCAGATGCAGAAAGTTCTTTCATTAAAAAATTTGACACCTTTCAGAGTTACAAAATAGAACAGTTGGGGGAAACTCCATTAACTGTATCCCTTTTGCAATTTTTAGCTTTACAGTTGGCTTTTTTCTGATCGTGTTTTATTTTAATGGGTATGGGGTTGCCTATTTTAGAAAAGGATCTTATAATGAAGCATAGTATTAAACATTGAGCTCTTAGTCATAAAAGTTTGGTGCTATTATCAGGATTGATTCAATATACAAGTAAATATTGTTCATGGATGAAATGGCAGGATTCTTTTTATCATGATCTAACTGAAGAGGAACTTACAAGAGTTCACGAGTACAACTTTGACCATCCTGGTGAGTAGACTTCTCTAAGATACATTGTGCTATTTAAGGGATCTTGGATACAATGAATAGTGAGTATTTCCTCTTACAGCGCTGTTAACCAAAAGAAGCATGATTCGGGGGGGGGGGGGGGGTTCTTGTTCTCTTTTATGTCATGCATTGAGTTTCCTGCTTTCTCTTATCATTTTCCAAACCACGAACATGCTGCAATGTTCCCTGTAGTGAAGGTATTTAAGGGCAGAACTCTGGCTAATTATTTTGAGATGGTGGGGGTAAATTTCTTGCATGGTGAATGCTATATTGCCCTTTTAGCAAAATATTTCTCTTGTTGTCAGATGCATTTGACACTGAGCAACTACTATGTGCTATGGAGAAGTTGAGGCATGGGCAAGCAGTAGATATTCCAAATTATGACTTCAAGAGTTACAAAAACGTTTTTCCTGCAAGAAGGGTACAGTTTTCCTATGCTCCCCTTGTCTTGAAAAACATAACTCTCCTTGATATATGCCAAATCCTATTGCAGATATCTGCAATTTGAAGCTGGCTTCATATAAACTTGGGTTCTGTACTATCATAACAAATGTTCTTCAGAATTTTATAAGATTTTGGTGTGGTATTTACTTGAAGGCTTTGTTATCTATATGGATATATATTTTCCAGGGGCCATTATTTAGTGAGGGTAAAGTCATTAGATTGTGACCATAAGGTTGCAAAAGGAGTTATGAGTAGCTGTTTCATGCAAATATGTTGAAGGTAGGACCATTTACCATTTCAAATCCTCCCTTCTTGGAGTCTTGGACACTGATAGGTGGGACCTTAATTGGATAGTGGTAACTGTATTGCCTGGCTCTATGTTCACATGCTACTTGTAAAATTCTCAAGGTTGAGCAAGATTGTTAGTGAAGCTATAAATTTACTTATATCTAGATTTTTTGGGTTTTGACTTGTGTTATTTTGGGTTCTGTGGCATATATGGTCAACTATGGAATTTTATGGAACAAAGGCAGCATGATCTAGCTCAGAAGATAATGGAATTTATATTTCCAAGGAAAAGAAAAAGGCGAAAAACTAAAGGGAACAATACTATATTATGATTGTATTATACTAATTGCATAGTTGGATTCCTTCTTTTTCTTTGTCTAAACGGGGCTCTTGTTTGAAATAGGGAACTATTAATACAATAAAAAAAGAAGTGAAACTTCAGTAATTAGCAGTTTTTTACTTTTCCACATTAATGATTGTGATCTTTTTGTCAGTGACCAGGGTGTACAGATGTGATATTTTTTTGATGCGTGGCTTCATATTAATTATTTGTGGACAAATGTTTCCTTTCAGCTGTACATGCCATGTTACACTTACCAGTACACTACCATAACCATGCTGAAATTTCCCTACACGATATTTGAATACTTCTTCCATGATGTCTTTGTACAACGTTTAGTGACTGCACTCATGAAATGTAAATCTCATGTTTGATTCCTCAATGTGCATCACATTCTGAACTCTCATTGCTACAAATATTTTGCAGGTCAATCCATCAGATGTTATAATATTGGAAGGCATTCTTATTTTCCATGATCCTCGCATTCGAGAGCTGATGAACATGAAGATATTTGTCGATACAGGTTATTTAGTTTTCCAGCTATCAATTAACTTTGGCATCACTATATTATCTAAACAAACTAAAAGAACTGGAGTTTCTTATGGTGCTTTACTATTATATAAACAGTGAAGCACCTTAATATGTTTTTTAAATCATTTTATAACAATTACATGTCATAGTGCGCATGGCATGGGTGTAGGTCATGGGTTGAAATCTCACTGGCAGCAGTATTTCCTTCCAGGAGATAGATGATATGTCATCTATCTAATTATTTGGATTTTAATTATTATGCATCTGATATAAAAATAATACTACTAATAATAAATTGTTCCTGAAAATTCAATTCAATTTTTTTTTTATTCTTAAAATCTTTAAATAGATTTTAAATATGATTTTTTCACATTTATAATGTTTTTGGCTTTCAATCACATAAAATATGGACATATTATTTTGAATTTTTTTTTTCAAATTGCTTTAACAATCATAAAATATTTGTTTTTTTAATAGAAACAATGATTCCAGTTAAAAAACTTGCATTTGCTAAGATAAAAAAGAAATATATTAATAAGAAAATTTATCTTGAGTGAAATTGTTTTTCAAAACAACTGAATTTTCAAGTTTAATAACAGTGTCAAAGAATTCTCTAAGACCTGATTTCTTTTTTGCATTTAAAAATTTTTGGTCCCTCTGCAGTGTAGCGCGGGCATACAAACTAGTATAACCTATAGGGGGACATTGTTGGAAGATGTGAGAGTTCATAAAATGTGTCTAGAGCTTTTGTGGCATGTTATATTTTAGTTTTAGCCTTGAGGAATATCACAATCCTTAACCTTGCTGGATGGGTTATTGAAGCTTTTTACTGGAAACCTATCCTTTTCAGTATCTCAGATTATCTCAAGTAGCAATTGGTTTTTTTCTTTAACAAAATGTTTACACATGCCTGACTTTCTGCATTCCCCCATTGCCAAACACAACAATTTTATGTTGTTTCAGTTCCTCAACATGTTTCTGCCATTTTTCTTTTCATTTTGTTTTGGAACCAATAGGTTCTGATGTTCCTTATAAAATGATTCAATATACCACACAAATATAACTTATTTGTAGCACTATCACTTGACATTGTTCAATTTTCAGCGCAGATGCTGATGTACGTCTGGCAAGGAGAATAAGGCGTGATATTGTTGAGAAGGGTAGAGATATTGCTACAGTACTTGATCAGGTTAGTGGTTTTTTAATTCGTAGGTTGCATCATGAACTGACGGGGGCCTAAAAGTTGAATTATTCTTTCTTTCTTGCATTATTCTCTACAGTTTTATAGAAAGTAAAATACGGGGAATCTAAAATTTTCCTTTGTTGGTTGTTAAATGTGGTGGAAAAAAAAAACAAGGGAAAATTGATGAAGAACTTTTATGTTTTACTGCCTGTACCCACTCAATTTCTTCAACTTAGAGCATGTGAGGTTTGGACAAGAGAGATAAGAAGTAATTTCCTACATCTCCCCTTTGTTCGTTCCTTTCTTTTTATCTTATTTTCTACCCATGCTATCCCAAAATGATTGTCATTCTTCCTTTTTCACCTTTAGGATGTTAAGAACTTAGTCTGTTTGTAATCTCACCTTTTCCTTGTCGACTCCATCTTTAAAGAAAAAAATCAGTTTCCTTTTCATTTGCTATTAATTTTGGAGGGTGAACAACATCACATGAGATTTATGTAGTCTTGTTATTTTTTCCTTTTGATTTAAAATACTTATTTAGTGATCAAGATAATCTTAAAGTAAGCAAACCAATAGAAAGCCTTTTACGTGTGAGCTAATTTTCATCTCTTCTATTAGGCTATCATGGTGTGTGACTTTTTGTGGGAATTAACAGAATTCTTTTGATGCAGTACTCAAAATTTGTGAAGCCTGCTTTTGATGATTTCATACTCCCAACAAAGAAGTATGCTGACATCATCATTCCTCGTGGAGGAGATAATCATGTAGCCATTGATTTGATTGTGCAACACATTCGTACAAAGCTTGGCCAACATGATCTGTGTAAAATATACCCCAATTTATATGTCATTCAATCAACTTTTCAGGTATGGCATCCTACTCACCAATCAAACCTAACAATGGGGGTTATGTATTCTAATGGAGATCTACATTAATCTTGATTAAGCAGCATATCTTACCTGCTTTTCTGGTTCTGTGTACTGTATTGTTGTTTGCTTCTTTGCTTATTTAGATCCAACAATTCTTGTCTGTCTCATGCAGATACGCGGTATGCATACTCTAATACGTGATTCTCAGACAACAAAACATGACTTTGTTTTTTATGCTGATAGGTTGATTCGTTTGGTGGGTTTATATTTTCTTAATTAATGTTTATTTTATTATTATTATTATTTTTTTTTTTTGCTTGAGAGTCGATATAGTGACCTTTTCTTTTATTCAGTTTGTTCACTCATCCAATCTCCTGTTACGCATGCCAGGTTGTTGAACATGGTCTGGGACATCTACCGTTTACGGAAAAGCAGGTGACCACTCCCACCGGTAAGCTGACAGCTCAGTGTTCTGAGAATCTTTAGGCTACTCAGGTCTTGATTTCAAGTTTACTTTTACCTTGTATTTATTTTGTCAATGAGAGATGAAATCTTGGAGAAATATTTGATGTTTATTCTTCAAATAAAAAGGTTTATACTTTCATTTTACTAGATACTTAAAACATGAATGATGAGCATGTTGGCACCCTGGTAACAGAACTTGTATTACTTGTGATGGTGCGTTTGTAGTTGCAGGATTAGGAAGATGACTTACTCCTACTCATTTCATACTCTTTAAGTGATGGGTCCATATTTCTCATCTGAGCTGGTTGTTTTTTTAGTTTTGTAACTGTAACTGCTCGGATCGTACTTCTCACCACATTTTTTTCCTGTGTGATGTAGGGTCAGTTTACACTGGTGTGGACTTCTGTAAGAGGTTATGTGGTGTCTCTGTTATTAGGAGGTACTTGTACGATCTCAATTTATGAAGCAGTGGATTGATATGTTCCACTGTCTGCTTAATATTTTGACTTACTAGTATGTTTTATTCTCTTGCATCTGTCACCAGCTACACATGAGATTGAATTATGTGGGCGATGGCAATAAGTTGGCAATAACTTGTATCTTTCTTCCTGCATGATTGATACCCACTGCATTCTTAGGGAATTTCTTCTGCAGATAATATTATGCAAGAGCACTATGAAACCAACTCATTAGCTAGACTGTGTTAAGTTCTCAAGTTCATTGTTACAATCACATGAATGGGTAGCCTTATGATTGATTTGATTATTTAGTTTCTTGGTTAGAGGAAGATAATTAGGAACTGAATTGGAATCTGTAGCCCCAACAACGAATTTCTTATTGTTTACATTTTATGAACTTTTTCTTGCATCTTTCCCAACTGCATGACAAACAACTAAATATTCTCTTTTACATTATGACCAGTGGTGAGAGTATGGAGAATGCTTTACGAGCATGTTGTAAAGGCATCAAGATTGGGAAGATTCTTATTCATAGGGAAGGTGACAATGGTCAGCAGGTTTGTAAAAGCTTCTCTCTTTGTTTTCAAGCATGCGTCTGACTTCATATCTGTATGTGTCATACAATCACTGAGTTCTGGTTATTCTCTCAATGCTTCAACGCTTTGGCAGCTAATATATGAAAAGTTACCACAAGACATCTCAGATAGACATGTGTTGCTATTGGATCCAATTCTAGGGACAGGTTTGTGTTTTTCACTATAGATTTTTGTTTTGGAATGAGTTAGTGATGATAAAAGTTTTACTACCTTCGAGGACTCATAAAAAATCTTTTTGTTTCTTTGTAACTTGACAGAAAAGACCGTTACTCATGTCTTAAAATGCTACTGGCACTTCTAGACTCAATTGAAAGTTTGAATTTGAACATGAAAATTACTCGATTGAGTATATCTCTTGCTCCACTAATTGGTATTAATGACTCTCTACCTTTTGTTCAGGCAATTCAGCTGTTCAGGCTATTTCTTTACTCATTAGCAAGGGTGTGCCGGAATCCCAGATCATATTTCTTAATCTCATATCTGTAAGCGAGTTCTGCCTACTCGATTTTTTGGTTTTATTTTTAGCCTACTCGTTATGAGACATTAATTTTGGACATTCCTGTTTACAAATATACTATTTATGTCCACCAGGCACCTCAGGGAGTGCATGTGGTTTGCAAAAGATTCCCAAGAATAAAGATTGTAACATCTGAGATTGAAATTGGTTTGAATGAAGATTTCCGTGTTATACCTGGTATGGGTGAGTTTGGAGATAGGTATTTCGGTACAGATGACGAGTACCAACCAGTGGTGGCCCCTACACAATAGAGATATTAAAAGCTGTGCTGATTAATCTGCGAAGAGTTGGAGGCGAGCAGCCGAAACTGCCGGACTCTTTTATCTGCTGAGTTGTGCTATTTCAGTTTTCAACAAATTTTGACTCAAATTAAACCTATAGTTTCCTCCTTTCATTTTTATTTTCTTGAAACTTTGAGTCACACAGGGAGGTGTTTGATTCTGTCACCTAGTTCTGTGCAGACGGGTTTCATAGGAAAAAATAAAGAGAGCAAACAATCCATTATCAAAAAGTTACTCGGTCATTGCATGGCTTAGAGGAGAGATTACAGGCACGTACTTGGAACGTGATGGTGACAACCTCCTCATGATATATGTATCTGTGAACCCAGATATTTGATCTCATATATGGTGATACAATTTTATTGTGAACCATTATTTTGGTTCTACTAGAGGTTGAATATCCTTGTTTGATTCTTTGCTATTATTGTGGTGTATGCAAATTTTCTCATCCTAGCTACATGTTCC
>Ga0307516_10007854_pt1 | contig 12160 bp, 16 predicted proteins | sample 19_EM_MG_FD_203310 | JGI IMG/M metagenome (GOLD analysis project Ga0307516, IMG submission 203310) | Populus trichocarpa ectomycorrhiza microbial communities from riparian zone in the Pacific Northwest, United States - 19_EM | ecosystem: Host-associated > Plants > Roots > Unclassified | place...
GTGCCCAACAAGCTATTACGTGGGACTCATCCAGGCAGCCAAGATTTCTACCACCTCACCTGTGATAGCAAGCGTCCAACCCAGGCCAGCCTGGAGTGTGGTCACTTCTGCCAAAACTACGAGTGTACCTGCATTCACTTCGGCACCAGCGAACCTGCTTAACAGAATATCCGATTCTGAGGCAACGAGGCCTCTCCAAGCGCAGTATGTCCAGGTAATGCTGGTCTCTAGATTTACGAACAGATCCCTCCTGACCCTCTTTCGTTCCAGCAACCTTTACCTATTTAATTTACCCAGGAAGGACAACGTCGAACGTGGGGTTTCTGTCGATATGGGAAGCGCCCAGTGTTGCAACCCGACGGAGATGGTCCGGTTTCTTCTTGCCTTCTGCTGTGATGCCAACTCACCGGAAGCCCTCCGTGGTACGCAACCCTTAAATGATCGTTTTGAAGACTGTTTGAGGGAGGTACTCCAGGTGGCCAACTCTGTGGAGATGAGAGAGACTGGAGAAGTAGTACGTGGCCCAGTTTTCTCGTAACCTGCACGCACTTTTTGAACGCGTTGCACAGCGAGAAGTCTCCTGCCAGGCGCGAACGTTACACGTATGGACCGCTCTCAAACACCCTCAACTACGGGCTCGAGTGCTTATGGGAAATCGATGTGGACGGGGTACCCGAGCGCTCCGACCGCATAGTGTTTGTACCGTGGGACGAGGACATGCCGTCTGACCGTGTTATAAATGGATCTCTGTTCAGGCCTGATGTCATTCTCATATTCGCCACCGCCTGCGACTTTCGGGGGATCACGGACAAGGATGACCTCATGGTCTCTCACTTCGTCGACAAGGCCGCATGTGGGATCGCGCACAGGCGACGGTAAGAACGAACCCGGTCCCACAAGCGAACGGAACAACCAGCACCGATTTTAAACGCAGGGAAAAGATTTATTCAAGACCGGTAGCTGCTTGTACGAAACTGGGCCAATATGATCTGCGAGTAATCGGTTACAAGCGCCTCCCGGACCCGGCTCGTCCGCAAGCGGTCACAAGCGAGACGCACTTTTCCTGACGAACTCCGTTTTCTTTGGGGAGCGGGGGTCAGGCCACCTCAGTGGCGTCGTGGCGCATGATTACCTTACTCCTTCAACGAGCAGCCATTAGGGACCAATTCCTTGGGGAAAGCGGCTCATTTGCAAGGATCGAGGGCTTGGAGTACACTAGTGAATCTACTCACAGCTGCGGCCCCGGTCATGAGGCGTATAGCATGATCCGGTTCGCGCCTGAGTGCGGCGTGTCTAATGGATGGGTCAATGGATCCCCGCTTTCATCTCACCCGGAGTGCAGCGGAAAGGAGGTTGCGCAGCTTGTCACTGCATGCCTGGTGGTCTCATGGTTATTATGGTCGGAAGTCGGTTTCCATACTTCTCGACTCACCTATTCGAGTCACTGGTTGCCCTGCAGCTGATTGGGTCCAAAAGAGAGCAACGAGAGGGACCACAACGCAAATACTGAGTTGCCTGATCAATGCGGAGCGAAACCGAGCCAGAACATTGGTATACACGAGATTTAGGGAAAATAAGTTTCTAAGCGGACCAGTCAAGATCCAAGCACGCCTTTCTCATCGTCGGGCCAGGGGAACTTCACGTACGCCGTAATCATCTCATCTGCTAGACCTTCCTCGGTTGTCTCCACAAGGGGAAAGTTCTGGACGTGAGTAGCGAGTAGCGTTAGAAACACTTCTTCGTCCTCGAGCTCTTCGTAGGGGGGGGGTTCGATCGAGTTTGACATCTTGGGGCCGAGCACTTGCATGAGGACTTTGTTGTGTGTTTTAGGGTCTCTGGGCTGTCCTGGGAATTGTCTCTTGTACCGGTCCAACCAAAACTCGTGGAGAGCTTGAGCGAGGGGCTTCGTGTTTCGGTGAACCAGGGGAACGCCGGGTTCGTAGTGCTCATGCCAAGGAAGCGCAACTTTAGAAGCGCGGGAGACTTTCCAACCTTGAAACCATTCGAGCAGCGGGTGTGGGTCTCTGGTGTAGTTCTTCCCATCCGCACCCTCGACCATGGAAAGGCACAGGCAGATCAGAGACCACGCAAACGATTCGGCCTCATGCCGGTAGAGGCGAGGGATCTCCCCACCTAGGCCCTTATCCGACAATAGGTCCAGCGCCATGAAGGGCAATGTCCCCGTATTGTCTTGGCCGCTCGAGCCCTTCTGATTTGCGAACTTGGAGAGGTCGAAATCGTTCAAGATTCCCACCTTCCGCCGGTCATCCCACATCATGTTCCCAAGGCTGACGTCCCCGTGTTGGATCCCCTTCTTCCACAAACAGTAGTGACCTGTGTCGTGATCTGTCAGAAGTGCGTTCGGGGCAGTTCGCCCGCGGTACATACAAAAAAAGCACTGCAAATAAGCGGTGAGCATGTCCCTCTCTTTCAACTCCTTGATTGGCCGCAACAGTCCGAAAACGATGACGCGCAAACGACGTGAGCCGTCGGTGGGGAGATCGAGGAACTGACGAATCGTCTTCGTCGAACTGCAGAGGAAGTTCGGATCCCGGTGGCAAACCATCTCGGGGATATGGTCCCCGATGAAGTAGATCTTCTTCCCATACTCCTTTGCCTGCTCCAGGATCTCCACCTCACTCGTCCTCCTCTCCTCCGGCCAGTAGATCTTGACGGCAAGGTCGTTCCCCTCCTGAAGTTTCCTCATATCGCCGATCTTAGTTGTTTCTGGCGGGGGTCCTCTCCTACCGCCGATGACGCTCGTGCCGCGTCCGATCAAAGTTGTCCCCAGATATATATTGTGGTTGTTGGGGTAGAAGATGACCTTGGTTTTCTGGCCGGTCCCCTCGTCGGCCACGAACGAGACAGTGAGTAGCTTGTCGATTGGCTCCACCTTCAACCCTGACTGCGAGCACTCCGTAAAGTATCCCCATTTCGCGTCGTTAAACCTCTGGAGGATCAGGAGCAGCATAAGGAAGTGGGGGAGATTTTCCACAAGGTTGATGGCACGAGTTTCAATGACGTTTTGTCGGTCGATCCAGGTGAGGTGAACAGAAGCGCCTGTAGGGAATGCGTTAGCGCAGTTTTAACCAGAAACCAAGCCACGTGCCGATTAGAAGAAGGTTGATTGTGTGGGAGACGTCAAAAGAAGAAGAAATTTTGTGGCTCGCGTAGATTGCGCTTTGGACCTTCGGGGCTTGTCGCAGCATCCTCACCTGCTCCACTACTACTTCGTTTGATTCCTCCATTTCCGGTACCCTCGACGTTCCAGATTCCCTCGACGTTCCCGGTTCCATTGTCATCCCTGGTTCCCTCGATCCTCCCGGTCCCTGTCCGCTGGTCCCGTCAGGTTTTATGTCGGTATTGCTCCTGAGCTTCTTCTGAATCCACCCGCCAGATTCGTACTCTGTTCGGCGCTTCTTCTGTAATGTGGGCGCCCAGTTCGTAGTCGAGGGTGAAGACCCCTGGTTTCTCGGACTGGTACGTGTCCCGACTGGACTTGGTGAGCAGGGGAAGAGACGAAGGGGCAGTAGACTTACAAGAACCCGTCGGGTATTCTTCGCGGACCATTCTGAGCAGTGGGGGTGGCGGGGATCCGGATTGCGCTGTCGCTCCGGGATCTTGGAAGTCCTCGAAGTCCCCGGTATACTCTGAGTGGATGGCAGACTTGCCCTCCGCCTTGCCCTTGGATGGTTTATTTCCAGTGCTGCCGGCACCACCGTGCTTTACCTCTAGCGTCGAGAGGACGTTTCTCCAACTGAGGCTGGGCTGGTCACAACCGGAGCGATGACAGATGTCCGACTCGTAAGACTCTGCATAGGCGGCATCTGCGCATCGGTGCGCCTTTTTGAAAGTGCTCCACTTGACCAAAACGATATCCGGCTTGAAAGAGCCTTGGAGGTAGGACTCAGACTTGATGCACTTCGTAGCGCTGCACGCGAAGACGATCTGGCTTGTCTCCCGGAGTTTGGGCAAACCGGGAACGTCGAGCGCGGATAACCGGTCCAAGGCATAATTGAAGGCCTTGACCAACGGCGAGTACATGGCGGCTTCGTTTTTGGAGGAAATGCTGTCCCCATTTTAGCTCACGCAAGAACGGATGGGAGCGGAGCGGGCACACCTACGCGAGATTGAGATGGTCTCTCAGGGTGTTTGATTCGTTGGCCAACTTCTGGGTCATCTTGAAGGCAGCCGCTAGCTCCTCCTCCCCGGGTGGTTTGACCAGAGTCGCATCGTCCGATGTGTCGCAGAAAGAGAACAGGAAACGGAGCATGGCCACTGCTCCGCAGGGCTCGGACTTGGATATTTCATTCTTGATAGGTTCTACAATGTCGCTAAGACTGCAGGGGGTAAGATAATGCGCGTACGGAACCTAGACATTGGAACGTACTCCATCCTCGTAACGGAGACCCAATTCGAGCTACTGATCGCTGCTGAGCTGGCGCCGCGGTGTCGGATCGGCGTGGTGTGAGGTAGTTGGGCTCGTTGGGAATCATTCGTGGGGGTTGCAGGCCTGCGGATTTCCTCCTCTTGCGTTGCCATCGATGAAGCCTGAGGCCTGAGGATCGAATCGCGCTGCGTCGTGGATGGGGGTTGAGGTAGACACGTGATGCCACACGCTTTAGCGCGCAACTCACGCGACGCGGACTGTATCTCGTTTCGGATTTTTACATGTGCCCCGAGGGCTATGGTGGTCAAGCCGTGTCTTATACTACAGGGATGTTGGTTGGGGTTTCCGACCGAAATTCTCTGTTCTCAGTTCTCACTTTGTTAGTGGTACCTCCAGAGTTCGTGCTTCGATAGTGCAAACGCAGTTGAGCGGTCCTCTCAAGGTGAGCTGGTGGACCAGACGGGAAGATTCGAGGGCTGAGTGTCAGCCAACTCTAGGCCTAAGTTCAGCACGAAAATTTCGCCGCCATAGAAATTCCGTGCCAAATTCGTTCGGACAGCCGGCGAACCTCGTCCCTTATTTTCAGGGGTCCGGTTGCCCCTCGCGCTACCAGAAAGCCGAGTGACGCCGTGTGGCGCTCACAAAGCCAAGAGGTCAAAGGGCGGCTCATCAAAATTCCTCCTGTTCTAGATCTCTAGGAACGCCGCGTCTGTGGTGGAGAATGGAGGGGTTGGGCACGAGGTCGGGTCTTGAATCTCGAAGCCTCGGGCATGGGGTTCCTGTTCTCTCCGTGATACGGGCACGCATATATTTCCCTGTGCAACCTTGGGATCGTGCGAGTGATACAGGTACTGAGAACGCGGAAGGTTCAGCGGTGGTGGTTCAAAATGAGATGTCGGTCTCTAAGCTCTATATCTTAAAGATCGGTGTTATCGGAAGGTTGTCGAGGGGCGAGGAAAGGCGTGGGTGGCTTACCGACGTATGTGTGAGGACCGTAGAAGAGGGCTGCTATCAACACACGATGTTGAACAAAACGAGAAGAGTTCGACGCTCTCGTTGGGGACAAAAGCCGCGCATAGCGTCACCGCCGGGCGATCGAACGAAAGTCTTCACCGTTTCCACCCGACACGACGTCGCTCTCCAGATGGATTCCGAGCCTTTAACTCACCCGTTCGCTACTACGCTCAGCCCGATCCCAAGGTTCATCTCCCACGGATACTCGAGATGGAGGTTCATACACGTTTCTGAGTTACATAAGATACAAATACACAAGTTTTGCTTCAAGAAAAAAGGAACTGAACGTCAATACGGCAACGCGGGGTGAGGACTTTCTTCCGTCATAGCGCAAGTTGGGACAGTGGTTGGTGTTTTACAGGAAATCCAAGTCAGGGACCTCCTGGAATTTTGGAGCTTGACGAGCGAAAAAATGAACCTCGATGAGAGAGCAGCAGGCCCGGTGAGCACAAAAGAAATCACCTTCCATCAACTTCATGGCTCGCTTCGTGCCCCTCCGGGTGCCCCGGGCACTCCTTGGGACAGCTTCGGGGGGTTCGAGAGGTATTAACGGGAGCCCGGGCTGCCAAATGACAGCGTCGTGGAGGCTTGAAATCCCCTGAAGGATGAGCTTTGCGTCCGGGTGAAACCTTACCCTCTGTTCAGAGATTTGATCACTAATATTCCTCAACCGAGCGTCCGCAGAGAGGTTGACGAGGATGGGGTTGAGAGGAACACTGCGCCCAACTGCACCTCTCGGACTGAATGGGGGTAGACGATTGCCAGTGGGGCTCCCTTCGCACAAGAAACCGTCGTTCGAGTTGTAGAAGGACGCAGACTCCCTGGTGGCGGGGTGTTTTATCTCTAGAGGGTAGCCACCAACCAGGAAGTAGACAGGGAGAAGGATGATAAGTTCGTATAGATCATCGGCATCCTTCGGGGTCCTGGTCAATACACACTAAGACAGTAGCGATAAGGAGATCCTCGCCTTGAACCGATCGGTGGTTTCACTTCGTCCAGGATCCGGTTGACCGCCGTCGATGACCGCTTTGCGATGAGAGTTATTATGGAACAGAGCAGCTCGAATTTGTTTCAAGCTGTTCAGGGAGGGAGCGATAAGGATTGTCGCATAGCGATTGAGGTGGCCGTGTAGCATAGGGGACACTATGTATAAATGTTCTATTAGAAAGACGTTGCAGATGGAAGGCGGTAAATCATACACCAGATCGCATTAGAGAGGTGGTGCAAGGTCCACTCATCCCGATATTCTTGCGGGATGATTTGCATAGAGAGGAGGTGTTCCTCCTGGTGGAAATGATACATTCGATAAGGCAGTCCACGAGGTGTAGATAGACACGAACCTCTCTATTCTTTCCATAGGCACGATCCCAGTTTTCGACAGGGGGCACCATATACGTACGCTCGTTCGTGATGTCAACGATCCCAGTGATGAAATCTCCTTCTCCAAGGCTGTTGAGAGTGGCGGCAGACATCTCTGACGTGTCACTGGTGGGCGACCCTGGTGCGTGTTCCATGTTAGCGAGATCTAGAAATTTATCGTGAACTACGATCGTCGTCGAGGAGAGCGCACCTAGCTCGACCCCGGACGATACCTTCCCTTTATGGTAGGTCACCTCCACGACCACTCGTCCTCCTTTGAAAGGCAATCCGCCTGCCTCAGAGGAGGGAGAGAAGGAGCCACGGACGTAAGGATCGGGGAACTTTATCTCGTTGTACGCTTCTTTCACTTTGTAGATCCATGACGAGAGGGCATTGATTCGTTTCCCAGATTCGATCGCCGTCGCCGTTGAGAGGAGACAGTACATATGACAACGGGTAACCTTCGTTGTCATGCTCGCCAATGATACTGTAGAGCTGAACCTTCCAAACAACGTCATTAGGTAATGCCCAATCGATGTTATCACGGATGATATCAACGGCCTTGGGAGGAATGGAGACGTCGAAATAAAGCGTGTGGTGTTGAGAGTGAGCCAGAACAATGCGGACGATCTGGGCATCCTCGGTATTATTGCAGGTGATTAGGAGTTCGCTTTGGCATTTGAAGCGTTGCATGCCAAGGGTGTCACGATGTTGAACCCCCTCCCGCACGCTCGGCTGCGCCTTTGCTTTGTGGGCCGCATCTTGGCAACACCAGAACCGCCCCATGCTCCCATTCTTCACAGGTGAATAGTCGTGAGTCCTAGCCCCAATATCAGTATGAGTCAAGTGTGATTATGTTAATCCTACTTGAACCGATAGCCCGACACACGCCAAATACCAGCCGCGGTCATTTGAACGCGTTCCCTTGCCCCCACGGACGGTTCCAGCGCGACCGTGGCTTGACCGCGGAATTTGACTTTACCCGAAGGAACCTGGAACGCGAGCCTGATCTCCGACATGAGCTCATCCAACGAGGCGAACTCCATTCTAACAACCTCCAACACTGTAAGTATTACATTTTGTCGAAGATTATCTGTTGACGCGCACCTTTGTGAGATTAGGCTTCTTTACAACCTCCTGGCCATCCGGCGGCACGTTCTCAAGCTCCTCGAACCCCCGCCTCCGACGCGTTTCGGCAGCCCAGCCCGTTGCTTCTCGAGACAGGTGACACACCGGGTTTTGCAGTGGCCCTCCAGTAACTTTGCTTTGCACCGTCTGCAGGCGTCGCGGCTGTTGCTTGCCTTGAGTGTCGTCTGCATCGTTCGTGGTGTTTGACCTTATTTGCTCCTAGACACACCCAAATTAGATACATTGGAATATTATGTAACGCCCTGGGCTGACCCAGAGACGGCGTGTGGCGGAAAAATGAGGAAGATTAAGTTCCCCGATCCATCAGCTGTGGCACCTTCTCTTCGTCCTACGAGCCAGGCGGATCGCCTTTCGAAGGAGGATGAGTGGTCGTGGAGGCGGCCTACCATAAAAGGAAGGTGTCGTCCGTGGTCGAGCTGGGTTCGCTGGTTGGATGTCACCCTCGCCTGACGGTACAAACACGACGCGGTCTTGGACTTGGGCAACCCATCCACCTCGATTTTCGATAACCTCTCGAGCCCGATATTGAGGGCGTCCGAAAGTGGCGCATACGTGTCACATTCAGCCTCTAAGGAAGACGATTTACTACACGGCACGTTCAAAAAGTGCATACGGGTTTAGGGGACGGCGGACCACTTATTACTCTTCCAGTTGGCAACCGGGGCCACCACCTTCCAACAGCATCCAAGGCGTTCGCTTAGGGCTTGCGCATCGCAGACAAATTACCAACACAGCAGAAGGCCAGGAGAAACCGGACCATGTCTACCGGGTCACAACGCTGCGGGCCGCAAGCAACCCCAGATTCGACGGTGCCCTTCCTGGGTAAATGAAATCGGTAAACAGATGGCAAACCCGGAGGCTCTTGAAAACGCACGTTACGCCGCCGATGTGTTCCTTGCGGGAGCTCGAAGCTTCGTTAGGGCTGGTGGATTTAGGAAACTGGAGCGGGCCAAAAACTGTGCACGGTACCGTGGGAGGGCGGTCGGCGGTCTGCCCAAGCGGGAGGGTCTGACCGAGTTAGAGGTAGAGGGGAATCCGTCCAGATTAGAGGTGGGTGACGTTGGCGGTGGAGCGAAAGGGCGGCACTCCCCAGGCGGCTCACTTTACTATGGAAGTTTGGAATGAGGGAGAAACGTGGTGATCGATTCTCCGGGCCGTCGTCGATCATCATCGTCAATCGCTCAGGGCCTCAGTTCTTCCTACGCATCTCTACATTTATCAATAACCTTTGCCAGGCGTGTGCTAACACACTAGGATGTATCGGGTAGAAGGTTATCAGAAATCTGCGCGCCCCGTCCGCTGGTCCATGCACTCCTGATTACCTCCATTACTTAGGCGTCGATCGCCGCGCGAGCACGAGGTGCAGAGATGTGATTCTGAGAGCTGGACCCTCTGGGGGGGTTGGTAGCTGAAACAAGGGTGGAAGGGATAAGTCCGAACCAAGAATAGGATGAATTAGATATCGTACACAGAGCAGGGGAGACCATGGTTGCCAGGGGGACTCGCGTGGGGCCCGCTACTGGGACACTTTTACGAAGGCCCTATTGACGAGCCGGTCTATCAAGTACTCCAATACAACCCCTTCCCAGCGAAATCGGGGATATCAACAATAAATAAGCAAACACCACAAGTATTTATTACAACTCAAACGCTTCAGGCGAGACACAGTGACCGTGGAACGTCCCTAGCACCAATGGAGTACAATCTACAACAGAGCGGGCCCACGAACGACCACCTGCACACCACTCACCGCCACCAAAAACATGCTGATTCACGACTTCAGCGTTCCTCGTCATCCCACGGACTGAACTTGGGTTTCCTGCGTGGCAAGGAATTCAACCACGCCATCGACTTCGCGAATGAACTACCGGGAGCCACAGTAACAACATCATGGCTAGCGGGAGTTGTGTGAGAAAGGACGGGAGAGGTGTGCAAACTGCCTGGTACGTCACTCAAGCTGGGGAGTTTCTCCAGGCTTGCGTGAAACCTTCCTGCACCCAACGCGGCACGCTCTTCAGGTGACGGCGCGAAGGCTTTGGAAAAGAAAGACGAGTGGGCGACGCTTTCTGTGGGGCGGCGGGAGGAACTATCGGGTCCTGTCGAGACAAGCTCGGACTTGCTGGGGTTCAGCGCGTCAAAAAAGAAAGTGGGAACCGTCGGCTTGAAGAACGACTTTGTGTTCGGGAGGTTGAAAGCCTCAGCCTCCGGGTTCAGTTTCTTCTTCTCCTTGACCGAGAACCAACGTCGGGGTACAGAGGTTACCTCGAGATCCTTCGAGGGATCTACGAGGTTGGGAGTGGACGAGAACGGATCCAAAGCCGAATGTTGGTGTGGAACAGCAGTCCGCAGTGTCGCGCGTTGTTGATCTAAATTTGATTCCTCCCTAAGCCGTGGGTGAAAGTCTGAATCAAAACGGCTGACGGTACGTCTGTTGCTGTATTTGTCGCCTACAGTGGATCCGAACGAAGAGTCGTCGACAAATCTTGGGATTGAGGTATTCGTTGTTTCGTGTACGTCCGCCCCATTGTCCCTGCGCCAGGCTGTAGTAGCACGATTAGATTGGATGACGAATGGGTCACTGTCTGCCCTGAAGGAGCGGGAGAGGTCCATATCGGGGGTTACGTCGGGGAGGGAATTGATCAGTCCACTGGGAATCAGGAATGTGGACTGCGATATTTCCCCGTCTGCGGTTGCAAGAGGCGTCAGCTCATCGAAAGGTGCGAACTTAGCCGGGGGGTTCGGGTGAACCAGGTCTTCCGACACCGGGGGCCTGGCAGTGGGGTGACCCGCGGGAAGGGACGTCGGCCTCGGGGAAGGCTGTCCGTTTCGCCTACTCTGGGGTTCCGACTCTGGGAGTTGGTCTGAGGTGGGGATAGAAGAAGTGGGAGAAGATTGAGCAGGAGGCCAGGAGAGATTGTCCTCCGGATCCTGGTTACGTGGACCCGTCGGGAAGTTGGCAGAGGTTGTGGGGTTTCGATCCTGCTCCGATTGTTGCGAAAGCCTGGCTCGGTGTGATTGCTCGAGGAGAACCTTCAGTCTCTCTCTCCCCTCCGTAACCTTGTCCTCGAGTTCCTTAGCCCGGGCGGCCAAAGCGGTGATAACGTCTTCCACGACCTTAATCTCGGCCTTCCTCTTTTGCAACTCCTCGTCAAGCTGTACTCGTCCCCCCTTCCCGTGGTCACCTTCACCAGCGCCACCCAACTGAACGATTTCCATCCATTCGCGGTCGTCCCCAAGTTTTGACCTCGATTTAGTGATTTCGTTACGAAGATGAGTGATCTTCCGTGCGACCTCGTCCCTCCTGGTCTCAGCGGACTTGAGCTTCCTCTCTGCGTCCCTCTTTGCGCTTTCTGCGCTCCTCTTGGAGTCTTCTAGCGACTTCGTTCTAGACTTGAGATCGCTTCTAGTCAGCTCCTCCGGACGCTTTCGCTCCCGATGAGCCTCGAGTTCGTGATTGAGTGCCTCGCGTTGGTGGGAACTATGCGCATGGAAATCGGCTGTTTGAGAACGAAGATCTTGCACTCCAGACTTTGTAGACAAAATCTTGTTCAAGAGATCCAATACCGCGGGGGAATGGTCAAACTTTGGAGGGGATACCGCAACGGGGTTGACAACCGGTGGGTGAAATGGTTGGGGCACTGGAACGCATGTAGATTGTTGAACGTTGTGGAGCGGTAGTGAGGCAGTTGCCGGCAGTGGAGGAGGTGTAACGCTACGAGACGGTAAAACCCTCTGGACTGTCTGGACTCCGTCGGAGAGTTCGCTTCTCGGATTCCGTAATCTAGGGGGCGAACCGCGGGCTTTTTTGGCCTCGAACGACGAAAAGGGTAGAACAGAAACGCCTAAAGAAGGTGAGGATCTGCTCTTGGTGTGGATATCAATTCACGCACCATCATATTCGTTCAGGTTGTCAAGCGTTTTAACACTCAAAACACCGGCGGGAACGCCCTCCTCATCCCCTGACCTGACAACCGCATCCACCCACCACGAATACAAGGGACCACCCCTCCACCATCCACCAAACACGCCAATGAACCAGAGGTCGAAAATGGGGAAGTTGAGGTCAGATGACTTGGTATCCGTCTCGGCGGGTGGAACAACGAAAGCAACGGTGAAGAAGACGAGATTGTGGTAAACATGCAACGGAGTTCGCAAGCTCACAGACGCCCGGTTAGCGAAATGAACTTGAGAGCGGGCGGAGCGGCGCGAGGAATAGTGCAGACCAGACGTATCCGGATCTTGGTCGGA
>Ga0307516_10007855_pt1 | contig 12159 bp, 11 predicted proteins | sample 19_EM_MG_FD_203310 | JGI IMG/M metagenome (GOLD analysis project Ga0307516, IMG submission 203310) | Populus trichocarpa ectomycorrhiza microbial communities from riparian zone in the Pacific Northwest, United States - 19_EM | ecosystem: Host-associated > Plants > Roots > Unclassified | place...
AGGCTCAGAGAGAGATGGGGGTGGGGGGGGGGGGGGATAGCGTGTGTTTTTGTTGAAGAAATTGTTTTATCGAAACTAATTTGGATTGGCGCCAGCGGGATAGTTGTCGTTTCAAAACCACGCGGGAAGCTCAAAAATTTTCTTTTCCCTCTTTTCACCGCTGCTTATATCCCCCCAAAGATACGGTTTAGTGACCCCTTGAGGTTATTAAAATAGGGATTTGGTTGACCCGGACCTTAACCGAGTTTTAAATAAACAAAACTTAGGCTTGTAGTTAGTGACCCATTGAGGTTATTAAAATAGGTATTATGTTGATCCGGACCTTAACCGAGTTTTTAATAAACAAAACTTAAGCTTGTAATTGGCTTAATTAAATTAAATTTAGATGATTCTCTGAGTCAATTTAAAATTTAGTGTAACTTAGATGAGACCCGGTTAAAAAAATCATGGTGGAAGTGCATGGTAAATTTACTTGGATCAATCTATATAACTTGAAATTCAGTCTTTTGGCTAAGTCAACTCTTAAGTTGGATTTAATAATTATGGTTAATACAAATTAAGGTTTTTACAGTTAATTGTATTTTGAAGTTTGAATTATCATTATCATATTTTTGGAAAAAAAATTCTTCCTCTTTTCTTTTCTTTTCTTTTTTGGTTGTTAATCCTTGGTCAAAACCTATCTTAAAGAAATTCAGATTTTGGTATTTTAAATTGAAATTGTCATAGATGCTTATGGAAATTCAGTCCAGTTTCGAGAATAGTTTCAAATAAATTCTAGTACATATTTAAATTCCCTTGCTCTAAAATATAAATATTTAAAATATTAACTAGTTTATTAACTTTAAAATTTATTTCAGTCCATCTTAAATGACTTAAGAATAAAATCAAAGTCTTTAAACTAAAATGAATCTCGGTTTTGATCTTCATTCTATCACGGTGAATTCTTTGACATCTTTTTTCTTTGGAATTGTGGCCGACAATATCACATTACACGATAATAAAGATAAAAACAAAAAAAATAGCTACAAATAGATGAAGTATAAAGTGGTAAATTTTTCAAGTGTAAAGGAAAAAAAAAGAGAGAAAAAACAAAAAAATATATAAATTTATCACTGCTACAATAAAAAAGAAAATTATAAATTTGTCATTTATACGTCATTTCCTTTTAGTTTATGTACTATTATATTGGCTCATGCTCTACTGTGGGTCAGATTAATTTTTTTAAAACGTAAAAATATATATTAAGAGCATGGAGGATTTTTTAGCAATGTCATCAAATTGGGGCAAGTGGATAAATCCTGAAACCCCTTGGCCCAACTCTTTACCTAGCACGAGTTTCTAATTAAATCATATCACAACTAACTCGATGTGAATTAATTGATTTCATAGATTTAAAGGCAACTCAAATGACCAGTAAAAGCATGACTTAACTTATAAAAAACATCAGGATGAAAGCCTTTTCTCTTTAATTATTGAGAAGATGGCATATCAGATGACCCTGGTCACCCCGCGACTCGATTCATTGACTCAACTGGGTTTAGTAACTTTTTTCTTAATTATATGATAAAAAATAGATGCTCGTAATTTCAAGTATCAATCTAAAATAGACGTTTGTTTGAGACCATGAAAACCTTAAACAAAACAGGAAAAAACCACCCATAAAATCTATTTCTCAACCAATCCAATATCGAAATATGAAATTGGAAAAAATAAAATAGTTTTTTAATTATCATCAATATTAATTAAAAAAACAAATTACATCTAAGATCACGATAAAGCCCTAAAATCGAGCTTTAAGAGTGAAACTTAAAAAAAAACCCTTAAACTCAAGCTAAGTGTTGTTTTGTTTTGAAGGGTATTCTAGTAATTTAACTCTGCAAAAAAAGAAGTAAAAGGACAATAATAACCTTGATCAATTAAAAAATAGCTAATCCATAATAATTGAAGGAGGGCGAGTATGACAGGTATTGGAGGAAAAAATAGTAAATTTATTATTTCAATCCATGGTAATTGATTCGAGCGTAGGTTAATATTCTAAATTCACACCCCGTGAAATTGTACACATGGACTCAATCTAGAAGTTCAATTCTCAACTAATTTAATATTGAAGGATAAATTTTAAAAAAAAAGTAACAAATTAAAAATCTCACAAACACAGAAAAAGAAATAGCAATAAAAAAAATGAGCATCAAATATGAAAGAAGAAAAAAAATGAAGATGTTGAAATTAAAAAGGAAAAAAAATTAAAAAACTATCTTAAATAAAAAAAAAAGAAATAAAAAGAATGAGGTTCAAATCTTACATACTAAAAAAATTGAAGGATGATGAAATTAAAAACAAAATGAGATTCAAGAAATTAATTAAAATAAAACAAACAAGAATAAAAAAAAAAGATGGACAAAATAAAAAAAAATAACCTGAAGGGCTGATCTATAAATCTCGAGGGTTAGACGCGGATTTCTAGAAGGAAGGATAAAAAAAAGAAGACCATCAACAATGCACCGAAGGTCCGTAGACATAACGTGTAGCACAAAGAGAAAGAGGAGGTCAACTATCTAGGTGGTGGTCCAGTGGTAAGAGCTTGGGACCAAGAGGTTTGCTCCCTCTGTGGCCTTAGGTTCGAGCCCTGTGGTTGCTCATATGATGGCCACTGGAGGCTTACATGGTCGTTAACTTCAGGGCCCGTGGGATTAGTCGAGGTGTGCGCAAGCTGGCCCGGACACCCACGTTAAACTAAAAAAAAAAAAAAAGAGGAGGTCAAAACAAATTAAATGATGCAACGGAACAATAACCACCAGCATCAACAGCCCGAAGAAGGTTGCACATGTTAGCAACCTTTTGATATGTATATTTTTAAAATATTACGTTGCCTTATTGACCTAAAAATTATAACAAAAAAACCATTATGAAATGATGAATAAGCCTTTTTAGTCAAGTGTTTGAAAGCTTGCATTCAAGGGCAAAAAAGTTATTATACCGTAGTAAAAAATAAAAAATACCAGAAAAACAACTAGATTACAGCTGATTTTTTATTTTTTATTTTACTTTTAAAAGTAATAAAGTGATTTTACTGTATAAAATAACAATAAAAGTATCAAGATACCCTCAAATGATTTTAGAAAAGCAAATGAACCAAGAAAAAAACCCATTTTTTCCCTTGAAAAGCAATTGATTGCAGTTTTTTGAAGTGCAAAATCTTCTATTCACGGTCACAAGACATGTATGAATACATGTTCAAGTACTTTTACCACGTGTTTTAGCCTTTTCTTTTAATAAAATAATTATATAACAATTACTCTCAAGTCTCAAGAACACCAATGCCTTCCATTAGCTTAAGAGTCTCCACTCTCAATGACCTACTTCTTTTCCATTTCACACGTAGCTGTGAAAGGTTTGTTATGGGTGTTATTACTGGTGTGAAGTAAAGGGTTAAATTCCAGAAATGCTTCTTTCTTCTTCTTCTCTATCTAGCTTGGAATCCCTGATGCCATATTACGACTTCAAACAAGTAGTGACATCAAACCAGAGATTTTTATATACTTTTACTACAACATTCGAGTTGTATCTCAAAAGCTCACAACATTAAAATTCCCAGAATCCAGAATCTGAAAACATAAACTCCTGTATATACAAAAGCTCCCACACCTGAACCTTGAACATATTTCCGAAAGTAAACCATGCTATGTCTTGCCTGTGCTTCATTTTGGTGAATGTTGTTTTGGATGAGAAGACTTGCCTGTAATGGCTTTCTTCACCTTAGAAATTGAGTTCTTCACTTTTGACCCAACACCTGATAGTATATTATAGTGCTTTTTGCTTGCAACCTTCACCTCTACTATATCCCTAGATGCTTCTACCATGACTGGAGCATCGGAGCCCGAGTCTGTCTTTTTGTGTTCCTCTCCTTCCTCCTCCTCCTCCTCCTCCTCTTCCTTTTCTTCGTCTGATTTTGCCTTCTCTCCTTCAACTCTTGTTTCTTCTGTCAGGTCTCCCCCCACTTGCCTTTCTCTTGTGGAGCTCTGCATCATGTCAAATAAAGAAGTCTTTGCTGACATACTCTCATCATTCCCTCTTATATTCTCCTCATCAATACTTCTCTCTGCTTTGTGCTCGAATCCTTGTGCATCAACGATTCCTGTAGCTTTTGCAGGTTCCGATTCTCCTACTCCAGCACCCTGCGTGGCTTCAACAATCGGCTCCTGCAGCAGCACTAGTGGAGCATCTTTCTTCCTCTCTGCGGTTTCTTGGGGTTCTGCTTCTATTGGAATTGGCTTTTCAGAAGTTAAATCAGAGTCTCTCTCTCCCCGATGAATGTCTTGTGTGGTTTCATTGGCTTCTGCAGGAGCTTGGAGGCTTTCTTTTTCTGATATCTCTGTGCCAAATTCCTGATAAGAAAAAAAAATCCAAGCTGCAGGTAAGAATGAGAAATGCTAAGAAAACAATCAAGGATACATAGAATAGAAGCAGATTGTTTTCTTAATGTTTTTTGTTCTTCTTTTCTTTTCCAAGATCCTAGTGGGGGTTCAAATCACATGTATTGTTGCTGTTCATAAAATCTCATTTCTATGCTGAAGCTTCTTTCTTTTTCTTGAACTAATTGCTAGAAGAAAATCCATGAAATTATATGATTCCTCATTGAAAAAGTTTATCATGTCTGCACGAGTCACAGAAAGAGTTGGAGCTCTTAAAAAAGCGCTGAACGTTTTTTTTGGGTCTAATTTTCAATTTTGTCAGAAAAGTGTATATGACAGGCTTCCAATACCGAGGGAAAGAGAAATGCAGCCTAACCTCGTTTGTTATGGTTGTGGCTTCTGTTCTGTCATATCCAGAAATCTTCTCATCGCTATGATTTTCAACCTGCAGCTTAGTTCCCATATCCTCAGCATTCTTTACCAATGCTTCATCTGGAAAGCTCTCGTTGATGGTCTCATTCTCGACAGCAGTTGGGTGAAGGTATTCGCCACTCTCGTTGCTTACCTGTTTTTAAATTGCGTCAGTGTATGCAGTCCTCGTATTATTTATAAACTTATTTATCATCCTAAACACAAGTTGATCTAGTTAGCCATTCTTATTGCAAAAGTATTTATGGGGCCTTTAAATTGTACTATAATCACCAATGAGATCTAACGTATCGCTCAAGGTCATTTCCATGAAAACAGAGAAGGCCTTGGAGGTCAGATTATGTAACCATGTCAAAACAGAAACTTTAATTTTATATCAATTGAGTGGTTAGGTAAAAACTAAAATTTAATGGTTCTTCGGTATTTATAATCTGACTGACCTCTTCATTCTGAATTTCATTTTCCATCTTATCTTCCTGACTTTTTTCAGCCTTCAGATCATATATTTGGCGGCTTTCTTTAGTTGTTTCTTCACCAAGGTTTATTGGATTACAATTCTTGGTATCTTCCTTTTCCTCCTTGAACTGTTGTTTGTCCTGCTTGGTCAGCTGTTATCAAATTTTAATACTTGCAGAAAAAGAAAGATGAAGGAGAACAGATAAAAAATTTCACGAGAAGCAGAAAGTTGTGTCTAGTTCTCTTTCTTACCTCTTCATTTGTGAGTTCATCATGCACGACATCAGTTGCGTCAATTGTTTTCTTATTCTGATTTTCCCCTGCCACCAAATCAGTTACTGCAACCTCTGTATGCTTTTCTTTTTTTATTTCAGCATGTTCTGACTCGGCGAGAACTTCGTGTTCATGAACTTCTGACACCGATTTGAAAGCCTCTTCACCTGTATCAGCCCTGAGATCGGAGGTTTTTTCAAATGCTCCTTTTTCTGTTATTTCTGTCATTTCGTTACTTTCTGGTTGATATTCTTTATCTTTTATCTTGTTTTCGTATCCTTGAGGCTGTAGTGTTGAATCTTCATCTGGTGTTCTGCCTTCTTCCTCATCGAATTCATTTGAACCGTTCTTCTGCATGTCTGTGCTGCATTCAACTCCCGAACCACATACTTCCTGCTCTTTAGTCTCTTCTTTTTGCGAGCATGTGTTTACTGTTGTCTTTGGTGCAGAAGGATGTTCATCAACTTCTATTTCCACTTCTTTAACATGCTCTTCAATGTGCTCGGTAGTGGTTTTAGAGGTTTCCTCTTCCTCATGAATGTCTCGGGTGGCTTCATTGGCTTCTACAAGATCCGCGGGGACTTCTTTTTGTGATATCTCTACATCCTTTTCCTGATAAGAATGGTTTGTTGAAATTCCGGATGCAATTTTTTTAATCCATTCAGATATTTATGCTTCATTTGTTCTTCAAAAGAATGAGAAATGTTAAGGAAAATTTAGTGTTCTGAAAAACAGACTCTTAAGGTTTTTCTGTCCTTTAATTTTTTTGTAGATCCAAAAATGGTTGAAGTAAAGCATGTTCTTGCTCATTACATAATTCCAAGTTATCTTGATCGTTGTTTCATTTTCAAGAAGTGATTTGGTGTTGATGATTTTGGCTGTCACCAAAGCTTGAAGCTAGGTTTAGTGATTTGGATCAACACCAAACCTGTTATGTAAGAAGCATCATTATTTTCAAGAAGTCATTGCTAGAAAATATGTGCAACATTGTTTGGCATCTCACAGATCTTGTCTGCATGAATCTTAGAAAGAGTTAGGGTTTTCAATGAAAGTGTAGTTTTCTTTTTGCCCTTTTAAGCTGGAAGGCTATTAGGTTTCCAGTGTATGGTTTGTGCATGTGCTTGTGTGCATGGGGAGGGGGTTCAGCGCAGCCTCACCTCTTCTTTTACATTTGCAGCTTCTGTTCTGCCATCATTTCCAAAAGCTGTCTCGCAGATCTGATTTTCAAGGTGCAACCCGGATCCTGCTTCATCCAGAAAGGACTCCTTCATAGTCTCATTTTCAGCAGCAGCTAGGTGAAGGCGCTCAATGATTCTTTCAGTATCCATCTGCTTTTCAATTCCATCAGCCTTTTCAACTTCCTTGTATAACTATTTGCAAGATAAAAACTTTCTAATTTATAGCAAATGGAGAAGTTAGGTAAAAGTAATGTCTGTATTTATAGTCTAACCTCTTCATTTTGAATGTCTTTTTGTGTTCCCTTATCTCCTAGACTTTCCTCGGCCTTCAGCTCATACTCTTCCTGACACACTTTAGTTGTTTCTTCACCAAGGGTTACTGGGTCACCATTTTTGGCACCTTCCTTTTCCTCCATGATCTGTTGGTTTTCCCTTTTGGTTAGCTATTATCAAATATTTTAGTACTTGCCGAATACAAAACAAAGGGAAAAAAACAGAAAAATGTACGAGAAGCTAAAATTTATGACAGAAAAATGTACGGGAAGCTAAAAGTTATGACTATTCTCTAACTGACCTCTTCACTTTTGAGTTTATCGTGTATGATTTCAGTAGCGTCAATCGTTCTCTCACTCCGATTTTCCTCTGCAGCCATATCAGTTACTGTTACCTCTGGATTCTTTTCTTTGATTTCAGTATCTTCTGATTCAGCGAGAGATTCATGTCCATGAACTTCTGAAATAGATTTGAATGCCTCTTCGCTTAACTCAGTCTTGAGATTGGTGGTTCTTTCAAATGTTCCTTCTTCTATTACCTCATCATGTATGATTTCAGCTGGATCAATTATTTTCTCACTCCGATCCTCTTCTACTGCCAAATCAGTTATTGCTACCTCAATAACCTTTTGATGATTTTCTTCGGTTTCAGTTTCTTCTGATGCAGTGAAGCCTTTGTGGCCATGAGCTTCTGACATAGATTCAAAAGCCTCTTTGCCCGTTTCATATTCTGGAGTCTGTAATTTAGAGGCATCATCCGGGCTCTTACTTTCTTCTACTTGGACTTCATTCAGACTATCCTTCTGCATTCCTGTGTTGAGTTCAACCCCAAATCCTGAGACTTCAAGCTCATTGGTCTCTTCCTTATGCAAGCATGTATCTTCTGTTATCTGTTTTGGAGAATCATTTTGTGGATCGGGTGGCATTTCCACCTGCATACACTCCTCAATATTCTCAATAATCATTTCAGTACCACAATCCTTTTCCTTAGAAAGTAATGCCGCTGATGACGTCTGATTTTGCTCTTCTAATTTCTCTTCCGGGACAGTCTGACCTGAAGTGCTCTCATCTTCTTTTAGTGCTTCAAAACCTTGAGAATTAGTCATGGATGCTAATTTTGGACCTTCCTTGATTTCTTCTTTAGTTTCATCAGGAATTCCACATTCTTCTTCTAGTACCTCCTTTGGACTCTGATTCTGTATATCTTTATTGGATTGAAGCTCTAATTGAGAGATGTCACGTTCCCTACAATCATCCTTTTGCAAGGGCACCTCTTCTGTTTTTCTCAAATCATCTTCCAGCAACTCCACATCCTTCATATTTTCTTCTCTTCTTTCAGTTGTTGCTGAAATTCCTTGCTCTTCTTTTGATATAACTTCTGGGGGATTCTGGCCAATAGCAATTTCATTTGCTGCTGCTTCAACACCCAGAGATTCAACTATTTCTGAGGATTTCTCATTTTCCTCTTTAATTTTGCTTGTGATCAGCTCTTCAATACCATTATCTTTGGATTCATAAACTACATCAGAAGCTCTTTCATTTTCCTGAACATCATCTGCATCTGTGTTTTCTTTAGCTACCTGCTCCCTCATTATGTTTTCGTGATCATCAATTAGAATTGGAGATGCCAAGTTTGAGGGTAGCTCAAGTCCCACGTTATCTTTGATTTTTTCTTGTTGGCATGCTTCAGCTTCAATTTCCAGAGAAACGCTATCATTTGATGTAATATTAGATACTTGTACCGGCTTTTCATCCAGCTGAGCTTCTTCCAAGCTAGTCTTTGCTATCTCTACCATAGTTGTTGCCTTGATCTTGTCACAACAACTATCTTCTTCCTTTATAATCTTTATCATTTCATCTGACTCTTCAGCTGGTTTGGTGGTGGAGAGAACAGCAGGCATCTCATTATCTTCATCATTTATTGCTTTTGCAAGTGACATCTCCTCCATGGTTGGTGTCTCTTGAAAGTCTGAGCTCATAATTGCTGTCTGTTCATTAGACTCTGTTGCTTCATGACATTCCTCAGCTATAAGGCTGGATTCTTTTACCTGATGAGTAAAGATGCTTCAAAAAAATGTTCATGGTGGAAATAAATACGTAACATATAAAAATTATATCAAATAGTACTATTGTTAAGCTGACCTCATGAACCCTTTCATCTTCAGTGGATTTAGCACAAAGTTCCAGGGTGTCATTTACATCCTTTTCCGTGCATTTCAGAGTTTCACTACCAGGTTTGTCAACTTTTTCGTGCACCTGATAAAGAGATAGTGTCAAGAAACTGAGCCTAGAAGATAGAGTAAATTAGCAGAATTTAGAAGCTAATCATGCTTAACCAAGGGTTTGTATCTGACCTCTTCAGTTAACAAGACATCCTTTACAGTCTCATCTGTGTTTTGTGTTTCCTTTACATCACCTTCAGTCTCAAATCTCGGCTCTGTTTTCTCACCTGTCTCTTCTCGAACTTCTTGGGATTCTAGGGAACTTTGTTCTACAGATTTCAAACTCTTATTCTGAATTTCAGTAATGTTCTCAACTTTACCTGGATCTGTCTCAGGGATCTTTTGGCTGCTTTGATCTCCTGTCTCAGATTCAGAGACACCTTCAAGCTTCTTACCAGATTCAGATACTTCAAAATTCTGTTACAATCTGATGATTAGTATAAGGTTGCATGTGATCATAGAAAACAGAAACAAGAAGAGCTAGGTTGATATATAACAAAGTTATGTTGTAAGTTTTAAGCTCTTTGACACGACCTATAACTCAATTTGTTTGTTAACATAGGAATATTTGAGGGTGAGATAGTTTGGCTCGAATTTTATTGGTAAATACAATAGGACCGCTCACATTTTTGCTACATTTAATGCCTTTTTAAAGGATCCATCTGCAGTGTCTCGTTTTCATCATTAGGGATGGAGGAAAACAAATTCATATAAGCTAATTACTTATTTTATTGTTAGGAAATGCAAAAGAGAAAAAAGAAAATTAGGTTGCTCTGACCTCTTCTGCTAGAACTCCATAGTCTTTGTTGCCAATAGCCTGCTCTTGGTTGTTGGTTCCCTCTTCGAGCTCAAATGCTGCTTTGTTTGCTTCAACATTATCTGTTAAGCTATCTTCATATTTCTTAGTAGAGTTATCTTCTTCCAGGATAACCTCTTTTCTTTCTGCACTAGTTGCTTCAATACACTTTAAGGCCTCATCTCCTACATTTGATGAATACCCATCTTCCAAACTCATCAGCTTGCAAATCTCTCCCTGATTGGCTAAGTCTCTTATTTCTGATGATTTTGAGATATCTATGCCTTCTTGTTTTTCATTGTCTAGCTCATGATGCTCGTTCAGATTGTCGAATTGGTAAGACCCAAGTTCTTCCTTTATACTTTCTATTCCAGGATCCAATGATTTAGAGGCATCTCTTGCATTGATGGGCATATCTTCCTTTAGCGTGATTTCTATTTCCTGTGGAGTCTGGAGAGTTTCTATGTTTTCATATGTTGTTGAATTCTCATCTGTTGCCTTTTTTCCTTCATTGGTCATGAGCTCAGATTCTTGAGGTAGCATTGTAGAGCATTCCACCTGCTTATCATCTAAAACATTACCTAGAGATGTCTCATTAGTGGTCTCCTCTTTGTAATCTTCGCTTCCTGTTATTGGAGTTTCCTCATGCATTTCATTCTCTAGCTCTTCTGCTTCACTGGCAGCTGGAATCTCATGGTCCTCATTCTCAATAAAGTTGGAATCCTCTGGTTTGGCATCAATATCCACACTTTCCAGTGTAGTTCTTTCCGTGCTCTCTGTCACTGGTCCCTTCTCTTGAGGAGCAGGTTCGAAACTCTCTATTTGCCTTTTATCTTCTGGTTCAGCTTCCTTAAAGCTCGTTTCTCTTGTAATTCCTGTTGTAAGTGCTGAGCTAGAATCATTAACATCAGGCTGAACTTCTTCCAAGATTTCTCCTTTACTCTCAGACTCTAAGTAGGAGATTTCAATGGGGCTTTTATTGCTTTCTTTTTCTGAAACTCCTTCAGATGCTTTTACAAGGTAGATGTCACTATTTGGTCCTTGTTTGCCCCTTAAGGTCTCAAATTCTTGTCTGTCCACTGAACCTCTGGCTTCAAACGGTTCAGTGAATTCAGATTTTGAGTCCTTAACCTGTAAACACACGAAACTATAATTAAGCAACTAGAAAAAATGGCAAAACAGGAATGCAGGGTCCAATTCAGAAGCAGACCTCTTCGTTTGGCTTTACTTTATCACTTTCATCTTCTGTTTCCTTGTGTAGAGGATTCTCTTCATTTGTGCTGCTTAGAGGTACCTCATAGCTGTCCTTAATAACACTGCCTTGTTTTCCAATATCCCCATACTCCTCAGCTGTTTGAATAATCTCATGTACCTAGGTAAATGATGTGGTATTGATTGATTTAGAACTGAATGAGAATATACGAGACATAAAAATAAGAGAAGATAGGATAAAAGTTCGATATTGAGTGCTGGAGCAGTAATGTTCAATTTACCTCTTGTTCTACCAACATTCCTGATTCGTCACCTTTGTATATAATCCTAGACTGGTCATTAATAGCACTTTCCTCCTCTGGAACCTTTTTCTCAGCGTCCTCATCTACACTGGTTATCACTGATTCTTCCATCTGTACAATAGATGTTGAATATGAATTAGAGGGACGTTAACATGCAACAGAAACATGAATAAATTAACTTCTCAAGCCAACCTCCTTTACAGTTTTTGCTTTTTCCTCAGCTGTTGTTTCTCCAGTGGTTTGTGGTGAGATATCTGTATTGCTGTGTTCTTCAGTTGTGACGTGTTTTTCAGCGTCCACACTCAAGCTGGCAATCTTAGTATCTCCACATACCTGCATGCAAAAGAGGCTCACACTAGGTAAACAATCAGAAGTGGGAAAAAGAGTAAATGGTTTGAGATTAAGTGAAGATTAATGTATTTAGCCGGACCTCTTTGATGTCTTCATTCATCGTTTCCTCTTCTTTATTCTCCCTCTTCCCTTCAACCTCCAGCTTCTGTATGGAGTCCAATCCAAATGTCTTTTCGACTGTTTCCACGTCTTTTCCACCTGATATAATATTTTCCTCCTCCGCATCATTCTCCACGCTTTTGTTTGCATCAGATGC
>Ga0307516_10007856_pt1 | contig 12159 bp, 4 predicted proteins | sample 19_EM_MG_FD_203310 | JGI IMG/M metagenome (GOLD analysis project Ga0307516, IMG submission 203310) | Populus trichocarpa ectomycorrhiza microbial communities from riparian zone in the Pacific Northwest, United States - 19_EM | ecosystem: Host-associated > Plants > Roots > Unclassified | place...
AGAGCATACCTTCATAAAACTTAAAGTGACCACCTGTTGAGAGCACGCTAAGCAACAGCTGACACTGCTGGTTTGGACAGCGCATTGAGCTCTGGTTTTTATGAGGGTTTTGTCAGTAAGCCATGAACTGTGTTTGGAGGGATTAAGCTGTATTATCCTTTGAGGTGGAAAGATTTAGGGGTATAAACAACTGAGGTCTTGTTAGGCGTGAATGGCTGGTTGGTCAGGTTGATGGTCAGCCAGTAGAAGAAAATTGGACACTGGAAAGATATAAAGCTATTAATTGTGGTTTGCATCTCATAAATGGATTTTAGCAAGTTGTGAAGAGCTTTCATACTGAATTCTGTTTATTGTCTTTTGCAGTGTATTTTTCAGCTGCGCTGCCGCTTTGAAAGTCCAGATGCTGATGATATCCTTCCCACCTGTTAAACTTTTTTGATTTAGTTTTCCTTTGTATTATCCAACTATAGTCTCTAGGTATGTTTTCTCATTTGTAGTGTGGTGTTTTTGCATTTAAATTTTGGGCCCTGGTTCATATGTTTCCGGACCATTTCCGGAAAGAATTTCTCCTGTTTCTCTTTCTACTCTTTCTTTACCACAAACTGTTTAGCACACAATGTGGAATGAAGAGGTTGCTCATATGGTTTCGCTTGGAAACATCTTCGATTATGTACTTTTATTGGTCCTTTGGTACATTTGCCTCGAGCAAAGAAACAGGAATGTTGCATATAAAACGTGTTTTACTAATCTTTTCTCTTCCCCATTTGCAATTGATTGTCGGATATTCATGGTTTCAGTTTAGAGGTGAGATTCTAACCTAGCACTCTTGTTATTTCCCTTCTTTTATCCTCTTAAGTTCTTGATCATTGACAGATATTTTACTGGCTCTCAACAACATTTTCAATCCAACATTCAATAACCAAAACTTGAATTAGCATTTAGCATAAATTTGTACAGGATTTCTAGACAAATTCCAAGTTGATACGGGGTACAATTAATGGGTTGCTAGTTGCTGAAGCCTGGTTCGGGTCATGCCGGCGTAATATGGTTCAAGGCAGGCTCCTTCCCACCCAAAAGAGAACTCACGCCTGTCTGGATGGGTTGATTAGGACAATACTATCTGCCTTCGCGTCTGTCCTTTCTCCATTCCCATGGCTTCTCAGGATTTGGTGAAGCCCATAACCCTACTCGCTTTGCTCGAGCCTCCTTTTCCCACTAGTAAGATGAATGCAAATTACAATAATTAGGTTACGAAAGTGTCAGAAATGTTTCAAGTTCGGTGGATCTAATGATATAATTTTACTTTTCACCAACAAGTCCCTATACTAGTAAGGAATCGCTGGTTATTAAAATCTTGATATTATATTAAAAAACTCTCTGCGAGGTGAGGTTTCAATCTTATTATATTCACTAATGGAAAAGAGTAAGTAATTTCCAGTGCGGGAGTTAGCTAAGAATAATGGCCACTTACTGTTTCTAGTTCCCAGCGTTGATCATAAGCAGTATAATGCCATGCGAGCCCCTTCTTGAGCATTATTTCCTATTATACACACAGATTTTAGAAATCTCATACACCACTAATAAATCAGAAAGACAAATTCGAGAAAATGGGGACACACCTGTACAAATATTCCATTGCAATATATATCACCTACACAGCGGCCATAACGATCTTCTCCATAAACAAAGATTCTCAAACACTTGCCCTGAACAAGATTAGCAAGCTCCTCTTTCGCCTCTTTCCCATATGGCATTGCACTCTCAGGTGCATCTATGCCCCTATATCGTTTCCCCTCCAGATACATTAACCTCTTATGCGAAACGCAGACTATTCAGGGACTGAGGGGGTGTTTTTTTTTTTTTTTTTTGGTGGAAACCGTGTTTTGTAAGAAATTTTTTAAAAAAATCACTTGAAATTAATTATTTTTTGTGTTTTCTGATCATTTTAATGTCAAAATTTAATTTTAAAAAATAAAAAAATATTATTTTTATATATTTCCGGATAAAAAACACTTTAAAAAATAACTACAACTATACTACTAAACACCCCCTGAATCTTACGGGGAGCAGATGTTACCTTAATCGAATGCGATACTTTCGAGCAAGAATCTCCTGATTTTGAATATTTAATACCCTGCGCGCAAAAGAGTTTACAAAGCATTTGTTGGAAAGGGATTTGTCGCCCGAGTATTCATTGAACAAAATTCATACAAGAGAAATCAGAAAACCAACCGATATCCTGCTTCAACAATTTTTTTATGAAGCGCATCTGCCTTCCCATAGTTCCTCTCTGCACGAGCTTTAGATCTCTGAACAGTAGCCGTTTGAACCTCCCTTGGAACATAAGCTGACTCCCTGGGGTCGGTCGTGCTAACATAAACTGTAATGGTGTCTCCATCAGCTACGGCTTTTGCATCCACCTGGGTTAATTAAATCAAATTGTCTATCACATGAAACCTATTCTCAGAAATAAATTGATTGTAAATAAATTCAAAGTTTGAGCAAGGGCTATTGCTATAATTAACTGGTAGTGTTGGCATCTCAAACTTGACCCCTTCAGGCAATGATGCTGGGATCCCAGTAGAAACTTGAATAAGCGTGTGAGGAAGTGGGAGACCATAGAAAGCCAATAAACCCTGTGAGGTAAAATAGGAACAATAATCTTGCATTAAACCTACGCTGATGTAGTAAACATTCTGCACCTCAACAAATCTAATGCTATGGTAGGTGGTTTTCAATTCGTACCTCAACATCTGCCTTTTGGTGTCTCTTCAAGGTCTGAATAACCAGCCTAGCAGCTTCTTCAGGAGTTTTTGGTGGCGGTTTTGCTTCTTTCCAGGCCTCCAACAACTTTCTATACCTTCATAAAAGTCCAAAATTTATACTAGCTACATATTACTACATGCTTGCAACTTTGCAATCATACAACCTGCAGAGAATTAGGGATTGTGGTGTAATTATTACCAGTTAGCTTGAGCCTTCTTGGATGAAACCACATGCTTGCCAAGTCCTTCTGGGACCTTAAGAAAAAACAAGCAGAAGACACTCTAAACTCTAAAGATCATAAAAATAAGGCAAATCATAGCATGGTAATAAAAAAAAATAACGGAAGTTCCATGATCACTCAGATCGATCATGACCAGAAATTTAATTGCACCATGAGAAAAGTCAACCATTAACAGAGACAGCCAGAATTTCAAGAAAGCTTAAAACATAAGCAAGAAAGAATACCTGAGATGTGATTTCAAAGTGTAACAAGTCACGGGCAAGAGCTGAAACACCAACTGTGGCCGCTGATACACCGTGTGGTCCCAATGAATAAGAGTCCCCTGCTTCTGTTGGTTTGCAACAATGCCCACACAGGAATCTCAGGGCATTTCCCATTTTCAATTCGAGATTTGTTTTCTATTAAAAGAGAAGGTTTGATTTATCAAGAAAGAAAGAACATTGTTTCCTTTGAACGTTTTCGTTGAGAAGGAGAGAGAACAGGGGGGGAGGGGGGGGTGTTAGGTGCGGGTGTAGATTTTTGGGCAGGAATCTTGAGCGAAGAAGTTAATGAATACGAAGGAAGAAGAACACGTGGCAGTGTTTGATTTGGTAGTTTCTGTTTACTGGAGAGGTAAGAAGACGCTTTTATAAGCAACGCTGAAATCACGCGCTTGTAACAGACGTCACTTCAATTTCTCTCTCTCACTGGTCAGTTTACCAAAAAAAGAAAAGAAAATCACGCGCCTGCTTCCCAACATCCAACGTTCTAATTATTATAAGCAAGAACGTAATAATTTCCAGTTCACAGGGGTAAAATGGGTATTAACTGGTCTCTTGACCTTTTTGGTGAGAAAAAGAAGAAAAATGGATTGGGAAAGTCTGTCTATCTTCATTTTGGGATTAGAGGCCGTTTGTTTATGTGGTGGAGGTTGTGTTTAAAACAGAACGTAAGAGCTAAATATTTGGTAAAGAAAAAATCATTAATTACTGTTCATGGACCTTATTATTTTCTATGTTTGCAATGTAGGATTGGAAGAAGCAGCGAAAGGCTGCTTTCACATGCGTCCCGCTTGTTTCCATAAATAATTAAGTTTTTATTCTCTGCTGGCTCTATATGGTAAGAAATTAAAACTAACAGAAAATACATGAGGTGCCAGACCGGATAAAATAATTTATGCCAATGCCAAGTCATCACTAGCTTTCTTCTTATAAATGATGATTATGGCCATGTTTGGATTATGGTTAAATTATAACTATTTTTTAAAATAAAAATTAAATTAAATTGTTATATATTAATATCAAAAATAAATTTTATAAAATAAAAAAAAATATTTTAATATATTTTAAAACATAACTACCAACCTATCCGACCCAGTAAAATAAAATAAAATATTTTTTTTAATTATGTTTTATTTAAAAAATTAGTGTTTAACGTTAATTAATTATTGTAGTACTTGTCGAATGTATTTTATATATAAAGGAATTATAGATAATTTAATGGAACAATAATAAATATTTTATATGAAATATTATTTATTTCATGATGTAATAGCAGTAGTTAAATCTCAATATTTAAATTAAAAACCATTAATATTGATATATATTTTTTAAAAATTATTTTATAACCTCAATTTCAAAAGCATTCTTAACCAAACACATTAAACTATTTTTTGTTTAACCTCAATTTCAACCACAGTTTTAACCAAACACCTATTTTTTCAAACTAACCTCAACTAAAAGTACTTTTTATAAAACAATTTTTTTCAAACCACAACCACAACAACTACCGCAATGCCAAACACATTCTTAGTAGAAAAGGTTTGACTGTCGATAAATAGAAGACAACACCAAAGGATAAAATTTTAAAGATTTCAATTTTTAAGAAATGCATTGTTCGCGTTTGATAAAAAATAAAAATGAAAAATTGATAAAAGTCCTGCAACACAGGTTTTAAGCAATCGTGCATCCTCGGCTATTATTTTCTTATGACCTCCTCTAAGATTTAAACTTCAAGTGAAACAGGAAACATATGGACCAGACCAGCCATGTACAAATAAAATCAATTCCTTAAATGGTGATCTTAATCCTGATAGTGTTTATTTAGTGATCTAAGGTATTTATAAATCTCGGTCATATCAACTCATCTTGAAAGTTATATGAAAATTGTTTGACGAAAACATATGTGCTTATCATTAAATGCAACACCCTGCATTGTCATTGGTGAAGAGATTAATGAATGTCAGTAACACATTAACAATAAGTAGTCATTGATTAAAAAAGAATGCTTCTAATTTGCATAAATCGTGGTGTTTGTTGCACTATTATCATTAAAAAAAAATGTGTCATTCTAAATAAAAAATCAGCACTTGTAGAGAATCTGACAATAAATACATAAAAAAAATTTGTGTAGTTGGCATTGTGTTCTAACTCCTTGTAAGTCAAAAAAGAAAAAAGTTTCAATGTGAATATATTAAATAGTCTATGTGGTGAAAAAAAAAAGGTGAAAGTGCCGAGAAGTGTTGAATTTCAAGAGGGACTCTTTAATATTTAAGTTAATAGTTATATAATAAAAAATAACTCATATCATTAACATTAATTTTAATAATATTAATTTTAATACCAAACACACTCTTGTGGTGTAGGTTCTCCGACTCTAAAGTTTTGACATCATACACTTGTTATTATGTACAATATACAGGATATTGATGATTCACTCGGGCGTCAATTTGAAAAGATAAATTCCTGATAAATATTTGATGTTGTATATTCCATAGGCATGTGACATATATAAAAAAATCAATTTAAAATATATATATTAACTGTAAAATTAATTTAATAATATTTTTTAAATAAAAAACTTATATTATAATTATTCTTTTCGAGTTTTCATATTTTAAAACCACTTCATAATAACTTCATTATCAATCTTATCAAAAATATTTTTTTTTAATATATAAACCAATCTATTTTTAGTTTAGAATGGGTTCAATACTTGTGTTTTTTAAATCTTTTAAGTACTAGTGAACTTTCTGGGCAACGATTCTATGGTGATATATGTTAGAGGGTAGCTAAAACCATGGCTTAAAATGATTGTCATGACAAATTGATGATGTTCTAACTGACTTATTGTTTTTTACAAGTGGGTTAAACATAAATTTTTAATTATTATTATTTTAATTTTTCTACTGTGTCTTTAATTTTTTGAGTTGTCCTATACTTTAATTTTAATCACCAGCGAGTTCATCACTATTATTTTTTATATGAAATTCATAGCAAAATATATATTAATTCATAAAAACTCATTTCAATTCATATCTATATGCATATAATATTATCCATAAACATATTAATTCAACAAACCCCTAAATTATTATAAACCCTAACATTTTTAATAACTAATTATAAAGGAATAATTAGTTATTCTACCTTTTATTTTTGTATTATTCTGTTTTTTTTCTCTGTTTTCAAAAGAAAAAAAGCTCTCAATTAGTTAATAGAAGAAAAGGAAAAGTTTAATGAAATATGCTGTACATATATATTATATATTATATTATGTTATAAATTAATAATAGCTAACTTGGTTATTTAATAGAAATTAAATTGTTAAGATATTATTAATATTCTAATATAAAAAAATATTTTTTAAAAAATAAAAATAAAAATAAAAGGGTAATTGGCCTCTCTTGGCCTACTGATAATAACAAAAACTAGTAGCTGGGATAAAATTATGCAAAGAAAAAGGGTAATGATAATATTCTACATCGCAGCTCCTAGATAAAATGTATACTGGAAAATACAGGCGCCACAGTCTGCGGCCTAAACACATGATCTGCAGTGACCTGCAGCAGGTGCTTGCACCGACCCATTTGATTTCATCCAGCGTTGCTGTATACTTACGCTCTATGACGACGATGCTTGATCCGATTCCACATTACATTTATTTACGAGGAATGGTAACGTGCTGTGTTCAGTTATTTTCTCGGGTGTTTACCTTAGCTTCAAAGGGATTAGTTTAAAAAGATTGCGACAGTGGGCATTTATTGCTATTCTGTTTGGATCATGAGCCTAATTATTTACAGTGCAGATGAACGTTTTGTTTTCTGCAGAATGGAAGAGGGAACTCTGTGAATCAGGAGGTAACACGTTCCCTTTGGGCCATAGCGGTCACGAGTCCAGACAATCCATTTTGTACTTGAAGCCCTTCTTTTGTGGGCTCCTCGATTAGAAGATGAGCCCGTATGCTGAAATCTTGTTTCTATTGCTTGAAGCCGCCCCTTAATTGTTAATTAATTAACATATACAGAAATGCTTTGATATTTCACATCAGCAATGAACAATAAAATGTCTGGTTTTCTTTCTTTCCTTTTTTTTGTTTTTTTATACTTTGATTCTTGTAAGTTTTGAGGATTTTGTTTTTTATAAAAAATAAAACTTAGGTTTTTTTTCTTTCAATTTTATTATTTAATATTGTATTTATTATAATAATGAGGCTTTAAATGCCAAAGCTTTTTTTACTTTGATTTTGCATGATGATCAAAGTGGGTGGGCTAAGTTTGGGTTTTTTCAACCTTTTTTAATAATATTATTTCTTTAATATTTTCTTTGAACATTTTATTTGCTAGAAAGAACTTCGATTTTATTTTATTTTATTTTTTATGAGGTTATCATCTTTTCATTTAATTTTTTTCTTGTTATAAAATAAGATCTTTCAATATTTATTTTTTTAAAATTATTTTTTTATTTCATCCCCAACATTTGATTTATTAAAAAATAGTCTTTGTGCTCTTTTTTTCTCGCTTTTCTTTTTACAAGGTTATTTTAATCTTCTATCCATGATCACGGTGTTGACAAGTTTAACCTGACTTGATTCAAGTGTTTTTTTGTTACTGTTTTTTTTTTTTTAAATATATTTTTAGTTTCTCCTTTTAATATTGGATTATTTTATAATTAAATTTTATAGTTTTATTCAATTGTTTTTGTAGTTATTTCAATATCACGATGAAGTCGCAAAGTTAGCATACTAATGTAGATAAACTCAAGGTAGTTTTTTGATATTTTTTATTAATTTATTTATTGTGTTTTTTATTTATATTATTTAAACTAATCGGTTTATTAAATTCAATTGATGACCCAAATTTAAATTTTTCTTCTTGTTTTTTTCTTGAAACGCTTGCATTGCTATCATTTTTCTTATCATGAAAGAAATTTAGACTGGCCACCTACCTAGCAGGATAGCAAGTCAAAACCACAAAAACATTTAGATCAGGAACTCTCATTGCTTTAACCTGAAAAGCTTCACATTGCCATGTTCCCGTGGCTAGGTTTTGGTCGTATAAGAAGTTATTCCAGGTGAGAACGCATACACTGCAATATCACCAATTAAACAGATGCACGACGACATTTGTTGGCTCTCTTATGACAAGGCTTGTTCTCTCGTAATACTTCCATTGGAATGGTAGAAGAAACGTGGCGCCGGGCAATACTGAATTGAGGAACTTGAATATCAAAGCACTGGAAAGGGCCCCTTGTTCTATAGGTATTCTTATTGATCGACATAGAATCATCGGCTTGTCTTCTATTCTTGCCACATCAAAGATCTATCGGCTAGCCATACTGTTCGTCGGGAGGCGCACATGACAGGGAGGCACAATCCTTTGCCTTAAGGACGGCCAAAAACCCCCAGAGTTCATCCAACAGTTATGCGAGCGTGTATGATGAAGAGTTTTTGAGGAGAGTTAGAACAGAAATGCCAAGCGGTGCTAATATCAATTTCATAGGGGATAGCGCAAGAGATGGATCTGGAATCTTCTCGTAGTTCTATCAATTTTGGCAGACTACGACCTTATCTTGGCAGGTCGTTGCCATGAAACAGAGCCAGAAGCTCTATCAAACCTATCAGAATGGATGAATTTGCGAGAGCTTGGGCCGATAGGGGATATACTTGCTTCCGAGGATATTTCTAGCATTTGATTTTGTGACATTAAAAACGCCATCAACATTGCCTCTCTATATAAGCAGGGTTCGTAATAAGACCCTAATAGAAACTCTTTTTTTTTTTGTTATAATCAATCATTGATAGATTCATGAAAACCATCAAGAACATACAAAGAAACCATACAACTTTGACATTGTACCAGTTACGTATCCTTCCTCGTTTCCTAAAGAAGTAGAGTTTGCTTTAACAGATGTCTTTTCTTTTTTATCAACATGTACTGAAGCATTAACGTCGCGGTGCGTGTGTGTTACTGGGGAAGAAAGCAAGCACATGGATGGCCAAGGTAGATAAAATTAACTTGCTAAACTATGAGACCACAATGTAATCAGCTCTGTCGGAGCAACAAATTGCAAAGATAATCAGTTATTTCCATGAAGAATTCCAGCTTACCTTCTATGCATCACACAAAGGATCAAAACCAACATGGTAAACTGATGTTGCTTCATTTTCTATTCTTGTGTAGATGGCATAATTTAGCTAGCTTATACTCGGCCCCAGCAACCCACTAAAGCAAAAATGTATTAGTTTGTCATTTAATTCCAATTCTTGCGTCTTCCTTCAATTATAATTATTATTATTTGCATTACTGATGCTCGATGCAATGCAATTCCTTTTGATTAATTAGCTCTACTAGTTGTTTATAAATTAAATTACCTTACAAATTATGCCAATGCCCTATTAGAATCACATCAAATTTACTCTCTGTCCAAGGCCATCCAAGCTCAAAACAAGTATGAAAAAACTGGATTTAATCAAATGCTTATGATTTCATTTGCTTTATTATTCTCGAATAAAGCTAAGATTCTACAAAGCGCTTTCTTTTTTCTACACAATAACATGAAAAACCCAGATAAAAGAAACAGCTAGAACAGAATTCAAAGTCTAAGAGTGATTCTATACAAAACAACCAACTGGGTTATCCTCAAACTTGCCGAGTCACACAACTCTACTTCGGTTGCTGAATCGTCCTTGGACTCAGCTTCACACTCACTATCTTGGGTGCCTTCTCCAAATACCTCGGTGCCTGAGCACGATCAACTCGACCCTTTTTCCACTTCATCACTCCAAGCGAAACCAATTCCTTGTTGCACCCCTTCACCTCCTCCTCCTCCTCCCCTGCAACAAAAAAGAGAAAAGAAAACCGAGTTAGAGAGTAGACTTGGCGACTCGGGCGAGTTACCACGGAAATTTTAATTTCTAGGACGGCACTTACCTTTGATAGTGTCGTAAATTGGGTCGTCGAAGAAGAGAGAGTAGAGATCGTCGGGGAGGAAAGAATCGTAAATATCAGAGAATGAAGGGTCAGATTCGGGATCATAGAAACGTTCTTCGAGCCAGTAGTCTCGGAACCAAGGGGAGGACTGGACAAGGGCCCACCATTGGTCGGAAAAATCCTCCACCGTTCGATATGACAGCGGTACAAATAGCGGAGCGTTGGGATTTAATGTTGATGCTGATCTGTGAGACATTATCTCCATTGCCAATTGAAATAAAGCAGAGAGAGAGAGAGAGAGAGAGAGATGAGTGAAGGGTGGGTATTACTAGATGCAGAGAGAAGACCTGTTAGGGATAAGAAGAGATATTTTCTATAAAAACTATGATGATTATATAGCAAGGTCGGGTTTTAAATAGCCTTTCTTTCGGGTTCTATTTGCAGAAATGACATTTGTTTTTAATATATTCAATTGCTATTTTGTTTTCTTTTAAACAAGTGTTTTCTAATTAAAAAATCAGATCTTTTAAAATTAACATTTAAACGGAACATTATTTCCATTTAATTGCATGCAAAATCTTTCTTTTAATTATCATTTAAAATTCTCTTTGGTTAGGCATGTAAAATGTACATTTAAAGTAATTTTTGTCAATAAAAGCTTATTATATAATCATATTTTCTTAAATAATATTAATCTAATGACAACAAAATAATAATAATCTGATTAGATGATATATTCCGAATTACTCGGGTCATTGTCAAGACAAGATCATATAGTTAAATCTGCCTGGACAGCAAGAAATATTAGTATTTGTTGAGATCCTTAGAAACTAATCTTTTTATTAACAACATTATCTCAAGTCACTAGCAATTACACCTTTTTTATATGACCGGAACAACAGAATTTAAACGTTACGGGTAGGTCACCAAACAATAAAGACAGAAGTCAGAAATATAAATACCCCGCACCATGTTTTTGAAAAAAAGACCCCAAAGAAAGAAAAGCATTGTTAAAAGGCACGTGCTACTCCTCCTTTTCTTTTTGTTTCTTCTTCTTCTTTGTTTTTTTTTATGGAATGAACTGCACCTTGTTTTGGCCTCAGAGAGTACATTGGATTATGCAATCCACGAACTAATATTTAGTAATATTTGATTTAAAAAAGAGAGCAAGTGGGGTAATATCAAAAGTAAGAAAACTGACGTGTAGCGGTGTGAGTGGTGTTTCTGTACTAAATTGCTTTACCTCTTATCTGCGTAGTAGATAACACGTCATTGCTCTGATCCTGTGTTCTTCTTCTTCACTTGTTAGATAATAGTAAGAAACGTTTTTTGTTTTTTTTTTCTCTCTCGCTGGGTGCAGATTGCATCCGGGGGCCAAGGCCCAAGACAAAAGAACAAGCACGCCTAAATTCACATGCACCATTACTCTCTTTATACAAATTGTGCGAGAAGAAAAGCGAAAACTGAATTTGCTAAATCTAGATGAGCAAATTCGAAATGAAGAATTATTTAAGGCGAGGTGAAATTAATAAAAATATAGTTGCTTAATATTTATTTCTCTTGCCCCATTTAAATCATTTAATCCAAAAATGAATCCAAGTAAATTTGGATCAGAAGCCTTCTAAACATGAATGAATCTAACTAATTGCGTGTTTGTGAGTGTGGTTGCGCTTGCTTTTCAAAATATATTTTTACTTGAAAATGCATCAAAATAATATTTTTTTTTAAAAAAATTATTTTTAATATCAGCACATCAAAATAAACAGAGATTAAAAAAAATGTTATATCTCATAAAGTAAAAAAAAAAAATCATGAAGGAGATGTATCCTTCTCAAATCTTAAAAAAAAAAGGAGAGTTGGGGCTGCTATAGGCATCATTTGCCAACAACAGCCCTCCATATATTTTTTTTCTCTATTTCATGTTTCTTAGTTTATTTATTTATTTATTTTGTTAGTTGTATAT
>Ga0307516_10007857_pt1 | contig 12157 bp, 16 predicted proteins | sample 19_EM_MG_FD_203310 | JGI IMG/M metagenome (GOLD analysis project Ga0307516, IMG submission 203310) | Populus trichocarpa ectomycorrhiza microbial communities from riparian zone in the Pacific Northwest, United States - 19_EM | ecosystem: Host-associated > Plants > Roots > Unclassified | place...
TTCAATACAAACATACGTGTACGTTCAGATTACAAAACTAGGATGTGACATGTGTGGTGGTAGTAGAATACAGGTCAAGGTAGCTGCCAGCCCTCCCGCGCGGGAGAGAGAGAAGGCAGCAATCTACGAAATGCAGTGGAAGAAAGAAAACGTTGGCGTGTGAGAAGCCTTGGGCTGCAGGGAACAAGAAGTCGTCGGGGTAAGAAGTGTACCAAGAATCACAAATAGAACATCGTATCTTTGATCTCGCCTCCGGGACCACCGTGCCACATCCTCTCCGCCTCCCTGAACGTAGCCAATTCTTGTTCCCTCTCACCCGTCGTACCGCTTGCGGTAGTCCCACCGCCATCCTGAATGCCCTGCAGAAGCGAGTGCAAGTACGCACGCCCACGTTCGCACGCAAGGTCAGCATAGTACGCCGGCGCGGCAAGAGAGACAGCTTTGGTGGCACGGGCGAACATGTAAGAGACCGCGTGAGTGAGGGCCTGGAGCAGGTCTGCCTTGAATCCGATCTCATCGTGAACGACGTAGTAGTGGGTGGGACGGACTGTGCCTTGAAGTCCGTAGTGAGCCTGAAGGAAGAAATCGAAATCTGTGCGGATTGTCCGTCAATCCCACGTAAGAGTAGACCTCGTCCGTGGACACACTCACCGTAAACGGCGGTTACGCCCCTATCCACGACAGTCCCTGGCCTTGGGTTTCCATTTTGATCTGCGAATTGCGAGTCGGTGGGGAAGAAGCGTGTATGATGTCGCTTTCCGCAAATAACGATCGTCAGCTTAGGTCGATACGGCTGTTTGGGGGTTCCGAAGCCCTCGAATGCTTTGACCATCTGCGGGTACTCCTCGTCAACGACGGTGTTGAACTGCCCCTCTGAGACACCATCACGGTACACGATGATTCGACGTGGCAACGCCTTCTTGTGTTTCTGATAGAGCTTAAGACGTTCTTCCATCATAATCTTCAACTCGGTGATCATCTAGTTTGGAGTCAGCAAGGCTCAGCATCAGATAATCCGCCCCGAAAGCTTACCTCCTTCCTCGTCTCCTGAATTCTAAGACTAGCGGGGAACTGCGCGAAGTTATCATCGATAGTTGCAACAACGGCAGCAACAGATGGTGTTCCCCTGATGGAGCCTGGACTGGGGTGGGTAACGTCCATCCCGACCAACATAGTCGGTTGGCTGGCGTCTTTCAACCAGCTGAGCGCACCGCTCGACCCAGGGGGATCGGTCAGCCTGTGATTGACACCACCCATCTTCATGTTGATCTTCAGGGCTACGTTCCCAAAGTACTGGAGCTGACCCTTGTCCTTCCTGAACTTGGACACCTGGACACAGACGCTGGGAACCTTGAGGAATACGTCCAGAAGATGCTTGAGGCCGTTGTAGACGTTCTTGTCGGCGTTCGAGAGGACGACCAAGATCATGGACGGTTTCTTTGGGTACTTCGTGGTCACGACAGTTCGAATGGCCTTGATAGCTTCCTTGCGAATCGGGTCCTCCCTAGCTTTCCTGGGGAGAGCTACGGCAGCGTAGACTGGATCTCCTTCCACCCTCATACCAGAAGTCCTGCACATATCCGCCAGGCCTTTGACGGTCCTTTTGAGTTCTGGGTCGCCAGGACCCTGGAACTCGTCCCGACCGCCATCACCAATAACGAGGACTGCCCATTCCGCCAGCCTACCACCTACGGCAAACTTGACAGCTCGAAGGTTCCAGCTCGCCTTTTCATCAACGTTAGGTCTCCCCTGGCCATAGTTAACTCCGGGTGCGGGCAGAAGACGTCCGGGAACAACTGCCATCTCCTGGCCAATACCGATGCCAAAGGCATTAAGAGGGCCTGCGGCTTGTTTGAACCCGAGACTCTTCAAACCTTCATCCATGATGAGACCGGCGTTGATATTCGGTGGCTTTGCGGCGACCTTGATCATTTCGGCGGTATGTTCGTCCGTGAGTTTGCCACGATAGGGTTGATCCGGAAGTATCTCGCAGATCTCAGGAGGGAGGAAGTTCTGTTGGTTGCTCCCAACATCCACGAGGGGGAGGTCGGGGTAGGAGAGGGTGATGTTGTACTCTGGAGTTCATCGTTAGTATCCTGCGGCACAGGGCCCAGGGGGGAACAAACGTACTCTTTTTGAAATACTGTTCAACGCTAACAGTGCCAAAATCCCCGCTGTCAAACTTGTGCAGGCGGGCGGTAGTCCGGGCCAGTCTCTTGACGGTCTTCTTGTAACCCAGGTGAGTGGTCTTGACACGGACCCCCCTGACGAAAGTGGCGGCTTGAGCACCAAAGCTGGACTGCTCGAACTCTATCATGGCCACGGCTAAGTTCCGAGGTTGGTAGAAAGCGGTAGTGCAAGCATTGACGTTGACCATGAGCTGCTTCCAAGCAGGTCGGACCGAAGAGTAGAACCCTTTCCATGCCTCGAGACCTCCGCCGAGACTCACGGGCCGCACTCCTCCGGATCGGAAGAAGAACCTGTTGCGACCAACCATCACACCCTGTCCGGCAGGGCTGCTAGGAAATGCAGAGAGGATTAAATTGAGCGCAGAGATGATTGGCAGAACCTCGTAGGCTCTATCCTCCCCGGCGAGGAAACTTGAAGGCGAAATTAGACGATTACACCGACAGGAAAGTGGAGAGATATACGCACTCCATGAGATTGCTGGTGTCCAGATCCTTTACGAATTTGAAGGTCAAGGTGTACTCCTTCGGTTTCTGTTTCTTCTTATCCTTGTCCTTATCCTTATCCTTGGCTTTGGAATCTTTAGTATCTTCGTCTTCGTCCGAAAAGATGATCTTGATGACCAATGGATCCGGGAGCTTGTTGACCGCAATGAGTTTCGAGGAAAAGTCGTGTGCGACCTTGCCCTTGAGGCCGTGTTGGACCCAATCGTTGGTCTCCTCGGCCAACTGGAAGATCCTACGCTTAACGCGCCTGATAGCAACACTGGGGGTAATCGCGACGTCATACTCGAAGATCGTCTTCTTCGGAAACTTTACTGGGAAGAAGTTGGTCCTCATCTTGAAGGTTGGTCCGACGGTACCGAAGTCCGGTCGAGGAGGAAGATCCGATGGCTTGATAGTCATTTGTTTCAGACGAGTTACGAGTTCATCTTGAGACTTGTCTGTAAGCCGAGCATCCAAAGTCGTCGGGGTGTTTTCGAGGAATACACTGTATTTCAGATGAGGTTAGAAGGAAAAATGGACAAGAAAGACCACGTACCCTCCCTGTTCCCGAGGACCGCCGCCACGGCCACCTCCCCGACCTCCACCGCGGTCGAAGCCTCGGTCACCGCTGCCTCGACCTCTAAAGTCTCCACGGCCGCCTCTGAAATCCCCACCACTTCCACCACGACCGCCACGAAAGTCTCCTCCACCTCCACCTCCACGACCACGGAAACCTGAGTCACCGCCCCCGCGACCTCCGCGGAATCCACCTCCGTCTCCTCCACCCCTACCTCCGCCACGACCTCGACCACGGTCGCCCCTGTAGCTCATGATTGCAGATGATTATGTTGAGACGCGAACGACGAGAGGGAGAAGGGCGATTGTTGGTCAGATGTTGGAAAAGGCTGAGATAATATAGGCTTGTGTGGCGGTTATTGTGGGAGTCATCGACGGGCGTTTGATGCTTCGAAATTGTGGCAACCAATCGGCCGCTTGACCTCCCCTTTCGAGTTTCACCCCCAGGCCCGACCATCGCGGCCAATGCGCAAAATAGCATGTGGTTGCCTGCAGGTTCAAAAAGCAGCCTGCAAGGTTGCCTCTGATCGTTAGCCGCAGGTCCCAGCCGCTGGAAATGGGACTTTACCGCCATTGTTCGTCCATCTTTGGGTGCTGATCACAATGGGGCATGCTCACCTCGCGCTCGGCAACCTTCGCTCGGTAACATCCTTACCCTCGTGTCTTGAGCCAGCCACAATAACGGGCGTGAGGAGGACTCGATGCGAAGGAGCGACTCGCTGATGCTGGTTGCTGATAGAGAGAGATAGATGCAGCCACAGATTCACCGAAGGGATACCCTCTCATTCAATTGCTTACACTTTCAAGTCGCCGTAAGTGTTCCCTCTAAAAGGAGCCTCCTTTGCTTCTTGTGCGTAGGTCGATCTTACGTGTTTACCGAACGGGGATGGACCGTCCTCCCTCTTTCGCAGACAGGCGAGGCACCCCGCACATCCATCCTCACGGACCCTTTTATCTGGAAAAAGTTTGGCTATTGAGGCGGAGCTCATGTGCACATTGGAACGTTTGGGTTTAGCTCATGCAAGATCTTCGTTCTTTTTTGGGGACTCCCGGTGGACCGCCTGCCATCCTGATGTCTATCAAGCCCGCCACACGGCAATCTCCTGCCGTAGCGGTATGCTATCGATTGTCCCTTTCCTCTGGACGCAAATTCCCGCTGCCTACGTGTCCACATTACTAGGTTAGGATCCGATACTGGGGAACCTTGGAGGGGACGAACCTTTACGCCCGCCTTTAGAACGTCGACCAGATCCACCTTTCGATTTTGCTTCATGCTCATTAACCCCGAAACGAAATAACCCGTGAAGCAATCACCAGCTCCCGTCGTGTCCACAACGGGGCCATCAAGCTTTGCAGTGGGGATGTACAATGCGCTTTTCCCAGTACCCTGGGCCAAAGACACGAACGCGACCAGGCCAACTGAACCAAGGGTGCAGATTATGTTGGTCCCTTTAAACGTCGGATGACTGGCCAACTTCGAGCCGATCGCGTGGGCAGAACGGATGGCTGTCTGGTCTCCAGTAGTCCCGTCAGGAAGCACGAGTTCCATCGCCCCCGTTGTACGAGGTTCCCCCACACTTGTGAGCAAGTCTCCTGCTTCCCCCTCGTTCACAATCAACCACGTCAACTTCCCCCAAGGAAACTCTCGTGTCTGCTCAGTGGTCGGGAGCGGGGACGGGTTCATTATGGTGACGATACCAAGAGCGTGAGCAGCAGACAAGTATTCCATTGTCGTCTTGATTGTGATCTCGTTCTGCAAAAGTAGGTGCGTAAATCCTTCCAGAGAACCAGGCGTAGGCGGGGGCAACTCGATGTGATTTGCCGCGTGGTGGAGGACTGAAGGAAGTAGGAATGTGAGCAACCCTCCGATTCGTTAGTAAACTCTTCATACCAATCGAATTCTCTCCGTCCTCGGCAACTTGGATCAATGCTCTCCCAGTCGTAGCATCCTATTTTCACCTTCAACACGACCGTTGACACAACCAAGCGGGGCGGTACGAACCTTAACGATTACCATCCTATCGACGCCGACACCATGGTCACGGAGCTCGTCAATCAGCCACTTTCCGTTTGGTCCAACGATCCCGACGAAGTCCACATCCCCGCCAGCCTTCGCGATGGCTACGGCCTGGTTGGCTCCCTTGCCCCCGGGGCGACTTTCGAAACCAGAAGAAGAGATCGTCTCCCCCGGTCGTGATATAGATTTCACTTTGAAAATGACCGTCGATCAGAGAATGTCCAAATCGATGACAGAAGCGTTCCACGAATACCATAGAAATACTCATCGATGTCTGGGGGAAAGTCTTGAAATCAGTGCCCTTGAACGAAACTGCCTTCATCGGACACACTAATGGATCCCCTCACGAGACATTTCGCGGTCATCTTAGCGGTTTTGGGCAAGTAACGGGACGATCGTGGAGGTTCATGACAATGTCGATGATCTAATCTCACTTCAACTCAAAAAAGGTCCGACACGCAGGTCATGTACGAATCCTGGTCATGGTGTACACATGGAATGAGTTTTAATATACCGAACAAAATCGACAATGCGTGCAATCAGAACTGTTGGGGAAAGCAGGATACCCTTGAGCACCGGATGGGGCGAGTGGATAACGTGAGACGACGTACCCGTAATGGCTGGAAGAACCACTTGTTCTTCCCACTCTGGTACCTCTCCTCCAGCTGCTTTTTGATATTCTTCTTGGCATCCTCCCGCTGTGATGGCTCCTTGAAAGTCTCAGACGAGACGGTTCCTTTCAGACCCTCCAACTCGAAAGCATATCGTGTGGGGAACAGGTGGGAGTAGTTGATGACCTGCACGTACACCCTCAGATCCCCACCCAAAGCGCTGTCATTCCACTGTGAACGTACCTTGATGAAAGGCTTGACCTTGCTCCTCTTGGTCCGCTTCTTCGCTCCCATTCGTTTTGTCACCTTCAGAGGGTACCGCTCGATACCAGCGACGACGGCGTGGGGGAAGGGCCGCTCCTTGGTCCCCTCATCATTTTGCTTGATAACGACGACCTTCCTTCCGGCCTGGCGCCCTTGGAGGACTATAGCAACCTGTGTGATACGGTCAAAGGTAAGAACGATCATGCGAACTCTCGAGTCAATCGCCCCGACCTTCCCGGGTTTGTAAACTATGCACGATAGAGGGTTAGTTCTGGACAGTGGAATCGTGAGGAGGGTGCATACCTTTGACCATTTTCGAGACTTCGGATTGTAGGAACCCCGAGCGGTTGGTGTGGCGTATGGATGACAGCCACCCGGCCAAATCCGCGTAACTGCATATATGCATTCCCACGCTTGCAGCACCCAAGAAATCTCGCGATCAATGTGATCATCAGTTTCACTTTGCAAAACGATTATGAGTGCTCGCCATGAGCAAAAAGTAAATAAAAGGTAATCAGGAATAATGAGGGCGAACGACCTCGCGTAAAAAATGGACCGACCAAGGATCGAACTTGGGACCTTTCGTGTGTAAGACGAACGCGATAACCACTACGCCACCGGTCCGCAATCAACTCTCATATTTGGCATTAAAAACCTGGACGCTAACGCAAGCTCACCCTTCACTCAAAGATATCGTATCTAACATCCGCATTTGCCTCCAACCATGTCATCCACTTCTTCAAAAACGACCCACCGTGCTGCACTGTAGACGAATCGCCGATCACACACTGGTATCGCGATGGTCAGATGATGATACGCGCCCGGCCTAACACCACTTACCAAGTGTCTTTTGGCTCTGGTCATGGCCACTGTAACATCTGGTTTAGGAATCTCGCAGATAAGCCTATTGCTTTTCTTACCATTCAGCCTGCGTTTGTCCTTGAGGAATCCGACCTCTCGCTATAGTGATAGTACTTAGTACCGGGAACGAGAGCAGAGGGTAACGGATCACCTTGTCGTTGCTCCTGACAAGGCTGATTATCACCGCGTCCTTTTCCCGGCCTTGCATGCCATCTACGGTTCCGATTTCCATGTCTTTGCCGTACACCGGACGCAACATGGATGCGAGGAGTGTAACCTGAGCTTGGTACCTGATCCCTCCCTGAGCAAGCAATGGCGCACTGTGTGAGGTGACACCCACGGTGTAATAACGGCTATCTGAGTGGAAAGCACACCGGAATCGACCTGGGGCAAGATATTTGGGACGAACGTGAATCGGGGATCAGCCGAGACACACCAGCTGCGCGATATGCTTCTTGACAACCATCGCCTCGTTCTCGTTACACCTGCTACCGTCTTCTTGATCGCCCTCGACTCGCTCGTAATACTCCAAACCTGCGGTATCAATGAAAACAACAGGAGTGCGTAGGACTTCCTCTGCTTCGTCATCGTCCGCCTTGGAGGTGTTCGGCAAGTCGTCCAACAAGTGCGATGCCACAGATTTGTGAGAACGTAGTCTGTTATGATACATCACCTTCGACGGAAAATCTGCAATCTTCAGGTTCATTCTGGAAACCGAGGGCCATTAGTGTGACAGGGGTTCCAAGGGATGGTATTTATACCGGTATTGGACGTTAAGCAAGCGCTTGATACCTGGACCATACATCTTCTCGAGGCGGTCGAACAACGTTGTTTCGAGTGTGCGGGGAGGCTCGAGGGACCCGCGGCGAAGCGCCTTGACCGTTGGAAAATTCGTTCCCCCAGAAGCTGACGTCTCGGTCTTGGTCTCGTCCGGTGATGGGAGGGTGTCCCCATCGCCTTTCATCACAGCGTCTCCTTCCTCATCAGTCTCGTCGGTGGAGTTCGCTTGGCGATCCTCGTCTTGCGCGGCTTGAACGGGGGAAGTATCTGGAGCGACAGGCTTCTCATTGGGGCCTGATTTGGTTTTCGAAGCGGTTGTCTTCTTTCCGATGGATTTGGCGGGAGCAGGTTCCTTCTTTTTCTTTTTGTGATTGTTGAGGGATATAATCGTAGGAGGCAACTGCATCGGGTCCCCCGCAAGGATGAGTTTCTTGGCTTTGAATATTGGGACCCAGCAAACCTGGATTAAATTGTCAGCCACCGGGGCCGTGACATGGAGAGGGCTTACCGCTTCCATTGCCTGGGTTGCTTCGTCGATGATGACCACATCGAACGAATGTTTGTATAACTGCCTTCCCCCGGAAGAATGGCAAGTTGATACCACAACCTGGGAATCACTCAGGACGCTCTCAACCACCCCTCCTTCTCGCTTACGGTACCTTTTGTGGTGGTAATATCAGGGAGGGTCTTCGGTATAGAAGCAACCACGTACTCCTTTCTCAATGCCCTGACTTCTTCCCACATTTTCTTCCGCTCCAGACCGCGAGGTGTTTTTCCCTTCGCACCTTTCCCTCTCCCCGATAGTACCCCAAGCGCAGCTTCCAGTTCAGCCTTTACGTCTTTCGCGAGGGCCGCCTTGCAAAGGAGTTTGTTAATAGGATATTCCAGCAACGCGGAATGACTTTCCTGACCTCGTCGGACCTCCCGGCTTTCATATCCAATGTTGAGTCGAGTACATTGTCGTCTGACATGACCCGGGCGGGATGGCCAACCCTCGTGATCTTCAACCGATTCTCCGACTTCGTGACCGGTAGCCCTAGCAGCCTCTCGAGTACGTTGTCCACGGCCAAATTCGATGCACCGCATACGAGGATGCGCAATGGCTTTGGGTTCGCGGAGGAGACGGAAGTCAACTGGCGAATGATCTCGATCAAGGTATGGGTCTTTCCGGTCCCTTTAGTGCCCAGTTTAGATTCAACTCCTCCTTGTGGGAGACGACTACAATACCTGGTGGTCCATGGATACACGCAACTTCTGGGGATTCTAGTGCGAATTTGACAGCTGCTTTTTGGCTGTCGTTGAGATTTGGGTCGAAGAAGGTGATATTTTCGCGGGGAATCCTCTCTGAAGGGGCGGATATCCCTAGCAGTACTTCGACGAGTTTCGTCACAGGGGGCGTAAACCTGGCATCTTCCTGCAGGCACACTCATTAGGAAACACCAAAGCGGCAGCACAGGATACCAACGTTGACACCTCCAGGAGGAGGTAAAACCATACGCTCGAGTTGGTTGAGAGCCTTTTCCATCCTACATCGAAACACCATCAGCCTACTATCCACGCGAATACGGTGCGGATTAGCCTGTCATAAGTGACACTATTCGCTAGTTTCACGATACGACACCTCTCCGGGAGATCGAGGTCCTCATTGGCACTTGAGTCCGGTGGATCTACTGCAAGAACAATCCTATCATCGGATACCTTTCGATTGCGCTGTAAGCAGACGTTCCCAGTGAAACCGGTGGACATACCTTGTACACAACAGCTTCGATTTGTTTTCCGGGTGTCGATGGCTTATCAGCGTCAATTTGAACCTTTCTATTTTTCCCAGCGCTCTTGTGCTTCCCTCCCGTTGAATTATCCTCGACCCGAGCAATGTCACCTGGCCTGAATTGGTTTGGCCACCACGCCGAGGTAACGAGGAGCCTGCTTGCTTACCTAAAAGTGTGAGGAGGAAACAGTGGCGATGGATTGTACGCCACTGGACGTTCCAATTCTATTAAACTATAGTTCCCCGGGTTATGCGGGTTCACGCAGAATGGAAGTCCCCCCACCTTTTTCCACCCAAACCGATATTGATGCTAACGATACCCAGTCCAAGGATCGCCAGACCTTTCTGCTCAAGCAGCTTTGGTCCACAGGCTGTAAGAAGTAGTGCGCTTTGCTCGATCTCGGCGTCGCGCTCCCGGACGAGCAGGCCACGCTGCCTGTTAATGAAAGCGGCTAGCTGATCCATCGTGGCCATGCGTTGACCACGATGAAGTCGGAGATAGATATCGGGGTCGGATGACCGGGAGAAGGAAGCGGGTGACGAAGGGCAGGTTCAAGTTTGGAGGTCGTCCGCAACCCTTTAAATATCCCCGCTCGAGCTTTTAAGACTGAGTGAGAGGGGGAAAAAATGAGCATGACAGTATTCGAAACTGCAACCTTCTGATAGCGAATGACAGTCGAAGTCAGACGCGCTACCATTGCGCCACATACCCATTATGGGCACGCCGTTATTAATCGTCATAAATTATTCATCACACTAATCCCTTTGGAAGATCTCCGTCTGACCCATCAAACCCATTCCCCAGCTCCCCCTACCACGGTGACATTTTCCACCCTCGCCAGTCGCCCACCGACCTTCACGGGGCAACTCGACACCCAAACCCTTATCGCGGACCGATGATCTGGGAAGCAATTTGATGAGTTATCTGGGCCTTGATGGGGGCTTTCAAGTCCACAGAACGCACGAGCGTCAAGGCGCACATGGCGTATCCCGTGGTCTGGGTGCATAGCTTGGGGCCCGAAGCCAGCCGTTTAACACGTTCCACTCTCTACCTCCCCCACCATGACTCCTACTAATCCCAGATCAACCGCACGGAGCAACATATCAAAGAGGAGTGAGAGCTTGCGAAATTCTGTTGCCTGGTCGCTGCCTGACATTTGTATAACCAAGGGTTCTCAAACAACGTGCCACCGGGGCTACATTACCTCCCACCACTCAACCCCAGGTCGGATGAATTTATTGAGTTGTTTGGATCATTTTTGTCGTCGAAGGATGAGCGCACGAACATCCTGGCGCTATCAGAGGAGGATGCGAAGCTTTTCATCGAAATAATTGACAGGGTGCGTTTCTCTGGGACCCTCTTCGACGCCTGTTCACCGGTTTTCTCCCTGGATGTGAAGGCATTCCGAGCTGAGCGACTGGAGCCCGAACTTCGTCAGCTGGCATTCAGCGTTCTCAGGAGGTTATGTGGGAAGACAGGGCACCTCCCCGAATCCTATCTATTATCCCACAAGTTCGACCTTTCTGGCCTGCCTCGAGCTTCTGGTGGCTTTGCCGACGTTCGGGTGGGATTGCTTAAAGGGAAGAGTGTTGCCGTTAAGTCTTTGAGAGTATCAGAAATGGACGACAAAACCAGAATCCGCAAGGTCGGAAACCAAACTATATCCCCTGTATATATTCGCTCACAGACCGTACAGCGCTTCTGCAAAGAGGTTGTGATGTGGAAGAACTTATCACATCCCAACGTCCTCAATCTTATCGGAGTCCCTGACACCCTCGAGGACGGGAGGTTCTCCATGGTCTCCATATGGATGGCCAACGGAAACATCATGGAGTACGTCCGCGATAACGCCGGCAATCACCTCAAACTCGTAGGTCATAATCACGTATCTCTTTACTACCACGCGCTGAGCGCCCTTCAGCTCGCGGACGCCGCTGAAGGTCTCAAATACCTTCACAATGCGAATATTATACATGGCGACTTGAAGGGTGTAAGTCTCCCCGTCAGGACCCCATAAACGCCTCTCATGTTCTTTAGGCCAATATCCTAATCGCGAACACCCACCCCGTCTCGGCGTGCCTCGCGGACTTCGGATTCATGACCATTGTGTATGACCCGAGCTTAAATATGGAGTCGTCGACGAAAACCCATGAATTTGGGGGGACAACTCCTTTCATGCCACCGGAACACCTTGTCCCATCCAGGTTCGGATTGGACAGGTGCACGCCTTCGAAGGAGGCCGACATATACGCAATGGGGATGGTAGTCTACCAGGTGCGTACAATACACCACCCAACACACGCACTCGCCGACTCCCCTTGCGTAGGTACTCACAGGAGCACCACCGTTCGGTAAACTATCTACGTCCGAGGTGGTGTTCAAGGTCTTGGACGGTGGAAAACCATTGAAGCCCGCGAATGCGTTAGAGCTTGGCCTCTCAGATAGAGTCTGGAAGCTTCTGGAAGACTGCTGGCAAACCGAGCGTACGCTTCGGCCATCGGTCACAGACGTCCTGGGTCGTGTCAAGGCGGCTGCGTCGATCTGTGGTACACTCTCCCCAGTCAAGAATATACCCAAACGATACGAAGACCCTGAGTCACGCTTGGA
>Ga0307516_10007858_pt1 | contig 12157 bp, 12 predicted proteins | sample 19_EM_MG_FD_203310 | JGI IMG/M metagenome (GOLD analysis project Ga0307516, IMG submission 203310) | Populus trichocarpa ectomycorrhiza microbial communities from riparian zone in the Pacific Northwest, United States - 19_EM | ecosystem: Host-associated > Plants > Roots > Unclassified | place...
CTGGCCGTCACCAAACGCTTCGTCGCGATTCTTGAGGGCCGTCTTGAGCCCGTGCTCCGCCATGTCGCTGCGGAACCGCGTGCGCCGCGGACCACGCGAGAGGTGGGCGCGGGCGTCCATTTCGCAGGCGAGCCGCTGCATCGTGCGCGCGCCCTGCAATTCGAGCGACAGGTTGACGACGCGCTTGTGCGCGGCGAGCAGGTCGGCATCCACCAACGCGACGCGCCGCGCGAGCGCATCGACGCTATCCGCCAGGTTCGCGGCCGGCACGCACTCCATGACGAGACCGATGCGAGCGGCATCGCGCCCGCTGATCCAGTCGCCGGTCATCAGCAACCGTTTGGCCCACTGCGGGCCGCAGTGGTAGACGAACATGTTCTGCGGCGGGGTGCCGTTGGCACGCGCGGCGGGAAAGCCGATGCGGGCGTCGTCGGCCGCCACGACCATGTCGCACATCAGCGCCAGGTCGGTGCCGCCGGCCAGGCAGTTGCCCTGGACCTGCGCGATGACCGGCTTGTGGATGTCGAACATCGCGATCGTCTTCTTCTGGGTCTGCTCGAGTTGCCAGCAATCGTCGTCGATGGTCGCGTTGGCCGATCGATAGACGGGCTCGTCAGCGGCGCCGTGCCCGGCGTAGGCGCCGGCAAGGTCGTAGCCGGCACAGAAGTCCTTGCCCGCACCGGCCAGCACGATGGCATGGACGTCCGTGCGGTCGTCCGCTTCCAGCAATGCGTCGGCCAGTTCGGCCAGCATGGACGGCGACAGCGCATTGCGCTTCTCGGGGCGATCGAGCGTGATGCGCGCGACGCGGTCCGCGACGGCAAACGTCAATGTCTCGGTTGTCTGCAGCCACTTGGGCATGGTGTGTCTCCTTGTCGGGTTCAAAGACGGCCCATCACCGGAATGCCCACCCCCGTGATGGCGCGCGCGGCATCGGACAGCAGGAAGGCCACCACGTCGGCCAGCGCCTGGGGCGTCACCCAGCGCGAGGTGTCGGCGGCCGGCATGTCGGCGCGATTGGCGGGGGTGTCGATGATGCCGGGGAGCACGGCATTGACGTTGAGCCCGCGCTCTTTCGTCTCCTCGGCCAACGCTTCTGTCAGCCGCAGCACCGCGGACTTGGACGCCGCATAGGCCCCCATCCCGCCTCCCGCCTTCGCCGCCGCCGCGGCACCGACGTTGACGATGCGTGCGCCATCGCGCGCGAGGAGGTGAGGCAGGCAGGCCTTGGAGGCGTGCAGCGCCGTCTTGAGGTTGAGCGCATGCATCAGATCCCAGGTCGCGGGGTCGCCGGCCTCCACGGTCTCCCAGCGAAAGCCGCCCGCGATGTTCACCAGCGCATCGATAGCCCCCTCGCGCGCGACGACCCGCGCCGCCATCGCCTGGGTGGCGGCGTAGTCGGTGAGGTCGATGCCAGGCATTGCTCGACCGCCCTCCGGACGATCGAGCAGGAATTGCGGCGTAGCGGTCGTCGCGTCGACCCTGACGACACGCGCGCCCTGCGCCTCCAGCGTGTCCGCCACCACGCGACCGAGGGCACCGAAAGCGCCCGTGACGATGACGATCCTGTCTTTCATGGCTATGTCTCCTGGGGTGCTGCCCGATCGATGCTCGGGCGTCGACGGCCGCTTCAGAGATTGAACGCCAGCCGCGCGATGATGTTCTTCTGGACTTCCTTCGCACCGCCGTAGATGGTCACGGCGCGAGTCTGCAGCATGCACGAACCGACGCCGGCCACGTCGTCCGGCCAGCCTCGGGGATCGGAACGCGGGGTGCAGAGCGGGTCGTCGAACCCATCGACACATCGTAGTCCTCGCCATCCCAGCGCATCGAGCGCGAGCTCGGTGGCCCGCTGCTGGATCTCCGAGCCGCGCACCTTCAGGGCCGATGCCACGGCCGTGGCGTCCCAGCGTGTCCTTTCCTGCGTCAACACGCGCAATACCGAGTACTCGAGGGCCTGCAGGTCGATCTCGACGGCGGCCAGGCGGCGCGCGAATTCGGGGGTCTCGATCAGGGGGACGCCCTGCACCGTTTCGCGCCGGGCGATGGTGCGCGCTCGCTCGAGCCATTCGCGCGAGAAATGGATGAAGGCGCTCGAGGTGCGCTCGTTGTCGAGCAGGAACTTGGCGTAGCGCCATCCGGCGCCCTCCTCGCCGACGAGGTTGTCCACCGGCACCCTGACGTTGTCGAGGAAGACCTCGTTGACGTAGTGCATGCCGTTGTACATCACGATGGGGCGGACGGTGACGCCCGGGCTGTCCATCGCGATCATCAGGAACGAGATGCCGCGTTGCGGCTTGACGCCGGCGTCGGTGCGCACGAGGAAGAAGCCCCAATCCGCGTAGTGGCCCTCGCTGCTCCATGTCTTCTGCCCGTTGACGATGTAGTGCTCGCCCGCGGCGTCCCGGCCCCGCACGGCGCTGGTCCGCAACGACACCAGGTCGGAGCCGGCGTTGGGTTCGGAAAAGCCCTGTGCCAGAAGGAAGTCGCCACGCAGGATGGGCGGAAGAAATCGATTCTTCTGCTCCTGCGATCCGAACGTGTAGATGACGGGCGCACACAGGCGCAGGCCCTGCCAGCTGAGATCGGGCGCATGGGCACGCAGGCACTCCTCCTCGAAGACATGGCGCTGGATCGGCGTCCATCCGGGGCCGCCGAACTCCCGCGGCCAGTGGGGCGCGGCCCAGCCCTTGTCCGCGAGAATGCGGTTCCACCGGAGCAGGTCCGCCTTGGGCAGCGGATGGAACCCGAAAGCATGGCGCCGCGCGATGTCGGCCGGCAGGTGCGCCGCCAGGAAGGCCCGCACCTCGAGCCGGAACGCGTCGTCTTCCGGGCCGTGAAGGAAGTTCATGCGGCGCCTTGCGCGATCTCGACCAGGCCGTTGTTCATCACGACGACCTGGCGCGCGTCGACGCTCGCGCGCAGGCGCACGACGGCGTCGCCGTCGCGCCACAATTCGTAGCGCACGGTCTCGCCCGGCCAGACGGGCGCGGTGAAGCGCACGGCGAAGCGCCGCAGGCGTGTCGCGTCGAAGCCAAGCACCTTTTCGATCACGGCACGCGCCCCCATGCCGTAGGTGCACAGCCCGTGCAGGATGGGGCGGTCGAACCCCGCCTTGCGCGCGACCTCGGGGTCGGCATGGATGGGATTCACGTCGCCGCTGAGACGATAGACCAGCGCCGCCTCGGGCCGCGTGACATAGCTCACCTCGACATCGGCGGCGCGGTCGGGCACGCCCGACAGCGGCTCCGGCCCCGGGTCGGAGACGCCACTCAGTTCACTGAACCCGCCGTCGCCACGCAGAAAGGTCGCGTTGCGGCTCTCGGCGACCGTCTCGCGTGTGTCGACGTCGACCAGGCTGCGCAGCACCACCGCCAGGGCGCCCTTTCCGGCGCCCTTGTCGGTCAGCGAGACGACGCGGTTGCGCGCGATCAGCGACCCCTTGGGGGGCAACGGCCGCAACAGTCGCACGTCCTGCTCGCCATGGACCAGCTTGACGAAATCGGCGCCCGTCCTCGGGTCGCGCCACCAGATGCCGGGCGATCCCATGACCGTGGCCATCGTGGGCACGGTCGCCAGGTTCTTCTCGTAGACGAAACGCAAGGCGCCGGCGTCCATCGGGTCGGCGCCGAAGCCCAGCCCGAGCGCGTAGAGCATGGTGTCGCGCTCGGTGTAGTGGTGGACCGTGTCCGGGAATTCCCAGTTCTTGCACACGTGGTAATCGAGCATGGCGGGTCCTACAAGGTCTCTTCGGTTCCAAGAATCAGCAGCGCCTCGTGCGACAGCTCGCCGCCGTTGCCCTGCGCGATCGCCAGCTTCGCGCCCGCGACCTGCCGTTCGCCGGCGGTCGCGCCCAGTTGGCGCGCGGCCTCGACGATCGTGAACAGCCCGTACATGCCGGGGTGCACGCAAGACAGGCCGCCGCCATTGGTGTTGACGGCCAGCGCGCCGCCGGGCGCGATGCGACCGCCCTCGACGAAGGCACCGCCCTCGCCTTTCGCGCAGAAGCCCAGGTCTTCGAGGAACAGGATCGTGTTGATCGTGAACGCGTCGTAGATCTCGACGACATCGATGTCGCGCGCCGTCACTCCCGCCTGGGCATAGGCGCGCGGCGCGGCCTCCGCCAGCCCGGTCACGGTCAGGTCGGCCATGCTGGCGATCTCCCGATGCGTCGTGGCCTGGGCCCCCGCCAGCACGTAGGCAGGCCGGGCGCAAAGATCCCGGGCGATGTCGGCGCGGGTCATCACCACGGCGGCGGCGCCGTCAGTCACCAGGCAGCAGTCGCGCACGCCGAAGGGGTCGGCCACGATGCGTGCGCCGAGGTAGTCCCCGAGCGACAGCGGCTCGCGCGAGAACGCTTCCGGATTGAGCTGCGCCCACTGGCGTGCAGCGACGGCCACGGCGCCCAGTTGTTCCTTCGTCGTGCCGTACTGGTGCATGTGGCGCGCCGCGGCCAGTGCATACGAGGAGATCGGGCGCAGGGGCCGGTACGCGGACTCCCACGGCGAGGGCCGCGACGCCTGCACCAGCTTGCCGCTGCTGCTGCGCTGGTTGCTGCCGTAGGCGATCAGCGCGACGTCGCACAGGCCGGCATCGAGCGCCAGGGCCGCGAGCATCGCGTGCACCTGGAACGAGGACCCGCCGGCGCGGTTGTTGTCCAGGAAGCGCGGATGGATGCCCAGGGTCTCGGCGAAGGTCAGGCCTGACAACGCGTCATCGGTGATGACCACGAACAACCCGTCGACGTCGGAAGGCTTCAGGCCGGCCGACGCGAGCGCCATCACGCTGGCCTGGTGCGCCAGTTCCATCGAGGTCAAGCCCGGGGCCGCCCCACACCCGAAGGTGGCCGATCCGACGATCGCGGTCTTGCCGCGCGGAAATTTCTCAAGCATCGCGGACCTCGAAGACGACAAGCGCCTGTTCGCCTTCGTTGACGATTCTTGCGGTGACTGCCATGCCGATGCGCACGGCCTCGGGTGCGATGCCGTCGACCCGGCTCATCATGCGCGGCCCCTCTTCCAGGGCTATCAGTGCGACGTTGTAGTTGGGCGCGGGCGGCTTCTGCCGGATCGTGGTCGTCGAGTAGACCGTGCCGCGCCCGCACGCGGGCACCCATTCGAGGTCGGTGGCGCCGGTGCCGGGCTCGGCGACGCGCGGGTAGAAGACGTAGCCGCCGGTCGAGCGGCTCTTCTGGATCATGAAGCGGCCCGCGGCAAGGTGCTCGAAGTATTCCTGTTCCGGATTCATCGTGCTTCTCAGCCGTGCATGGTCAGGCCGCCGCTGACCGAGACGACCTGCCCGGTCATGAAGTCGGTGGCGGGCGTCGCGAGGTAGACCACCGTGTGGGCGATCTCGACGGGCTGCGCCAGGCGCTTCAGCGGAATGGCCCGGATCAGGGCATCGCGCAACTTGCCTTCCGGGATGGTGCCGTTGAACAGCGGCGTGTCGGTGGGCCCGGGCGCCACGCAGTTGCAGGTCAGGCCCGCGCGGGCGGTCTCGCGCGCGAGGGACTTGGTGAAGGCGATGACCGCACCTTTGGTGCCCGCGTAGAAGGTCTCCCCGCTGCTGCCGACGCGCCCGGCGTCGCTCGCCACCGTGACGATCTTGCCGCTGCGGCGCTCGAGCATCTTCGGCAGGAAGCGATGGATCATGCGCACCGGTCCGATGTAGTTCACCTGGGCCAGCAGGTCCCAGACGTCGGGCGTGTTGTCGACGAACGGCATGACGCGATCCAGGCCGGCGACGTTGGCGATGACGTCGGGGGCGCCGCCGATGGCCTCCATGACCTGGTCGACGAAACCGTCGATGCTCGCGCCCTCGGTCAGGTCGAGCTTCACGAACAGGCCCTTGCCGCCGGCCTGCCGAATGGACGCGAGCGTCGCCTCGCCGTCCGCTTCGTTGCGATCGCCGCCATAGACGATGGCGCCGGCGCTGGCGAACTGCAGCGCGGTGGCGCGCCCGATTCCGGAGGCGCATCCGGTGACGACGACGGTCTTGCCGCTCAGGTCGGTGACGTGTCGCCACGAGGTATCCAGCGTTTCGCTCATGAAGAATGCTCCAGTCGGGGGTTAAAGCAAGGGGAGGTCCGCTTCGTCCTCGACGACCTTGCCGCTGCGGCGAAGGAAGGCGACGACCAAGGCGCGGGCCTCCCGCGTATCGAGCAATTGGCCGCCCAGTTCGCGTTCGAGCGCGAATCCGGTGTTCGATGGCGCCGCCGCGGCCTTGATCAGTTCCTTGGCCGCGCGCAATGCGGGTGCGGGCAGCGCGGCAAGCCGGCGTGCGATCGCGACGGCCTCGTCGGCGATCGCGTTCCTGGGCACCGCCCACTGCACGAGTCCGAGTTCGCGGGCCGTCGCTCCATCGACCACTTCGGCGCCCAGGATCAGCCGGCCCGCCACGCCGGCGCCGCACAGGCGCGTCAGGCGCTGCGTGCCGCCCAGGCCTGGAATGAGCCCCAGCCCGACTTCGGGCAGCCCCAGCCTGGCCTCGACGGCCGCGATCCGCAGGTCGCAGCAGAGCGCCAGTTCCAGCCCGCCGCCCAGGGCCGCGCCGCCGATCTCGGCGAGCACGACCTGGGGCAGGCTCTCGAGGCGGTGGAACACGGCCTGCAGGCGGGCGATGTATTGCGACAGTCGCCGGGCAGGCGCGCGTTGCGTCGTCCACGAGTGGATCTGCGCGAGGTCGGCCCCTGCGGCGAACACCTTCTGGCTGCTGCGCAGGTGCAACACCGACCAGCCTGCATTCGCGGCGAGCTCGTCGAGCAGGCGATCGAACGCATCGCCCCACTCCTCGCTCAACGCGTTCACGGGCGGACGACACATCGTGACCGTCGCGATGCCGCCCTCGATCAAGGTTTCGAACATGGTCGTGCTTCCTTGTGACGATGTCAGGCTTGCGCGCGCGACGCCTCGCGCAGCGCCAGCTTGTTGATCTTTCCGGTGCCTGTGCGCGGCAATTCGTCCATCAGCGTGACCCGCTTCGGGCACTTGTAGCTGGCGATCAGCGCCTTGCAATGCGCGATCAACGCGGCCTCGCTCACCGACTGGCCCGGCTTGCACACCACCACGGCGCAGACGACCTCGCCCCACTTGGCGTCGACGATGCCGATCGCGGCGCAATCCATCACCGCCGGGTGCGCGAGGACAGCACTTTCAACCTCCCGGCTGTAGATGTTCTCGCCACCCGAGATGATCATGTCCTTCTTGCGATCGACCAGGAACAGATAGTCGTCCTCGTCCAGGTAGCCGATATCGCCGGTGTGGAACCAGCCGTCGCGCAACGCTTCCAGCGACGCCGGCGTGTTGTTCCAGTAGCCGTCGAAACGTTGATCCGTGAAGGTCAGGACTTCGCCGGGAACGCCAACGGCGCAATCGCGCCCTGCGTCATCGACGACCCGGATCCGCGTGCGCGGCCCGGGATGCCCGACCGAGGCGATTCGCCGGACGTCGCGATCGTCGCCGCCGGGCCGCACCTCATGGGCGAACATCATCGTGCCGCCCGTCTCGGTCGCCCCGTATTGCACGGACAAGATCGGCCCGAGCCGCTCGATCGCGCGCCGCAGCAGCGGCACGGGCACGGGCGCCGCAGCCGTGACGACGTTGCGCAGGCTGCGCAGGTCGACGTCCGCGATCGCCGGCGAATCCAGCAAGGCCTGCAACATCGCCGAGACCACGAACGTGAACGTGATGCGCTCCGCTTCGATCGCCTTCAGGACCTGTGCCGGGTCGAACCCGCGCAGCAGCACCATGCACCCGGCATGCCAATAGACCTGCAAGGCATAGCCGATGACGCCGACATGGAAGGCGGGCGTGGCGAGCAGGGCACGCGTATCCGAGGTGAACTCGCTGGCATAGGCGCCGCCCTCGGCCGTCGCGACCCAGCGCCACTGGCTGCGCATCGCGCCCTTCGGTCGCCCGGTGGTGCCGCTGGTGTACACGAGAGCGCCGAAGTCGTGCGGCCGGGAGCGGAACGGCGGCCCCTCGACGGCACCGCGTTGGACCACCCATTCGAACCCGTGCGCCCAGGGCGGCGGCGTGCCGCCGATGCAGATGTATTCCTCGACGTCCGGCAGCTTCGCGCGCAGGTCGGCCACGACGTCCGCGTATTGCGCCTCGAAAACCAGGATCCGCGGAGAGGCGTCCCTGGCGATCCATTCCAGTTCGGGCGCGGCCAATCGAAAGTTCAGCGTCGCGACGATGAAGCCGGCCCAGTCGCCGGCGCCCAGCAGTTCCATGTACTCGACGCAGTTCATCGCCAGGATCGCCACCCGGTCCTGGCGACGCAGGCCGACCTGGTGCAGGCCATCCGCCAGCCGCTTCACGCGGTCGAGCAGCGTGCGATAGGTATGGCGACGGCCCTCGAGGACCAGCGCCTCCTTGTCCGGATAGAAGCGCTCGTTGCGCTCCAGAAGTTCGCCGATGGTGAGCATGTCGATACAGGTGGTCGCGGGTTGATGCTCAGACGGGCGTGTGCTGGCTGAATGCAGCCGGCCGCTTCTGCAGGAACGCGTCGATGCCCTCCTGCCCCTCCGGCCCCGCGAAGCCGATGAACTCGAGCGCGAGCGACGCATCGAAGATCGGTGCAGCCTGCCTCAGCCAGTGGTTGAGCGTGTGCTTGGTCCAGCGCAGTGCGGCGGGCGCGCTCTGGGCCAGCCGCGACGCCACCTCGACGGCCTTGGCCTCGACTTCCTCGTCCGCGAGCGCCATCGAGACGAGGTTCATCCGCTCGGCCTCTTCGCCGGTGAATGTTTCCGCGGTCATCAGGTAGTACTTCGCCTTGGCCATGCCGCACAGCAGCGGCCAGATGATGGTCGCGTGGTCGCCCGCCGCGACGCCGATCTTCAGGTGTCCGTCGGAGAACTTCGCATCCTTCGATGCGATCGACACATCGGCCAGGATGAGCAGCGCCAGGCCGGCGCCCACGGCCCACCCACGAGCGGCGCCGACGATGGGCTTCCTGCAATTGATCATGCCCATCACCAGGTTGCGCGATTCGGTCATCGCCTGCATGCGCAATGCGTAGTCGTCGCAGACCTTGCGCTCGTGGTTCAGGTCTCCCCCGGCGGAAAAGGTCTTGCCGTCGCCCGTGACGATGACCACGGAGACGCTGTCGTCCGCGTCCACGTCGGCCCAGATCTCGGAGGCCTCGCGGTGCATCTGCGCATCCATCGCCCCCATCTTCAAGGGCGAGGCCAGCGTGACGCGAAGGACGCGTGGATGGGGTCGATCGAACCTCAGTCGGGTATAGCGGGCGTAACGATCCGGCGCTGCTTCCATGTCTCCATCCTTGGCTAGCCGACCCCCGGGATTTCCTTGGGAAGTCGTGTTGACTGTGACTTGCTCTGGCGTTTATATTACCGAACATCGTTCAGAAATGGAAGCGCAAAATCATCGCGCTTCGCTCATCGGCCGAAGAGCACGCACCCGAGGAAAAGCATGGAAACAGTAGGTTTGGGGTTTTGCTTCGAAGACTTGCCCCTGGGTCGCCAGTTCAAGACGATCGGCCGCACGGTGACGGAGCCGGACATCGTCAATTTCATCAACACCATCGGCATGACCGAGGTGCTGTTCACCAACCTGGACTTCCTCAGGAACGAGGCCGGCTTCAAGGGACGGCTCGCGCCGGGCTCGCTCGTCTACTGCTTCGCCGAAGGCCTGCTGGCGCAATCGACCATGCAGGGCACCGGCTTCGCGTTCCTCGGCATGCAGCTCGACGTCAAGGGCCCGACGTTCGCGGGCGACACGATTCACGTCGAATGCGAAGTGACCGAGGCGCGGCGGTCGGAAACCAGGCCGGGACGCGGCATCGTGCGCACGCGCAACCGCGTGATGAAGAACGGCGACACCCTCGTGCTCGAGTACACGCCGTTGCGCATGATCAAGTGCCGCAAGGGAAGTGCCGAATGACATCCGCGCCCGGAACCGCCCTGCCCAACGCGGGCCCGCTCACCGGCGTCCGAGTGCTCGACCTGACCATCAACGTGCTGGGTCCCGTCGCGACGATGATCCTCGGCGACATGGGCGCCGACGTGATCAAGATCGAAACGCCGGACGGCGATCCGAACAGGCAGAACGGGCCGGCGCGTCACCCGAACATGGCGGCGATGCACCTCAACATGAACCGCAACAAGCGCAGCGTGACGCTCAACCTCAAGCGGCCGGAAGCCCGCGAAGCCCTGCTGCGCCTGATCGATTCGGCCGACGTCTTCATCCACAGCATGCGGCCGGCGGCCGCGCAGCGGCTCGGCATCGGCTACGAGGAGATCGCACGCCGCAACCCGCGCATCGTCTACGGCTACGGGTGCGGCTACATGCCCGGCGGCCCGCGCGAGAACGATCCCGCCTTCGACGACGTCGTGCAGGGCGAGGCAGGCATCGCCAACCTGATGCTGCGCTCCGTCGGCCAGGCCAGGTACCTGCCCACCGTCCTGGTCGACAAGTTCTGCGGCTACTCGCTGGCATCGGCCGTCGGCATGGCGCTCTACGCGCGCGAGCGCACCGGCCTCGGCCAGCTCGTGCGCGTACCGATGCTGGAAACGATCGTCGCGTTCAACCTGCAGGAGCATCTGTGGGGCGGTGTATTCGATCCACCGCTCGGCTCCGGCGTGGGCTACGTGCGCCTGCTCTCCGAGCACCGCCGGCCTTACGAGACGCGCGATGGCCACATCTGCGTCCTGGCAGTCAACGACGAGCAATGGCGCCGCCTGCTGCCGACGATCGGCCGGCCGGAACTGCTGCTCGACGAGCGCTTCACGACGGTCGACGCGCGCATGAACAACATCGACGTGGTCTACGGCGTCGTGTCCGACCAGATGAAGACGCAGACCTCGGCCGACTGGCGCCGGATGCTCGACGCGATCGACATCCCAAACGGTCCGATGGCGCGCTTCGAGGACATGCTGAGCGATGCCTACCTCAACGAGATCGGGTTCTTCCATCGCTACGACCATCCGAGCGAGGGGCCCCTGCTGACGACGGGTGTGCCGACGCAATTCTCCGCGACGCCGGGCGGCCTGCATCGGCCGCCCCCGCGGCTGGGCGAGCACAACGGCGAGGTGTTCGGGGCCCTCGGCTATGGCGCCGGCGAGATCGATGCCCTCACCTGCTGAAGAGTCGCCGCAATGACCTACGAGCAGATCCTCTACGAGGTGCGTGAACGCGTCGCGACCGTCACGTTGAATCGCCCACAGGCGCTCAATGCCTGGACCGACGTGATGGCCGAGGAAGTGTGGGAGGCGATGCACGCCGCCGAGCGCGACGACGACGTGCGCGTGATCGTGCTGACCGGCGCTGGGCGCGCGTTCTGTGCCGGCGGCGACGTGACCGCCTTCAAGACCGACAACCCGCGCGCGCTGCTCGACAAGCTGCCGCGCACGTACGACTTCAGTCGCCGCCCCGACTACCAGGGCCGCGCCAGCTGGTTCCCGGCCATCGGCAAGCCGATCATCGCGATGCTCAATGGCGCGACGGCCGGTCTCGGCCTGGTTCACGCGCTGTTCGCCGACATCCGGTTCGCCGCCGACGACGCCACGTTCACGACCGCCTTCGCACGCATCGGCCTGGCCTCGGAATACGGCATGGGCTGGGCGCTGCGCAACGCGGTCGGCCACGCGAACGCGATGGACCTTCTGCTGTCGGGCCGCAAGCTGCGTGGCGTGGAGGCGCAACGATTGGGTCTCGTGAACCAGGTGCATCCGCGCGACCAGCTCATCGCGGCGACCTACGCGTATGCCCGGGAGATGGCCGAGCTGTGCTCGCCGCGCTCGCTGCGCGTCCTCAAGCAGCAGCTGTGGGAGCTGCCGTTCCAGTGCCTGCATGAAGCGGTGTCCTCCGACAGCGCGGCCATGCTGGATGCCAACACCTGCGAGGACTTCCAGGAAGGCAAGAGCGCCTTCATGGAAAAGCGCCCGCCCCGCTTCACCGGCCGTTGAGGTGCCGACGATGGACCTGCGCGACTCTCCAGACGAACAGCAATTCCGCGCCGAGGTGCGGCGCTTCGTCGCGGCCGAACTCCCCGACGACATTCGCGCCAAGGTGCTCGGCTTCCTGCGCGTCGAGCGCGACGACTACGTGCGGTGGCAGCGCATCCTCGACGCGCGCGGCTGGGGTGCGCCCGGCTGGCCGGCGGCCCATGGCGGCTGCGCCTGGAATGCCGTGCA
>Ga0307516_10007859_pt1 | contig 12156 bp, 10 predicted proteins | sample 19_EM_MG_FD_203310 | JGI IMG/M metagenome (GOLD analysis project Ga0307516, IMG submission 203310) | Populus trichocarpa ectomycorrhiza microbial communities from riparian zone in the Pacific Northwest, United States - 19_EM | ecosystem: Host-associated > Plants > Roots > Unclassified | place...
GCCCAGGTTCCTCAACGTGGCGCCCAGCAGGCCGATGTCGGTGCGGCCGTAGATCTGCCAGATGGTGCCGACCACGTTCCAGGGAATCAGCAGCGAGATCGCCACCAGCACCAGCACGGCCGACGAACGCCAGCCCTTGGCCGGCATCGCCAGCGCCAGGCCGATGCCCAGCGGGATCTCGACCAGCAACACCGACAGCGAGTAGACGATCTGGCGCACCAGCGCGTCGTGCAGGTCGTTGTCGCGCATCACCGCCTTGAACCACTCGGTGCCGACGAAGACGCGGCGCTCCGGCGAGATGATGTCCTGCACCGAATAGTTGACCACGGTCATCAATGGCAGGATGGCCGAGAACGCCACGCAGATCACCACGGGCAGGATCATCAGCCAGGCCTTCTGGTTGACGGGCTTCATGCGCTTGCTCCTTCAGCGAGCTTTTCACCGGAAGCAATGAGCAGCTCGTTCTCGTAGAAGCAGGTGTGCACGCCCTGGATCTGAAGCCAGGTCGCGTCGCCGGCCTTGGGAATCGCCTGGTGCGGATGCAGGCGGGCGCGGATGCGGGTGCCGTCGGCGGCGCGCGTCGTCAGCAACCAGTACGTGCCGATGTCCTGCGCCTGTTCGACCGTCACCGGCACCGCGCCGGCCGCCGCCGGCGCGGCGAGGGTCACATACTCGGGGCGCACGCCCAGCAGCGTGGCGCGCTTGACGGCGTCGGCCGCCGCGCCCTCGACCACCAGGTGCCCCGCCACTTCCAGGCCGCGGGCGCTGCTGCGCGCGCCGAGCAGGTTCATGCCCGGCGAGCCGATGAAGTGGCCGACGAACGTGTGCTGCGGACGCTCGAACAGATCCGACGCGCTGCCGACCTGCACCGCGCGTCCGCGCGTCATCACGATCACCTGGTCGGCGAAGGTCAGCGCCTCGACCTGGTCGTGCGTCACGTAGATCAGCGTCAGCTTGAGCTCGTGGTGGATCTGCTTGAGCTTGCGGCGCAGCTGCCATTTCAGGTGCGGATCGATGACCGTCAGCGGCTCGTCGAACAGCACCGCGCTGACGTCCTCGCGCACCAGGCCGCGCCCGAGCGAGATCTTCTGCTTCGCGTCGGCGGCCAGGCCGGCGGCGCGGGCGTCGAGCTGGTGGCTCATCTCCAGCATCTCGGCGATGCGCCCCACGCGCTCCTTGATGCGCTCCGGCGCGACGCCGCGATTGCGCAGCGGGAAGGCGAGGTTCTCGGCCACGGTCATCGTGTCGTAGATCACCGGGAACTGGAACACCTGCGCGATGTTGCGCTGCTGCGGCGTGCGGCCCGTGACGTCGACGCCGTCGTACTTCACGCTGCCTTGCGACGGCTTCACGAGACCGGAGACGATGTTGAGCAGCGTCGTCTTGCCACAGCCCGACGGACCCAGCAGCGCGTAGGCACCGCCGTCGTCGAAGGTCATCTTCAGGGGCAGCAGCGCGTAGTCGTCGTCGCTTTGCGGGTTGGGCTTGTAGGCATGCGCCAGGTCAAGGTCGATGCGGGACATTTCAGTGGCCTCCCGGTGCGAGAAGCAGGTTGCCGTCGGCGCCGAACACGTAGGCCTGGCCGGGGTTCAGGTACAGGGTGATCGAGGATCCGAGCTCGAACACGTGCACGCCGGTCAACTGCGCCACGAGTTCGCCGATGGCGGTCTTCACGTGCACGAAGGTGTCCGAGCCGGAGATCTCCGCCAGCTCGACGATGCCCGGCAACGCCAGGTCGCCCGCGCGCTCGCGCACGCCCAGCGCCCCCGCGCGCACGCCCACCGTGACCGCGCCCGACACGTGCGCGGGCAGCGCGCACGCGAGCACGGCGCCACCGGGCAGCGCCACGCCGTTCGGCGAAGCGTCTCCCGCGAGGAGATTCATGGGCGGATCGCTGAAGGCGCGCGCCACGCGGATCGACTTCGGCTTGTGGAACACCTCGGCCGTCGGCCCGTACTGCAGCAGTTCGCCCGCGTCCATCACCGCCGTGTAGCCGCCCAGAAGCAAGGCCTCGGTAGGCTCGGTGGTGGCATAGACGACGGTGGACTGGCCGGCCGCGAACAGCGCCGACAGCTCGTCGCGCAACTCCTCGCGCAGCTTGTAGTCGAGGTTGACCAGCGGCTCGTCGAACAGCATCAGCGGCGCGTTCTTGGCCAGCGCCCGCGCGAGCGCGACGCGCTGCTGCTGGCCACCGGACAGCTCGCCCGGCAGGCGCTTCAGGAACGGGTCGATGTGCAGCTTCTTCGCCAGCTCCAGCACGCGCGCATCGATGTTGCTTTCCTTGCGCAGCCGCAGTGGCGACGCGATGTTGTCGGCCACCGTCATCGACGTGTAGTTGATGAACTGCTGGTAGACCATCGCGACGTTGCGATCGCGCACCGACCTGGCCGTCACGTCGACGCCGTCGACCAGCACGCGCCCGCTGTGCGGCTTGTCGAGCCCGGCCATCACGCGCATCAGCGTGGTCTTGCCGGCCTGCGTCGCGCCCAGCAGCACCGTGATCGCGTTGGGCACGAGCACGAGGTCGAGCGGGTACAGGTGCGTCTGCGCCCCCGCTCTCTGTTCGATGCGTTCGAGCATCAGTTCCATGAGGTCTCCGGTGTCCGTGTGACGGCCGCGGCGTCCCAGTGCGTGGCGCACCAGGCGGCGACGGCGGCGCGCTCTTCGGCGCTGTAGTGCAGTCCGAGCTTGCTGCGACGCCAGAGGACGTCGTCGGCGCTGCGGGCCCATTCGTGATTGCGCAGGTAGCGCAGTTCGAACTCGTACAGCCCCGGCGCCACCTCGGCGCCCGGCGCGTCGACGTCGCCGATCACGCGATCGATGCGCGCGCCGTACGCCCGCGCGAGGCGGTGCAGCACGTCGGCCGGCAAGTGCGGATAGCGCAGGCGCACGGCCTGTTCGAAGCGGTCGAAATCGGTGTCGGGCCGGCGCGCCGGCCCGATCCACTTGTTCAGGTCGCCCCCGGGCAGGAAGGCGCCGTTCGTCCAGGCACCGCGCTCCGGGGCGATGGCCAGCGGCTGCATCAGCAGGTCGGCGGCGTCCTCGGCGAGGCGGCGGAACGTGGTGATCTTGCCGCCCCACACCGTCAGCAGCGGCGCCTGCGCCGTGTCGAGCTCGAGCGAGTAGTCCCGCGTGACGGCCGACGGGTCGCCCGATTCGTCGTCCAGCAGCGGACGCACGCCCGAATACGACCAGACGACATCGCCGGGCGTGATGGCCTTGGCGAAGTAGCGGCTCGCCTGCTCGCACAGGTACGTCGTTTCCGCCTCGTCGATCCTGGCCGCGCCGATCTCGCCGTGGTGCTCGACATCGGTGGTGCCGATCAGCGTGAAGTCGTGTTCGTACGGGATCGCGAAGATGATGCGCTTGTCGGGGTTCTGGAAGATGTAGGCGTGGCCGTGCTCGAACAGCTTGGGCACGACGATGTGGCTGCCCTTGACCAGGCGCAGCGACTTGGGGTGGCTCTGATGCGCATGCTCGGACAGGAATTGCGCTGCCCAGGGACCGGCGGCATTCACGACCGCGCGTGCACGCAACGTGTGGAACGCGCCGCTCGGGCTGTCCAGCGTCACCTGCCAGTCGGCGGCCGAACGCTGCGCGTCGCGGCAACGCCATCGCGTCAGCACGTTGGCGCCACGCTCCTGCGCATCGATCGCGTTGAGCACCACGAGCCGCGCATCGTCCACCCAGCCGTCGGAGTACACGAAGCCCTTCGTGAAGTGCGGCTGCAGCGGCGCTCCGGCGGCGTGGCGGCGCAGGTCGACGGTGCGCGAGCCGGGCAACACCTCGCGGCGCGCCAGGTGGTCGTAGAGGAACAGGCCGATGCGGATCATCCACACGGGCCGCATGCCCGGGTCGTGCGGCATCACGAAGCGCAGCGGCCACATGATGTGCGGCGCGCTGCGCAGCAGCACCTCGCGCTCGGCGAGCGCCTTGCGCACCAGCGAGAACTCCTTGTACTCGAGGTAGCGCAGCCCGCCGTGGATCAGCTTGGTGCTCGACGACGACGTGGCCTGGGCCAGGTCGTCCTTCTCGCAAAGCACCACCCTCAGCCCGCGCCCGGCCAGGTCGCGCGCGATGCCGGCGCCATTGATGCCACCGCCCACGACGAGCACGTCGCATGCAGTGGGAATCAGGCCCGACAGGGGTTTCGCGGAATTGGGCGTGGCTTGCACGGTTCTTTCTTGTCGCTGAACATTCAGCGTTGTCTCGTTCGATTGGCAGCGATTCTGTTCGTTTCGTTTTCGTTTTGCGTCAAGGTAAACCCTCGAATAGATTCGCATTTGATCGTTTAGATTCGCTCGCCATGAACCCCTCTCCGCGCCAACTCGAACTCATCGAGGAAGTCCGGCGGCTGCAGAACGTGACGGTCGAGGCGCTCGCCGAGCGTTTCGGGGTCACGCTGCAGACGGTGCGGCGCGACATCCGCCAGTTGAACGACGCCGGCCTGCTAACCCGCTTCCATGGCGGCGTGCGCATGCCCGGCTCGACCACCGAGAACATCGAGTACCGCAAGCGCCAGCAGCTCAACGCGCAGGCCAAGCAGCGCATCGCGCAGCAGGTGGCGCGGCGGGTCCCGCATGGCTCCTCGCTGCTGATCAACATCGGCACGACCACCGAGGCGATCGCCCGCGCGCTGCTGCAGCACAAGGGGCTGCGCGTGATCACGAACAACCTGAACGTGGCGGCGATCCTGTCCGACAACGCCGACTGCGAGGTCATCGTGGCCGGCGGCGTGGTGCGGGCCAAGGATCGCGGCATCATCGGCGAGGTGACGGTCGACTTCATCGAGCAGTTCAAGGTGGACATCGGCCTGATCGGCATCTCGGGCATCGAATCCGACGGCACGCTGCGCGACTTCGACTACCGCGAGGTGAAGGTGGCGCGCGCCATCCTCGAGCACTCGCGCGAGGTCTGGGTCGCCACGGACCACAGCAAGTTCAACCGGCCCGCCATGGTGGAGATGGCGCGCTTCGACCAGATCGAGATGCTGTTCACCGACGGCCAGCCGCCCGACCCGTTTCCCGCCCTGCTCTCCCAGGCCGGTGTCACGCTGGTCAACTGCAACGAAGAACAAGAATGACTACCCAGACAAAGACCCACCTGCTGGCACTCGACCAGGGCACCTCCAGCTCGCGCTCGATCGTGTTCGACGCGCACGGCCGCATCCTGGCGATGGCCCAGGCCGAGTTCCGCCAGATCTATCCGCGTCCGGGCTGGGTGGAGCACGATCCGAAGGAGATCCTCGAGTCGCAGCTCGCCACCGCCCGCGAGGCCCTCGCGAAAGCCGGGCTGACGGCGGCCGACATCGCCTCCATCGGCATCACCAACCAGCGCGAGACCACGCTGGTGTGGAACCGCGCCACCGGCGAGCCCGTCCACAACGCGATCGTCTGGCAGGATCGCCGCGCCGAGCCCACCTGCGCCGCGCTGCGCGAGCGCGGGCTCGAGCCGACGTTCCGCGCGAAGACGGGCCTGATCGTCGACGCGTACTTCTCCGGCACCAAGCTCAAGTGGATCCTTGACAACGTCGACGGCGCGCGCGCCGCGGCCATGCGCGGCGAGCTCGCGTTCGGCACGGTCGACACCTGGTTGATGTGGCACCTCACCGGCGGCCGCGTCCACGCCACCGATGTCAGCAACGCGTCGCGCACGCTGATGCTGGACGTGCACACCAACACCTGGAGCGACGAGCTGCTCGCGATCCTCGACGTGCCGCGCGCGATGCTGCCCGCCGTGCACCCGTCGAGCCACGACTTCGGCGCGACGCTGCCGGCGCTGTTCGGCGCGGCGATCCCCATCGGCGGCGTCGCCGGCGACCAGCAGAGCGCGCTGTTCGGCCAGGCCTGCTTTCGTCCCGGCCTCGCGAAGAACACCTACGGCACCGGCTGCTTCATGCTGATGCACACCGGCGCCACGTTCCAGAGCTCCACCAACGGCCTGATCACCACCAGCGCGGCGCAGCTGACCGCGACGCCGGAGTTCGCGCTCGAAGGCAGCGTGTTCATCGGCGGCGCCGTCGTGCAGTGGCTGCGCGACGGCCTGCGCGCGATCCAGGGCAGCGGCGAGGTGCAGCGCCTGGCCGAGAGCGTGCCCAGCTCCGGCGGCGTGATGTTCGTGCCAGCCTTCACGGGCCTGGGCGCGCCCTACTGGGACGCCGACGCGCGCGGCGCGATCGTGGGCCTCACGCGCGGGAGCACGGTGGCGCACATCGCGCGCGCCGCGCTCGAGAGCATCGCGTTCCAGAGCGCCGCGCTGCTGCAGGCGATGAGCCGTGACGCCGTGGCGGCGGGCGCCGCCCCGGTGGCCGAGCTGCGCGTTGACGGCGGCGCCTGCGTCAACGACCTGCTGATGCAGTTCCAGGCCGACCTGCTGGGCATCCCGGTGGTGCGGCCCCAGGTGATCGAGACGACGGCGCTCGGCGCGGCCTACCTCGCGGGGCTGTCGTGCGGACTGATCCGCGACCTCGACGCGCTCTCTGCGCAATGGAAGGTCGAGCGCACGTTCCTGCCGACGATGTCGCGTGCGGCCGCCGGCGAGCTGATGGCGAACTGGGAGCATGCGGTGCGGCAGGCGACGGCGCGCTGAGTCCACCGGCGACAATGGTGCACATCCGGCGCGGCGCACTCGTGTCCGCGCCGTTTTTCATTCCCGAGGAACCGCCATGACCAGCCCGATGTACACGAACTCCGTCCCCGTCTTCAAGCAACTGCTGACGGCCATGAAGACCAACCTGCAGACGACCGCCGCCGAGGTCGCCGCGAAGTCGATGAACGCCGACGCGTTCCTGCAGGCGCGCCTGTATCCGGACATGCTCCCGCTGGTCAAGCAGGTGCAGATCGCCTGCGACTTCGCACGCGGCATCTCGGCGCGGCTGGCCGGCGTCGACGTCCCGGCACACGAGAGCAATGAATCCACCTTCGCCGATCTGGACGCGCTGCTCGACATGACGCTCGCCTTCATCGGCGGCCTCGACGCCGCGAAGTTCGACGGCAGCGAAGGCCGCGACATCGTCCTGCGCCCCGGCACGCCCAAGGAACGCAAGCTCGGCGGCCAGGCCTACCTGTCCACCTACGGCCTGCCGCAGTTCTTCTTCCACGTGACGACCACCTACGCGATCCTGCGCCACAACGGCGTGGCGATCGGCAAGAAGGACTACATGGGCGCGTACTGACGCCCCGGGGAGGTCGCCCGACCGACGGGGTGCCGGACTACCCCGCGGCGAGTTCGCGCAGGCGCTGGTGCGCCTCCCCGTCCCAGGCGACCGGCAACTGGTTGCGCGCCTGCACGTAGTGGTGCGTGAAGACGGCCAGCGTCGCATCCAGCGCGCGCGCCGCGCGCGTGTCGCCCGCGAGATCGAGACACAACGCGGCCACCTCGCTGGTGCAGAAGTGGTCGTCGCGCCGCGAGCGCCGCAGGATGTAGCTGGACACCTGCTCCGGCCGCAGGCCCAGCACCGGAAAGCGCTCGAGGTACGGGCTCTTGCGAAACATCTTGCGCGCCTCGTTCCACGTCGCGTCCAGCACGATGAACAGCGGACGGGCGCTCGCCCCCTGCGCCGACGCGACCTCCTCGATCACCACTCGCCCCGGCGCCGCATATTCGCCCGGGAAGACGACCACCGGCTGCCACTGCGGATCGGCCAGCAGCGCGAGCAACGCGGGGTCGACCTCGGTGCGCGCCCAGCCGAACGCGAAGGTGTCGGGAACGACGTCGGCGATCAGCCAGCCGGTATTGGTGGGCTTGAGCGGCTCGATATCGGCCATCAGCAGGCAGACGCCGGCGCGCGTGGGCACGCTGGCGCGCAGGCTGCACATGCAATGACTGGGCACCAGCCGGCAACCCTCGCAGCGCGGGCGCGTCGATCCGCCACGCGCCATGAACGGCTTGGCGCTGCGCGCGAGGCGCGTGGCGCGCAGGAGGGAAACGGCGTGGGGCATCCGGCGATTTTGGCGTGCGCCTGGGCGCTCAAGGAATTCAGTCGCCCGAAAGCTCAAATAGATTTCATTTTGTTCAATTACGGTCGAAATCCGGGTGTCCAAATCGATTTCACTTTGTTCATTTCGGTTGAAATCGACTGCATCCGCTTCGGAGTGCCCCTGCTCCTGGTCTCGGACGCCACGTTGCAGGCCGAGTTCACCGACCCCGCGGCCTGAGGCCGGGCTTCTTCGCTCCAACAGTCTTCGAACAGGGAACCGTCATGAACATCCTCACGCGCCTGAAAATCGGCCACCGCCTTCTCGCCGGCTTCGCCAGCGTCCTCGTGCTGGCGATCCTCGTCGGCGTCTTCTCGGTCAGCCGCCTGGCGCAGGTCAATGCGAACACCACCGACCTCGCGACGAACTGGCTCGTGGCCACCCGGATGCTGAGCGACTTCAAGACGCAGGTCAGCATCGTTCGGCGAGCCGAAGCATCGAGCATCATCTCCGGAGCGGCCGATGTGATCGCGAAGCAGGCCAGGCGCGTCGCGGAGACCAAGGCCAGGGCGGCCGAGGACTGGAAGGCCTACCTGGACACGGTCGACCTGCCCGAAGAACGCGCGATCGCCAATGAAGTCGAGGCGGCTAGCGAACGCTACTACGCCGCGCTGGACAAGTCGTTCGCGATCGATGGCACGAGCCCGGAGGGCCACGACAAGCTGCTGGCTCATTACGAAGGCGAATCCAAAGCCAGCTTCGATGCCATGTTCGCCGCCATCGCCCGCGACGTCGAGTTCCAGTCCAAAGGCGCCGACGGTGCATACAAGGCCTCGCAGGACACCTACTCGAGCGCACGCCTGGCCATCATCGGCCTGCTCGTCGCGGCCGTGCTGGTGGGCGCCCTGATGGCGTTCATCATCACCCGTTCGATCGTGCGACCACTGGGCAACGCGGTGAAGGTCGCCGAGGCCGTCGCCGAAGGCAACCTGACCTCCACCGTGGTCGCCTCGGGCGCCGACGAGGTCAACCAACTCCTGCGCGCGCTGGGCCGCATGAACGACAGCCTCGTCACCATCGTCTCGCGCGTTCGCAACAGCTCGGACTCGATCGCGACCGGCTCCAGCCAGATCGCCGCCGGCAACACGGACCTGAGCCAGCGCACGGAAGAACAGGCCAGCAACCTGCAGCAGACGGCCGCCTCGATGGAAGAGCTCACCGCCACCGTCAAGCAGAACGCCGACACCGCGCGCGCCGCGACGCAGATCGCGAGCAGCGCGACCGCGGCCGCCGCCGCGGGTGGGCGCGTGGTCGGCCAGGTGGTGTCGACGATGGAAGAAATTTCGAACTCGTCGCGCAAGATCGTCGACATCATCGGCGTCATCGACGGCATCGCCTTCCAGACCAACATCCTGGCGCTGAACGCGGCCGTCGAAGCGGCCCGGGCCGGCGAACAGGGGCGCGGCTTCGCCGTCGTGGCCTCCGAAGTGCGCAGCCTGGCCCAGCGCTCCGCCGAAGCGGCCAAGCAGATCAAGTCGCTCATCGGCGCCAGCGTCGAGAAGGTCGAAAGCGGCTCGCACCTGGTCGACGAAGCCGGCAAGTCGATGGCCGACATCGTCACGCAGGTCAGCCGCGTCAACGACCTGATCGGCGAGATCAGTTCCGCGAGCCTGGAGCAGAGCACGGGCATCGGCCAGATCGGCGATGCGGTCAACCAGCTCGATCAGGTCACGCAGCAGAACGCCGCGCTGGTGGAAGAAAGTGCTGCCGCCGCGGAGAGCCTGAAGGTGCAGGCGGCCCAGCTCGCGCAGGTGGTCTCGGTCTTCAAGCTGAACGCGGGCGACCAGGGTGGCCACGCCCCCGACGCCACGTTCCACGCCCCCAAGGCGGCACCCCGATTGCACCGCCCCGCGACGGCACCGGCCAAGGCCAAGGCGCCTCCTGCGCGCAGTGGTGCGAAGCCCGCGCCGGCCGCCGCGATCGCCAGCGCGGCGGCGCCCGCAACGCGCGCGACCGAACCGGTCGCGGTGGCCGCGGGCGACGAATGGGAATCCTTCTGAACGTCAGGTGTTTGCAGTCATGGCCGCAGCGGACTGCGTGCCATTCCCGGGGTAGCACGCGGCGGGCCCGCGCACGAAGCAGAAACGCTTCGTTACCGTCGTGCCTGTCCCGCGGATCGGTGGCTCGTGCGTTAGATGAGCAGGGCGACGCGCAACGTCGCGTCGCCGGCCCTCGGATCAGTCCAGGAGACATATGACTTCCATCCTTCCACGCGCACTCGCCTTGGCCGCGCTCGTCGCCGCCGCCGGCCAGGCGTCCGCCGCCATCACGCTGTTCGGCCATGAAAACTTCCACGGCAAGCGCGTCACGCTGACGCAACCCGCGCCGGACTTCCGCGACTTCAACTTCAACGACCGCGCGTCGTCGGTGATCGTCGACGGCGAACCCTGGGAGGTCTGCCAGGACGTTGGCTTCCGCAATCGCTGCGCGATCCTCGTGCCTGGCAACTACCCCAACCTCGCCGCGGCAGGCCTGGGCGACCTGCTGTCGTCCGCGCGTCCGGCTCGCCGCGAACCCCCGCCGCCTCCGCCGCCGCCCGTGGTCGCTCCGCAACCCAACGGCGACATCGTCTTCTTCGAGCATCCCGGCTTCCATGGCCGCGACCTGAACGTGGCCAGCGAGATCGGCAACTTCAACCAGGCCGGCTTCAACGACCGCGCGTCGTCGGTGATCGTGTTCGAAGGGCGCTGGGAGGTTTGCGAGCACCCCGACTTCGGCGGCCGCTGCATGATCCTGCGCCCGGGCCGCTACCCCGATCTCCGCGCGATGGGCATGGACGACCGGATCTCGTCGGTGCGCCGCATCCACCGCGACGCGCACTTCGACGACAACCGCTTCGCGCCGCCGCCGCAGCCCGTCTACGACTGGCGCCGTCGCCCGCAGGAGTACGTCGAGGCGGTGCCGGTCGAATCGGTGCACGTCGTCTACGCGGCGCCGCAGATGCAGCAGCAGTGCTGGGTCGAACAGTCCTCTGCGCCAGCGAACGCGCGCACCGGTGGCGCCATCGTCGGCGGCCTGCTCGGTGGCATCCTGGGCCACCAGATCGGCGACGGCAACCGCGAGGGTGCAACCGTCGGAGGCGCCGTGGCCGGCGCAGTGATCGGCTCGCAGATCGCGCGCGGCGCCGAGCAGCCGCAGGCGGTGACACGCTGCAACAGCGTGCCGACGAACCAGGGCCCGGATCACTACGACGTGTCCTACTGGTACCACGGCGTGCGCCACCACGTGCAGACGACCCAGCCCCCCGGCCCGACGATCATCGTCAATCGGGACGGCGAACCGCGGATCTGAGCGCGGCGGATGCCGCGAATCGGCCCCCTGGGCCGGATCTGAGCGCGGCGGAGGCCGCGAATCGGCCTCCTGGGCCGGATCTGAGCGCGGCGGATGCCGCGAATCGGCCCCCTGGGCCGGATCTGAGCGCGGCGGACGCCGCGAATCGGCCTCCTGGGCCGGATCTGAGCGCGGCGCAGGCCGCGCACCGGCCTCCGGGCCGGATGATCAGCCGAGGTCGCGGGCGTGCACGCGAGTGCGCCCGCGACCGGCTTCCTTGGCCAGGTACATCGCCTGGTCGGCCCGCTCGATGGCGACCTGAGTCGCCTCGCCGGGCGCGCACTCCGACGCCCCCGCCGAAAAGCTGACCGCCAGCCCCGGCAGCACGTGGTCGAACGACGTCTGCGCCACCGCCTCACGCAAGCGATCGACCAGCACGGCCGCGACGCCGGCCCGCATCTGCGGCAGCACCACCAGGAACTCCTCGCCGCCCCAGCGGCCCGCGAAGTCCGACTCGCGCAGGCCGCCCCGCAGCACGGCGGCGAACGCGCGCAGCACCGCGTCGCCCGCCGCATGGCCGTGTCGGTCGTTGATCGCCTTGAAGTGGTCGAGATCGATCAGCACGACGCTCAGCGGCTCGCCCGAGCGCGCACAGCGCGTGTGCGCGATCGCCAGCATCTCGAGGATGTGGCGCCGGTTGCTCAGTCGCGTCAGCTCGTCGACCTGCGCCAGCTCGCGGATCGTCGCCAGCGCCTGCTGCAGCTCGAGCTTGCGCGCGCTGAGTCGCGTGCGCAGGCCGCCCATGCGCATCGACAGCACCGAGGTGGCGACCAGCAGGATCAACGCGAACGAGAAGTGCAGCACCTCGATGTGGGGCGGAAACCGCGCGGGATCGGTAGCGCCCTTCCAG
>Ga0307516_10007860_pt1 | contig 12156 bp, 8 predicted proteins | sample 19_EM_MG_FD_203310 | JGI IMG/M metagenome (GOLD analysis project Ga0307516, IMG submission 203310) | Populus trichocarpa ectomycorrhiza microbial communities from riparian zone in the Pacific Northwest, United States - 19_EM | ecosystem: Host-associated > Plants > Roots > Unclassified | place...
GACAACGCGGGGTTCGATGCCGGTGGAGCTTCCGCCGAGGGCCCCGGTGGAGGCGCGGTCACGGTGGAGGCGAGCGGGCTCGTCGGCTCCTTCGTCTGGACGGTGATTTCGGTCGACGCAAGCTCACCTTCGCCGGCCGACGCAGCCGTCAAATGGCTGAACGACAACGGCTACGACGTACCACCCGGAGCGCCCGGCTTGCTCGGGCCTTATCTGGCTGACGGCCTGCATTTGCTCGCGCTGCGGCTGCAGAAGGGCGCCAGCACGGGCTCGATTCGGCCGATCGTGCTCACGTACGACGCGACGCGGCCGATGATCCCGATCAAGCTCACCGCGGTGGCGGCGGCCGACGACATGGGCGTGATGGCGTGGGTGCTCGGCAACTCGCGCGCCGTACCGAAGAACTACAACGCGCTCGAGCTGAACGACGCGCGCATCAACTGGTTCAATCCGAACGCGAACTACAATAGCGTCGTGACCGCAGCCGCAGACGAAGCCGGCGGGCAAGGCTTCGTGACTGAATTCGCGCAGCCCGGCGCGAGCCTGAAAGGCGCCGTTTGGAGCGACGACGTCGACGAAGCGGACTGGCAAGACCTCAAAAGGAATCTTGGCCGCCCCGATCCGCAGGCGGCCCTCGTCAACGCGATGTACAGCCTCTCGCAGTGGGACGGCTTCTGGGAGACCTTCCAAAAACACGTCACTTGGCCGCCCGCCGTCTCGCTGTCGGTCGTGCAGAACTGCCCCTACTGCTACCAGGGCAAATACAGCATCGACGCCGACTTCGTAGGCGCGCTCGAAACCGAAGTCATCGAACCAGCGCGCAGCGTGCAAAAACTGCTCGACTCCCATCCGCAGGTCACGCGCTTGTACAGCACGCTGTCGGCGCCAGAGATGACCGTCGATCCGCTGTTTACCTTCAACCCGAGCTTGCCGGCGGTCAGCAACGTTCACAGCGCCGTCCAAGTCATCGAATGTGGGCGCGGCTACTACGAATCCGACGCGCCCTGGCGCATCGAGCTGCCGCAGGGCGGCGTGGTGCGCGGCAACGCCACGCTGAACAACACCTGGCCGACCGCGTTCGACGCGCAGCCCGCCAATCGTCGCATCTTGCGCGAGGGCGAAACCGGCAGCGGCAAGGTGCTCGAAGACAACTCGTCCAGCATCGACGACGACATTTCGACCTACAGCGAAGGCGTCGCGACTCCGCTCCGTCACCCACAAATCCCGAGCACCCGCGGCCCCAACTTCATCCCTGGCAGCGGCGGCGCGGCAGGCGCCGGCAACCAGGGCAGCAACAACGCGGGCCCCGACGGCAGCGCTGACGGTGTGTCAGCTAGCGGGGGCTGCAGCTTTGCAGGCGGCGGCAGCGCCGGCGGTTGGCTGGCGGTGTTGGGCGCCGTCGCGCTGGGGCGTCGCCGTCGACGACGCGCTTAGAGCTTCAGCGACGGCGCCGACGACCGAGCATCGCGACGCCGAGCGCCGCCGCCGCGAGCCACAGCAGCCGCGACGAAGTCGGCGTACCCGCCGTGCGACAATTGCAACCGGTGGCGGTCTGACCACTCTTCAGAATGGGTGCGGCCGAGTTGTCGACCGGAGGCGCCGTCGTGCTGCTGCCAGCCGCCGCGCCACCACTGGTGCTACCGCCCAAGTTGACCGATCCGCCTAGAGGCCCGAGCGTGATCTGACCACCCGTGGCGTCGGTGCCGCCCGAGCCGGGCTCGTCCGGCATCACCATCGGAGCCTGGCATTGGCCGGTCACGCAAGCAGCTCCGCCCGGGCAGACGGCGCCTTCGCAAGCGTCTTTACACATGCCACCGGCGATGCAGACCTGGCCGGCCGCGCAGGTCACCTTCTCGCAGCCCATTTCTACGCATTGGCCGGAGTCGCCGCACGCTTTACCAGGACCGCAGCTGCGGCAGCCGCAGGTCGAAAGACACAGGCCACCTTCGCAAACCTGCTTGTCCAAACAGGTCACGCCCGCACAAAGATCTACGCAGTGGCCAAGCTGGCATTCCTGGCCGCTCGGGCACGTGACGCCGTCGCAGATGCCGACGCATTTGCCGGCGCGGCAAGCCTGACCCATGTCGCAGGGTTTGTTCTTGCACAGCGGGTCGATGCAAAAGCCGTTGTCGCAGGTCAAGTCTAGCGGGCACTTGAACTCGCCGGTGTTGCAGGCGTGGACGCAGCTGCCCCGGTCGCAGACTTTGCCGACCGGGCACAAGCCGTCGCCGTCGTCGACCTTACCGTTGCAGTCGTTGTCGACGTTGTCGCACGCCTCATCGTGCGGCTTGACCACCTGGCGGCACGCGCCTGGCTTGCCGTCTTCGCTGCAGTCGGTCTTGCCGATGGCGCACGCACCCTGCAAGCCGGTGTCGCACGGCGCGCCGCCGCCGGAGCACACCAGGCCCGTGATGTAAAAAACGAAGTCGTTGAAGTCGCCGTCGTTCATCGCCAGAAAGCTGGACGGATCGACGGGTAGATCTTCGAAAGCCAGGTAGTAGGAGTTCTCTTCGACCGTACCCTTGTAGACCACGGTCGTGATGAACGGATCTTTGGGAGTGCACGCGGTGCAGGGCTGATTGAGCGCGCGCTGCGAATACTTGGTCTGCGTGCACTGACTACCCTTGACCAGCGCAAAGCCAATTTCGCCGCCTTTGTAGTTGGCGTCGTTGCGGATATCGGCGGCGGTGAAGGTCTTGAGCGTCCAGTTGCCGTTGCTGGGCGGGGGCAGCGGCGTGGTGGCGAGCGGGGTGAAGGCAACGCCGCCGTAAACCGTCGGATCGGTGCTGGGGATGAGCGGGTAAATCTCGTTGTCGGGCGGTGCCGCGCCGCCGCTCATGATGGCGTTGTACCAGCCGAAGGTCATTTTGCAGCCACCACCGCGCAGCACGAGCGTGCCCGAAAAACTGCACAACGGAGAGAACGTGGACGGCTCGGTCTTGGCGTCCTTTTGGAAGTCGATGGTCTCGTTCCTGAACTTGAAGAGCTGCGGCAAGGTCACGAACTGGCCAGCGTTCGGAATCGCGGTCACCGTGTTGCTCGCGTCGCCCATCTCTCGCGCACTGGCTGGCTGCGGAACCTGCAGCGGCATCGGGCTCTGCGGATTGTTCGCGCTCGCCAAGTCGAGGGGAGCTGGCGGCTCGGTCAGCTGTGCTTCGGCCCTTGGCGCTAACGTGAGGAGAACACCTACACTAGCCACCCAAAGCCAACTCAGAGCACGCATAGCGTTGTAGTTTCCGCACGCACGCTCCCTGATCGAAAATTCGACAGGAATGTGCTCGCGGAACCAGCAATTTGCAAAAGCCGCTCAGCGCGGCGCGTGCAGCCCGACCACGTTGCCTTCGGTGTCGCGCACCAGCGCGATGAAGCCGGACTCGCCGATGTCTGTCTTCGGCAGCACGACACTGCCACTGGTTGCGGCGTCGTGCGCGTGCTTGAGCGTCGCGCCAAGCACGTCTTGGTAAAAGCGACTGGCGCGCTCGAGGTCGGTGGTGGGGATCTCGAACCAATTGATGGTGTGAGTCATGGCGAGTCCGTCCCTTCGAAGGCGGTATGCCGAGGGCGACGCGAGCCGTGACCCTATTGACCCCGCGCGACAGTGTATTGTCAGCCATACGCCGCCCGCGGCAGGTTCTGATTTGCACAAGATTACGAGAAGATCGGCGGCATGGGATCCGGCTGACGCGGCTACCATTCATCCATCGTCATGAAGTCGACTGCCGCTTGCATGGTGCTGGGATTGGCTCTGCTTTTCGGGTGTAGCGGGGGCGTCGATGACGGAGCCCGCCCTGACGGGAGCGTCAGCACAGCCGGCCGCGCGCCGGTCATCCCGAGCGGGGGCAGCATGACGGCGCCGGACCCAGCCGCCGGCGGCACCTCGAGCGTGGCGGGCGGCTCGACAGGCGGCACCGCCTCCAACCTGGCGGGCGCCCCGACCATGGGCGGCGCCGCTGGCAGCGCCAGCATGGGCACGCCCTGCGGCCCGGCCTGGGTGGCCGGCACCACCTACGCCGTCGGCGCCATCGTTCAGTTCATGGGCTCGTACTATCAGGCGTCGCACGACAACCCCGGCTACGATCCAACCGTCAGCACCTATTTCTGGGATCCCTATACGTGCAGCAGCGACGGCGTGGGGCTCGGCGGCAGCGCGACGGGCGGCAGCGGGGCGGGCGGCAGCGGTCCGCTCGGCGACAGCGCATTCGACAACCTGGTGAGCGAGCAGCTCTTCAACCAGATGTTCCCCGATCGCAACAAGTTCTACACCTACCAGGGGCTGGTAGACGCCACGCGCAGGTACCCGGCGTTCGGGGGCACCGGCAGCGCCGATCAGCAGAAGCGCGAAGTCGCGGCGTTCTTGGCCAACGTCGCGCGCGAGACCGGCGAGCTCATCTACATCGAGCAGATCGCGAAAGACGTCTACTGCTCGTCGAGCACCAAGTGCCCCTGCGCAGCCGGCAAGCAGTACTACGGTCGCGGCCCGATCCAGATCTCGTGGAACTACAACTACTGCAGCGCCGGCATCGCGCTCGGCTACGATCTGCGCGCCCAGCCCGAGCTGGTCTCGCAAAACGCCACTGTCGCCTGGGCCACCGGCTTGTGGTTTTGGATGACGCAGCGAGGCGCCGGCAGCTTCACGCCACACGACGCCATCACCGCCGATCACGGCTTCGGCGAAACCATTCGCAGCATCAACGGCGACGTCGAATGCAGCGGCGGCTCCGCCGAAGGCGTGAGCTCGCGCGTCAATTTCTACGAAAAATTCTGCCAACTCCTCGGCGTCGCCCCCGGCCCCAACGAAACCTGCTGACGCCTGGGCTGCCGAAACGCAGCCTAGCTTGCAGAAGCTGCTGTTGCGTCTGCGGGCAAACCCGCGCGAGCGCTCAGTACACCGCCGCGATGGGGTTGTCGGGGCCACCACCCAGTCACGACTGTACAGAAAGCTGGCGATGGGACCGAAGCCGCTGCGTAGCGAGTAATCCGAGCCCAGCTTGGCCAGCGCCCTCACGTGAAAGGGTGATTCGGGCACGCGCCCACTGGCCGCGCCCCGAGCGCTAGTCGCTGGCTCGGCCCAGGCAGATCCGTTCAGTAGCAGCCCCAGGCTCAGGGTAAGCGCCGCAGATCTCAGGTCCATCCGAACGCTCGACTAGAAGATCTCGATACCCGAGATCATCGCGTTGTCTTTCACGGCGGTGAGGGCAATCTTGTAGCTGCCGTCGGATTTGGCCTTGGCGACGAAGCTGAGGTCGGTGGCGCGGTTCATGGCGCCCGCGGCGGCCCGAATGTCGTAGTTGGTTTTGGTGCCGCCACTGCCGTCGTTGATGCTCACGTTGAAGACACGAGAGCCGGCGTTCGCCCAATACGTCTCCGCGAAGTGCAGCCGCACCGTGTGCGGCACGCCCGCGGTAAACCCGCCGATATTGTAGGTGAAGTTGCCAGAGCGCGCCGTCTGGTAGAGCGCCATTGGTGCCGGATTGGCGAGGTGAGTGAGATCGATGGTGTTGGCGTGCGCGATCACGTTGCCGGTGGTGTTGTCCTTCGCGAACGGAGTCAGGGCCGGACCGCCAGCGTTGATCTTGACCGCGACGTCTCCGGACAGTCGGTAACCGAAGACGCGGCCGTCGCCGGACGATGGTGAGTCGACGCTGAACAGCGTGGCCACGGTGCCGTCGTCGAAGTTGAACGCCGGCAAGAACACGTCTTGCGTGGGCCATTGCCCCGTGGGGTGAATGAGCGTCGAGTAAACGCCTGGCGTCGTGTAGCGCGAGCTGAAGTTGGCGTTGAGACTCACCATCACGTCGAGCTCCGTATTGGCGCGCCCACCGAATCCGCAGTTCATCCCGAACAGCTCGTCGCTGCTGATGTGCTCGCGGCTTTCGAGGTTACCGCCTGCGAACGTATAGGCGCCCGTGTTGTTGGCGCTGGCAACGCAACTGGTCGGCGAGAAAATCGGCGACGACTGCCGAAACCCGTTCTCGACCACGGTGTAAGAGTTGAGGGAAGCGTTGCCTGGCAGGTCGCACTTGATGTCGGCGTAATACCAGTTGCCCCAGTAGTTGGTGGCCGACAGCGCCGGAAGGCTCAGCGGGGTGGCCGTAACGCCAGTGCCCGAGAGCGAGGCCGTCTGGACGTCACCCCAAGGATAGGGAGGGTTGGCGTCCGTTTCGGTGCCGTTGATCTGGCCCTTCCAGGCGTACGATGAGCAGTTCGCCGTCCCACGCGTCGCGCCGAAGGTGAAGTTGACTTGAACCGACTTGATGGCGTCAGCGCTGATGCCCGGCCCGCTGGTGCTCTTCACGATCGGACAATGCACGGTGGCGCCCGTGCTCACGGCCTTGATCGTCGAACCGACGATGGTCACATTCGAATCCAGCGAATTCTCTTGCTGGCAGCTACTGCCCACGTACGTCGTGACGAAGTCGGCGCGAGCTACACCGCTGCTGAGCAGCGAAAGCGCGAACAACCCGCCAGCCAACGCGCAGCGAATGCCCTCGCCGCTATTACGAAACTCGAAGCTTTTCATACCCGACCCATCTCTTTCGTGTCCTCCGCGGAAGACGCTTGAACGCCCGACCAAAGCGGGCACCACACGACCCGCCCCGGACTATGCACGCCCGAATCGGGCGACGAAAGCCCCGTCGCACGACGCCGCTGGACCCGAGGCTTCCAACCTTATCAAGTCGCTAACATCTCGTTAATATAGGACAAATCGCGCGAAGGCTCGGGGAGGCGTTTTAGGGTAGTGCGTGCGCGAGGCGGAAGCCGCGCAGGGCGATGGCGAAGGTTTCGCGCATTTGTTCGTAGACACTGCCGTGCTGGTCGCCGAGCACGAACGCCAAAAGGCCGATCGGCTTACGTTCGAAGATCAGCGGCTGCACGAGCAGCGCACCGCGCTCGTTGGCGAATAGGCCCGCGCTGGCGAAGTCGGCCGAGCGAAAATGCGTTTCTGGGCGAGCGCGTCCACTCGGTTCGTAACCCGCCAGGCATTGGCATTGGGCCGAGGCCTGGCCGCTCTCGGTGAACACGCCGAGCGAAAGCGCGCTAATACCCAGACGACGCAGGTTGTCTTCGAAGGTTTTGCGCTGCGGAATGCCATCGGGCGTGCTCAGCAGCGTGCCGCTGACCTGGACCAGACCGCGCAAGAACTCGACGACCTGAATCCGGCGCAGCGTTTCGCCGCGCACCAGCCATTCGCCCACCAGCTCGCGCGCGGCGTCGAGCAGGTCGTCGATGCGCGCGACGGCGTCTTGATCCCCCCCCGCGCAATCTTGGAGCGCGCGCCGCAGCGTGCTGAGCACCGGCTGCGCCTGCCCCAGCTCGCCGCCTGCGCGCTGCAAGCCGGCCATCAGCTGATCGACCGCCAGCAAAAACGCGCCTTCACTCGCGCCCGTGAGATCGCCGAGCAGCGCGCTGAGCAAGCGCTCTTCCCAGCGCGGACCTGCGCCGACCAGCGAGCCGCGCGCGCTGCGCGAAAGCTCGGCGAAGATCAGCGCACGCCGCTCGAGCACGGCGACCTCGAGCGGCCGGCCAGGCTTGGCGGGGCTTCTGTGCTGCATGAGCACCGCGGCTTTGGTGCAGCCGCACGAGCGCCTGCCCACCACCGTCGTCGGCAGGCGCACGAGCTTCGGCTCTGCCTTGCCGTCCATCAACGCGACCAGCCGGCGAATGCCTTCGCGACCCATGGCGTCGGTGGGCTGCTGCACGGTCGTGAGCGGCGGGACGGCGCACTTGCCGGCGTCAACGTCGTCGAAGCCGGTGATGGCGATGTCGCTCGGCACCGCGACGCCGCGCTCGCGCAGCGCGTCCAGCACGCCGAGCGCCATGTAGTCGTTGGCACAAGCGATGGCGCTGACGGCATCGACCTTCATGCCGCGCTGGTCGAACAGCTCACTCACCGCGGCAGCGCCCGATTCGCGCAGCCAAGTACCCTGCAGCACCAGCCGCGGATCTTCGGCGATGCCGAACTCTTGCAGGGTGGCCTTGTAGGCTTCGTAGCGCTCTTCGGCCTCGTCGTTCGTCACGGGCCCGCGCACGAAGGCGATGCGCCGGTGGTTGTGCGTTTCGATCAGGTGCCGCAGCGTTTCTTTCATGCCAGGCGCGCCGTCGACCACTAGGTTGTGACAAGTCGAAAGCTCCAGGCCCAGGCTCACCATCGGTAGCCCGCTGAAGCGCCGCATCCACTCGCTGAACACGGCGGCGCCGAGCTGGCTGGCCAGCGAACCACCAAGCACCAGCACGCCGTCGAAGGCTTGCGGCTCGATCAACTCGAACAAGAAATTGCGCTGCGATCGCTGGTCTTTGTCGGCGTCACCCACGACGCCGCCCGCCAGACAGACGAGCTCGACGCCGGCGTGCTGGCTGGCGCTCGCGGCGCCGCGCACGATGCCGGCTTGATAGTCGTCCTCGATGGCGTCCATCAGCAAGGCGACGCGGCGCCGGGGCGGCGTGCGGGTGTCTCGCGCTAGCATCGACAAACCCGAAAGCTTCCTTGCCCGCGGCGACGGCGCAAGCCCGAACGCGAGCCGTCTCGTTTCGGGGCGTTAGATCCCGAGCGAGAAGCGGCGCAGGCTGCCGGTCAGGCGCTCGCCGAGCGACCGCGGACCGAGCTGCCGCGTAACGAACAGAAACGAAGCGGGCGAGGCTTTGACCAGGCCCTGCGCGCTGTCGCGCTGCCGGTGCGCCAACGCAGCCACCCCCAGGCTCGCCCCGGCCACGGCGGCCGCGGCCGCGCTGTGCGACGCGCCGAGCAGCGAGCCGACCGGCAACGTCACCGCCACGCCGATGGTGCCGAGAAACGTGCTGATGCCGAGTGAGCGCAGCCCGCGCGATAGCTCCGCCACCTCCGGCTTGAGCCGCCGCTCGTATTCGAGCCGGATGTGCTCGTCGAGCGCCTCCGGCTCGGAGATTCGGGCAGACGCGATCTGAGCCCGTACGTCTTCGACGTAGCCGTGGAAGGCGTGGCGAGCGCCCGCGTGCCGCTCGCGCAGCTCGAGAATACGCTTCGTCGAGACGCCCTCCAAGCGCGCAGGCAACACCGTGCGCAACGTGACGAAGGCGACGCGCTCGGCCGTCGGCTCGGGGTCCGACAGCCGCCCCTTGCCGGTCGCGGGTGCCGCGGGGCGCTGCTTCGACAGATTGACGTCGCCGACCAACGCCCGGGCCAAATCTTCAACCGTGCAGCTGGTGACGCCCGACACGTGCGTCGCGTTGTCGGAGCTGGGCGAAAGGCCACGGCGCCGTGAAATCTCCCCCGCCAGCGCGATCATGTAGGCCGAGACGATGGCTGGGTGCATGCCAAGCCAGCGCCGGTCGTGGCTCGGCAGCGCGAGCTTCAGCTTCAGCAGCTGATCTTTGAGCGCGGGCTCGAGCTTGGAGCAATGAATGAACGCCAAACTTTGTGCCGAAACCCTGCCCGCTTTGAGCCCGAAGCGCTCGAGGTTCGCCGGCCACTCATCGCGCGCCGAGACGTCGTAGCGCCGCACCAGCTTGCCGGCGTAGCGCGCGAGCAGCACCCTGAACAGCTCGCCGACCGGCGCTTCGTACGCGCTCGGGTCGACGCGCTTTACCACTCCGGCGTCCTCCAGCGCACGCACGTCGCGGCTGTCGCGCGGCCTGTAGTCGCGCGGCACGATGCGCGTCACGTCGTCCCAGTACAGCGCGCTCAGCTTGAGCCACGCCTCGTCGCGAAAATGAATGAACGGATAGTACAGACAGCGCCGCGCCATGAAGCTGTCGCAGGCTAGTGCACCGCATGTGACTTGAGGTCAACAATCGCTTCGCGCGCCACGACCTTGGAGCGAGCGTTGCGCCACGCTCGCGTCAAGTTTGGAGGCTGACGCCTGAACCAGCCAGCGCCACGATGTCGCGATTTTCGAGCACGCCCGAGCGGCTGCCCTTTTTGAGTAAATTCAGCATGGCGCGGCCAAGCTCTTCGGTGGTGGTGACTTGGCCCGGAAACCAGCGCTTGAGCAGCGGATACATCGGGCCGACCAGCGCGTAGAGCACGCGGTACCAGCGTGTCTTCGAGACGATGCCGTGCAGCGGGCGGATGAAGCCGGGCCGCAGCATGTAGGCGCGCTGAAACGGCATGGCCAACAGTGCGTTTTCGGTGGCGCCTTTGACGCGCGCCCACATCACGCGGCCGCGCTCGGTCGCGTCCGTGCCGCCGCCGGACACGTAGACGAAGGTCATTTTCGGGTTCAGCCGTTCCAGCGTTTGCGCGACTTTGAGCGTAAGGTCGTAGGTGACCCGCTTGTAATCGGATTCACTCATGCCGGCTGCCGAGACGCCGAGACAAAACAAACAAGCGTCGTAGCCCTCGAGCTCGCCTTCCAGCATGTGCAAGTCGCCCACGTCTTCTTGCACGAGCTCTTTGAGCTTGCTGTTGCGCTCGCCGGTAGCCGTGCGACCGACGGCCAGCACGGTCTCGACCTCGGCATCTTGCAAGAGCTCGCGCAGCGCGCCCCGCCCCACCATGCCGCTGGCTCCGAACAACACGACCTTCATCTATGAGCTCCTCGCGCCATCTGCATAAACTTGACAACCCCGAGAGTGCTTGTCAATTTCTGGCGCTAAGTGAGAAAAGTCCGCTTGTGGCGTCTGACGAAGCGCGCGCTGCAGCTGCTTTTCGCCGCATTTTCGTTATTTTCGCTGGTCGCGCTGGTTCAAGGCTGGACGGCATTTGGTAAGCACGCCGTGGGCGCGCGCCTGCGGCGCATGCAGCACTCGCCGCACTATCGGGACGGCCACTTCGTCAATCCGCAGCCGCTCTACAACGACTACGGCGGCATGCTTTCTGGCATGTGGCACAAGAGCGACCACGTCAATCCCGACCGGCCCGTCGACGTCGCCTCGCTCTCACCCCACGCCTTCGACGCGCCGCCCGCGAGCGGGCTCCGGGTCACCTGGTTCGGCCATTCGTCGATGCTGCTCGAAATCGACGGCAAGCGCATCTTGACCGACCCGATGTGGAGCGAGCGCGCCTCTCCGCTCACTTGGCTCGGTCCCGAGCGCTGGTACCCGCCGCCGATCGCGCTCGAAGCCTTGCCCAAGCTCGACGCGGTCGTCATCTCGCACGATCACTACGACCACCTCGACTACCGCAGCATCGTGCGGCTGAGCGAGTTGGGCGTGAAGTTCGTGGTGCCGCTCGGCGTCGGCGCGCACCTCGAATATTGGGGCGTGCCCCCCGAGCGCATCATCGAGCTAGATTGGTGGGAGCGCGCGGAGCTGCCCGACCTGAGCATCGTCGCTACGCCTGCGCGCCACGCCTCCGGGCGTTTCTTGTTCGATAAAGACGCCACGCTGTGGGCCGGCTACGCCATCGTCGGCCCGCGCCACCGCGCCTACTACTCGGGCGACACCGGGCTTTTTCCGGCCCTGCGCGAGATTGGCGAAAAGCTCGGCCCCTTCGACATCACGCTGATCGAGACCGGGCAGTACAACCGCGCCTGGCCCGATTGGCACAGCGGGCCCGAACAGGCGCTGCGAGCGCACCAGCTGGTGCGCGGCGAGGTGATGCTACCCGTGCATTGGGCGCTACTCGGCCTCGCCCTGCACGGCTGGACAGAGCCGGTCGAACGCAGCCTCGTCGCCGCCGACCAACGCCACGCGCTGCTCGTCACGCCGCGCCCGGGTGAGCCCTTCGAGCCCACCACGCACCCACACTTCGCCCGTTGGTGGCCCGCCCTGCCCTGGCAAACCGCCGCCCAAGATCCCATCGTCTCCACGAACGCGGAGTAGCGTGGGCTGCCACGCCGCAGCCTAAACTTGCAGAAGCTTTTGTGCCGGCAACGGGCCAAAACGCACGAGCCAGATTTTTTTCACAAAGAGATCAGGAGATCAGGAGGTTTTGTTGGTCGAGCCGAGCGTCGTTGCTCGTCGACTGCGCAGTCTCCTCTGGCGCTCGCTGCCGCCAGCGAGGTCCCCTTCTCGATTGCGCGCCGCAGGCGCGGCGAGCCACCAAACCTTCTGATCTTCTGATCTCGGAAGAAACTCGTGTGGCTTGGGGCCCTCCGCGCGTCTCGAAAGTCACTTCGTACCCGAAGTGACTGGAGAGTACTTCGTACCCGAAGTGACTGGAGAGTACTTCGTACCCGAAGTGACTGGAGAGTACTTCGTACCCGAAGTGACTGGAGAGTACTTCGTACCCGAAGTGAC
>Ga0307516_10007861_pt1 | contig 12155 bp, 14 predicted proteins | sample 19_EM_MG_FD_203310 | JGI IMG/M metagenome (GOLD analysis project Ga0307516, IMG submission 203310) | Populus trichocarpa ectomycorrhiza microbial communities from riparian zone in the Pacific Northwest, United States - 19_EM | ecosystem: Host-associated > Plants > Roots > Unclassified | place...
ATCTCAGATATCAAGACCCTCCACGTCGCAACACCACATTCAAAATCGACGATACCGCGCTCATTGAGAATGGTTTCACTTACTACGGCGCGCACCCAAAGGAATTCGCCGGAGACACGCTCACGCTGACCAGCATCAATTCCCTTGCCATCAAAGTCTATTTTGATAATTTAACTAACACTTGCCTCGTAGTGGGCCTTGGGGAATTTCTTGACAAGGATTGGATACATGTCGTTTCTGATGAATCTAACACAATCCCACCAACTTCAGAATCATGGGAGGACTATATCAATAATAAATACTGGGAAATGAAGAACAGAATGCCAACGCATGCGCGACACGTAAATAAGGCGCGTTCTGGGGTCGAACAGGTCTGCATTATGCAGACCCGTCTCCTTCAATCAACCAAGATCCTTCAGATTTCATCCGTCATGTGGAAGAGATCAAGGATTTGCGGAGTTGAGCTTGAGGTATTTCACGATCCCGATTCCAGCGACGTATCTGGTGAATGGACAGCCTTCGATGTTCACGTGGGTTGCTTTTCTTTACACATCTCAGATATCACTATTTATTTAGGGAACATACGTTCTCGACTGTGACTGGCGGGGTCTCATGATACTACTCGATCGGCCGAAGAAGTACATTAGCTTCGAAATAGACGGGGGATCCTGTAATTTCTCGTACGCATCTGATGGCATCGAAGTGAGCACACATGCCTTTCGTACAATGTTTGAGCCTTACGAGAACAGCTGGGGGACTATGGTCACTTTACAGGCTCAAAGGAATTCTCCCGCGAAGGAAACCTCTTTGTTGACCTCGAGTCACTTTCTATTGCGGACATCAGGGAGCACGAGCTATCTTTAGATCGTTGTATGGTCTCGAGTTGGGCGGACTTCCGCGACCTCGGTTTACACAATTCCCTGATACTGTCACTTCCAAGTGACGACAGCTTCAAATCATTGTTGACTTCGCTCTCTACTCGACTCACCAACAGATGCCTCGTCACAAGCATCATACAATGTCTTCCTGATCCTGGCCAACCCGGTTCAAACATCACAACAACTTTGTACAGCGTTGCAAAGCCATTTGTTTGGCACCGATATGAGAGCGCTGGTTCTGGGTCGGATGAGCGGTCAGGCGAGATGAAGGGTGCCCAAATGGGGGTGAATGATATATGTAGTAGATGAGATGATGTTGTGAAGTGCGTCGGTTGTTCTCTGGCCGTTTGTTCGTCTATCCTTACTATGTATTCTTTCATATATCATTTCAGGCTAAGTATGCAGTCTCTAGTCTGAAGCAAAGCACACTGCGTTTAGGAATCGAGTGCTTGCGAGTGTATACTGGCCAAAGTCCTCAACTATCCCACCCCTCCCGCCTCACATTTACACCTACGGGACTTAATTAGCCTAGGCACAGGATATAACCTGACAGACCCATATCGTATTCTTAATACAGTAACAAACCCGCTCCTCATCTGCTAGTGGTCTCTGGTGCACAGCGGAGTTCCAGTACGCACACAATTCGCTGGGAACGTGAGATCAAGCAGATACCAGAGGAAGCAATATTTGCCGCCTGGTGAGAGTGAGCACCTGATTTTCCAGTGAGTCTTTCTGAGTGCCGAGTACTGAGTCCTGGCTTCTTGCATGGCTGGCTGTTGTCAATAACTATGCCCACAGTTCGAATGGCTTACTACCAGCGATGCACTTTCCTTCTGGATTGAATTCCTTCAATCCCTAGGTGATGGGCGCCCTGATTTTCGAATGCCGCTATAGAAGTACAAGGTTAAAATTGGGTGAATAAATGAGCACGACAGAGAATTCATTGCTGAGAGACTGACTTTCGCGAAGCATCACACAACACTCGGTTTCTTGATGTACGAAGGGACGTCACAAGACCTGTTGCCAACTAGGTTGATATCATGCGCACATATGTCCTGCTTGGCGCACGGATGAGACCATCTCCATGATGAAAGTCCACATCAAGCACTAGAGCGCAGCCGCCAAATGGCACTGGAACACCCACAACGACCCTGATGACGAGGGCGATGTGGATGAGATCTGTTGGGTGCCGTACAAGGGCTGCTGCCAATTGTGTAAGATGCCTGGGGACGATTGTCCGTTGAAGCAGCAGCAGTAACAACAGAGTGAGGATTGCATACATACCGTATATTGAAACTCGATCGAGATGGGGAAAGAAATGAGAAATGCACATATCAGTTATTTTTGGGGGGACCTTCATAAGCGCGAGGCTGTATTGCTGTTCATAACCACTGGGAGCCTGGAGAGAGGTTGTCCAAATGCGCGTCTTGCATAACCTAGGTGAAGGATGAGATGAGCGCCGAACGCGCATGTAAAGTATTGCATTGACGCACCGGGATAATTCTGAGCTCTCCAAAGTCGATGCGTTTCTCCACGACAAAATAGAATGTCAATTTTCGTCGATGCCTGATGGTCCCATCGTCCGCTAACCCCTACGAAAACGGGTGTTACATCGTACGACGAACAATTGATATTCTGCATCTATGATCTCCACTGCTCACTTTATTTTGACACAGCTGCAGGGTCTTTATTTCGTCTTGCAATTTTGTAATCAATTGTCTGTAAAGCACCGATGAGCCAACTCAGGGGCGACGCAAACAACGCACTGAGTATCCTGAGGCTGTGCCACCATATATCATTGGGTTTAGTATCTCCTTCTTCGACCCTCCCTGCTGACTACCAGGGCTCAGTGGTCCGCCATTTTCATAGGTCACATACTCCCTCTCTGCTCAAGCTAGAACGCCTCCACCTCTTTCAGGGTGATAGTGTCATTCACAACCGTGCCCAGGGTCCTTCAACCCCCGATCCGTCTCCACAATGACCAAGTCACCCACCCTGATGTCGAGCGTGAGGTCAACTCGACGATGCAGAGTGGTCAGGACGCGGGTACAGAGAAAAGCGGGACGCCCTTGCCGAGATTGTTGAGATCGGGCGTCAGTGCGTCTGATGTATGTCGTTGCATCTGCTGGAGGTAAAGGGGTCCCTGCGAGGCTGGATACTAGGGCGGCCCGTCGTCGGCGAGAGCGGTGACGAGAGCCCAGAGCTTTGGGACGTCGAGTGGGTGTACGTCGGGAAATCGTTCCCCTGGGAGGGGGTGTACTGGATGCCTTTGCCGGGAATAAACCGTGCAGTGAGAGGCGCCTGTCGTTGCTGCGAACCATATTGTTGCCACCGGCGCGGTATTGGGCGTCTATCAACTGCTGCTCGAGCTGGCTGCGAGGGGGCTGGTACCAGCGGACAGACCACTGTCGCTTAGAGAGCCGAAGCGCTGCCTAGACGTAAATGATGTGCCGCTGGGGATATTACAGCTGATGTGCTGATGGGGGGGACACGATCCGGTGGGAGCGGGCTCCGAGACATGAGTGCGTAAATAGGAAGCGAGGACGGCGGGCTGGGGGGATGAGCGGAAGAGGAAGGATCAGGACCGTCCTTGGAGAGGCTCTTCCGCGAGATCGTCGGCCGCTGCTGTCATAAATGGATGTGTGAAAAACGCTGGGGGCGCGGATCGCCTCGAGCATCGTTTCCTGGGGCATTAAGCCTGAAGGCCAGACCAGGGGTCTACGTGGCTGGACGACGTTGATCCTGTGTTGCCTACTGGTTGTGCCACTGCCGCCGCCGCCATTTTCAGCCTTCGGTGGGTGCGTCCCAGCCCAGAGCTCGCGGAGGGTCGGGCCGTCATCGATTCATCCAAGAGAATCTGGCCGACATCCCTGACAAACGGGCTCATATTCGAAGGGTCAACCGTCTGCCTGATTCCATTTCTGCTGGAAGAATCATAGTGATTACTCAAGGGTGATCTGCTAGTTCCGAGTGGGCCATACCAGCTGCTGCCAGGGGGATTGATGTCTCTATAACGAGAACCAGGGATATTGAGGTAGAGAGAGGTCGCCTGTGGCCAGAGGTTCTAGGTTTGAAACAAGTTCAAGGGTCCGGGGCGACTGGGAGCGACTGGGACCTGGTGCGGGTGAGATTCGAGGGAGGGACGATTTCCAGCGAGCGGGGTGGTGGACTGTCGATTGTCATAGGTGTCGGAAAGAGCCTCTGACCATGACTCGTCGTCGAAAGCAGGACCACGGAGAGCAGAACGGAAAGGACTCCCTCGAGGCCATAATTGAAATTCACTTGGTATCCCAGCAGACTGAAGACGCACATACCAAACAACGTTCGCAGTTGATGAGAGTTCACACCAAGCACTGGAGTGCAGTCGCCCAATAGCACTGGAACACCGGCAATGACGATGAGGAGGGCGACGTGTGCAGGATCTGTTACCGTACGAGGGCTGCTGCCCATCGTACAAGATGCCTGGGGACGATTGTCTGCTGGGTACGTGCCTATTGTCTTTTGCACCATCAGCGCTAGCATCAGCAATGTATCACTGTGCTTTTGCAGTCTGGTAGTCGGCCGCAACATATGCATCGTGTGCTCTATTCTGACGCCCTCTATCCCTGCGCTGCGACTGCGTCCGCCGCGATCACATTTATGTGTGATCAATCACATCTGCTGCCAAAGCCAAGCCAAGGTACATGAAGATCGGGAATTACTATACAAGTGGCGACATTCACTGACCGGGAAACCTGCTCTCAACTTTTGTTCCTCAATTAACGTTGCTTATACTCGAATATTTGAGATGGCAGTCTATCGCTCCCTCGGGTACGTCTATGGTATGTATCTTCTAGCTATGCTCACTGAGATATATCAAATGCTCTCACATCGTGCCGCAGAGGTTTTGAACAGCTATATGATGGCACTTGTGTCATTGAGAATCTTTGGTTCGCCTCCTCTTCCAGCACACAGAGAAGGATACTAAATGCCATCGTCAAGGGTAATTGAACAGACAGTAGACGACCCAGTGATCTTCCCAGATCCCGACAGCTTTCGACCCTCGGCGATGAATTGATACGAGCAGAAGACCTTGAGGTTTACTCGTTTGGATTCGGGCAAGGTGGGTGGTATTCAACGTGTGTCCGGACATCCGACTTACCATGTAAGCATTTTGTCGGGTATATTTTGGCAGGCACATAGCCAGCTGGTCGACATCCATCCACGCTTGGAGTTTCCGTGTCTCAGAAAATCCGACCTTTCCAATCGATGGCCTTGGTGGCTCATTCAGACCCATTCAAGGCAATAATTGAACCATGGGTAAGTGAAGACATGTTGAAGCAGTTGTGTTCGGCGGATCACTACCTATCGGAATGCCTACGGCACATTACCGCTCAGCGGATTCCTCGGTATCGTCGAGAATACACTTGAGCATGTCAATTTTTACGACGCTCTAAGCTCCCATCCTTTTTGTCTTACGATGTTAGCTATACTATTCTACCCCAGATTCGACGAAGTCCACGGGAGTCGGAAGTCAGGAGGGTATTATACGAGGCATCATCAGAGTGGCATTGGCTACACTTCGAATCCAAGTCTGTTTCTGCAGTCAACTCAGCCCCGACATTCGAACAGTTGCCGGCAGGTGTCTGATCCACGAGAACTATATGCTACTGTATGTAACTCTCCAAACAAATACATACCTGGTGGTTCTATTAATTTCCTAGCTGTGGGCGCAGCCAATTGTTTTCAACCAATTACATGTTGACACCAAGGAATTGGGTATGGGTCATTGTATGCATACCAGTGAGATATGGTATAATGGAGACATCAGTGGTTTTTGCATCAACTTCGCCTTTCAACGCACCAGATGCAATCCGTAGGACGGGCAACAATGTGACAAAACGAAGCAACTCTCCGTTGTTCATATCGGGAATTCCTTTAATAGGAATGCACTGAATGGTTGTTCGCATCCGCGTGAGCCACTGGTAAGCAGAAGCATCATCGGCCATGATGGTTGCGTTAAGTAAGTTTGAGCGCGATAGGCGAATCGGGGCATACAGGACTGCCTTCCTTGATATGTTTTCTAATGGCTGCGACAAGGTGGACATGAACTGCAATACTGGTATCCACTCGACTTGGCAGAGCAATGAACTTACGATGCGTCGACGATACATGGCGGCAGGGATAGCCTGCCATTGACAAATTGAGTAGACGGCATATGAGAGAGCACTCGGTAGATTTTGCTCGCATATTTGAGAGGGAAAAATTTTTGAATGTGGTCCTTAAAGTTTGTGGGAGGATACGGAATGATCAGGATGTGCCTCCTGAATGGTCAAAATATTTTCTAGTGTGCGGAACCTACTGTGAAGGCCAGTAATATAGTCGTGAAGATATGCAGCAGTCAGAATTCCGGGGTTCGCGGAACTCCCAAGCAACATACATCCGTCCAAGTCAACTGCCATGCAACATCTATGAACCCGCTTTCGAACGTGAAGCAAAAGTTTGTCAATAGACAAGACACAATCACGATGTCGCAGTGGATGGAGGTCCAATACAACACGGGGGATGATGATAAGCTAACTCAAGTCCGTCGCTGCCTTCAGTTCCTCAAGTCGGAAGCTAAAGCGATTCGCCAACTGGTTGAACAATCTTGGCCAATGGGGCTGTCCCGCCGCACGGAGGATCGATGGAGTGAAATCCCCTTATTGAGATCACCATTCGTACCGAGTTTCAGGAACCTGCACCTCATGTCATTTGCAGAGTAAAGGCACGACCAGAGTGCCCGGGGTGGAACGCTAACACAGCTCGACCGAGTGCGATGGTATCCTCCAAGTCTGGTACGGTACCCTGTTTATCGTACCCGTCATTTAAGGAAATCGCGAGATCATGAAGTATGACCGATCAGTATGACCCGCCGGGTGACGAAGGTCCAAAGCAGCTCGATCGAGAGTACCGCCTTCCTGTAAGTCCGGCATCGCAGCTTGTTTGTGATACCTCGGCCAAAGAGCAAGAAAAAAAAGCGACTTGTGACAATCAAGACGACCCGCTGAATGTAGGTCCAACACTGATCGATGCAGCGTAACGGCCTGGTCCAAATTCGCAATATCATCTATCCCCACGAGTCTGTCATCCAGGGAATCCGCGAGGTTGTAGAGGGTCATAGCCCGACCAGTATCTCCTGGAGAGTAACGTTCCATTTACGTCCAATTTCCGGTAATTGGATCGTTTAGCTTTGTCTTATGCGGTCAGCGAGCGAGGTGGAGACTGACCAAAATTCACGAACGTCTGGTCTTTGCCAAATTAAAGCGATAGGCGGAAGAAGAGCGTAAAGCAAACTCACCGGAGGTGCAATGGTTAGACGAGGAAGCGAGACATCATTCAGGTCAGTATTGGAAGATGAGATTTAACAAACGATATGGTGCATACAGCACTTTAGGTGCGGAGGAATTCGTGATATGGAATCGGGTGCAAGCCTGTAACTACGGAGAGGGAAGGAGTGAGACGAAATGAACCGTGAGTTCGCACCTGTTGGACAACAAGCAATATGAGGTGGCTTCTGACTCTATTATCATCTCGAGACAGTGAGAGAAAGGTAAATACGGGGAAGAATGAGCCGAGAATGACGGGGGTGGGAGAGGGTGGGGCCGCAGCCTTACGTCATGTTCCTCGCACACACTGCCAAGCAACGTCCCCAATGGAATGGATCCATTTGTCGCCACCTACATAGCTGCCCCTGCTGATGGCCTGACTGAGCGACTTCGCTTGATGCGGACTCTCAGATCGAGAGTCCGCATCAAGCGCAGTCTTGCGTCCAGACCCCGTTAAAGCAGAGATCTCAATTACTTGTCGTTATCGGTCGCTACAGCGCAGTGGACGTCATGGAAAAGGAAAGGGCTTCCCTCGCCGACCAACCACGGTCTGTTGCAGGGGAAGAAATTCACTCCGGAAATATGTGAATCTCGCTCGTAGGGTATGAGGATGGGCTCCGTCGTTTTCGCAGGTAGATCAACGTGATGTCAATCCTCAAGCTTTCTCAGCTTTTTGTAGGGACTTCCATGCCCATCTTCAGCCCAAGGTAGCTACAACATACGAGAATTTGCAGACCCAGCATGTGAAGGCCCTCATCCTGCATATACTTGACGATCCAGCGAACCATCAAAAGCATGTGAAGCGGTGAGTTTCCTGCAGCCCTATCTGCTTTGAGGCTTCACATGATACTTCTGCAAATTACAGTATGATATTTTCTTCTGCCTTTACTGCGTACTAAAGTCTCAGGTAGGTGGTTGGCATTCTGCAGTGCTCGCCAATCCGACTTCGTGATTCGGGGCCTTGAACCCTGCTCGGCTTCTACCAAGCGGAACCTTCTATGAGTCATGGTTAGCCACATGGTGTTCTGCACCAAACCCTACGCACATCGGGGCCGGAGGTATAACAGGGCAGATCCCTTCGTAATGGAATACCTTGAGTGTGACGAAACCTCCACAGAATTGCAGATAGATTCAACGAGATGGCTCAAAAATGGAATACAATGTCCAGCACTATGTATTACATACACCATAGATCTATATGACAGTCAGTGTATCAGCTTCGCCTTTCAACACACCAGTAGAGTCCGTAGGACGAGCGATAATACGACAATACGATGCGACCCTCCGATATTCGTTATGAGGTAGTTCCATCAATAGAAGTGCGCTGAACGGCTGTTCCAGCCGTGTGAGCCATTGGTGAACCAAGTCATCATCAGTATCGACGGTAGGATGAAGTAAGTTTGGGTGCCATAGGCGTATCAGGACATATGGGACTCTTTTTGCCGTATTTTCGAGTCTTTTCGACAGTGCAATATCAATGGGAGCCAGGCCCACCGCCTGAATATGGTGGATGTGAGTCGCAGTACTGGCATCCACTCGAGTCAGAGTTATAGCTTTGATGCGGTGGACAATACAAGGAAGAATAAGCCTGAAGTTGGCGAATTTGGCGAGTGGCAAGTTGGAGAGCGCCTGGTGCATTTTGCGCGCAGATCTGAGAAAGAAAAGTGGGCGAATTCTACGTGTTGAAGGTGGTGCTGTGAGGTCTGGTAGAGCCAGAGGAAGAGTCTGGTACGGGGTAATGGTGGCAGGGAAGCAGCTGTGAAATACCGATGATTGTCCGATCCAATCCAGGATTGATGTGTCGCCAGACTTTGAGATCACCTCTGCAAGTAGACGCCCAAGGGCATTCTCCGCAGATTCCCCGGAGAGGACGGGGATGTGAAGACCGAAGACTCCAAGAAGCGAATACGCTATATCTTCTGGTCGAGTGGTACGACGCGTGGATGCCCACTGAAGCCTCGATCGTGCATCATCAACGCCCGGATGGAAATCAGTGAGATGTCGTGAGGTGATGCCCGTTGCCTGTTCCAATTCACCAAGTATGGCGCTATCCTCTTTGTGGTTCGAGGAACAGTTCCGGTAAAGCGACCAATCTTGAGTGAAGAATAACATGGTACGGGGCACCAACAGCTCCTGAAGGGTCCAGCCATGCTTGAACCACACACTACTGCTCAGCTTGCCCGTATTTGAGACATCAGCAAGGTGGACGATAGTGAGAGCCGACAGCTGGTACCATGAAAACATGGAGCCTATCGCCTCCTGGAGTTCCGCGCTATTTTCATTATCAATGCAGCACGTATAACTCCAAGCCCACGAGTATCCATGTTGACAGCATGCAAGACAGAAGGACTGCAGCTTCGAAAGACCATCAGTGAGATCCAAGTCATAGATGTCTTGCCCATGAATGTCACGCAACAGTGGTTCGGATTTGCCCCATGAATGGGACAGTGTGACATACCGGAAATAGGTAGACACTACTTCGCGGATATGAGTGACTTGGGCGAGGGCATCCATCGCTGAGGCCGATGAAAGTAGCTGGTTGTATTCTCCGCTCTTCTCAAATTGCGCGATCTGTGAGTCTCTGTCACATAGCATTCCAGTACGGGTGTGCAGCAAGCGAGGCGGAAATCTCTTCAGAACATCGAGAACAATGTCCCCTATCAAGGATTTGAACTGTGAACCAGCCTGACCAGTATCTCCTGGGGAATGGTCCAACTCCGTCATCGGTCGTTCGGCTATTGCACACGAGGTGGAGAATCACTGAAATTCACGGACGTCTGGTCTTTTAGGACATTAAGGTGAGATATTTGAAAGAGGGGCCTAAAACGAACTCACCAAAGGTTCCCTTTGTAAAACAATAGAACAATGGTCCGTTGAATGAGGAGGTGAACCTGTGTCCAGGTCAGCTAGAGCCTTAGCAGAGGGAATGGGTCATACGGATAGGCCAAAGAGTTGGACAGGTAATTAGAGGGAGTGTCTCGAGATGAGAGCAGTGAGGATGATGGGAAAAAGGGTGGGTTGCGGTGGACACGAATATTTGAGGTGGGACCATCCACAGCATATCATCTGCTATACGCTGCTTGGCATCAACACATGTATCGTCATGCAGTATCATAATGATGTGATCTATGTTGCTGCCAAGCCATGCTTTTTGTCCCTGGGGCCTGCAGGATGTATGAGCCATGGGCAGCCATGGTACAATGAAAGACACATAAATCACGTACTCCGTAGACGCGTACACACAGCCAAACAACGACCCCCCTGGTCCCGTGTGATACGAGTGCACCTTAGAGTCTGGCCGGAGTGTTGTGTGACCTGTTATCATTCGGGGCCTTATTCGGTCCGTCATTTTGAGAAGAACAAGGTACGGTCACATGTACGTCAATTGGACTCCGGAAACCCATTCTCTATTTTCCCTTGATATTCACAGCCGACATTTAACAAACAGTATATCAAGTCCACATTCCACACTCACTCATGTGTGTCCACCTCCCCTTCTTGCTGCACCCGACTCATGCCTCCCCTTTCTCTGCATCCGACCCCCCTTTCGCTGGGCCCAACTCACGACTCCCCTTCTCACTGGGAAGCCTCATGCCTCTCCTTTCGTTGGGCCTGACCCACGCCTCCCCTTTCTCTGTGTCCGATGCCTCCCTTTTCGCTGGGCCCGACTCACGACTCCCCTTCTCACTGGGCCTCACCCCTCTCCTTTCGCTGGGCCCGACCCACGCTGTTGAGAAAGTAAGTGCTTAGTCATCACTAGCACGTGACTTTCTCAGGAGCCTTGACACGTGATGTGTCTGGACTCATTCTCTTCTGTGTGATTGTCAAAATCACATGACCGGTTATCAGAGAGTACCGACTAACCAGAGTCATATCTCTTATCTATGACGAGGTCATGATAAGGAGATAACGTTCATTCTAGAATGTTCTTATGGGTCAATCTAGACCGTTTCTTATCTCTTTATCTCACGTGTGACTCACTGTGTTAGGAAGGTACTTATCTACCGTCCACTTATGGACTCTTAGGAAACACTCTACTTTACGTGGTCTGTGCGCAGCTCAGACGTATAAATACCCTTATGCTACTTAGAGTGCTGTAGAGTTTTTCCTTCTACAATTTACTCTCTGTTCTATCCAAGAACTCTCAAACCACCTTCGGTTATCTTGCTTCAAGTTGAACCTTCTACTCAAGTGAGTTAAGACTTCATTGTCATTTGTGTAGAGTCCGCTGCGCTGTGTCCACGTTCTCCATATTGTGGACATTGCCTCCCGATACACGCCTCCCCTTCTCTCTGGGAGGCCTCACCCCTCTCCTTTCGCTGGGCCCGACCCATATCTCCCCTTCTCACTGGGCCCAACCCATGCCTCCCCTTTTGCTGGGCCCAACCCACACCACCCCTTCTCTCTGGGCCCAACCCATGCCTCCCCTTTTGCTGGGCCCAACTCACGTCTCCCTTTCTCCTGGGGCCTGACTCATGCCTCTCTTTTCACTGTGTCCGACCCATGCCTCCCCTTTTGCTGGGCCTGATTCTCACCTCTCTTTTTGCTGCGCTCGACTCTCAACTCCCCCTATTGCTGCATTTGCCCATCATATTTTAGTAGATTTATATACAGACATTTGTAATTTGTGGAATGAGATTCAATTGCAACTTGCAAGTACTGTATACAAAATGTAGTGACGCAATCATCCTCGATCTATGGTGGTATGCCACCAACAGTACCGCTCGTATGCAGTTTCTTTTGCGGCCATGACAAGCCTCCATCGAAATGTACCTTCATCCAGAAGAGGATCAGGAGGCAACCACTCTTCCACACTGGTGTCCACAGTGCCAGCTGGAAGCTCAGCAATGACAGCGTTCTTGATGAGTGCAAGGCCACATTGAAATACTTCGTTTATATTGCTGAGATTGACATCGGGATAAAGTGTCTG
>Ga0307516_10007863_pt1 | contig 12154 bp, 15 predicted proteins | sample 19_EM_MG_FD_203310 | JGI IMG/M metagenome (GOLD analysis project Ga0307516, IMG submission 203310) | Populus trichocarpa ectomycorrhiza microbial communities from riparian zone in the Pacific Northwest, United States - 19_EM | ecosystem: Host-associated > Plants > Roots > Unclassified | place...
ATTACGAGTACGTCCGACTCGTTTGGGGTGTCCGCCATGCATAATTGCTGGCAACATTCGACGATCGGCTCGTCAACGCTCACTCCCTCGCTCGTATCCCTCTCGCAGCTCTCCGACTCAAATCCTCGGTCCCTCTCGACTCGCTTGGACGATGCACGCGCTCAGGCGTTGCATTTGGCGCATTGGCGCTGCCTCTCGGGTCTCTCGCCTCGCCGCTCGCATATACTGTCCACTCCCCCTCGAGCGGCAGTTTGTATGCGCTAGGTACGTCCGCGTTTTCGTTGTGCTGACGTCTTTCTTCACAGTAAAATTCAATTTGTTGGAGTTGCGACTTGCTGTCGCACTCCGTTTCGTCGCCCTCGCCGACTCCTTGGACCCTCTCCGCCAGTTCTCCGCCCAGCGCAGCCTTTCCGTCGACGTCCGCGTCCGTTACGGTTGGTTTGGCCGACTGGACCGTTCCTTTCGTGCATCCTGCCATCACAACGCTCTCCGCCACCTCCCGCTCGCACTCGCTTGGCTCGCCTTCAATTGGCAGCCTCGGTGTCACCTGCGGTGAGTCCTGTGGTTCGTTTTGCGTTTCGTCCGGTATGCTTTCGAGTAGGACAGTTGTCCCTGCGCTCTCGGCGCTAGTGCCCTTCGCCGAAGCTTCTGCACTCGTGCGTGGGTCTTTGCGTCCGACAATTCTGTCGTTGACGTCTTCTGTGCCTCGAGTGAGGTCTTTGGTTGGTAGGTCTTCCCGTTCTGCGCCAGTGGCAGCATTTTTGCTCATAGGACTGTTTGCTGACGGATCACGTTTGTCCTCATTTGCGCAGGTTGCGAGTTTCTTCGCGCGGGGGTCCGCAATTGGATCGCGGTCGCGGAAACGTTTCGCAAGGTATTTGAATACTTGATGCGCAGTATTTCGGCGAAGTCGGATATAGATAGAAATAGGGATTGTGTCGTGGAGTACTTCGTGCAATAGAGCATTACACCCTTCCCAATCTTCGTTGTCCAGTTCGCCAGCTAGGACACCTAGCCAACCTTTCGTGGCTGCGTGCTCGAGTAGCTTCGCGCGGTAAATTTCCCAATTTTGTCCGTTGAGTTCGAGTGCGGGAATTTTGACCATTTCACTTGATTTATCCAGTGGGTTCCTTTTCTCCTGATACTTCCTTTCCTTCTGGCTAGGCAGAGCCAGGGCTCATAACCTATAGAAAGGTGGTGGTCTGCACAGGGAAGGTCTAGCCGAAGGAAGGGAGAAGGAGATCTGTAGGTAACCTCAGTAGTCTGGCAAGCTACTGAGGGAACTATGGTACTAGGAACTCTACTCTAGTGCGATGCATGCTTATGTAAGTAGATAAACATACCACAACAGTTCTGTTTATCTCCAACATCTATGCCATAGGTATACATACATGTCCATGACTACACATATGTCCATTTCTCACTGGGGGTGGTTTACCATCCGAGGTGGGTACACAAAATGCACTGCCAAGTCACTCAACTCATGTAATGTATCTTTCCGTGCACTTCTACCACCGTCCTTCCTTCCCTCTCTTCGCAGGCGCATTCGCAGCTCGTCGCTTCCCTTCAAGGGGTGTAGTCGAGCGGGGTCAGGACTCCGACAGCAACCAGTGTCAACTGCCGTTCCATCCAGATATGTGCTCGATCTGCAGTCGCAGTGACACTGTTCTGAAATAAATCTATAGGATGCACCTTCATGGAAACAGCGAAGCGAACACTGTCACTGCAACCTTTGGGTTTTTGGGGCTGAAGTCAAACAATATCTCTATTGAAGTCTACCAGAGCCGTCTGACAGTTTCTGGGGAGATCAACAAAAGACAGTGTCTGGAGTGGAAGGATGGTACACTGTTTGTGAGTGCCTGGGAAGGCTATCCCACCACATTGGATGTATTCTCCGACAAAACCGAGGTGGAAAAACGGATTCGACGTGCACAACATGCTATTTTGAATTCTAGCACAAGCCCTTCGATATTCCTGAGTGGCGCGACCATCGACATCTTTCTCCAGAAACTACATATCACTGGACATCAGTGACCGCGAACTCGATGATCTGCCTGGACTTATCGTAAGCGTCGGACAACACGGGAGGATGGATGGACTGGTCAAAAACCTTGTGATCTCGTACACAGAGAGTGTGCTGTGTCATCTTGCTTACATAAAGTTGCATGTGAACGTTCGTACCAAGTTGGCTTCGCTCTCTGCTCGTCTCACCAACGGATATCTCGTCACAAGGGCCATAGTTTCCTCCCGATCCTCAAAAGCCCGGCTCAAACACCGCAATACCTTTGTTCAGCATTGCAAATCCATTTGTGTGGCACCGAAATGAATGTGCTGGTTCTGTTTCAGAAGAACGGTCAGGCGACGAGTAGCGAGGTGAGACTGGCAAGGGTGACCAAGTTGAGGATTAATGAGATGAAGTTGCGAAACGGTGTTTTCTTCGTGGATTGTTGTTTGGCCGTCTGTTCGTCTATCCTTATTGTGCATTCTTTGTGTATCATTTCTAAGTATTGTGGTCCTTACTATGAAGCAGGCAACGCACTGAGGGATTGTTTTGCTTGTGAGTCAAGGACATGCCTAGTCAGACCACTCAACCAGCCCTTCTCGCCCACCTCACGTTCACATCCACAAATGTATCGACTGGCCCAGGCGCAGAGGATATAACTTTCGTATTTTCGACCCAGTGACAAACTCACTCCTGCAGAAAACATGCCTGTCCACCTTCCTTGGAGCACTCACCATCGGCGACCTCGTCAAATCCATCCTCAGACAAAAAGATACCCCAATTAACATCGGTGGGAGATATCAATGTCATAAATGATGACGTTATCACTTGCAAGTCGATCCAACTCGGTGAAGACAAGGTACATACCTTTTGACACAATCCGGACACGATTCCAGTGGTCTCGTGACGCGTCTGCGATCTGTGGGCCACGCAATACGAGGGGAAGATAGACGCCGGCCTAGGTACGTGCTCAGTACGCATGCATCGTGCAAAACATGCCGCTGATGACCACACAAACATGACGCATGAACGAGGGAATCACTAATGGCTAGGATTTGAAAGTGGGTGGAAGGCCGGGAGTCGCAGGACGGTTGCGACAGCCGAAGTGCTGAAGCGAGACTGACGGGGAGCAGCGGAGCAGGTGTGCGATGACGCTGTGGCGGCCTTCTGAGCGGATGAAGGCCTATGAAGGCCAAGCCGTTAGGAAGACTCGAGAGGCGAGAAACTGCCACGAGGGAGAAAGTCCTCCCCGTTTCCGACCACGTTCTGCTTGAAGAGCTCTGGCATGGTCCATGGGACTTCCTGAGTGGAGACTCTGGCCAGACTCGTGAAGGGCAGGTGGAATCGAAGCGTACGTGAATTGAAAGTCCGACTACATGTGGGGAGTCCCTAACTGACAGAACGATGTTGCATCCTCGGCCCGGAACCAAACACAGTCGCTCGCCCTGCAGGTCTCTGCCGCACAGCAGAGTTCCAGTGCACACACTTCGCTGGGAATGTGCGATTGAGGCTATCCGGAGTTCGTTATATGGATACCAGAGGAACCACCTTCGCCTAGCGACAGTGACGGTGAGCACCTGATTGTCTAGTCAGTGAGTCTTGCTGAGTGTAGACAACACAACTCGAGATGGACGTGGATGTGCACAGGGGACTTGTGCTAGTACTCATTCTCCGGTGTTGACTATGCTGACAATGCACTCTGTAGGCGTTAGACACCGGTAGCGACTTTTCGCGCACGTACTGCAAATCAGGCGTCCTGGAACAAAATCGTGGGCCTCAAACGACAAGGTTGTCCATATCATGGACTCACTCGTACATCTTGTTGTTTCATCCTAGACAAAAAGGTCGCAGTCGACTGCTCAAATCGCTTTCAGAACACCGAAATACTCATCGCCAATACATGTACGACAGGTCCTCTCGATACCATGCCTTATACTAACAAAATAAAGGTCTTTCGAGCATGATTAAATGTGGATTTTACAGGAAAACTCGTATAACAAGAAAAGATGAAAGCCGATGTAGAAGCCATCACCGTACACGGTATCGGCTGCTTCGTCAACCGTCAACCCATCCACATCCCTACTCGCCGAGAAAGCCATCATGGTGATCGAGCATGCTAATTAAGATTTCGAAGGGGAAGCACAACTGTCGCTCGTCAGCGGTAGTGAGATTGCGAGCACGTCCGATTGCCCCGACCTAGCTAAGCTTGGTAGGCGTCACCTGATCGAGGAAATCGCCATTGGTGAAGACAAAGTACGTACCTTTTGAGATAACCCCATTCTTAATTGTCGTGTACCATACTCTCTTAGCTCATCCAGTGCTCTGGCATGGCCACTGGCGAAGCATACATACACAGCCGCCCTGCACGGCTCCACGAATCAGATAGTTGATGGGGCGGAACGTTCACTGCGCAATGTACTCTGTGTGCTGTCCAAGACGGTCAGTGAGACCCATCTCGTTCTCGATGGCGGATGCTCCGAGATGCTGATGAGTTGTGCCGTCGACGAGACAGTGAGAAAAGCCAAAGGGAAGAAAGTGATTGCAGTGGAAGCCATTGCACATGCATTGCGGTAGATTCCGATGATTCTCTCTGTCGACGCAGGATGCGATCACAGTGGCCTCATGTCGCCAATATGAGGGGAAGACGGACGCCGGCCTAGGTACGTGCTCAGTACATATGCATCGTGCAAAACATGCTGCTGACGATGGCCACATAGACAGGAATGAGGCAATCACTGACTCAATGAGGGAGCTTGGGACCACGGAGAACTATAAGCCAAAATGGCAGGTTGTGCTCAGTTCAAGCGAGACTGCAGAGATGATTATTCGGTGCGTAGACCTTTGTTTGTGTCCATGCTTGAACTTATGAACGGTGACTAGGGTAGACATCATTCTTCGTGTGACACCTTGGAAGTGGGAGATGTTCCCCTCGTCCGACCGCTTCAGGCCAAACCTTTGGTCCATGAATATAGCTGCTTTGGACACCAAGTTCTATCATGCTTGCTAAGTACCCATCATTCTTGAGTTGTGGTGTATAGCATCATCAGACTGTATATCACCCTCAAGAATGATGGCTATGCTCTGCAGTCAGTGGTGGTTTTGTACAGTGCCTATATACTGAGTTGTTCTCTACGACTCGAGGATCTCACATGACCACAGCTATATGTGGTCCGGTGTGCTGGGTCACTCCATGCCATTCGCAAAGACACTCATAACCCGCTAACTTCAAATGATGGATCGTGGACCGAGCAACACCATGAACTGCAGTACGTTGACGATCCTGAATACCTCACCTATTTCTCGCTTTTCTTCACTCATGATTCAGGCGTTTGTTCTGAGGTGAACACATTTGTGTTCACACATCGTCTCGCTCACCGTCATCACAAAACTCGGACAGAAGCCGTGTTTCAAATAACGCGTTTTCACGACAGCTATCATCTTCTTCCGAAGGTTCTACCTCAAACCCTCGTACTGCGAAATCGACCCATTCATAATCACCACCGCATGGTGTTATGTAGCAAGTAAAGTAGAAGAATCTCCAACCCCATGAAGAACGCCGCAGCGGGGGGCGTCTTTTGTTCCGTCTTACATTCTCTCAGTTGTTCTTCTCACCTTGACATGTGGCACTGCGCCCATCGTTCTTGTCGGATAATCCGAAGCTGGCAGAGATGGAATTTTATTTATTGGTTGACCTGGGTTGTGATTGAGCAGCCACCATTTTTCACTGTGGGTATCATATCTATCTGCTAGGCCCGGGCTGATTCCTGAGGTAACACGGAAATGTTCCGAAACTGATTGTAATGACCAGGGGTGCGGTGCTTAGTTTCCCTACTACATAGTAGGCAGACCACATTGAGAGAGCTTTCTCGACTTCTTGTCACCAATTTCAGTAATCGCATGGCATATCAATAAGACGTTTGTACTCGCCGCCCATACAAATGTCATTGGGTGGTCAATTGCAGTCAAATTGCTTGCTGTGTTGTGTTGAAGCTTTTGGCCACGTGTTGTCCTGTGCCCTTTACCACCACCATCACTGTGTCAAGGGTGAAAGAGCGTCGCAGTGAGTGGTGTTCCTGTGCCAGCATTCTGCCGTCCTCGCACACATAAGACGTCGACCGAACCAACTGACTATATCACCACAACTACTACACGCCTCCGGTTTCGATCCAGCAACCGTGTCCAATCTTGGGTGGTCACTAATTCAGTTAGAGGTATGGATACCGTCCACAGTGGATGATCCTGTCGAGACTGATGGCACACTTGTGCAGCATGCGCCTGATCAACATAAAAGCTTTTCTTGAGAGGGAGAGTTCGATTAGAAAGAGAAAGCGAGGGAATCGTCCAGCCAAAGTCCTCGAGTTCTGCGATGATGAAACAACAGAGTACGCGATCCTGTCGCATCGGTGGATCGGGCAAGAAGTGGACTATGACGAGATGGTTGAGCTGGCGAACATTGCCTTGGGGAAGAGAGACGAGATCCGCCGGCGTGATGGATATCAAAAGATCCTTCAGAGCTGCAAGCAGGCTCAAAAGGACGGATACAAGTGGTTGTGGGTGGACACTTGCTGTATCGACAAGCGAAGCAGCGCAGAGCTATCCGAGGCCATCAATTCCATGTATCGGTGGTATGAAAACGCCAAGGTATGCTATGCGTACCTCCACGACGTCCCCAATCCACAGTTTCCCACTGCAAGTGACGATGAGAGGTATCCCAACTTCCGTGGATGGCCGGAGTGGTTCTCACGTGGGTGGACGCTACAAGAGCTGATAGCCCCAAGCAACGTCCAGTTCTTCAGCAAGGATTGGCAAAGCATAGGTGACAAGAACACGCTTGCACCTACCTTACGGAATGTTACTGGAATTCCGGAGCATATATTGACAGATGGACTTCATGGAAATCGACCGTGCGTTGCTCAAATCATGTCATGGGCAGCCCATCGGAAGACAACGCGAGTCGAAGATAGAGCTTATTCGCTGATGGGCCTACTGGACGTGAATATGCCGATGCTGTATGGAGAGGGGAAAAAAGCATTTCACCGCCTTCAGCTGGAGATCATCCGCGCATCGAACGACCAAAGCATCTTTGCGTGGAGTTTGAAGAAAATAAATATGCAGCCTGGCAGTATCCTCGCGGATGACCCGGGCTTCTTTGAGGACTGTGGTGACATGGAGTTGACGGGTCATGACCAGTTCATCCAATCTTTCAGAAAGGACGTCCCAGAAGAAGAGCTGGACTCGATCGAGGAACGACTTGGCACATTCCCAATCACGAATCGCGGCATCCAGATTTGGCTGTTCCTCCGTCCCTTTCCCAGCTCTCGCACACTCTTCGAAGCGCGGCTGCCATCATGCCGCTATGGTCGACGGGGTCTACCAGTGGCCATCGCTTTGACTTTGTGGGAATCCAATTACTATAGATGTCCGACGCCGTCTTTATTTGCTCTAGAGGGACCACAATTGCGTCAAGTCTATCTCAGATACCAAGATCCGCCGCATCGCAATACCACATTCGAAGTCGATGATAGCACGCTCACTGAGAATGGCTTCACTTGCTGCGACACGTACCCAGAGGAATTCCCAGGAAACACGCTCACGCTGACTAGCACCGATCCCCTTTGCGTCAAAGTCTATTTTGATAGTCAAGCTAACCATCGCTTTTCAGTGGGCTTTGGACAATGTTTTGGCAAGCGCTGGATACATGTCGGTTCTTTCGAGTCTAACATTATTCACCCACCCCCATCGAAGTTCCCTGCCTCGGATGAATACTATGATATGCTGAACGACGCGACAGAGCATGCACAAGCCATGAATAAGGCGCACTCTGGCTATGAAGGCTATAGTCAGATCTGCGTTATGCAGACCCGTCTCCTTCGAACAACTAGGGTACTTCAGATTTCGTCTGTCACGTGGAACAGCTCGAGGATGTATGGAGTTAAGCTTGAGGTATTTCATGATCCCGGTTTCTGTGACGTATCAGATAAATGGACAGCTTTTGATGTTAACGTGGGTAGTTTATTTGCACGTCTCATTGGTACTGATATCGCTATTCATTTAGGGAACAGAAGGTCCCGGTTGTGACTGGCGGGGTCTCATGATCCTCGATCAGCCAAGGAAGTACCGTAGCTACGAAATATATGGGGTGCCCGGTAATTTCTCGCGCGCACCTGATGGTATTCAAGTGAGCATTCGTGCAGCACTCATGCCTTTCATACGGCGTTTGAGCCTTACGAGGACAGCTTGGGGACTATGGTCACTTTATGGACTCCAACAAATTCTCTTGCCAAGGAAACCTCATTGCTGACTTCGAGTCGCTTTCTTTAAATGTGGACATCGCCCCAATCCAGCACAAAATATCTTCCATGGACCATGTGCCGGCTAGGAATCAGACGAACAATCACCATATGCTTTTATACAAACCACTGATGCTGTCACTTCCAAGTAACGACGGCCTCAAATCATTGTTGACTTCGTTCTCTACTCGACTCACCAACAGATACCTCGTCACAAAGATCATACAATGTCTTCCTGATCCTCGCCAGTGCAGTTCAACCATCACAATACCTTTGTACAGCATTGAAAAACCATTTGTTTGGCACCGAAATGAAAGCGCTAGTTCTGTGGCAGAAGAGTGGTCAGGCGACGAGTCGGGAGCTGAGACGGAGGATGACCAAAGTGACGAGCCAGGAGATGAAACGGAGGATGACCAAAGCGACGAGGGTTAACGATGTAGATGAGATGAAGTTGTGAAGCGCCATTTTCTTCGTTGGTTGTTCTCTGGCCATCTGTTCGTCCATCCTTACATTGAATTCTTTCATGTATCCTTCCCAAGTATTGCACTCTCTGGAGTGAAGCAAGATCCAAGATGACCATACAGACATGAACGAGGGCACACAATTAAATAGTGAGGGAATCAATGAGACCCAAGACAGAGCACGGCGCTGAGAGTGTATTTGAAAGGATGTGGAAGGCCGGGAGTCGCGGGAGTGCGACGGCTGAAATGGCGAAGAAAGGGAAGGGGGTCGCAGAGGAGAGCCATATGGATGGGGAGAAGGCTCAAAAACAAACTTCAATACTCTTTGCATGACGTCTTCGATGTATTTTGGAATGGAGGCAATGTCATGTTCATCGCCCTCTTTTTCGCTGGAGAGAAACGCCACCTCGGGCAGGTCATTCGAGTCCTCCTTGAGCTCCAAAGGCACGAAGTGGGGAACTTTGGAATGTATCTCATACCTGAATATCATGGCATGTAGTCGTATAGTTTAGAGCAGACCATCCTTGTCGGAGGTGCCCTCAAGATGTTCAGAAAGTTCCTTCTGAAAATCGCCGAGGACCCCAAGGACCTCACCAACCGGCGGGTCATTCGACGGCTCCTTTGTCAAAGCTTTCAGACTCTCCTCCGTCTGTTGCATGGCCTGGTATAGTTCATTCTGTATCTTGGGAAGCCTGTGTACGCATATCCCATCAACAACCAAGCAGACAAAGGAAAAAACCAAGTGTGAACGCTTCGCACCTTTTCGCAATAAGTTCGGCGAGAATTGTACTCAACCGGTTCATAAGATTGCTGGTTTGGAGGAACGAATGGTAATAAGAATCCAGGCTGCACCATGGCTGGGTGGTATCAAAGAAATCATTTTCGTGGTGGCGTGCTCCTGCCCAACCAATCCCCTTTTTGAGCATATGAGAACTTGGCTGTTTCACGCAGTACCAGTTGTTGAGCAATGGTTTTTCCTGGTTGCGAATGAGGCGAAGCCATGATTGCTCTTCTCCCAGAGGAATGCAGTCTGGTTGGGTTAGCACACCTGAATTAGAAGGGAGGCTCATAAGATGACGGAACGTTGAGTGCCTTACCGACTGTGCGGTTGCCTTCTTGGTCTAAGTCCTTCGCAAGCTGGTACGCACCCTGGTTCTCAAAATCAGCTATAGGGTGAGCAGTGCGTGAATATACAGATTCAAGCAGCGTCAATTTAGAGACCGACTTTCGCAAGCCACTGTGAGTAGGATCAAGAGTCCTTCAGCATGGATTAAATGCAAGTCAGAGCCACCGAGCACAAAGTGTAGTAGGTATTACCGAAGTTCGATCCATGTCCTCACGAACTCCTGAAGGAGGCCCTGTCACTCTCGTAGCGACCTGCCATCAAAATCCAACGAAACATCAGAGACGCAAAAGTCCACAGGATTCTAGTCGGGAGGCATCGTCGCGCTGCACTACGGCATGCCGTATTGTATCAACCGGGGAACACCGCTGGACAACAACAGAAAAAGGAGAACAGCGGAGGAATAAATCAGATCCAGGAGTGGGTTTGGAACCGCGGGACAAGTGGCCCCGACGGCGAAGTGCCGAAGCAATAAGCGCAATGACTGATCCGGGGAGGGGGCGGAGACAGCACCGCCAGATTCGGAGGAGTGCCACATGGGTGCCACAAAGTCCTCCGGGGTCCACCTTTTGAACATCCGTGCCGCAATTCCAATCAAGTCTCCCTGCTTGAAGAGCTGTACGTGGGCCACGGGGCTCTAAAAGCGGAGAGAATTATAGTTGTACAAGGTGACCAACACTCGATAAAGGAGGAAGCCTGTGTCGGAAAAAAATTGTTGTCATTGTAATGGCCTAACGTTAGATAAGCATTGGATAAGCATTATAACAGCATAGCAATAAAAGTGTACGGTTTGAAATCTATTTTACTGTAAAATTTTTATTTAAATGCAAAACAATGAGAATGCAAATGCACTTGCAGTCGCATAGCAATGAGTGTTACAAAGCTTGGTTATCATTACAATTTAAGGATGTCATTTTAAAATTAAAATTTATTTAAATACATCAAAATCCAGGTATGGAAATTTCCGACATGGCATTCCATTTCGCTTGAGTATGTACTTTGTTTCACTTTGAATCCTCGAACTGACAATCGAAGCAAGCTCACTTAGGTTCGACGGCAACACTATAGATGCGCAGGAGGTAAAATCTACCCTGCACCTTAGGATTCAGGGGCTTTCCCTTCCTGTCAAAGACCAAATAGATCACAACAGTTTCAAGTTACGTTCCAAATCGGAAACTACCCCTTCAACGGAACTTTCTTGAACCTCGGAGAATGTCCTCAGCTTTCGAAGGCTACGCTCATACCATCGAGCCCTTGGTAGTGAGGGGAGATCTGGAACGTATATAAGGGCCAAAATGCCCTGCGGTCGTCATCCCAAGAGTTACAACAATCAACTCTAGAACAATCACAACTACTTCTCTATAATGTCTTTTCCCGTGCGCTTCTACTATGATCCTTTCTCCGCCTTCGACCGTCTCTTCGATGACGCATTCATAGCTCGTTGCCATCCTTCGAGCGCTGTAGTCGAGAGAGGTCAGGACTCTAGCAATGAACGTCAATTGCTGCTCCGTCCCAAGTATGTCCTCAATTCGTGGTAGTAGTGGAATTGTTCTGACATATATCTATAGGATGGACCTCCATGAAAACAATGAAGCGAACACCGTCACTGCAACCTTTGAGTTGCCGGGGCTGAAGTCGCAAGATGTCTCTATTGAAGTCCACCAGGGTCGTCTGACGGTTTCTGGGGAGTTCGATAAGACGGAGTCTCGAGAGGAAGGAGGGTATGCTGTTCGCGAGCGCCGTGACGGCAAGTTCTCGCGAAGTATTCAGCTTCCTGTGGGTGTACAGGTAAGGTTCGAGTGCTATCTGAGAGGGTTCCTGTACTGACAACGCCATGCAGCCCGAGGATGTAAATGCTAAGATGGAGGATGGCCTCCTGAGTATTACGTTTCCCAGAGCCACAGCTGAACAGCAGCCCCATCGCATTACCATTTCATAATCGTCGCGCGTCAATTGTGTTGGTGTGTGACTCACATGGATGGAGTACCGTCGCGATAAGATATGGTTATAACATTTAGGGTGCCATCGATATGGACTTGACTGTATTTTCGCTTGCTTCGTAAATATCATGTATCAGTTTCATTGTTCAACCATGCGTGCTGCAAACCTAACTACCGTGGACCTACAACAGTCTCATCCACAGCCCATCGACAACCCCTACTGGATCATTTCTTATTCCCCGGGATCTACAAACCCCGAGGGAATGTGCAGGGAATTCCACTCTCCGTTTGGAAAGCACCTTTTCCGCTCCTTCATGAGAGGGCTCCGTCAAGTACAA
>Ga0307516_10007864_pt1 | contig 12153 bp, 10 predicted proteins | sample 19_EM_MG_FD_203310 | JGI IMG/M metagenome (GOLD analysis project Ga0307516, IMG submission 203310) | Populus trichocarpa ectomycorrhiza microbial communities from riparian zone in the Pacific Northwest, United States - 19_EM | ecosystem: Host-associated > Plants > Roots > Unclassified | place...
TTCGAGATCGAGCCCGACGAGGCGCTGATCTTCCGGATGTGGCCGACGGGCGCGACCTACCAGGCGGTCCACCTCCGCGACATGTGGAACTCTTCGCTTGAGTATTCGAACCGGCAGACGAGCCTGACCACGGACCAGGCTTACCTGGACCCGGACGGCTCCTACTGGATGGTGGTCGGCGGCCGCGACCCCGGGGTCCAGAACTGGGTGGACACCATGGGACTGACCCGGGGCCGTTTGGCCTGCCGCTACGACGGCATTGGAGACAAGCCCTTCGACCCGGCGAAGACGCCAACGGTCATCAAGGTCAAGTACGACGAGCTAAAGGACAAGCTGCCGGCGAGCACGCCCCGCTTCACCACGGCCGAACGGGAAGGGGCCATCGCGGCGCGCCGTCGACATCTTCAGGAGAGATGTCACTACTGACGAGCCTGATCAGCATTGGGCGGGAATGCGCGTCAACGGACCGTGGCGACAGGGAGACCAGATCACGAGGATTGGCGCCGATGTCAGACTCAGGAAACAGGAGCGTACATAACGAGGATCGGCGTCGGTGGCGGACTCAGGAAACAGCAGCGTTGCAACGGCCCTCACCGTCCTCGAGGCGCTCAGCCTGAGCGACGGCGTGGGCGTCAGCCAGCTGGCGCGCCAACTCGACCTTCCGAAGTCGACGGTGCAGCGGACCCTGTTGACCCTGAAGTCGGCAGGATGGGTGCGAAAGGACTCTCAGGCTCGGTGGGGGCTCACCCTGCGGTGCGCCGTCGTAGGCCAGCGGGTGATGAGCAGGACTACCCTCAGCGAAGTCGTCCGACCGATCGTCATGGAGCTTCGGGACGAGACCCACGAAACGGTCCGCTGCTTCCTGATCGAAGCGATGAACATCGTCCTCCTCGAGGTTGCGGAGAGCGATCATGCCGTGCGCGCGGTCGAGGAGGATCTGCCGAGTTCCATGCCTCTCCACGCGACGGCCATCGGCAAGGCCGCCCTGGCCGTGAGGCCCGACGCCTTCGCCTCCTTGATGGACAAGCCGCTCCGTGGCGTAACGCCGAAGACCATCACGGATCCGGAAGTCCTGTGGCAGGACATCGAACAGGTGCGACGGCTGGGTTGGGCGCAGATGCGCGAAGAGATGCACCTGGATGTAGGCGGCGTCGCCGCTGTGACCGACCTGACGCCGGACGTCATGATCGGCTTCGGGATCACCTATCCGCTGCACCGCGCGTCGGACGACAAGACGCAGTCCTACGGCCGTCTGGTCCGGGCGTTCGCGGACCGGGCGGCCCAGCTGGTCGGTCCGAGGATCGCTCGCGATCCCCGATAGCCTCAGCTTGCCTCTTCCTCGGCCAAGGCCCGGATCGCGCGACGCATCGGGCCGCGACCAAGCGCGAACAACAAAGCAGCGGCCAGGCCGAAGATCGCAATCGTCGCAGCCATGGAGTAGCCGACGAGGGCGTCGTCCTTGAAAACGTAGTCCGTGAACGCGGCGACCACCGAAGGGCCCGTGCCCAGGCCGACCATCTGGTAGACGAACAGATACATGGCGGACACCCGTCCCCTCAGTCGCGGGGGTGTCGCGATCTGAAGGGCTGCGGTGGCGGTTCCCGGCGCGGCGGCAAGGAACATGACGCCTGCCATCAGCGCGACGAAAGCTGGCAGCGAGTCGGCCAGGAAGGCGATGGGTCCGAGGATCGTCAGGCCAAGGGCGATAAAGACGTAGAGGAAGAGGTGGGCGTCTGTTCGGCCACGGGCGAAGAGGCGGTCCACCAGAGCGCTGGCGAGGAGGCCGCCCGGTATGCTGCAGACGATGATCACGCCCACCAGCGCGCCAGCCTCCGCCACAGGCACGCCAAAGCGCCGCATCAGATAGGCTGGCAGCCAGTTCATGGCGGCATAGCCGAGCGCCGACATGCAGCCGAAGCCGAGGAAGTGAAAGGCGAGGAAGGTCCGTCGGGTTTTGACGAAAGCCCAGAGCTCCGCCATGTCCGCCGCCGACGTCTTGGGCCCGCTTTGCGATCGCGACGGTTCGGGGATCAGAAAGATCATGAAGGCGAGCACGAGGCCGGGCAGACCCACGCTGATGAAGGCAAGCTGCCAAGTGGCCAGCGGCACGCTCCCGGTCGCGGTGATCGACACCTGCGACAGGCCGGTGATCAACACCCCGCCAAGGAATACGGCCAGGGCCGACCCGGTGGCGCCCCCGATGTTGAAGATCGAAAGGGCGAACGCCAGGCGTCGCTTCGGGAACAGGTCCGCGATCATCGAATAGGCGGCGGGCGCGAGCGCGGCCTCTCCGGCGCCAACCATCAGCCGCGCGATGAACAGATGGCCAAAGCTCGTGGCCAGCCCGGATGCCGCGGTGGCGAGCGACCAGACGACCACGCCGCCGAAGATGACCAGCCGGCGCTGGGCGCGGTCGACCAGCCAGCCGAGCGGCAGGCCGAAGGCGGCGAAAAACAGAGCGAACGCGATCCCCTGCAAGAGGCTGATCTGAAAGTCGCTGACATTCAGATCGCTGCGTATCGGACCGACCATCAGACTTATGATCTGGCGATCGACGTACGAGACCGCCGAGAGGCCGACGAGAACCGCCAGCGTCCACCAGCCCACGACCGAGGGCCGATCCCCTCGCGAGGAGGCGGATACGCCTTGGGGTGCGATTGTTGCTAGGCGTTCCTGAGCCAAGGCCTAGATCTCATGCATCCAAGATTTGCTGTAATGGAGAGAGGGGAAGTGCGGTTGAGCTAACACGCGCTATTCTTGACCTGCGTTCCCCTCCGCGCATAGGGGAGCAGACGATAGTCTGGAAAGGTCAGCCAACAGCGCCCTCGAGACGGCCGAATTGGCCGGGCCTTCCCCAGGTGGGAGGATAGCGTCAGTGAGGAGCCGCCTGTGACCCTACGCTTCGACGACCAGGTCGCCATCGTCACCGGCGCCGGCCGCGGCATGGGGCGGGACATCGCCCAGCAACTCGCCCGCCGTGGGGCGAAGGTGCTGGTCAACGACTATGGCGGCGCGGCCTCTACGCTCACCCCCGGCTCGATCGAGGTGGCCCAGGGCGTGGTCGAGGGCATTGTCGCCGAAGGCGGGCTCGCCATCGCCGACAGCTCGATGGTGGGAACCGGCGAGAGCGCCGCGGCGATCGTGGCCCGGGCTATGGAGGCCTTCGGGCGGGTCGATATCCTGGTCAACAACGCCGGCGGCTCGGTGGTGGGCGAGCTCGACGCCTTCGAGGACGCCGAGATCGAGGGTGTTCTGCGCACCAACCTGATCGGCCCCTACATGCTGATGCGCCGGGCCTGGCCGATCATGCGCGCCCAAGGCTATGGGCGGATCGTCAACATCATGTCGGGCGCCATCCTGGGCCTGGGCCGCCACGCCCCCTACGCGGCGGGCAAGGCCGGTCTGATAGGCCTGAACGCGGACGCTGCGCTCCAGGGCGCCGCCTTTGGGGTGCTGGTGAACGGGGTCTGCCCCGTCGCTTATTCGCGCCTTGCCAAGGGCGGACCGCAGGAGATCGCCGACCGGCTCAAGCAGCACTATCCACCCGCCCTGGTCGCCGAGGCGGTGGTGTATCTCTGCAGCCGGGAGAACCCGGCCACGGGCGAGATCTTCCACGTGGGCGGCGGGCGGGTCGCCCGCTACGCCCTGTTCGGAAACGAAGGTTTCTACGACCCGCAGCTGACCGCCGAGAGCTTGGCCGCCCATTTCGACCAGGCGCGCGACCTCACGAGCGTCGCCCCCGTCGCCGGCGGTGACACCGGCTTGCGTCCATAACGCCACGATGAGCCGCCTGCGGCCCCGCGTGTTCTGCGAGGCGCCGGCCTATCTCCCAGTAGTTGGGATGTTTGCTGTCGGGTTCAGCGGATGAAGGTCGAACCACCGTCCAGACCCATCGTGTTGCCGGTGATGTAGGCCGCGTCGTCGCTGATCAGGAACGCGACGGCCCTGCCGATGTCGGCTTCCGGTGCGCCGATGCGCCGGAGTGGCCGCCCGCGCGCGCCCGCCTCCTCCGACGTCATGCCCTTGGCGCCGAAGTCCGCGTCGGCCGCTGGTGATTTCACGAAGGGCAGTACAACGTTCACGCGGATATTCTCCGCGCCCCATTCCAGCGCCGCGGCGCGGCTCATGGTGTGAATAGCGGCCTTGACGCTGGCATAGGCTCCATAATTGGCGGGGTTGTGCTGCGCCCCGCTGCCGAAGTTGACAATGCTGCCACCACCCGCCCGAGCCATGTGGGGGTGGACGGCGCGCATCAGGTCCAAGGTCGCCACAAAGCCCGAGGTCCAAAGATCTGAGAGGACGTCACGATCGACGTCGAGGATGGCGCCGCCCCGGAATTCTGGGGACTGGGCTGCGTTCACCAGACCGTGCACGCCGCCGAACCGCGCAACGGTTTCCGAGACGACCCCCGCCACGTCGCGCATCTGCGTCACATCTCCTGCATAGACATGCGCCTCGCCGCCGAACGCGACGATCTCCTCTGCGACGCGCTCGAGCTTGCTTCGCGTCCGTCCCATCAAGGTGACCCGCGCGCCGTCGCGGGCCATCGCCAGCGCCGAGCCGTAGCCGCCGCCCTGACCCGCGCCGGTCACGATCACGGCCTTGCCGCTCAGCCTTCCTTGGGCTTGCGCCATCTGCCGCCTCCTACTTCCGCGGGGGTGCGACGACGCCGCGGATCAGTGAGGCGCGGTCGTCGATACGGGACTGCTGCTCGGCGCGCTCGACATTGACCGACCCGCCGCAATGCCAGACCGGTCCGTTACGGATGTTGTCGAGCCCTTCCTGCGCCGCTTCGGCGGGGTCCTGGGCGGTCGCGAGGTCATAGCCCAGCCGCGCCATGGCCGGGGTCGCGGTGTAGCCGACGACCAGGTGCAAGACGTCGACGCCGAACTTCTCGCATTCGCCCCACAGGGCCTCGCTGAGGATGCGGCTGAAGGCCTTGGCCGCGCAGTAGGCGGCGAGCGACGGCGTGCCGACATAGCCTGCCCCCGAGCCCGTCAGGATGATCCCGCCGCGCTCGCGCTGGCGCATCAGGCCACCATAGTGGCGGGCGAACTCACTTTGGCCGATCACGTTGACGCCGATCACGCTCCGATACACCTCCGGATCCAGTTCGACGAAATTGCCGCGGACGCTGTTGGCGCCTGCGTTGTAGATCAGGAGGCCGACTTCGATGTCGTCTGTCACCTCCCGCACCCGGTCGATTGCGTCGGACTTGCTCATATCGGCAGAGAGCGTGCGGACCTCGGCCCCACCGGCGCGAAGCTCACTGGCCAGTTCCTCCAGCGGTCCGGTCTTACGGGCCGTGAGCACCAGCTTGAAGCCGTCCGCGGCCAGCTTGCGGGCGAACCCCGCGCCGATGCCTTCCGACCCGCCGACGATCAGGGCCCAGGGGCCATAGCGATCAACATTCAATGCCAGTTCTCCCAATATTCAGTGCAGCCCGTTGAACCAGGCCAAGTCGCCGACCGCGCCTCGGGCGCCTTCCGAGGGGAGGGGGCTTCTGGCTCCGGGTCATACCCGTGTCCGCCATGGCGAGGATCAGGTCCAATGCAAAAAAGGGAGACGATACGTCTCCCTCTTTATGACGGGCTGAGCCCTGTGGCCTTGGCCACCTTGCGCCTCTGGCGCTGATCGATACGCACAGCTGCAAGCCGACGGTTTAATGTGCGCCGCCACCCGCGCTCGCGTGTTTATGCTTCGCTTTGAGCACTCGCCATCCACTTCTCCCGCCGAGAGCCGCGAGGTGGCTCGCTATGACGCAACCGGGCTGCATGTGCTTTGTTCCCAAGCGGCATACCGACTTGGGAGTTTTCAGCGATGGCGCCAGCGTCTAACCAGCTCGGACCAAACATCGGCGTGCGGGTCGCCGGAGCGCCTGCGGGTTCGCCGACGCCTTCGGATTTCGAACTCACCGAACTCCCCATTCCCGAACCGGCGGATGGTGAGGTGCTGTTCCGCTCGATCTATATGGGGATCGAGCCGTCGATGCGGCGCAGGATGCCCTCGCCGGTGGGCGCACCGGGACCACTCGGCGGACAGATGCAGGTCGGCGACCTCATGACGGCGGGACAGATCCCGCTGGGGGATCCGCTCTTCGCCGGCCATGTCGGCGAGGTGATCGCCTCTCGTCACCCCGATTTCGCCCCGGGGGACTTCGTGAAGGGCGGGAGCGAATGGCAGGTCTACCACGTCGCCCCTGGCCGCCTGCTCCGCAAGCTGAACCCTAAGGCGGCGCCGCTGCGTCACGAAATGGGCGTGCTCGGCCAATCCCCCTTCGTCGCCTATTGCGGCCTGGAGCGCATCGGTCAGCCGAAGTCTGGCGAAACCGTCGTGGTCTCGGCAGCGGCCGGGGCCGTGGGGTCGGCGGCGGGCCAGATCGCCAAGATCGCCGGCGCCCGGGTTGTCGGGATCGCGAGTGGGGACAAATGCCGTCATGTGGTGGAGGAACTCGGCTTCGACGCCTGCATCGACCGCACCGTCGGGCCCATCGTTCCCGCCCTGGATCGCGAGTGCCCAAACGGGATCGACGTCTATTTCGACAATGTGGGAGGCGAGATTCAGAGAGCCTGCTTCGACCGTTTGAATGACTTCGGCCGGCTCGTGGTCTGCGGCATGGTCAGCGAGTACAACGCGCCCGAAAGCGACCATGGCCCGCCCTTGAGGCCGGTGCTCCGCAAACGCCTAAGGATCGAAGGGTTCGTCGTCTGGGACCACCTGGACCTCTACCCGGAATATCGCCGCCGCATGAAGGCGTGGATGCGCGAAGGCCGCCTGAAATACCGTGACCACCTCGTCGATGGACTGGAGAACGCGCCCGGCGCGCTGATCGGCCTCCTCCGGGGCGAAAACGTCGGCAAGATGATCGTGCGGGTTAGCGACGATCCGACCTGTCTGACACGTTAGGCGCGCTCAGTTCGAGCGGGATGCGACCGGTGAGCGCATCCGCGACAACGTTGCCGCCTTTAAGGCCATTGAGCAGGCCGGCGGCTCGGAGAGCCAGGCGCATGGGCCCATACCCGCCTGATCGGCGACTTCGCGGGGAGGCGATTTGGGCCTCTCCGATCGTGCCGAGCGCGGGGCGAGATCAATCGGGTTTCATTGGAGAGGGGCCTTTGTAGCCGACCGGGCCGCCGCCCACGCTGATGATCTGGCCGTTCAGGTAGCTCGCGCCGGGCGAGCACAGAAACAGCGTCGGCCAGGCGATCTCGTCCGGAACCCCGGCGCGACCCATGGGATTTGCGCCGCCGGCCACGTCGGGATCGAGCCCCTGGCGCGCCATGGCGTTCACGAAGGCGTCGGACTTGACCGCACCGGATGAGATGCAGTTCACCCGTACGCCCCAGCTCGCCAGGTCGATCGCCAGGACCTCGGTTAGATAGTTCATGCCGATCTTCGCCGCTCCGTAGGGCGCGACGAACGGCGAAGGCGAGAGGCTGGCGTTCGAGGAGATGTTGACGATCGCGCCCCCGCCGGCATCGCGGATGCGGGCCGCCGCCGCCCTCGACATCGCCCACACGGCGCGCAGATTGAGCGCGTACATGGCGTCGAAATCCTCGATGCTCCAGGTCTCGAAGGTTCCGGATCGGCTCGAGCCGGCGTTGTTAATCAGGAAGTCTAGGCGCCCATGCGCCTGCACAGTCTGATCCACGAGGGCCTGGCAGGCGTCCGGATCGGCGACGTCGGCCGGGATCGCGCTGGCCTTGCGCCCGAGAGCGCGGGCCTTGGCCGCCGTCTCCTCCAGCGGCTCCGGTCGCCGCCCGGCCAGCACGATGTCGCAGCCACGCTCGGAGAACAGACGCGCGATGGCGGCGCCGATCCCCGTGCCGCCGCCGGTGATCAGGGCGACGCGGCCGCTAAAGTCGAACGGATCGAGCAGAGCCATTGGCGTCCCTCCGGTTTTGTTGGCTAAGACTAGGAGGCGCGACTTAGGCTGGAAACACTCAGGATGGCGAGCGACAGAAAAAATGCACACGCGCGACGACAGCCTCGCCTTGCGCAACGCCTTCATCATCGATGGGAGCGGCTCGCCCGGATTTCATGGCGATATCCTGGTCAGCGACGGCCGTATCGTCGCCGTCGGGGATGTCGGCCAGGCCGCGGCGCGCGAGATCGACCTTGAAGGGGCCGCGGCGGCGCCGGGGTTCATCGACGTCCACACCCACTATGACGCGCAGGCGCTCTGGGACCCGCTGCTGACTCCTTCGTCGGTCCACGGGATCACCACCGCGCTCGGGGGAAATTGCGGCTTTACGCTCGCGCCGCTCTCCGGACGGGCAGAAGATCTCGACTACCTCCTGAGAATGCTGGCGAAAGTCGAAGGCATGTCCCTCGAGGCGCTGAGGGAAAGCGTTGTCCCGACCTGGAGGCGTTTCGGCGAGTATCTGGACAAACTGGAAGGCAAGCTGGCCATCAACGCCGGGTACCTTGTCGGGCACAGTGCGCTGCGGGTGGCGGTGATGGGCTCGAGAGCGGTCGGCGAGGCCGCCAGCGCCGACGAGATCACCGCCATGCAGGGATTGCTCCGCGCCTCCCTCGCCGAAGGCGGCCTCGGCTTTTCCACGACGATTTCGCCCGGGCACAAGGACATGGAGGGGCAGCCGGTGCCGTCCCGCTGGGCCGAGCGAGAGGAGCTGACAGCGCTCGCCAAAGTCGTCGGGGAATTTCCGGGCGTCTGGCTCGAGATGGTCCCAGGCTCGATCAACTTCACAGATCGCGACTACGAACCGATGACCGAGATGGCGCTTGCGGCTGGGCGCCCCCTGAACTGGAACGTCTACATCATCTCGGGCGCGGCGCCGGAGGGCTTCGCCTCGCAGCTTAGGGCGACCGACCACGCCCGCGCCCGCGGCGCCAGCGTCTTCGGTCTCGTGCAGGCCGGCCCGAGCAAGCTGCGCGTCAATTTCCGGACAGGGATGTTGCTGGATTCCCTGCCAGGATGGGCGGAGATCATCGGGCTTCCGCATGCGGAGAAGCTGAAGGCCCTGGCTGATCCTGAGGTGCGCCAGCGTCTGGCGGGCGCCTCTTCGGGTGGGAACTGGATGTTCCGCGATTGGGGCCTTTTGACCCTTGAGGAGACCTTTCTTCCCGGGAACAAGGAATGGGAGGGGCGCACCGTAGGCGAGCTCGCCCGGGCGAAGGACAAGCACCCGTTCTCGGCCCTCGTCGATCTTGCGATCGAAGAGGACCTGCGGACCGGATTCGCCCCGCCACCCGCAGGCCTGGACGACAAGAGTTGGGAGCTTCGGGCCCAGGCTTGGCGGGATGAGGAGCGTTGCGTGCTCGGAGGATCCGACGCCGGCGCGCACCTCGACATGTCCGACGCCTTCACCCTGCCGACGCGCCTGCTCGGCGAGGGCGTTCGCGAGCGGAATCTCATCGGGCTGGAGGCGGCCGTGCGGCTGCTCACCTCGGCCCCTGCGGAACGCTTTGGGCTCCGCGACCGGGGGCGGCTCGTCGCCGGCATGAACGCCGACATCGTCGTGTTCGACCCGGCTCGTGTCGGCGTTGGTCCAATCACGACCCGCTTCGATCTGCCTGCCGGCGGCATGCGCCTCTACGCGGACGCCCCGGGCGTCTTGAAGGTCATCGTCAACGGCGAGGTGATCCTGGAGGACGGCGAGGCGACCGGAGCTCGTCCCGGGAGGATCCTGAGGTCGGGACGCGACACCTATTCAGTGGGCGGCGCAGCCTGACGCTGGGCGGGAAGAACAACCCGCCGAATGGAGGGTTCTACGTCCGGCTCACACTCACGCTCGGGCGGCCGCCCGGATGATCGAGCCGAGCCGGGCTGCGCCTTCGCGCACGCGCTCCAGGGGCTCCTGGCTGTACGACATCCTGAAGAAGCGGCGCTGCTCACTCCCCGGGCGCGAGACCCCGCCGGTCAGGAAGCGCTCGCCAGGCCGGAAGTGGATCCCCGCCTTTTCCGCCTCGGCGGCGACGCGCGGCCAGTCCACCCGCTCGTCGATCTCCACCCAAAGGTAGAACGAGCCCTGAGGCGTCTCGAACCGGACGAGCTCATTGCGATCTGGCGTGAGCCCTTCGATCGCCGCCTCGCACTTGGCCTTGTAGATCGTGTTGACCTCGGCGATGTGCGGGTCCAGCAGGCCTTCCACTAGGTACTCTTCCATCAGCCGGCCCATCCACAGGCTGACGCCAAGATCCTGGCGTACGGCCGCAGCCTTGGCGATGACCTTGGGGTCGCCCATCAGCCAGCCGACGCGCATTCCCGGCGCCACGGTCTTGCTGAAGGTTCCGGCCTGAATGACGTGCCCGCTGGTGTCGAGCGACAGCAAGGTCGGCGCCGGCTCGCCAGCGAAGCGCAGCTCGGAGTAGACGTCGTCCTCCAGGATCAGGAACCCGTGCGTCTGGGCCAACTGCACGAGCTTCTTTCGGGCCTGAACGGGCATCTCGGCGCCGGTCGGACAGTGGAACGTCGGACCAAGGTAGGCCATCTTCAGACGCTCGCCCGTGCGTTCCAGGTCCAGGACGAGCTCTTCAAGCGCATCGACGTCCATCCCGCGATGGCTCATCGGCAGCGGCCTGACGTCTGCGCCTGCGGCCTCGAAGTAACGGATCGCGTAGGGGAAGGTGACCGCCTCCATCGCGACGATATCGCCAGGGTCGATGAAGCCGTTGATCGCCAGCGAGATGCCCTGCACGGAACCGGAGGACAGCAGCACGCCCTCCGCCTGCATATGGACGCCCTGAATGCGACGGGCGCGCTCCACCAGCTGTTCCCGCAAGCCGAAGCAGCCATAGACCATCTCGGCGGGCCCGGTGACCGGACGCGCATATTCGAGACAGAGGCCCCCGTCCGTATCCAGGACCTTCTTCGCCAGCCGCAGCAGGTCGGCCGTAGGGAACGTCTCGCGGTCCGCGATTCCCTGGTTGAAATCGTAGGCGGTCGGGTTTTCCGGTTTCGGAAAAAATATGGGAGGGCCGTTCGCCGCCTTCTTGGACGCCAGCGAGTCCGGAGCGCTGATCATTGGCCCAATACTCCTGATCGCGAGTGATGTAGCGCGCACCCGGAATTCACGTTTTCGGCGGGCGGACGCGCGGAGAATGGTGCGGAACGGTCGGAATGGCCAACGAATAGTCCTGGATGGCCATATCCAACGCCGCTGCACATTCAGCCTGGTGGGCCTAATTCAGATTCTCCCGGAAGAAGTTCACGATCGCCTGATGGGCGTCGCGGGCTTCCGGCAGTTGCGCCTGGTAAATGTAGCAGTGGCCCATCGCCTCACCGACGATGAGCGTGGAGCGAACGCCCGCCTTGAGCAGCTGCGAATTGGTGTAGACGGCCGGGCTCATGTCCATCGCACGCGTCCCGGTGATGATAAGCGTGGGTGGGAACTGCTCCAGCACATCCAGGTGCAGCGCCGGGGAGATGACGGGATCGGCCATGTCCGATCCCGCGAAATACTCATGTCCGATTTCCTTCCCGAATTCACCGGGCTTTGGCGGAGGGGGAAAGGAGCCGTCGATATAGGCGGCAACGTGGGCGGAATCGCCCGCGGAAAACCGCACCGCGCCCGCTCCGAAAATGCCGATCGCCCCGGGCTGGGGCAGCCCGTGAGCCGGCAGCCAGGCGGCCGCCTGGGCGGTCAGGGCCCCGCCTGCCGAGCAGCCGAAAATTCCAATGCGCCGGGCTTCGTAACGCTTCAGGAGCTCGCGATAGACAATCTCGAGATCCTCGACGGCTGCAGGGTGGGTCGCCTCGGGCGCCATTCGATAATCGACTGTGATCACCTTGTAGCCGCCAAGCGCAGCCACCGGGATCGATTCCAACAAGGCGCAGGCGTCGGCGCACATCGAGAAGCCCCCGCCGTGCAGGTTGATAAGCACTCTGTGCTCGTCATGGGGTCTGCCCTGAGGCGTGATGACATGCGTCGTCACCCCGCCGATCGCCTGCTCGGCGACATCCACCGGATAGATTTCGCGCATCTTCGCGACCATTGGGGCCAGCATGGCCTCAAGGCCGCTGCGAACCACGGCGATGTCGAGGTCGGCTGACGGCGCTCCCGCCGGCATCCTGGCGCGCATCGCCTGGGCGGCCCGCGCCTCCGGGCTGGAAAGCTCCGATGGCGGCAGTTCGAAGGCGGGCGCGTACACGGTTCCGTCGTCGCCGAACCGCGGCTTCGCCGGCGTCCC
>Ga0307516_10007865_pt1 | contig 12152 bp, 11 predicted proteins | sample 19_EM_MG_FD_203310 | JGI IMG/M metagenome (GOLD analysis project Ga0307516, IMG submission 203310) | Populus trichocarpa ectomycorrhiza microbial communities from riparian zone in the Pacific Northwest, United States - 19_EM | ecosystem: Host-associated > Plants > Roots > Unclassified | place...
TCGACATCCTGCCGATCGCGCAGATGCGCGGCGCCTACTCGCCCGGGGTGACCCCCGAGTTCAGCCTCGACTTCATCTCCGACGCGATGTATCACGCCTCGCTGCCCATCACCGTGTACGTGCTGACCACGATCGGCGGCTGGATGCTGGTGATGAAGGCCTCCACGGTCGACACCCTCAGCGAGGACTTCATCACCGTCGCCCGCGCCCGCGGCCTGCGGGACAGGCGGATCGCATCGGCCTATGTCGGGCGCAACGCGGTGCTGCCAGTGTTCCCGCAGTTGGCCATCACGCTCGGCTTCGTGGTCGGCGGCTCGATCCTGGTCGAGCAGGTCTTCCAGTACCAGGGCATCGGCTTCCTGCTGCTGCAGTCCGTGCAGCGGCGCGACTATCCGGTGCTGCAGGGCATCCTGCTGGTGGTGACGATCGCGGTGGTCGCCGCCAACCTGATCTCCGATCTGCTCTACAGCCGTCTCGACCCGCGGGTCCGCGGCGCGGGAGGGGAGTCCTCGTGAAGCTTAAAAAGGAATTGGTGGTCCGGGTTGGTGGTGGGTCGCTACGACTCCTAGCGATACCGGAGGCCCTGATGCGTTCCAAAGCGGGCTTCGCCGGCTTCATCGTCTTCGTCCTGCTGGTGCTGCTGGCCATCATCGGCCCGCTGTTCACGCCGCAACTGGTCACCGACGTCAACGCGGTTTACCTGCCGCCCGGCGGGGCGCACTGGCTGGGCACCGACTCGGAGGGCCGGGACATCCTGGTCCAGATGATCAACGGTGGTCGACCCGTGATCCTGGTCGGCGTGCTCGCCGGGGCCATCTCCACGTTCATCGCCATCGTGTTCGGTTCGCTCGGCGCCTATCTCGGCGGCTGGGTGGACTCGGTGATCGTCTCGGTCACCGACATCGTGCTGACCGTGCCGCAGATCATCCTGCTCGCCGTGCTGGCCTCGCTGTACACACTGGACAGTCCGTGGCTGCTCGCGGTCATCCTCGGCGCCTTCGCCTGGCCGTATCTGCTGCGTTCCGTACGCGCGCAGGTGTTCTCGCTCAAGGAGCGGGAGTATGTCGAGGCGGCGCAATTGCTGGATCTCGGCACCCCGCACATCCTGTTCCGCGAGATCCTGCCGAACATGGCCTCGTTCATCATGATGAACTTCGTGGTCACCATGACCAATGCGATCTACGCCCTGGTCGGTCTCTATTTCCTCGGTCTGGCCCCGATCGTCGACGACAACTGGGGCGCGATGCTCAACAAAGCGTGGACCCGCGGCGCCATCTTCTTCTCCGACAGCCTGTTCTACGTGCTGGCGCCGATCATCGCGATCAGCATCCTGCAGCTGTCTCTGGTGACGATGACCCGCTCGTTCGAGGAGATCGTCAACCCGCGGCTGCGGCAGAGTTAGGAGTACCGGTGGAACCGATCCTGTCGGTACGCGACCTGGTTGTCGAATACAAGACCGGGGCAGGTCCCGTGCGCGCGGTGCGCGGCGTCAGCTTCGACCTGTATCCCCACGAGAGCCTCGCCCTGATCGGCGAGAGCGGCTGCGGCAAGACGACGCTCGGCCTCGCGCTGCTGCGGCTGCTGCCCAAACTGGGCTCCACCCCGTCCGGCGAGGTGCTCTACCGGCGCCCCGACGGCCAGGTGGTGGACCTGCTGAAGCTCGGCCGCGAGGAACTTCGCCGGTTCCGCTGGAGCGAGGCGGCGATGGTGTTCCAGGGCGCGATGAATTCGCTCAATCCACTGCTGCGGGTGCGCGACCAGATGCGCGACACGGTGCTCGCGCATCGCCGGATGCCGGGCGACGAGCTGCGACGCCTCACCGAGGACGTGCTGCGCAAGGTTCAGCTCGAGCCGGACAGGGTGCTGCCGGCGTTCCCGCACGAGCTGTCCGGCGGGATGAAGCAGCGGGTGCTGATCGCGATGAGCCTGCTGCTCGACCCGCAGGTCCTGGTCCTCGACGAGCCGACCACGGCGCTGGACATCCGCACTCAGCGGGCCATCGTCGACGTCCTGCACGAACTGCGCGAACAGCTCGGCTTCGCGATGATCTTCGTCTCGCACGACCTGCCGCTCGCCGCCGAACTGGCCGACCGGGTGGCGACCATGTACGCGGGACGGATCATCGAGCTGGGCGGGGTACGCGACCTGTTCTATCAGCCCCGCCATCCGTACACGGTGGGTCTGCTCGGGGCCGTGCCCCCGGTCTTCGGCGACCTGCCCGAACTGGCCTCCATTCCCGGCGGACCGCCCAGCCTGCTGTCACTGCCGTCGGGTTGCCCGTTCCGGCCCCGCTGCGGCCACGCCCAGGCCGACTGCGAGACCGCGGATCCCGACCTGATCGCCGTGGGGCCAGGCCACACCGCCGCGTGCCACCACAGCGACCGGGTCACGTTCCAGCGCAAGGCGGCCATAATAGGAACTCCCGACGAGAAGGTGTCCTCGGATGGCTGAGCCGTTGCTCTCCCTCGATGCGGTGTCCCAGGTCTTCCACACGCGCTCCGGCCAAGTCCACGCCGTCGACGACGTGAGCCTGGATCTCGAGCCGGGCCAGGTGCTCTGCCTCGTCGGCGAGAGCGGGTCGGGCAAGACCACCACCGCCCGCATCGCGGCCGGCCTGACGAAACCCACCGGCGGCAAGGTCCTGTTCCAGGGGCGGGACATCCACACCCTGACAGGCGTTGGGTTCACCGAGTTCCGGCGTGCGGTGCAATACATCCACCAGGATCCGTACGCGTCGCTGAACCCCGTCCGCGACGTGTTCGGCACCCTCGCCACACCGCTGCGCCGGCACCGCATCGTGCGCGGCCGCGAGCAGGCGTGGCAAAAAGCCATCGAACTGCTGTCCGAAGTAGACCTCACGCCGCCGGAGAACTTCCTGACCAAGTATCCGCACCAGCTCTCCGGCGGGCAGCGGCAGCGGGTCGCGGTGGCCCGCGCGCTCACGCTGCAACCGCGTCTGATCATCGCCGACGAGGCGACCTCGATGCTGGACGTGTCGATCCGGATCAGTCTGCTCAACGTTCTGCGTAAGCTGCGCGACGATTTGGGCGTGGCGTTCCTGTTCATCACCCACGACCTGGCCCTGGCCAAATACTTCGGCTGGCACGGCACCACGGCCGTGATGCACCAGGGGCGTGTCGTCGAGGCCGGGCCGACGCCGGCGGTCATCAACAACCCGACGCACGATTACACCAAGGCGCTGCTGCAGGCCATCCCCGTACCGGATCCGGATCTGGCCCGGCTGCGACGGGTCGGAACGTGAGGGCGCTGCTGGGCTGGGTCGTCCTGATCGTCCTGTTGTCCGGCGCCGGGTTGCTCGCGGGCTCGCCCGGCGCCCCCGGGTTCGTGCTCTCTGCGTTGACGCTCGGCGTCGCTCTGGTGGCGGGCGTCGTGCTGCTCGCCTGGATCCGGCTCTCCCGCCGCAAATGAAGGCCGGGCGCGAATGAGGGCCAGGATCGCTGGCGTCCTGGCCGCCTTCGTGGGCGGGCTCGGCGGCGCCGCACAGTCCCGGGTCAACGGCGCGCTGGCCGGCCACCTGCACGACGGGATCGCCGCCGCGCTGCTGTCCAACACGACCGCGCTGGTGCTGGTCGCGACCGCGATGGCTGTCACCCCGAGCGCCCGAGCTGGGCTGCGGCTGGCGGTGCAACGGTTGCGGCAGGGGACCCTGCGCGGCTGGGAGTTGCTGGGCGGCGCGTGCGGCGCGCTCTACGTGGCCAGCCAGGGAATCAGCGCCGGCGTGCTCGGCCTCGCAGTGTTCACCGTCGCGGTCGTGGCCGGGCAGACCGGCGGCGGACTGGCGGTGGACCGGGCCGGGATCGCGCCGGGCGGACGCCGCGCGGTCACCCGGGCCCGCGCGCTGGGCGCCGCGGTGACGGTGGCGGCGGTCGCCATCGCGGTCAGCGGCCGGCTGAGCGCCGGCACCTCGCTGGCGCTGGCCGTGCTGCCGCTCGCGGCGGGCGTCGCACTCGCCGTCCAGGGCGCCGTCAACGGCCGGGTACGGCAGGCCGCCGGCGCCGTCATGCCGGCGGTGTTCATCAACGCGGTGGTCGGCACGGCGGCGCTCGTGCTCGCTTTCGGCGTCGCCTCCCTGATCCACGGCTTGCCGGACGGCTACCTGCCCGGCCGGCCGTGGTTCTATCTCGGCGGTGCGATCGGCGTGGGCTTCACCGCGATCGGCGTCGCCGTGGTGCGCCACATCGGCGTGCTGCTGCTCGGGCTCGCGGTGATCGCCGGGCAGCTCACCGGCGCGCTCGCGCTGGACCTGCTCGCGCCGGGACCGGCCGGTGCGCCGGGGCTGACCGGCTATCTGGGCGTCGGGCTGACGCTGGCGGCGGTATTCGTCGTGGTGGCCCGCGACCGGACATGACGCGACCGCGCGCCCTGCAGCCGGATTTAGCCAAAAATCCGGCCCTGCTCGTGGTCCTTTCACGTATTCCTTGATCACTTCTAGTGTCTCGTGATGCTGTCTGCATTACGTGCTGTTGTGCGGAAAATGTTGTGTTACTTGCCGTGCTTCACACTTGTGTACGATCGCGCGTGTTCTCGTTCTCGTCGTACGCCTGGCTGGATGTCCATACATCGCGGTGGATGTGTGGCCAGAAGGAGACCGTCTTTGCTGGCGATGGCCTGCTTGCGACGGCCGGCGGCGGCCTGTCTTACGGGTCCGATCGTCATGGGGAGGCCCATCGGCTTGTCGAGGGCCTCAACCGCAGTGCAGTTGCGGCAGGATTTCAGCACGCACCGGCGGTCAGCACGGGGGTATAGGCATCGGGGGTGCTGCCGGAGCCGTTGAAGATCACCACCAGCGTTTCGCCCGCGTTGCCGACCACGGCCAGCGAAACCTGCCAGCGGAATGTCCCGCCGGCGCTGGACTGCAATGGGCTCGCTCCGCCGACAGCGGTCCATCCCCAGGACCTGCCAGTCGACCGGTACAGCTTGTCGTTCTCGACCATGAAGTCGGCGCCGAGGCCGTTGCTGGCGCCGGGAACCCGGTAGCCGGTGGCGGCGTCGGCATCGGCGTTGATGAAGACGTGATGCCAGGTGAACGGCTTCGTGAACGTCGCGGTGAACATTGCCGCGCTCGCCGTGGCGCACGCCGAGCCGGTGATCGTGCCGGCCGGTGCGGACGCTTTGAGCGTCGCCGCCAGGGCTGGCGCTGTGGTCGCGCTGCGGCCTGGAGTGGCTGTTGCGGTAGCGCGGCTCGTGCGAGCCGGTGTCGGCGTGGAATTGGTGGGTCTTGCGGAGACCGTGGGTGTGGCTGCGGTGGGTTGTGCGACGGCGATCGTGCCGGTCGGCGCGGCGCTGGGCGCTGCGGCTGCCGGCCGGTCAGCCTTCCTGTCCAGCAGTCGGACGACGGCGATGACGTCGGCGGTGAGACTCAGCGCGAGCCCGGTGATGACCGCGGAGACAAGCCAGCCCCGGTAGGGAACCGCTGTGGTTGTGCCGGGCAGTGGCGCAGCGGCGCCGCGCCGAACAGACGGCACGGACTCGTGCGGCTCAGCGTGCTGCGAGATCCCGACGTCCACATGTGCTCCACATCGTGCGATCAGGTCCCCTACTCACATAGGACGGTATTCTGTCACATAGCACAGTACGTGCCCCTCGCGGGCTGCTGGCGATTCGGGGCTCGTGCCGGGGTGTTACCGTGCAGTCACGATGTGATCGACCACATTGGACTGAACGGGGAGAGAATGCGAATCGTGTCCGTCAGACGTCACGCCGCGGTCTTGAGCTTGCTGGCGGTCGGCCTGCTCATCTCCGGCTCTGCCAGCGCCGCTTCGGCGGCCGCCGCGGTGACCTCCGGCCAGGTCCGCGCCTGGGGCTACAACTGGCACGGCCAGCTCGGCGACGCCAGCGAGCAGCAGCAGCGCACGTCCGTACCGGTGCCGGAGGTGACCGACGCCGTCGCGGTGGCGGCCGGCTACAACCACAGCCTCGCGCTGCGCGCCGACGGCACGGTCTGGGCCTGGGGTTCGAACGATGAGGGCCAGCTCGGCGACGGCACGCCCAATGACCGGATGCATCCGGTGCGCGTTCCCGGGCTCACCGGCATCGTCGCCATCGATGCGGGGGCGTACCACAGCATGGCGCTGACCGCCAACGGGCAGGTGTATGCGTGGGGCAGCAACGATTTCGGCCAGGTCGGCAACGGCCAGTCGGCCAACCAGATCAGCCCGGTGCTCGTCGCCTACCAGGCGAAGGCCATCGCGGCGGGCGACAACCACAGCATGGCGCTCACCCAGGGCGGTGGCGTGCTGACGTGGGGCGCCAACAGCGTCGGCCAGCTCGGTGACGGCACCACCACGAACAGGAACACGCCGGCTGACGTGCCGGAGCTCTTGGGGGTGGTCGCGATCGCCGGTGGAGGCGGGCACAGCCTCGCAGTGCTCGCCGACGGCCAGGTCCAGTCCTGGGGCTGGAACGCCCAGGGCCAGCTCGGCGACGGCACCACGACCAGCCGCACCAGCCCGGCGCTGGTGCCGGGCCTGTCCGGCGTGACCAGCGTTTCGGCAGGCGGGCATCACAGCGTCGCCCTGCGCTCGGACGGCACGGTGGCAGCCTTCGGCTACAACTTTGACGGCCAGCTCGGCGACGGCACGAACGAGCAGCGCTCCACTCCGGTGACGGTTTCTGACCTGACCGGCGTCAAGGCCATCGTCGCGGGCTATGCCCACAATGTGGCCCTGCTGCAGGACGGCACGGTGGCAAGCTGGGGCTTCAACCAATACGGCGCGCTGGGCGACGGCACTACGACGGACAGCAACCTGCCGGTGACGGCGACCGGGCTGTCAGGCGTGATCGCCGTCGGTGCGGGCTGGCAACACAGCCTGGCCGTCAAAGAGATCCTGAAATGAATTGGGGTCCAGGTTGGCCGGGAGCGCATCGCTGCGAGTCCGATGCCGAATGCTGCGGCTGCGAGGCACAGCCAGGCGAACCAGTCACCCCATCGGGCGTACAAGGTGGTTCCCGCACCGATCGGTACGTCACCGTTGACCACGGCCAACCCGTCTCCGCCGGTGCGGGTCTCGGCGATGATCTGGCCGTCTGGCCCCGATAACATGAGCCTTCCCTTGCGCGCCGCCCAGGCAATGGACACGCCACTCTCCACTCCCCGGTACATCGCGATCCGGCTGTGCTGCCAGCCGTCGATGTTCTCGTCCGAGGCGGGGGCGACGATGACCCCGGCGCCGCGCGCGGCGTTGTCACGGCCGGTCTGCGGGTAGTTGAGGTCGGCGCAGACGGCGACCGCGACCGCCGTCGAGGGCAACAGCAGCCCGGCGGTGCCGGGTCGCATCTGGTCGGCCTCATTGCCGGGTACGGGGTGCCGTTTGCGGTACACCAGTGGCGTGCCATCGCCGGGCGGAACGACGATCGCAGCGTTGACGAGTTCGGTGGCCGTGTCGAGTTGGACTCCGACGACGATCGTGGCTCCGCGCTGGTCGGCCACCACGCGCAGCGGTCCGGTCAGTGGCGACAAATCGGTGTCGTGGACGGCGAAGGCAGTCTCTGGCAGCACGTACACGGATGTGCCGTCTGCCGGAAGCGCGCTGATGCGGTCGGTGTACGCGGTGAGCAGCACACGCCCGTCCGGTGTGTCGAGCCTGGTGGCGTAGTGGTTGCGGTTGGACACCACGAGTCCGATCCGGATGGTCGGGGTGGTGGCGGAGTGATATATCCAGCCGTAGCCGAGCGCCGCGGCAGCGACGATCAACCCGGCTGCGCCGGTCACCAGCCGGCGCCGGTGGGTTGACGTCGACACGGCGGCGACGACCGCCGCACACCACAGCACTAGAAAGTCGACACCCCAGACCCCGGTCGCCGAAGCAAGGCGCAGCACAGGCCCGACCCCGGCCTGGGTGACGGCCAGCGTCCCGGTGGCGCCGTTGCCGCCGGACAGCGAAGCCAGATACACCGAACTGACCCAGACGGCGGGAAACGCCACTGCGGCGACCAGCGGCCGGCCGCCGCGCACCAGTGCGCGAAACACCAGCACCGCCACCGCGAAAGTCACCGCGCTGCCGACGACGACCAGCGCAGCGGCGGGCAACGGTAGGTCGAGCACACCCAGCAGGTAGGACCAGAGATAGCTCATGCCGAGCAGAAAGCCGCCGAACGCGGCGAGACCCGACGCCATGGCGCTCACCCTGGGCGCCAACAGCAGCGCCGGCAACGGCAGCAGCCACACCAGCCAGGCGATCGGCTCCAATCCGGTACCGAAGTGAGCGGCAACGGCGGTTGCCAGACCCGCTGCCAGCGCCGCCAGTAGCTGCCTACGCCCTGATGCCATCGAGCACGCTCCCAACCGCCCTACCGCACAATGCTTTGAAAGCGGATTCATCCAGCGCGAGCCGGCCGCCGTGGTGCAGTTGCACCAGCCCGTGCAGCACCGCTGCGATGATCAGTGCCTGCTCCCATACGTCGTGTTCGCGAAAGAGGCGCCGCCGGACACCCTCGGTGAGCAGATCGGCCACGACCGACAGTGTCGGCGACCCGCCGCCGGTGAAGTCGCCTGGATACCGTCGCGCGTTGGTCCGCACCTCCGTGAACAGGAACGCGTACAACCGCGGCTGCCGCAACGCGAAATCCAGATGGTCGTCGAGGAGCGCGGCAACGTCCGCCTCCAGATCGTCCGACCAGGCCCGGCCGTCCCAACGCCAACCCAGCTCCGCGAACAACCGTTCGGCAACCACGTCCAACAGGGCATCGCGATTGGCGAAGTGGCGGTAGATGGCCATGGGAGTCACCCCGACCGCGGCCGCCACCCGCCGCATCGAGACCGTCGCCGAACCGTGCTCGACGACGATCACCCGAGTGGCCGACACGATCCGGTCAGCAGTTATCCCCGCCATGTCTACACCGTACACAATCAATGTCTACGGCGTATACAGCGGCGGCGCTATTTGGCAGCGGGCGGACCCGGAGGCGCTGGGGCCAGGCCGGCGGTGAGCCGCTCCCAGAGCCGGTTCGCGCCGGCGGCCAGGCAGCCGTCCACGACCGCGTCGTCGCCGAGCGCGCTTACCCGCATCGCCGGCTGCACCGGGGCGAGCTCGCGGACCCGGGCGGACACCAGGTCGAGGAACTTGTCCGCCTGGCCGACGCCGCCGCCGAGCACGATGAGGTCCGGGTCGGCGACGGCGATGACGGCGCAGGCTGCCTTCGCGATGAGGGCGGCTTCGGCCTCGACCACGCCCTGCGCCCGGGCATCGCCGCGTGCCGCAGCGGCGAAGACCTTGCGCGCGGAGAGCGGGCCCGACATGCCCGCCCGGCGGGCGGCCCGCACGATCCCGTTCGCCGACGCGACGGTCTCGAGGCCGCCGAGGCGGCGCACCTCGTCGCGGTCGGCGTCGTCGGCGTTGTCCACGGGCAGGAAGCCGATCTCGCCGGCCGCGCCGTGCGCGCCGCGGCGCAGTTTGCCGTCGATGACCAGACCCATGCCGATTCCGGTGCCGACTGAGACGAAGGCGAAGCTGGCCACTTCACGTCCGTGCCCGTGGGCCTGCTCGGCCAGCGCGGCGGCGTCAATGTCGTTCTCCAGCACCAGGTCGGGGCCGAAGGTGCGGCGCAACTCCTGCAGCACGACCGGCTCGCCCCATCCCGGCAGGCCGGCGGCGAGGGTGAGGGTGTCGCTGGCCGGGTCGTAGATGCCGGGGCCGCCCAGCACGGTCTGGCCGACCGCGTCCGGTGCGAAGCCTGCCTCGGAGCGCAGGCGTTCGGCGAGTTTGGCCAGTGCGGCGACGCGGCCCGGGCCGCTGCGGGCTCGCGCGGGCAGCGTGAGGCGGGCCCGCACGACGCCGGCGAAGTCGGCGATAGCGCCGCGCAGGTATTGGCCGCCGACGTCGAGACCGAGGACGAAGCCGGCATCCGGATTCACTTGGTAGAGCACGGCGGCCGGGCCGGGCACCCCGGTGCGGACGCCGGACGCTCGGACCAGGCCGGCGCGCTCCAGGTTGCCCAGTGCCAGGGACACGGTGTTCTTCGCCAGGCCGGAGATGCGCGCGAGATCGGCTCGGGAGAGCTCCCCGGCGGCGCGGATGTGTTCGAGCATCAGCTGCTCGTTCATCGCGCGGATCAGCTGCGGCCGGGCCGCTGAGCCGGACACCACCATGCGGGTTCCTCCGTTACAGACTCTTCACATCGGATGGCGACACCGCTCTTGTGGGGGAGGAGATCGGTAGTCTACTTTCCTATCTACCAGACGATAGTCAACCTTACTAACAATCTTGTCAGCGTACGACGTTGCAGGAGGCCACATGCCGTCAACCGTCGTGCTGGGCATCGATTTCGGCGGCACCAAAATCGCCGTCGCGGTCGGCGACCTCGACGGCAATCGGCTCGGCGCGGTCACCATCCCGGCCGCCGCCGCGTCGGGCGCCGCCGCGAGCCTGGCGAGCGCGATCAAGGCGGCGCACGAGCTTCTCGACCGGATCGCGCCGGGCCGGGAACTGGCCGGCGTCGGCGTCTCCACATTCGGCATACCGGGACCGGACGGCATCGCCCTCGCCCCAGCCATCGACGGCTGGGCCGATCTCGCGCTCCATCGTGACCTCGGCGCCGCGTTCGGCGGCGTGCCCGTCCGCGTGGCGACCGACGTCAAGGCCGCGGCCGGCGTCGAGGCCACACAAGGCGCGCTCGCCGGATGCGACCCCGCGATCTACCTCAACCTGGGCACCGGGCTCGCCGCGGCGATCGTCGCCGGGGGAACGGTCATCGCCGGGCGCAACGGCGCCTCCGGCGAGATCGGCTACAACCTGCGCGGCCACGTGGACGTCGGGCGTTCACTCGACGACCGTAGGCCGTTGGAGCACATGGTCAGCGGCGCGGCGCTGCTGGCGGCGGCCGAGCGAGTAGCGCCGGAGATCTCCGGGGCCGCGGCGTTCTTCGGCAAGACGGCGGACGATCCCGCACTGGCCGACGTGCTCGACGTCTTCCTCACTGAACTGGCGTTCCACCTCGTCAATCTCGCCATCGCGGTGGACCCGCAGCGCATCGCCGTCGGCGGCGGGATGGTGCGCTCCTGGGACCTGATCGGTCCGCGGCTGAGCGCCGCCCTGAACGCCGCCGTTCCCTATCCACCCGAACTCGTTCCCGCAGCTTTCCCCTACGACGCGCCACTCATCGGGGCCCTGGCCCTGGGTGCGGCGGCTGCCCGCGGGCGGCTCGCCAGCGCCGTCACAGTTGAGAAGGGAATTCCACAATGAGGCGTAGCCGAAGCCTGATCGCCGTCGTGGCACTGTGCGCGGTGTTGTCCGCCTGCAGTGCCAAGTCGACGACAAGCGCCTCCACCAGCCAGGACGCGTCCGGCACGGACGGTCCGCACAAGCAGGGTGGCACGGTCACCATCTCCAACGCGGCGGGACAGACCTGGCCCTGCCAGTTCAACCCGTTCAACCCCGCCGTCAACCTGCAGTCGCTCGGCTTCATCTACGAGCCGCTGGTGCACGTGAGCGTGGTCGGCAACTCCAAGGAAACCCCGATGCTGGCCACCGCGTACGCCTGGAGCGCCGACGCCAAGTCGATCGTCTTCACCATCCGCGACGGGGTGAAGTGGAGCGACGGGCAGCCCTTCAGCGCCGAGGACGTCGCCTTCACTTTCAACCTGATGAAGGCGCACCCGTCGCTGGACCTCTATGCACTGTGGACAGGCGCCGGCCTCAACAGCGTCACTGCGGCCGGCAACAAGGTCACCATGAGCTTCGACCAGTCCGCGAAGACGTACTTCTACAACATCGCCGACCAGGTCGGCATCGTGCCCAAGCACATCTTCTCCACCGGCGAGGCCGCGGCGCACCCCGACACCTGGGCCGATCCCAAGCCGATCGGCACCGGCCCGTTCACCATGAACAGCTGCGGACCCAACAACATCGAGTACGTCGCGAACCCGGCGTTCTGGCAGCCGGGCAAGCCGTACATCCAGAAGGTTGAATATCCGGCGTACCTGGACAACGGCCCGGCCAACAACGACCTCGCCAGCGGCAAGGCGCAGTGGGGCGGCCAGTTCATCCCGAACATCAAGGCGTTCTACCTGGCCAAGTCCGCCGACAACCACACCTGGTCGCCGCCGCTGCTGAACGTCGGGCTGTTCCCGAACCTGGACCCGTCGCACCCCATCACCAGCAAGCTCGCCGTGCGCCAGGCGATCGCCGCGGCCC
>Ga0307516_10007866_pt1 | contig 12151 bp, 14 predicted proteins | sample 19_EM_MG_FD_203310 | JGI IMG/M metagenome (GOLD analysis project Ga0307516, IMG submission 203310) | Populus trichocarpa ectomycorrhiza microbial communities from riparian zone in the Pacific Northwest, United States - 19_EM | ecosystem: Host-associated > Plants > Roots > Unclassified | place...
TGTTGTATAACGCGAATGCACCAGCTATCTAACGCGGATGCAACGGTGATCTAACGACCTTACAACATTGGTCACAACGTGTGTTGCGAGGTGGGTGTTACTTTCCCATGAAGCATTTATCACGATTTACCGCATCACGGTTGTTGTGATACGTTGCAGCCGTTGCGCCACATCATACTGGTGGTACAACTTCCCGGCTAGTTTTCCGATGAAGATCAAGGCTTTGTACTCATCGCAGCAGCGAGTTGGAAGCACTTCGATCTGATGGTTTCCAAACTCCAACATTTTCTCCTGTTTACGGCCTCACTTCGCCATCCTTATTTAAACCCCATCTCTCCAGTTATTTAAATAATCTGCTCGAGGAATAGTGACACGAATCTGCGCGCCGGAGTTCGAAGTTACCAGGAACCATTGCTATTGTTGGCGGGTTTACTGCTCGTATCTCCTTTGTTAGGGAGTTTTGGGGTTTGACCATTCCCACTTGGGTACATTTTTTGTATGGGGCGGCGGGGTGATATACATCTAAGTAAATACGGTCGAGCTTGCCCGAGAACTTACTCGCCCCGGGATAAGGCCTAAGGTTGGGAGGACCGTAAGAAAAATCAAAATCTGGGGCTGAGCAGCCTCATCGACATCAGCCACATCTGGGATCATCTTTTTCTTGCTTCGCAAATCCAAAACGTTAACCTACACGAATACATTGTACATCCCACGGCCAGCTCTCAGTAGGGGGCGTGATTCCAACATCAGTTTCTACCCTTGGCTCCCAACTTGACCCAAATGCCGACACTTTGGCCATGACAACGGAAAGTTCCCCGTCCATCTTGAGAGATCTTGACGACACCTTGGTACCAACCAAGAATATCGGACCATTCTTCACCGGCATGTTCCTTCCCAACCTCCATGTCTTTCCACCTAAGCGAGGTCAATGGGAAAGAATTTGGGACGAGGTGATGGAAGGACGCACCCTTCATCTCCAATCGAGAGCACGACAGCGCACCCGTCATGGAAATCGTCCCCAACCCTCACCCAGCCAACGCAACTGGGGTGATCCCAATAATCTCTCGTCTCCCCGTACGAAAATAGGTGCCTCGCCTTGATGAAAGTCGAAAGGGAAGATACGGCTTGTTGTGGGTTGCTGCCTCCGCAGCCGTATAGGTCTCCCCAAAAGACACACGGGTATCCTTGGTCACGCAAGAGGATCATGGCATAGGCGATTGGCTTGAAGTATGGAGCGACCCAACTCGCGAGGGATTGACCAATTTGCTATGCCAAAGCGTCACCGACCGTTTAGGGACAGCGATTATCATGGGAACGTACAGTACTGCAAGTTCAACGAACAAGCTCTACCAATCAGCGCAACCTCGTACATATCAGACGGACTTACTCGTGGTTATCAACGATGGTACTGGAGTTAAGTGAGCACTCGGGTCTGGGAGAGGAACGCCCACGCACACTGCATCAACGGGGCGCGATTGAACAACCGACCCGTCCCAAATCTTCCTGATGTCGTAGTTCTTACCAGCATCGGCGGCCTCCTTGAAATTGTAGTGCAACGGCGCGTCGAAGACGCTGAGCTGCGGGTGGGTGATTTAGTGAATACCACAGTGAAACACTACTTCGAATCGATCTCACCTGTGCGCCGAATCTATCCAGATATCGATCGATATCCTCAGTGGAATGACTCCAAAACTCTCCAACAGCGAACAGATTTGACTGTCCAGTTTCCTCGCGAACGTGCTTGACAAATCCGGTAAGGAATTTCTCGTCAATGTGCTTGATAGCATCGAAGCGGAACCCGGCAGCGTTATCGCCAAGGATCGAATGGATCCACGCCCCCCAGTAAAATAGATTATTCCGAACATCTGGGTGCTTCTGGTCGATATCGGCACCCACTGGGCGAGTCAGGTTCGGCGCTCGGCAAGCGGAAGACAGAGGAGACGACCTACTGAGGTAGTCGTAATTCCCGAACTCGCTGCTTACATCGGTAGACCAATCCTTTCCTTTACCTTCGATTTTGAAGACTCCTTTCTTATCGGCTTCCTTAGCGGCGGAGTTATCCCAATCGACGCCCTAGAATCCAATATTATGAACGGCGCTGGTGGGAAAAGTCAAGGTACTAACCGTGAAGTGGTTAAAGTACCACTTGAACTCGCTATACTAGAAATACAAGACAACTCCAGTGAGATTCTGTCGGCGAATAAAATGTGCCGAAAGCGATACCTTTGCCGGAGGTGGTACATCTGCAGAAATCGGCTTTTCTTTCCTCCCCTTAAATTCAAATTTAGTCCAACCCTACCGCAGATGTTAGATAGCCATTTGTCGTTTGGTGGGATATTCCAACCGAGATATCAAAACTGCCAGAGATGACTCTCATCCGGTCGTTGGGATCAACCCGTTTGACCCCGAATCGCTCGGTGTCGTCCGCGCCGAACATGTGGTTCAAGACCGCATCCACGTAGATGACAACATCGTGTTCCTTGGCGGTTTTGACCAGTTCGAGGAGCTCGTCCTTGGCCCCATACTTTGTACGGGCGGGTAGGTCCTTCTGTTTGAACTCGCCGAGGTCGTAGAGGTCGTAAACGTCATAACCGACGCTCTTCCGCCGAACGACAGGTCAGACACTAGTAGAACCAAGAACAAGAATAGATTCAGAGGAATACCTCTTCACTTGCGGCCTTTGTCGGGGCTATGGTAGATATAGACGGTTTAGCTGGATCAGAACACCGATGGGGACGGGAGCGACTTACGTGGGATCCAGATAGCAGTGATCCCCATTTCGGCGAGGGAGGGTATGAGGGAGGTCACATTTTTCCAGTGGACTCCTCCACTTTTGGTGTACCACTCAAACCCTTGTATCTACAAAGGTTCAGACCTTCAGACACAGGGATATACGAGGGGTGAACAGCAAACCATGGTGTAATTGAGGTTGTCTCTGGAAGTGCGGTCACGGTTTGCAAAGTGGGCCATGGTGGACTTTGCAGAGGGGCGGTAGAGAGACTCCAACCACCCAGGTGCAACCTTTATAGCTTTTCACCACGCCCATGACGTTAAGGTTCAAGATTGCTCATTGGGCGCCTTATAGTACCCATCGTTTCCGCGTCTCAAAGTTCCCACGTGGTCGTGATCGAGGGACGCGTACTCCCTTCATTCGCTTCGGTCCAGCATCCCAAATCATCTTCCTTAGCCATGGCAAGTTGCCGCACTCTCATTTGCAGGGATAGAACTGACGTGCAGTCTGATTTAGGCTCGACGATATGACAGTACGCGTTCGATCTTTCGGATTTGATATCCAGCGCCATAACCATACCGCAATCTAGGCCGAACAACGATCTTCTCCCCCGAGGGTGGGGATTTTAGTTGCAATCTCATCTGCGCTGGCTAATGCTGTTACTCTTTAGGGCGGTTATACCAAAGTAAGCGGCTGTCGGGTCGTTCTCGATATCGGCAAGATGTTCACGATCGTAGTTGAGTATGCCATGGAGGCCATCTCCCACGCCGGTACCGTACTTGCCGTCCTCGCGAAGGATGGCGTTGTTCTCGCGGCAGAGAAGAAGGTGACCGGCAAGCTCCTCGATCTGTCTGGAACGAAGGAAGGCGGCTACGGTGGGAGCGGTGAGAAAATATTCCTTCTGAACTCGTACGTCCCAATGGCCATCGTCACCGTTACCGTCATCGTTTCTGCCTCATGACCCGCCTGAACGTATAGAAATGTCATCGCCGGCGTCGCCGGAATTACAGCGGACGCCAACTCCCTCGTAAACTACGCCAGAACAGCCGCTCAGAGACACCTATACTCCTACAACGAGGATATCCCCGTCGAATTACTAGCACAACGCCTCTGTGACTTGAAACAAGGTTACACCCAATACGGAGGTATTACATCCATCGAGCACGGCTGTCATATTTCGTTGACACTACGTGATAGGTCTCCGGCCGTTTGGCGTGTCCCTGCTTTACGCGGGGTATGATCCACATTACAAGTTCCAATTGTATCACAGCGATCCTTCAGGAAACTACTCCGGTTGGAAGGCTACGTGTATTGGCGCCAACAACGGAACAGCACAGAGCTTGCTGAAGCAAGATTACAAGGATGATATCTCCATAGAAGATGCCGTCGCCCTGGTCCTCAAGGTGATGAGTAAGACAATGGATAGCACCACCCTCGGCAGTGAAAAACGTAAGCCCCACTTTTGCCGCGTGCCATCTCGCCAGCTGACCCAATCTCCCAGTGGAGTTTGCTACGTTGACAGTGGACCCCACAACAAAGGCGCCGAAGTCGAAGATCTATCGCCCGGCGGAGGTCGACGCCTTGTTAAAGAAGCACGATTTGGCTAAGAAGGACGAGGACGCCGAGATGAAGACCGCATGATTGGTATCGACTTTTGGGTTGTGTATCTTAGCCGCGAATTGTAAAACCTATCGTTGTTGTCCCTCCCGACCTGTTGGACGGGACCTTCAAGATGGGTGAAGATCATTCTATCGACTAGTTCTGTCGTAATTCTTTCGTCGTAGGTGATCCACCCTAATCCCACACTCTTCCACACCCGGCGATCGAGACTACTTCTGCGTACTACCTGCATTTTGAACACAATCGGACTAGCGGAAGCAGGGTCAATAATAGCCCTGGTCTCTCCGCTGGCCTGTTCTGGCATCATAGCTCTCGTTATCTTCATCGCCACCCCCCAAGTTCAATCTCTCAGCACCATAGGTTTCATCGTCCTCGTCACGGCCTTCACCACGACGGCCCCCACCGCCATAACCACTTCGTTCGTTGCTGCCGTAAGAACTGTCGCCTCGTCCGTAGCCGCTAGAGGTGTTGTCCCTGCCTTCCGTCTGGCGACCTCCACCGTAACCTCCCCCGGAGGAATAGGTATTACCAGAGGAGTAGGTATCACCGGATGAATAGGTGTTACCGGTGGAGTAATTATTCCCAGAGGAGTAGGTGTTCTCCGACGACCGATACGAGGGTTGGGAGTCGCTCTGGGTATTTTCATACGACCTGTTTTCAGATCGGCCATAGCTGCTTTGTCTATCGCCATAAGAGTTGTCCTCCGACCTGCCATACGAGGGCTGGGAGTCGCTCTGGGTGTTTTCGTACGACCTGTTTTCAGATCGGCCATAACTGCTTTGTTTGTTGTCGTACGAGTTGTCTTCCGATCTGCCGTACGAGTTGCCTCCACCCTCGTTTCTTCCAGAACCTGTCAACCCGTTAGGACCGGCGCAACAGGTACCCATACAAAGAACCTACTGCCGCCGTATCCGGATCTGGATTCCTGGTTGCGACCTGCAAACCGATCAGTTTCATACCACCGTACCATTAGTAGGAGATCACAACTCTTACTCTGCTGGGTAGAACCTCCTCCATAACCCTCACTCCCTGCCTGCCTGCCGGAAGAGTATCCACCACTATATCCACCGATGCTTCCCTGGCCGTCCGGACTCTCCCCTTCGCGTTTATTCTTACCCTCGCGGACGGCGTCCTTGGTCAGGCACGCAATCGTCTCCTGGGCCTTGGATTGTCCAATGTCAGCTGAGATGGGCGGGTCAGCATCGCACACAATGGACGTATAGGTCCTGCCCACCCAGCCATTGTTCAACAACCCCGATCATTTTATTCTGGATCTCGGAGCTACCGTTGTTGTAGTAAGGGTGGTGGAACGCCTCAAGAATCTAACAAAGGGTCAGTATGACGGTATTTAGAGGCCGCTAATCTCAAGTACCCTTGTCACGACATCGTCAGGGTTCGAGTCGTTTGACCATGCCTTGGATCAAATTCAGTACTCCGCTCGAGCAAGGGGGACGTTGTTGTGACGAACCTCGACGATGAGGTTTACGCTGTGCTCGACGACAACCTTTGCAACCTTACCGGCAGGCTCGTTCAAAATGATACCAAAGTGATCCTATGCGGAGTGTTAGCGTCGCGTGCCTCGGACCGAGGGTCAAAAACACCTTAGAGAGGACACTGTGGGTCGGGTCCGAAGCATTCGAGTCGTTGAACACCTGGAGTTCTCCTGAGTCTAGGAATCAGAGTACCCCCAATTAGAACTTACCTCCCACTGATCAGTAGAAGAGATAACGGCTGAGGAACCCTCGCCGACAACGGAGGTGACCTGCGTGAGGACCGGCTAAACGTTGCCCGTAAGCACCACGACCATCAAAAACCCGGTCAGCAAAAACATACCGTAACGTACGGCGCGATGACAGTGTATACAACTTATAAAGGGGGGGTTGAGCGAACAGATCGCGGGAGGTCCGGCAAGGCTAACTCACAAGCGTTCAGGGCGTTACTCAATCCATCGATCAGATCAGTCAGGCCAGGGACCATCTCCATCTTCTGTATGATATCTCGGAGGACGTCGTCGTGGAATTTCAGTACTTCCTTCAAGTCGTTGACGACCTCAGGTGGCAAAGCCTGGTCAGGATCAAAGTGATAGGCCTCAGACTTGCGCTTCATCTCTTCCGCGTGGTTCATCTGGGAGTCGCTGTCGCCACCACCGCTCAAGGACGCCAGCTTGCCCAAGATATCCTTGAGACCCTCCAACGATGCATTGTTGCTCTCGGACTACGGCTAGCGTCAATCAAGAAAACACACGCAAGAGAACAGTAGGAATACCATCTTCGCGGAGAGGTCCGTAACACTGGACTGGCTAATCTTACTGGAAGCAAATCAGATTTCAAAAACCGCGGGGGAGTTGACTTATTGAAGTGACCCACTCCGTGGTTTCTCCGAGAAGGGAATGGAAGAAATCTGCGCCACCAAAGGTACCGGTAACGATCGGTGGGACCTGACCATTGGGGGAATCGACGTGAACTGATCGAGGTGAAAGGGTCAGATCTCTAAGTTCAAGGCCCCCACCAATCACACCAACCATTGTCGCCGACGTGACAGAAGACTTCGTTGTGACCGAGCTTACGCAACGCAATCTCGGCCCAGTTGCTGTGAGCGGTGAAGTCCTCGAGGGTGTGAAGACCCTGTCCAAGAAGCCTGTACGCTTCCCAGAGCTCAGCCCCATCGTTACCCCCCGCGCTGCGACCTTTTTGGATGCACTCGCGGAGAGAACGGCGGATGAAGCCGGTGGAGGTATCCCAACCACCATCTTCGGTGGCCATGTAGTTCTAACCGGAGGCACATCAACTTCTGTCCTGTCATCGCCAGGGAGCTTCGCACCGACCTTCATTCCAGTGCGAGAGTCTATCTCCAACTCGCGTGAGTCGACCGGAGGACGGAGCTGCACGGGACATGAACAGGCGGTCATCTGAAAGCGGCAGGTTCGAACCTTTTGGTTGAAAGTTCGAGCGTCTCCTTCCTTTTCGGCATATCCCCTGGTCAATATCAGCATGGGCGTTCAAGTAACGACACAGCGGTCCGATACCTAGGATTATCGATGTGTTCGACGGGAAGATAGACACCGAGACGTTCCTGGGTCACCTCGTACTCATCGGTCTATTCCCAAGATGAACAAGGCTCGCAGGATCAGGGGGATCGTGCCTTACCGCAAATCCGAATTCCTGGAGAAATCGCATTTAGAAGGCACGTTTTCGGTCTCGGAGAACGGACTCACCAAGAATCCGAGGATCCCGACGATCAGGGTGATCGTATCGCCAGACAGCTTGCTAAGCCCGGCGATGTCCATTGCCTGGCGATAATCGAATAGCATCGAGTTATCTCGAGCAGATCGCCGGCAGTGCGATCCTATGCTTACCTGGGAGTAGTCTCGGAGCCAGTTTCCCTACCATACAAGTGAGAACACAGCGTATCGGCCGCCCAATAACAACATTCACTCACGAAGTAAACATGTTTCACATCTTCCTTCGAGAACTTCGCACCCCCGGTAGCAACAGACAACACATTCTGCGCGAATCCGAGAAGGCCGCCGCCACCTTGTGAGTGACCGATGACCTTGACGAGTTCCAATAGGGTGTTTTCTATATCGCCGTGGCGGAATGCCTTGCCTACAGTATGACAAGTCAACGTTAGATGCGGGGTAAATATGATGATGGTGGAGGGGAGGAGATCAAATGGATCGCCGACCTTCGAGATAAGAGAAATCAGGGATATCGCCCGCGCCAAACGCAGCAACTTCATAAGGCAACAAGACGAGGACGACCGTTAGCACCAGAAAGGTTGCTACGATCGGGGATGGCATGGAGTTGTGCGTAAGCTATTTTTTGCGCTGTTCGTTGTAGGGGGGGAGAAAGAGACGAGGAAACCGTCCGATGGGGTTGCCCAAGTTATCCCACCGCTCTATCTCCACATCCCCGTCCCATGACGCGCACTGAACCCGATTGAGCGATCTGCGCCAACGTCGGTGATCGGCAACTTTGCAGTTTCTGTCATCAAATGCCTCGACGATCCCGTTCAGCCACACCTGACGAACGCGAAAGACGACGTTCTCGTTCTCGTTCTCGCTCGCGTTCAAGGGAGCGGTCGTACAAACTTCCGGAAGGCGTATCTGAAATATCCGAATCCGATTACTTTTTGAAGAGCGACGAGTTTCGGATATGGCTCAAGGAAGAGAAGGATAGGGCAAGTCGTTCGCACCGCCGCTCTGGGGTTGGTACTCACGGAGTGGCAATACAGTACATGGACGAACTGTCGAGTGAAAAGTCCCGGAAGTGAGTTTTGGAGCGTTTCATTGACCTGCTAGAGTTTCCTCACGTCACGATCACAGGTACTTCCGGAAGTTCGTCAAGGTCCGTTTCTTTCGCGTGAAGAACCAAAATACGCTCTAACAGCCCCTGAAGGCGTGGAATAGGGGAAAGCTCTCAAGTGAGTCTCGCTCCGTTCCCGGACCCGAACCGCGCCTCAATCTTTAGAAACACGCGTTTCCTAGCATCCATCTACCAAGGGGCCACAGAAACGGCGCCCACTACGGGATACAAATGGGGCTTTGCGTCAAAGACCTCTCGAGCGGACACTGAGGCGATCCGCGCCGCTCGCGAAGAGGTGGAATCTTCCAGACGTAGGGGGACTTCCAACTCCAAACCAAGAGTACTGGGTCCTTCGCTTCCCTCCCAAGCAGACCGTGTGCTTGCGGAGGAAGAAGCGGAGGACAGACGTGGGGCTGAAATTCAGCGGAAGCGAAAAAGGGAACGCGCCGAGGATAAAGACCGAGTCGAGGACATGGTCGGCCCAAAGGAGATCGGTAAAGCAGGGATGCTTGAGAAGAAACGCGTGAAACGGGAGAACGACAAGGCATTCAGAGAAAAGGGAGATGATGGATTCGTGGAGGCTGACGACAAGACTTTAATGGGCGGCGGGGACAGCTTTCGGGAAAGGTGAGCGGCCCTTCGCCCCCGCCCTCCGCCTTTTTCAAAGCGTTGAACGCTTTGTCACTACCTTAGGATCGCCCAGCGGGATGCAAACCGGCTCAAGTGGCAGGAGAAAAAGGCCACAGAGCGGGGAGAGAGGACGACAGAGATCCAGGAACGGCAGAGAGCTCTCCGGGAAAAAGATCGTGCGACGATGGATGCGTTTGCGAAAATGGCCAAGGAGAGATTCGGTTAGACCGAACTCTCTAGTAGGTCTGCTGTCGAGGCCGACCTACTAGTGGTCTGTCGTCCTTCGGCTGGGTCTCGATATGTTTGTTATCCCTCGTCATATCCCATGCCGATTTTGGGGCCCCTTCCCCGCGACTTCTATTTTCCAGAAGCCGAGGCAAGCCTAGGCGCTCTTTTGATCCAAGGCACGAGATTGCCTCTGTCCGCCGACGGGAGGGAAAAAAAGTTTAGACGGTAGCGTCGCATCCGCAGGGACCTGACGGCGCGGTTTCCCCTTTCTTCGGTTCGATATGATGCAGAAGGTCCATAGTGCTTCCCAGCCGGGATGAGTAGGTGCACGGAAAACGTTTTCCAAAACTCAAAAAGAAAAAAAAAAAACAGAACGTAGCGGAGTTACCCCGCCCCACTCTACTCTTACTGTGCTCCACAACCCTCACGACTACTGATTCATAACGGGAAGCTATACTTATCTCTAGAGTCTGGCGGATCTCTCCCTACAATCTTCGTAGGGTTTCTGTTTGGTTCGATATACAACAAATGAAGCTGTGGAGTGCAAGATACGGTTTAGCTATATACGGGGCGGGGCCGAAGGGGGGCCTTGCACCTTCCTAGAGACCGGGGTAGCCGTTTCTCGCACGAGTCATTGACCGCAAGGTCCCGGGGGTGTGGTGGAGTTCCGGAGGCGTGGGCGCCAAGATGGGTGATCCGATTCCCGGCCTATTTCCACCGAAACCTTGGGCCGACGAATGGTGAAACAAAGTGGTCGAGGATGAAGAAAGGCAAGAGGGCGCAGACTAGCCCGCTTGCGATGATGAGTACCCCCTCGCAGGCACTGTGCATCACGCCTGACAATCGCAAGCCAACGATGATCTGCACAGAGCGGTGATGTGAGGGGCGTAAACACTTTGCATTGAAATGGCCACCAATTGCTCAGGGCAAGGGTTAGGACTTTTGTGTTTGTTGCCATCTGTGTTGCGCGCCCGAGGAAGTTGCCGCCCAAGCACTAGTCAGCCTCAATGCTGACGTTTTGTTCGTGCTTGCCATATCTCGACTAGAACAATGTCCAAATGAAAGAATTTACGACGCCAGGCACCGCCTCCGACATCCCATCCAAACACCAACGAGGTCGGTCTGTCTAACTAGAATTGCTCTCTCTCGAAACACGAATACGGTCCGGCGCGCCAGCCTGGGCATAGGAGGAGAGTGAAGTGTCCGTTTAGTTTGTTCTACCTAGCAGAATATTGTCCGTAGCTCCGGCCCAAATGCTGAGTAAAAAATCTGGGGGGGAAAAAGGTGAAGGGTGAAAGGTGAAAAAATATATACGAAGGAATGTGGATACGTTACGGAGGTCCGAGTAGTCTGAGTAGTCCAAAGGGAAAGAAAAAAAAAGAAAAAGTTCGCAGAAAAGTAGTGTCCAGTTCCAAACCGCAAAAGAAAAACAAGGGGGTGAAAGGAAAGATAGACAAAGGCAGAAGGTAGGGTTAATACACGTTAGTATTTTCGCCTGCGGACAGCAAATAGTGCTACAAAGTCCATTAGTTTTCAGTTCTTGGGCAGCAAAAGTCCGAGAGTGTCCAGTAGGGTTAAACGGAGCGCAAAAAGCAAACGGAGCACGAGGATACCACCTGTACCCTTCATTGGTAGAAGTAATGCACCGGGACCGGCGGCGAGAGAGAGTACGCCGAATGTTGGTTAAAAGGCTGTTCCTGCTGCACGTATTGGGGCATAGCGCCAACGTCGTAAAAATATTCGACACCCGTCGAGTCAGCCGACTCATCAGAGACGGCCATCGTGATGGTGGTCATTAGCAAACGGTCAAAGGTGTCGTGCATCGGATACTGTGGCTCTGGTAGACCCATGCTTAGTGTGCTTGTTTGATGATGATGGGGCGGTGATGGAGAGGCCGAGTAGCTAGATTCGTCAGAGGGGGTGGTCACTGGGGAGACTGACTGCCGTTCATAGTCTGAGAACTCCTGGAATGCGAAAGGAGGGCTGGGGGGCAAAGTCGACGTGAGCGCAGAAACGTCGAGATCCTTGTGGATCTTGAGGTGCTGCACGAGGTTGTCCCGCCGGCTAAAGTGCTTTCCACAGGAGGGGACGACACACTTGTACGCTATTGTCGTGTTAGGCGCTGAACTAGATGAGAGGACGATGGGCTAAACGTACGTTTTTCATGCGTGTGGATCGACCGGATGTGTCGTTTTAGGTGCTCCCCCCTGAGGAAACACTTTCCGCATCCGAGGACATCGCATCGGAACATCCTGGTCTTTGACGATGGTCCTCCGCTGAGTTCATCGGTCTCCACATCGGTAGGGACCCTCCGACCTCGACTCTTCTTGATGAGACCGTTGACAGGCACGGGGGGTTCCTTGTTCCTGTAGTGGTCCATGTCGGGGTAGGGGGAATAGTGGGACGAATGACGGGGCATGGTAGCGACGGGTCGGGAAAAGTGTGAGTAGGCCACGAGGTCTGACTGGGAGGATAGCTGATCTTGGACGTAGTAGTCTTGCTGGGGGTGAATCAGCTGTGTATGTGCACGAATGAGAGGGGGGGTTTGGGAGTCGTCAGCTGTGCGAGGGGTTCGCACCTGGGAGTAGTGGGAGGTGCTGTACTGGGCCATTGTTTGTGGAGCGCACGAGTAGGGGGG
>Ga0307516_10007868_pt1 | contig 12149 bp, 19 predicted proteins | sample 19_EM_MG_FD_203310 | JGI IMG/M metagenome (GOLD analysis project Ga0307516, IMG submission 203310) | Populus trichocarpa ectomycorrhiza microbial communities from riparian zone in the Pacific Northwest, United States - 19_EM | ecosystem: Host-associated > Plants > Roots > Unclassified | place...
TGAGATATGGCCACTTTACGCTTGGCGGTCCTACGACCGTTGTGGCCTCCATGCAGCAATTTGCCATCTTCTCCAACGTGTCGAAGGAGGGGTGTGAAGGGGGTGGGGAGGGCGTTGGTTACCTCCTGGTGGGTGTAAGATCTGCAAAGAAACTGAGACGGCGAAGAGTAAGAAAGGAACCGAACGCACGCGGAGGTAGAAAGTACCCGTAGTACCGTTTGCCGACCACAAAGACGACGACGTGGGCAGTGCCGAGTACCCCAGACCTTACGACCACCCGCCACTGGCCTTCATCACGACAGATCCTAGGATCTTCATCAACAAACTCTTGAGCGCAGGGACACCAAACACCCGCTTCCACTGGGACCTGCAACCCTTCTTCACCTGCCCCGCATCGAGCTTTCCCTTCTCTTTTGCCTTGGGGCCATGCGGTGAGGACGTAATAGGAGGTGCATGACCGATCGCGATGGTGCTCGGTGCTCGGCCTTGGTACACTTCTTCAGCGATGGCGAACTTCTGCTGCCCGCCTTCCATCTCGGGCATAGACGCTTCGCCCGCGCTCCTGTTCAAGACATCCTTCATGGCTCCTGTTCAAGACATCCTTCATGACCTCTTTCGCGGATCCACATCCACCCCAGTTTCGTCGTTAATTGGGAGAGGGGGTGAAGTGTCGCACGCGCGGTATCTTGGTCTCCTTGGGGCAGCAGGGGTGACGCCTTGAAAAGCAGGTGGCGCGTCGGAATCAAAAGTTCCCAATTGGTCGGAATCCCTGGAGGTTACGGTCCCTCTCCTGGTTCCGAGGTAGACGGGGAGCCTTGTTCCAATGGCTCTCGATTCGACCTGGTCAATTCGTGGAGGGTGTGCGAGGCGGTTGATCCGATTCTCTTCGTCACCACCCTTGAACACCGCCGAGGGAGCCTTCAGTGATGTACTTCTCCGTCCGGGGTGATAGGCGTGCATGTGTCTCCGGCGCGAAAGAGCTGTCTGCCGTTGAGAGGAAAGTTTGTGAAGTGGGACTGGCTAGAGGTGCAGAGTCGGCGTTGTATGCATCAGATATGGGATCCAAGGCGTTCGGGTGTTGTCAATGGGTTCTTCTTGCCGCGAAGAAGGGATGGGGCTGGAGGCCGTCAAGCTGTCCTCCAATACCTCGGGACGCCTCAGAGATGTGGTGGAAATACGAGAGGTGGAGGGACCAGTGCAACAGGAAGCCAGGGTGAGTGGGCTAGAATCACCAGCCTGAAAACTGGGGTCGGAGGGAAATTGAGATGAACGAGATGAACGAGGAGAAGTGACAGTGGGTGGAGGAAAGCGTATCGTGTTTGTCGAGACCGGCAAAGTGAGTGACCTCACTGGACCATGAGCGGGTTTTGGGATAATTGGAGGTCATCTGAGGGGATTGTCCACGGCTCAGGTTCAGGGGAAGGAGGGCGAGCAGGAGCTGGATCGCTGGTTTCAGACCGGGGGTTCGATCGGGGAAAGACGGAATGCCAAGTGACGGGAGGTGTTTCCGAATGCGGCCCGGAGAACCGGCATGGTTGCCGTCTCCTCTTCCGATGGAGTCCCAGCACCACCATGTGCGATCCACCGCCCGGATTCCTGTCTTCCACTTTCCCCGGCCGTGCGTCCCACCCATACCGTCCAAGAAGATGTCAATTGCACGGACACCATAGCCGGACCGCACGTTCAACACCTGGAATGACCTCAACGAAGGGATACCCGTGGCGCACGCCATCCAAATTGCTCGAGGCAAACCAGGGTGCAAGTGTGGGGAAGATAATTTGCCAGTCTTCCCCCTCGGTCACCCTCGAACCTCGGTACGGACGGGGGCGACCTCTCAGGAAACCTCCGCAAGCACCCCCAACTCCTCACCGAACGAATCTGTCACCATACACCGGAGGCCGCCACGAGAGCCTGACCTGGCATGAGGAACTGAGTCCGATCTGTAAGGAAATTGAGGTGTAGGAAAGAAACCGTACGCACGCGGGGGTGGAAAACAATCGTAGTACCGTTTACCGACCACAGAGACAATGTCGTGAGCAGTACCCCCCCGTCTGAGAGTTGGATTCAACCTCTGTCGCGAGTTTTGCACAGGGTTCCTCGGAGGAGCGCATGTCGATAAAGAATTCGAGAAGGTATCCTATCACTCTGGCGGACATGAGATTTTCTTTTCCCTCCCGACGGATGGTATTGGCTTCAACCCGCTCGTCTGCATGGCGTTCGGTGTCGAGCACGAGATTGTGCGCGTTGAGGTAGTTGGACGGTGAGGGAGGGGGGAGGTCCAGTGTCCGAACTTTTCCTCTTGAACTGCGGGCCTCAGCCCCGGTCGGTCAACCCGATCGTCGGCCGACCACCGAAACGATTCCCGCCCTCTTGCTCGTTCTCCCTCCTGATTATTGCATCTCTTTTCCTCAATCGCGTGCTGCTTGGGCTCGGAAGTCTGTCGGGGCTTGACCGCATACGATAAATTGTCCTTACGGCGTACCTTCATCGAAATCCGTAGTGTATTGTACAATCGGTACGCTGACCAGTTATCTCTTTCTTGAGCTCACGGGCGTTCACAAAGGGTCCGAAGCAAACGTAATCCCCGGATGGACCTGGTACTTCATCATCCTCTTTCACGATCCCTCCACCCCGCGTCGAACCAACTCGCCCTTTGTGGTCATCAGCTCGTCAAAGCACTCGTCTGGCAGGAAATCTGTCGTCCGGGGTATCGGCGATGGGAAGTCTCAGATCCTTCATCACCCGAATCAAATGGAACTTCCCGCTTATAGGATGCTCGCATTCCCAGGAGGGGGTCACGCGATTTCGAGTGAGCGGGGGGGCTGGTTTGGCGGACTGGGCAGGTGTTTGCAAAGGAGGACAGACGACCAAGTGGTGCGGATGCATCGTCGCGATATCTGTCGTAAGCATTGCAATCTTAATCTTTGCCTCCGCCAAGACGCTTGAAGCCTGGGGCCCGGGGAATGAATCAATGAATGCGCCTGGGAGTTGTTGACGTGCTTCCGGCCCCTTGTTCGCCACCTTCGTCCAATCCCGCTCCTCGGAGCGCACAGCAACTCGCTAAACACCCTTTTTTCGCCACACTTCCCCTCGCTCTTGCACCCTCATGTCCAAAGGCCTGGTTTACACTCTCCTGCCGATAGCTGCCTGGCTGCCAAAGTATGGTGAGTGTTCCGCATCGAGGCTCCCAATCTGCTCCATTCTGACCCTCGAAGATCCTCGGTGGCTTTACGGTGATGTCATTACAGGTTTGACCGTTGCGATAGTCAACATACCTCAGGCGCTCTCCTACGCCAGCGTGAGTGGTCAAAAAACGCGTGATGACCGTTGCAACTCACCGTGCGCATACAGCTGGCCGGTTTGCCCCCCGAGTATGGACTGTACTGCTCGTTCATCGGAACCACCGTCTACCCCGTAAGTTCAATCCCCGCGCGTACGCCTCCGAATTCTTACACCTGTTAGTTCCTGGGAACTTCCAAGGATATCACGCTGGGTCCGATTGCGGTCGTCTCATTATCGGTGGCGGAAGTCGTTTCCAACATTCACCAGAGGTATCCTGGGGTGTGGAGCAGCCCTCAGATATCTGCCATGCTTGGATTCTTATGTGTAGGCGCCACCGGTTTCCACCATCCCCCTTCGCTGAGAGAATCCGTGTTCCCCAGGGTGCTGTCATTTTCCTCCTTGGCGCACTCAGACTCGGCTGGTTGGTTGAGTTTATCCCAGCTCCAGCGGTCGGTGGATTCGTCACGGGGTCCGCAATCCAGATCGTCGCCTCACAACTCCCTCCTCTCCTCGGAATCAAAAGCGAAGGGGATTCCTCATTCGAGATCTTCTGGAATACCTTACGCAACATTCGCCAGGCGCGCCTTGACTCTGCTCTCGGGATATCCGGGCTGGCCTCGTTGTATTTATTCCGTTGGATATGTCAAATTTTGACGAAAAAATTCCCGCGACACGGTTTGCCGTTTCTACCACCGTTCTAACTTCTCACGTTTACGTGGTTGTGTTCCAGCCCAGACGTTCTCCCTAATCTCTGTCGTCAGGAACGCATTTGTGGCTGTTGCCCTTACCTTTATCTCCTGGGTAATCGTCACCACTTCCAGTGGTAACCCGCCAATTGCTGTCCTCGGCGAAGTTCCTCGTGGATTCAAAATAGGCGTTATTCCTTTCGATCAGGAGTTGGTGGGGGTCGCTTTCCGTCACCTACCAGTGCCGTGCGTCGTCTTGTTACTCTGTCACATTGCCATAGGAAAATGTAAGTGGTTAAATCTCTCGTCTGACGTGTCCTTTCATCGTACATCCCTCTAGCTTTCGGTCGTCAGAACAACTACAAGATCGATCCGGATCAAGAGCTCATCGCGGTCGGTATGACCAACCTCTTGGGCATTTTCTTTTCGTCGTACCCCACCACCGCCTCTTTCTCCGCCACCGCTCTCAAGGCCAGATGCCACGTTCCGACCCCCCTATCCGGCCTCTTCACTTCCGGGTTGATCATCCTGTCCCTGTACGCATTGACCGGCGTGTTCTATTACGTACCCAAAGCGGGTCTCGCAGCCGTCATCATCAGTTCCGCCCTGGGTCTCGTCGACGGGTCCGAAGGACTCCATTACTGGCACGTTTCGAGGATCGAGGCCGTCATCTGGGTCAGCAGCGTCATTGCCACAGTCTTTGCTGGGGTCCAGTATGGTATATCGATCGCCATCCTGGCTTCACTCGCCTTGCTTCTCATCCGGGTCGCGAAGCCACAAGGACGGTTTTTAGGAACCACGACGTTGAGGCTCGTCGACGACAAAGGGAATGAATCCACCCGCGAGGCGTTCATTCCATTGGAGCTCCGGGACGACGGCGTACTCAACATGAAGACGGTGGTGAAACCCCCTGCACCGTGGATAGTGATTTACAGGCTGGGAGAGAGCTTCACGTATCCGAACGCGTCGTCGGTGAATATGTCGATTATGGAGTATTTCAAAGAGAACGCGAAGAGGAATCCGCAGTTGGTGCAGAGTGGGAAGAAGGAACGGTTGTGGAATGAGACGACTAGCTCGGACGGTCCTGATGAGGACGAGAGGGAGAAAAGGAAGAGGCCGATCAGGGCGGTTATCTTTGACTTTGCATCGGTGTGCGTATTCCTCACTCCCCCCTCCTGACGCCGCTCATCCATTTTCCCTTGCGGCGTAGCTCCGTTGTCGACAGCACCGGCGTTCAAACCCTCCGAGACACCAAAGAGGAGGTGGAAAGGTGGACCGGGCACACAGTTGACGTATGACCTCCCAGTCTGACCCGTATCCGAGATTTCGATTGACCGCTCCCTCAATCGATAGTTCCACTTCGCAAACATCCACCGAGCAGATGTCTACATCGTCCTCGTCGCGGGAGGGTTTGGAGTCCCAAGCCCACCCCGGCACCCCGCGTTCTTCCCTCCAAAACCTATAGCTCCCCGTGAGACCGTACCGGTTCAACTTGATTACCAGGCGTACGGGAGCGGCGGTGGGGAGGGGTTGATTTCCCGTGGGACGGCTGCCTACCCGGACCAAGGATATGTGCAAGAACCTATCGTGTCAGAGAGTACGCCCTTCTTTCACGTTGACCTTATCGCGGCTGTACGGGTCACGGAGAAGCTCGGATTGGAAGAGGAGGAAGAGGAGAACAGGGGTGGTGAGAGTGGGCTGAACAGAACTTCCCATGGTGATATCTTGATTGATCTACACGATTGATCTCGTAAACTCGAGGCTGGTGGCTCGTTTTGCTTTCTTGCTTTCTTGCTTTTTTGATTCTCGTTTGGTTGGGTCTGGGGGTGGGTCTGGTTGGCCTGAGTATTTTCAGCCTGCTCTGTTTTTGATCGATTCCAAAATCTCTTCTTGAAGGAGGACACCATCTTGAGCTGTGAGCGACAAGAAGTGTAGCGCCTAAAACCGGTCGCCTCGTGGCTGGCTGTCACCAATTGGTTGATTTGCTTCGTAAAATGACTGGAGAACAACACTGGTAGGATTACCGACAGTGTCAAGGCCAAGAAGATCGGAAGACAAGCTGAGCGCATAGAGGGAGGCGGAGGTAAAGAAGGTTCGCTTTGCTCGCGATGGAAGATTGAGAGGGCACGGTTGGTTGGGTTGGAGAGTTTTCGCGTTGATCATCCATTTGGTGTGCCAAACGTTGTACTCCTTAAGCCAGAGGACGAAGTAGGTATTTTCCACATTCCGCCGACAAAGAGAGGCCATTCCTCGAACTCCCTGAAGACTAATTGAGAGGAGTACGCACCCCGGTGGGGTCAGTGTGAGCGGCGGGGTATGCTTCCAGTCGAGAATGCCATTCAAATTGACACCTGCAATTTTCGCGTTGGTCAGGGTCGATGGTGGGGAGAAGGAAGGGCGTCCAGGTCCCGGTGTCGTGCGTCCGGCGGGGATTGTCAACGGGTTGGAGGGGTGGCCGTCAGATGGATGATCCCAGGGGTCATTAAGTAATGGGTAAAACTCCCCCGGGTTTACGGACTATTGGGACGGTGACGGTCGTGTACGAAATTCTGACGGGGAGAGATCCATACCACGTATGCCAGATGTTCACGGCGACTGCCAAGGTTGCGAGCGATAGGACACTGAACCGGCCAGAAATCGTGACGAACGACAAAATCTAGAATGTCCGCTGATGTTGATGCTGACGGAGCGGCCATCGACACGGGAGATAATTAGGGGACCAGAGAACTTAAGTATCGAACGGACCTTGTCCTCCACCTTGGCAAAGAGTGTCAGGTCAAGGTGTGGGGACAAGGAGAAACCGTGATTTGGAGGGTTCCAGGAAAGACTCTAGAACAGAAGGGGTTTCCTCTGCCAATTCAATGGTCCTCTCGATCTCCCTTGACGATACCCACTGATCCTTGAGGTGGACGGCAAGCGCCAGGAAACCAACGACCATAGTACAAATGCTATTCACAATGGTGGTAGGACTTGGGGCTAGGGTAGCTGGAGAGGCAGAAGGCTTGGGTCGGGGAGAGGCGTATTGAGTAACCTTGGGGCCGAGCGGCAGCAAGATGGAGCTTTGAGAATATGACCACACTCGGTGTGAGGGAGACACTTCAAGACCAACTAGCTGGGACGAGAAGAGCCTTGAGAGGATGGCCAGTCGATGGCTGCTGGCAGTGAGATCACCCTAGCCGAGACGGAGGAAGGAGGAAGAGGAGTCCACAACCAGCACGGGGTTGCGAACTGCTAGGGGTTCAGGCTAAGGGTGTGGGTTGAAGCAAAACGAGTGGAGGTTGAGACGAGGCGAGGATGTAATTGAAGGTGAGACGAGCAAAGAGGTCAACAGAGGGAACACGTGATCGAGGTATGCGCTCCTTTACCGGCCTTCCTTTCTCTTCAGTACGCTTGTCCTATTCTCGAACCAGCCGAGATCTACCATAGATCACCCACTTATTGACGGCGACACACCGCATCACAGCACACAGACGACGACGGGCCCTCGGGATCTCGCGTGCACTTGAAAACCAGCGAAGTGAGTACGGATGACCGACGGTTCGCACGAGAGGTAGTCAAATCCCCCATCCATCCTTTCCGCCTCGACAATGCGCTCCAGCGCCCGCATGGCTTCCTCTGCCTCGTGACCGCGAACTTCTGCACAGAACACCAGTCGAAACTCCCGCACTGTGTACATCTCACTGAACACCTTGAATCGCGCTCGGTGGGCAAGGAGTTCTGCCGCTCGTTCGCTTGGGGTCACACATATTGTGGTGTTCCAATGATAACCGGCATCCCACGCGTAGTAGTTGACAACGACGTCGAGGGGCAGAGGGGATGTGACGGTGGAGAGTAGTACGGCTTTGAGAAATTCAGAAGCGACGTCGCCCGGAGCCCTGGTGATCGATATTGCGGTAGTCTCCAGCGTCCGAAGGGAAGAGTTTCGTGACAGATCGAAATCCCAGCCCACAGCTTCGTAGTTTTCTGTGAAATGTTGGCTTGAGTTCGCTCGTCACTTCCCTCCTTTGGAACTCCTCACCATATGGATCCGTCGGGTACAACTTTAATCCCTCCAGGGTGTCTGCACATGCACCTAAAAGGAGCCGCACACCCTTCACCCTGAAGAGCTCCATGTAACGAAAACGGAGTCCTCCAAAGAAGGTAATCATGTCCTCCACAAGTTTCTCTTTTGTGAAACAAATGAGCGTCAATCGACCGCACAGCGGGGGTACGGAGAGGGGAACGAAGTCCGTTCCAGCCGTGCCTTCCTGTTCCTCCATTGGGAGGTTGTAGCAGAGCTTGAGGTCTTGGAGGTTTGGAAAAAGCCCGATGAAATACAGCATCTCGCGGGAAGAGCCTGTGGGATTCTTGAGGGCGAGTAATTGAAGGGTCGGGGCAAAGTGGCCAAAGTATTGTTGAACGTTTGGCATGAAGCTGGGTATTATGAGCTCGTCTATTCCAAGCTCCTGGAGGTTCGTAAGTGCGGAAAAGTAACGCAGAGTCCGTCTGTCAAGCTGTTCAGGAGTGAGGGGAGTGAGGGGAGGGTAGATTGTGCGGTAACGGAACCGCTTGACGAGCGGAAGCAAGCCGAGGTTGTATGCGTTTTGGAGCGGCCTAGCCCATGTGGATTTCCTGGTAAATGTGGTGTCGATCGTGAGAGTATAGTGAAGATGGGGGACAGCGGCGATGTACCACGCGTAGCAAGTCCTGGAACATACGCGGAGGGTGAGGAGGTCATACATGAGGTGGGAGATGATCAATTCCACGAGTTCCTGTGGAAGCCTGGTGATTGGTCCTTGTGGAACCCTGACGATTGGGCCTTGTGGAATCCTAGTGAGCGGGGAAGGAGGCGGGGCGGGCACCTCCCACCAGAGCAACTGCTCGATTTTGTCCTTGCCCTGCCACCAGACCTGGGCAGCGAATGATTCGATCGCTATGGCGGTGGTGATGTGACACGATGAGCAAGATGTGTGGTAAGAAACGGATTATGGGTTCACCTGTCTTCACGAACGACATCATGGTTCTGGTTTCAGTCTCGGCACAAGTCCGGATCCGGCCCTGTTGGATCCACCTCGCGATTTTGGCGAGCGGTGGTGGAAGGGATGTAGGATGACTTCGTATTAATCATAGTCTACGGTAAATCTTGACTACGGCCGTTTTCCAGACGATAGAGACACTTGGCTTCGTTTTTTGTGCATGATCTTTGTTTACCTGTGGAGACCGATCCACGCTCTTTCTTCTCAAATCACCACCACCTTCGACCTCGTAGAGAACACGCCAATCTCTCTTCCGCCTTCGCCAAAATACGCCCTCAGAAGCCACGGGGTCCGAATCACCTGGATGGCGACGAAAGACTTCACTCGGGAGATATCACTGCCCGGTCACCTTGACCGCGACGCGAACGTTACGAGCACCGGTCGCGTAGAAAGCACAAAAATGCTATCATTGTCGCGAAGGAATGGGAAGGCGTCGGGCGATACATCATTTCGTGAGTGACAGGACAGATTCGGAACTCGTGGGCTGACCGTCCTCTCTGCTCATAGAACAGACGCGACGAAGATGGTAGGCCTCGCGTTTTTTGGGGGCAAATCAAGGACGCTCCCTCAAACATTGTCGTCAGTGCTAGTCAAAATATCCAATCGTTTCAGGAAGTTCTTTGGTTTCGAGCAAATCAAAGCCCACCCTACCGCCCAGCATCACCACCGCCCAAACTTCTCCCCACCCAAAGCATCACGACCATTCCTTCTCTCCCGTCCGAGAGACACTCCTCGCCTTTCCCTTCCCACCCCCGGCCACATCCATGCACCTGAGCGCACATACGACGGTCATGCTCGCCGCCGACCAGTACCCAATATCCAGGTTCAATCGCAGCGCTGACTCGGCCGGCTCCTACCCATCACTCTCCAGAAAGCACAGGACCACGACACTCCATCCCTACACTGGTTCAGTCGCCCAGGGCTTGAGGAGGAGGCTCTCAGTCTAGGACGATACGGGCGGTTCACTTCCCGATGAGCTGTTTGCCTCGTATCGGGAGTTGATTGCGACTGGGTTGTGTGAGATCGGTCGTCACCGTACCATCCTTGACATACCCCCCCCCATGCCCTCGAATCCGACTGGAAGGTTCCGGGGAGTCTTGACCGCAAGTCCCTCTCGCCCGTGGACCCGCTCTCGTTCCTAACCCGCGATTCATCTATCCTTTACAGAACGATGACGGCCCACCCGGTCCGGAATCCCCATACATCTTTGGGTTCTACTGGCACCTGACCGAGGATCTTGGTGACGGCGGTCTCGCGCACCGCATAAGTAGCTGTGTCCTTAACGTTTGTTTCATAGGATTGGACGTCAAGGTCGTTATTTCTAGCACTCAAAATTCTTGGATTAGTGAGCAACGAACTGTCTAGAACCTGGAAAGGAAGGACATCTCATTTTGACCTCCAGCAGGGCATACCAGATCAAGGATATCGTCAAGGGCCGATACTATTATCCCAAAGACCCGGGTACAATGTTCTTGTGGACACGCCTCCAACGATCGCTTCAATCCGGATTCAGGTGGCCGAGGGGAAACCCTACTATCGCCCGGAAGTTTGAAGGAAGGCGAGCTCGGGCAATGGACCTTGTTGGATGCGGTCCGTTCTCTACGCTATGGAAGTTTGGGTACCGAGCTCACCGCCGCTTTTATCCTCAGACTCCGGCCCCGTGTTCCAGCATCGCGGTGCATATCTTCCGCAGAGAGATCGACCCCGTCGCCAACGCATCGTTTCCACACCAGAGCATTGTGTAAGCCCCCTCACCGACATTTCTCCCTCTCTTTTGTTCAGATCCCTGGGCCGAATTTTGGGCGGAGCACATCTTGTAAGTATCACCTTTCTCGTTGCGGGGCTGCGCGCAGGGTGGTATCGACCACTCTCTAACTGCATTCTCCCTGTCATCAGGGACAATATGAACGGCACTAGGAGGACCATTATCAGGCATCCGTTCCATCGCCCTCGCACCATGATCGAGAGACTGCTTCATGACGACGGCTTGAAGTAGACGTCGGTGTGAAGGAACGATTATGGACGGCTGTTCGAGGTCCCAGGCCTGGTGGAGAACCCCTCTAGGAATGTGGAGAAGACAACATCACAAATGGCACACACCAGTGTCCCCCGTGGGGTGAATTTGGTGTTCGAATTCGACCTGGACCTCTCGGGACTGCTCAACCCGACATCCGCTTCTGAGGTTTGAAGGATCAGACGTCAGTGTCACGCCTCGCTCAACCGGTTTCGCAGGACTTTCAGAAACCAAACATCGTTTCTCTCACCTGCAGGACAGGGAATGGACGTTTTTCAGCTCTAATAAGTATTGCAAACACTGATCTCAGAATCGCATTCCAGTCACTGGCGTGGTGTGGTCGCCTAAGGTTATGTCATAATTTGTATTCTTTGTTAGATACGTCGATGAATACCATGGTCGTGGATTATTAGAGCATGATGGGCGCGAGCCACGCGACGACGACGGGGCGAAATAAGTTGGTAATACGGCCCGGGCGGAATCTTCAACGGTTCCGTACATTCGCCGGTGGATCGAGGAAGTGGAAAGGGGGGGTCAACGAATGTTTACCGATGTCACAGTAATTGGTGTTGGAAAACCTGTGTGGAGGTATTGCACGATTGAGGTTTGTAAGCTCGAGGCCGGTGGCTCGTTTCCTTGCTTTTTGGTTCTTGGTTGGCTGGGTGGGGGTCCGTTGGCCCCCCCCGTGGCCAAAGTTTGTCCAGATTAAGAACTGGCATCCAAAATCTGTGGCTGGGTACGTGCCCGGATTTGGATCTGGCCATGGTGCTGCATGGCCTACTGTCGGAGATCCTACATATGAGCTACATAAACACTACTTATGGGACAATATGAAGTGCTTTGATAATGTGTTCCACCCCTCCCAACACGTTTTCGAGCCTTCAACAAGCTATCAAATGGCTGAAGTTTGAATCGGTTCTTTCAGAAGAAAGCCGAAACCGTCCCGAAACCCTATCGCAATGATATACACGGGAGCCGCTATCTGGAAAGTCTATTCGGTACGAATTATACAAGAAATGAATGCCCTCCTCCTGCATCAAGACCAGGCCAGTGCCTCAGGGACCGGCCGCAGGAACTTGGCGAATGCTGCCACCATCGCTGCGCTACGAACACGGAATGTATTCCTCCTGGCTGTCTGCATTATGGCCATCC
>Ga0307516_10007870_pt1 | contig 12146 bp, 12 predicted proteins | sample 19_EM_MG_FD_203310 | JGI IMG/M metagenome (GOLD analysis project Ga0307516, IMG submission 203310) | Populus trichocarpa ectomycorrhiza microbial communities from riparian zone in the Pacific Northwest, United States - 19_EM | ecosystem: Host-associated > Plants > Roots > Unclassified | place...
GAAGGGTGTGAGGGGGTTGAGGGTTGTCGATGCGAGTGTTTTGGTGATTCTGTTCTTTCTTTTTTGGTTGTGGGTGGGAGCTGATGAGTATTTTTAGCCTATGGTACCTGCGGCGCATACGCAGGCTGCAACGTATGTTGTTGCGGAGAGAGCGGGGGATTTGATCAAGGCTGCGTGGGTATGAAGAAGTTTGGTACCACGTAGAGTGCGTTCCTGTCTTTTCTTTCCTTGTTGAGTTTGTTTTCTGCATATGCCTTACTTGTTGTGCTTGCGTCTTCAGCCAAGTCTCGAGTTTTCCTTCTTGTCATCAGCTTCCTTTGTTATTGAGGATTACAAACTCGTCTCCTCGCCAACCCAATCGAGTACGCTGTCGAAACTGCTGCGATCGATTACGGACCGAATGATACTCCATCCTCCCTCTTGAAATGCCACAATCGATGCTCGTGTTCTTCATACTTTTCCGACTGAATTCCGTGCTCTTCAAAGCTCCTTTCTCCCCCTCTTTTCATTGTCACATTGTTAAGCCAGCTGCGGACTGTTGGATACCAAGGCAACGTAACCAATGCATACACCACATGACCATGGCCGCAAACCTTCCCGTGTCCACGACTTTTTGCCCTGGACACCGGTAGCCGGTGCCTGCGATTGTGCGATTGGAAAGAGAATCAAAGTTCGTGGGGGTGTATCAAGCGTGTTTTTGTCGTGTGGTTGCAGAAGAGTTGTGGATCCATCTCAATCAAAAATGGCCTGCGTCGTGTGTTTCTTTGCTGTCCTCATGGACACGGATCGCGGAAAGGGTCTGGAGGCACACGGCCGAATGTTGTACCGCAACGTGCTGATAATCGATTTGCCATCGGGGATGTCATCAAACGTAGTCACCTCTCCTACTTGGAGCTCTCTACGATATTATGATGCTTCAAAGTTCACAAGTAGGCTCCAATTATATCTTCCAGTACCATCTAGAATTGTCCGTTGGATGTTCAAACTTCAGATGACGGTGATGCCATGATGGAACCGTGGCCTGATGGACTGATCACTAGAGCTGCCCGGCGCGAGTCGGTACAAACGACTCGGAGAAACGTTAACGAGGCGATTCATTCGTTGTTTCTGACAAAAGATCTTAGGGGCCATGAGAACGGCCGTATCCGCCAATTTCGAACCCCCAGTGCTGTGCATGGGCAATCTAGGGTGCAGACATGTAGCGCGTGGCCTGCATTGAGTTGTCATCCGGAGCGAGAATCGGGATAGCGGAGTGACTTGTTATCTTGTGGGGAAAACAGACCTCAGGTTTCGGGAGAGGGGAAATGAAAAAATGATATATGCAGATAAGTTACACAAGGAAGGAACGCGAGAAGGAGGCAGAGGCAAAAGAGAAGAGATCATGACTTGACCTTCTTCTCTTTCTTCTCCTTCTTCTCCTTTTTCTTCTTCTTGGAACCGTCGTCTCCCTGTTGGGGAGATGAACAATCATTATTCACAATCGGGACCGCACTCACGTTCACTTCCGGAACAGCGGCAGCCTCAGCTTTTGCCTTTGCTTTCTTCTCCTTTTTCAGCGCCTTCTTTTCCTCCTTCGACAGCTTCACCTTCTTTGCCGGCGACTCGTCCGACTCTTCGTCCTCGCCGTCTACCTCCATTGCATCATGCTTTCGCTTCGTCTTCTTCTTCTTCTTCTCCTTCTTCGTCGCCTCTAGCGTCGTCAAGACGGGTTCATCGTGCATCTCCACGTCCTCATCCTCCTCGTCATCCATCGCCAGCTCCTGCAACACTTTCCGGATCGCATCCGCATTCTTGGTTGGCGGGACGCCGTTTTCGAAAAAGTTGAGGCGCTCTTCTACTTGAGCACGCAGGGCTTCGCCGAATTTTGCTGTAGGGTGGTCTATGGCAAAGGGAGACGATGGTGAGAGACTGAATATACAGTAGGACATGAGACCTACCAGAGTAACAGTCTATCCGTGATGCTATTGAGCATTTGTTGGCAAGGAACCGCGAGATGCGACCCTTGTATTTTGGTCCTGCACGACCGATAAAGGTAGAGTGATATAGGAGACCGTACTGTCCAGAGGTTCAGTCTGCCTCTAACAACGAAGAAAAGAAGAAGCACCTTTGGTGTATTCCCTTTCGTCTTCAACGCTCTGAACAACGCCTTCTCCGCACCCAAAATCTGCACGGTGCTCGCAGGGTACTTGCTCAAGTTCGTCAAGCTGCCAGCATGGCTGATAAGCCGTGCACCGATTCGCTCGCCAAGGAGCGCCGTCAAGCTTGGTGCGACTTGGTTCATCTTTTCCGTGAGGTAGGTAACGAGCGACTTGCGATAGTCGGAGAGAGACACGACCCGCGTTGCGAATGCCGAAATGTTCAGCATGTCGATTTCGGAAAGGGAAGATCCCATAGACCCTCGCGCGGCGTCGAGGATGTTTTGTGCGAGGGTGGGGTCATCACCGACGAGGGCCGTGAGCTCAGGGAGCTTCTCCTCATCCAACGCCTCCTTGTGAGCAATAAACTGCGCGACGCGGGCGTACAAGTGGTTATCGGGCACGAGACGGACGAGCTCCGGGAAATGATACCCGTACCACTCGCGTATCCGCATGGCGAAGAGATTGACGTCCTTGTCAAGCTGGTCAAGGAGCGCGACGGCTTGGATGATCATGTTATCGATCCGGTTAACGTTGAATTTTAGCTTGGCGCGAGAGTAGGAGTGGCCAAGGCCGAGCTGGGCTTTTCTGAGGTCGTCGGTTTGAAGGCCTTTGAGGAGTTTGGTCGCGTGGTAGCGGATTCCCCGGATGAGTTCTTGGGAGACTTCGGAGACCTCGCAGGGAACGCCCGTCGCGGCTCTTATGTTTCCTGCCAACACATTATCAGATACGCCGAGGACGATGCGTGATTTTTTGGATGTTTTCGCCAGGTTGAGTTCCAGTAGATTTTTCAAATGGTCGTTGACGATTCCTAAGAATTGTGCCAATTCAGACGGGGAGTGAATGGTTTCATTAAAACATTTACGACGAACCTTCTGATACATCGTTGGCGTTTTCGAGAGCTTGTGCAGCACTTTTAAAAGGCGAGAAACTCATCAACGACACCATTTTGCCGAAAGTCGATAATTTATGGATGGATTGCTGGACGGCCTCTGACCTGGCAGCAATGTCCTCTGCGAGCTTGACCTCGAAGATGGCATAGCCTGAAGCCGACTCGAAGAGTACGTGGGTGACCATCTGACGGTCTCGTCGTCGTCTCAAACGACGGCGGTGGAGAAAAACTGGAGTTTGAAATTCAAAGTCCGATCGCTTGTCCAAATCAGGCAAGTCTCTTTCAACATATTCCTCTTCATGAGTACAGACGACGCTTTTCCTGACCGCGGTTCAACCGATTTATTGAGAAACCCTTTGAATCATATTCTACGTTATCCACCTTATGACTAGTCTTGTATTCACAATAACCCCGTTTCGTCAAGCTCCTCACCCCATTTCAAAAGATATCCGTCGACCTCGCAATTAAACGTACTCAAGTCGCCTGGAAGCCGCCACCACCACAACACGCGACCTGTGCTGATCATAAAATTTGTGATTGCCAAACGAGCGAAACGCCAGACTCCTGGGCGCTTCAGTTTTCGGGTTATTGCCTCCAGCTCCCAAAATACTTCTTTCATCCAATTCATTCGATGGGTTTGTGGGGCGACGATCGAGCTTGGGTGGCCAACTAATCAGCATGAGGAGGGCCAGCTGACCTTCCGGCATCAACGATCCCCTGCTTTATCTTGACCTCGAGGCAAAATTCATCCGAGGACCGCGAACGTGCTAGCTGGCAGAAGGGAGGCGATACATGAGAAGGTGGCACAAGTGACCGTCCGCGGAAGACTTCGCAAGTGGATGATCAAGATTTCGTTTCACCATGACTATAATCCTGTCCGGTGTTCAGCGCCTCGTTCTTTATACCGAGCATACCGGTGTGACAAGGAGGACTGCGATCGGCGCATGTTTGCCGAGGATTGTTATCTTGATTCCTAACATTATGCTCTAGACTGGAAGGATCAACAAGATAGGCTTCGCGTATTCCAACTGACCGAAATTTGCCGAAGAGGATGACACGGGTCGGATCCAGGGCCTCTCCACATCCACGTCTCTTCGCGATGGCCAAGCTAAAATGTCGTCAGTGGTGTCGGATTCAATAGGACCCACCGACTCCCCCAACGCCTGGTTTACATGCGTGCAAGGCAATGGCCCACCTGCGCGCCGATCACGCAAGGCAAACGCACAAAAATGGATTAGCTCCACGGAATAGGCTAACTCAAGCCACCACGGGTGGATTTTTACCACACCTTGAAAATCTGTAGACATTATATAGACATTCAGTAACAATATTCAGCATTCACAATGGTAAAGGATGTGAGGCGGGACGACATATATCACGTGGAGATCTCATGCTGGTTTCGGCAACGCGTCGGAACTCGGTTATTTGGCACGCACTATCGCGCCTCGTGTTCAATGGCATTTAGCTTTCTCCCTTGAAGCAGCTTGTGCTCCGGGGATCCCGACAAGAGGCGTCTCTCTCTCACCAAAAGGATTCGACGCCGGCACCGTCCAGTCCACACTAGCGACCACCTCTCGTCGCCACGACCCTCACTCCACCTTTCCGCCGCCTTCCTCCCTTTAACGATTTTAATCTCTCTCTCTCTCCATCCATCCGGGACCGCCACCATGCACAGGCTTTGGGCCAAGAAACGTGCCAGAGAAGATCCTCAGGCGACGCCATGGATAGGGAGCATCCCTCTCCCAGCTGAAGCCCCCATCAGAAGTTTATCGAGAAATCAAAGCATTTCGTCAGCGACACCTGTCCCCAGGATGAGACGAGAAGAATCCAGCTCGCGATCCAAGACTCCTCATCCGATGTCTGGACATCTACCGCGGGAGTCGGAAGTAACGAGACCAAGGACAACTTCTGTGACTGCCTCGGGGCGCCCTATTAAAGGTCTGTCCAACTCTCGATGTGCGCCTCCCTCTGTTCCATTGCTGATGTTCATGATAGGGATCCTCAAGACGTCTAAATCGCCGGAGGACCAGAAACCTTTGACGACGAAAAACTTGGAGGATCCAGCAAGGAGTAAATCGAGGAGTAGATCGTCATCTTTAACGAATGGTCTCAAAGGTACCGATGACTGCGTCGTCTTGATGCCTGCAGTTCTTCATATACTTCCAGGAATTTTGAAGTCTTCAAAGCCCCTCGTCGAGGATGATTATCCTGTTAAACCCAGTAAGCCTTGAAACCTCCCCCAAAAAACTCTGTTTTTTGACGCCAAGGGGACAGCATCGGGGACTAAGGGCGAGCCCTTTGGTTCCAAGGAAGACCCTTCTTGTACGTCCGAACATCACGCGATCACGGATCTTCTATCCCTAATAAATATTTTATCGCTCTTGATCAGCTTATCATAAGGCTGGTATAAAAGCAGGTGGTAAGTCTTACCCATCGAGCAAAGAGAAGGACTTGGAGAACAGTACGCCCAACGCTTTCGTGGCCCTGCTCAGATCACTGATCTGCGGTGCCTTGCCAGCATCGCCCCCGCGTGCTGCGTATCCAGAGAGGCCCAAGCAGGCGCCACCAACTCAGTTCAATCCAGGTAGGCGATGTGTTGTTCTTCGGTCGTCGATTCGCTCACGATCTGAACATCGATAGCTCCAATCGCTCCTCAACCGAGAAAGCCCATCAGCCCTCAACAATTGGAATATCAGCAATGTACGGATTTCCGGTTGTTGAGATCATAATGACCCTCATGCCCCGCCCGATTAGCACATTCAGGGATGCAAGCAAACTATTACCCACGTAAGATCGTCTCCGCGCCGATCTCGTGGAAGGATTGACATTGGATCGTGTAGAATCGGGTTACCCTGCGTACCCAAGTAACTATCCGGTGCAAAGATGTGAGTTTCCGCAGAATGTTGGTGTGATTAAATACAACTTACGCTCTGGTTTTTCCAGCGGTGTCTCAATCTGGATATCCCAGACAACCACCTGTAGTTCCTCATCAGGGTCAGTGCTTCTTTTCCATATTTGCACAGTTGACCAATGGTATGACTTTGTAGCGCCGACGTACACTCCTCGACCGACGATGTATTCCGTCACACCGCATCGTGAGCCTTGCTGTAACCTTCCATTTTGAAGCTCTAGGCTAAGCGTAACCCCAGCCGCTCCGTATGCAATCTCACCGACCCATAGTGGTGCACAAAATCAAGGTTGTTGCTTTTCCTTCGGACAGCGTTGCTTTCCTCTGAACGAGCTCGATATGTGTAGAACACCGACGACCTGCAGCCCAGAACAATCCCGGTCAGCTGCCATCTGAAAGATATGTCAAGCCAACAATCGTGAGGAGAATGGGTGAGCTTCAATTGACGCAGGCCTTTTCGTTCCTACTTAAACCATCCGTCAACAGTCCCAGGAAAGCCAGAGGATATCGCGCTCAGCTGGCCCTTTGTCGATCCCTTCAGTAAGCCATCTGGTCACCAACGCTGGAAATTCCCTCGACTATTTTTCGATATCGGCATGGACCCACGGGACGATGGCATCGGAATTCGCGCCTATCTTCCTGGATCCGCATACACCCGACCCTTGACGGACGAGGAGAAAAATATGCCGGCGTCATCCCACTGCGTGGTCACCAAGATGAAGATCTATCTTGAAGATTTCTACAAGTGGCCTATCATTGCTGAGCGTGCCGAAGGCCTCCGATGCATCGACGTCTTTGTGGCGATCTACAAGACTTTTGCGGTTCCTTTGACGGAGGAGGACATGTATGATTACAGATCCGAGTTCATCCGTACTTGCGTTCCTGCTTTTAAGCAACGCTGCAAGGATGGACCGGGTCTTACGGAGGTCAACGAGGCGAGGGGGCTGTGTCGCGTGGATCTGTTGAGGACGCAGAAGATCTTCAAGAGCATCTCAAAGAAGGGACGAGAGCCGGCGTGGACCTTGAAGCTTGATCGACCTCAGGGGGGCAGGTCGCAGTGAGTGGCTTCGGTACCATCGCGGGCCACCATTTGTTTTATCTTTTCCATGAGCTGCTGCCAGTTCTTCAGTGCTCTTCCCGAGAACTATGAACACTTCCTGTCTTTACACTCACCACATGCTACCCGTTTTTTTTTCCCGCATCCTTCTCCGCTCATCGTTCTCGCCTTACTTCGGGATTGGGTCTATCCATCCGTGTTAGCTCTCCATCATTCAGTGTAACTGTATACCCACCGCTCTGCCTTTCATGCATATCATCACATCTGTACCCCATCTAGTGTTATGTTCACGCTGTCACATTGTACCGTTTTTTTTTACCTTTCACAACTCACAATCTTCTAAGGATGCACATTTAGTCTATCCATAAATTCTTCTAAAAAATTGCTTACGTTGGCTTTCCGAGTCAATTTTTGGTTTCCGCAGTATACAGTGCGTTTTGCTGGAACATTCTAGTGCGTTTTGCTGGAACATTCTCTGGCTTTCGAAATCAATCCAAGGCAGTGAATCGGTACCGGCTAGCAGACCAAGAGAGGGGTGGGAATGGGGATAGTACTACACCTGTGACGAAGCATAGGAGTCCATTTATCACCACACCAGTTCGGAAAGATCAGACCATGGACGTGGCTCAATATCACCGAGTCACAAGGCGCACTAGACCCAAGTCAAGTGGGCTGGTTGTAACTTGAAGTAAATTTCAAGTTTCGAGGGACAGCGGGCTACAAGTAGCCTTGCGAAGGAAACCTTTCGATTTTCCAACAGATTGAATAATTGAGGGACCTGATGACGTACCTCAGGCTCGACCCCACGTCGCCGGCGAGTCGGATGATATAGCTAGAGATATTGACATTGGCAAAGTCACCTCCCATTTCGATCACTATTTTTTTTCGCAAGTCCTCATTTAGCCGGCGCCCCGATTGATCGAAGTTCTGGGGGAATTCATGTGAATATGAATATTAAGCAGCGCTAGTAGCTTCGCGAGCGGGCGAATCCACCGTGTGACGGGGATAAAAAAACAGTTTAGGTTTCCTGAAAAAAACAACAACGACGACGACAGGTTATACGGGTAGTGGTGGGGGGAGCAGGGGGGGGGGGAAGGGGTAAGAACAAAGAGGAAAGATTCGCAGCGAGAGCAAAGTGCTGTGTCAATACATAGCGAGTACGGCCATTGCCGTTCAGTGACATGACGTCGATGCGACGCGCCGACTTGAGTCATTTTGAGTCATGGAATGGAAGGCTGTATTGATTGGCAGTTACAATCAACGCTAACGCGCCTGCGCAGCACTTGACGCTGTGCATCCACATTTGGGTCTGCATTGCATAACATCTCTCCATTTTTGATGAACAATGGTAGATAAAGGTGGTTCCTGGATCGGTCATGGGGGTATACGGAACTGTACATTTTTTTTAGTTAGTCCAACCCCAGGAAACTGGAACCAAGGTTGTGGAAGGAGGCGGAGCTCTGTGGGCAAGTTGTATATAATATCACAGTTCCTATTATAGAGAAACACAAAAAGAGAAACGTGAACCTGTTCGGTGGAGTTGAATCTACAGTGATCAAGTGGCGGTATATCGTTGGTGTGTGCAAGATGAAAAGTGGCCATTATCAATGCCAATGCTATAGGGGAAAAAACAAGTATCAGCCACAAGCCGACAAAGAACAGCGTAAATACGACTCACGATGGAGAAGTGATGGAAGGTGGAGGCGTATTATTATTACAAATGGATGCATGACGAGCGAAGAAAATGAATGGAGAAAGAGAGAAAACCAGTCAAACCAGCCGCAAGTGCCCGTACACCTCCCCCCGTCTAACAACACTTCATCGACAACGCTCACTCACGCAAGCGCCGTCACCCCCTCCTCCCATACCCCATGCCCCACAGTCCCCACACCCCTACACACCGAACACGCAACCTCCACATACCCCTCCACCCCACTCGCCGCCTCCACATCCATCACCGACAACCTCGCCGCGCTCACCAAACACGGCGCATGGAACGTATGCGGGCACACATTCACCATTACCACACCCTCCTCCTCCATATCCGCATCCGCATCCACACCCTCCTCCCGCGGCTTCCTCAAAACAATGCTGACCTGCTTCCGAGCCTCCTCCGTCAACCCCACAAAAGGGTCTTCATCAGAAGGTCCAACACCACAGCTCAAATCATGACACCGCAACCCCGCCTCGCGTTCCTTCTTTTCTACCCGCTGGCGCAGGGTAGGCCCGGGAGGAGCAGGCAGCGACCACGTCTTGGGCGGCGGGCGCGGGGCAGGGGGAGGACGAGCCTGCCCAGGCGGAGGGGGTCCTCCACCTCCTGGACCACCACCCAGACCAGCCCCATTAGTCGCAGCGTCTAAAACGGCAGACAAGAGATCTTGCCAGATGGGCATGGGCCGAGGCGGTGGGTTCGGTGCAGCATTGCCGTTAGGGGCCGAAGGTCCGTTGGTGCCTGCCTCCGTGGTGCTGGGTTCGCCCTCAGCGGCAGAAGCGGGAGCATTGGGATTGACATTGACATTCGGCGCGTTCGCTCGAGGTGGTGGGGGAGCTGGTCTTCCAGCACCCGGAACACCGACCCCAGCAACCCCGCCAGCACCGTTCACGCCCTGCTGCATCCTCCGCGCATTGGCACCCGCCAACGGATTGCCAAACATGGTTCTAAACAAATCCTGGAGTCGTCCTCCCGGCTGCTGCTGCTGTTGACCCTGACCCTGACCCTGCTGCGTTGGCGGCTGTCCTTGTCCTCGTCCTTGCCCTTGAGCAGGTCCCCCCTCCCCTTCCATTCCAGGTCCACCAAAAAGCGCTTCCATAGCCGCATCCATCGTCTCCGCCGTTTCCTGAAACCAACCTTGCGGCCCTGGAGTAGCCGTGTTCGTGTTTCCTTCCATTCCAGGGTTCGCATCCGCCGGGCCAGGAGTCGGGTTCGCACCACCCGCCGCCTGAGCTTGGTTCTGAGGACCGCCAAACATCCTAGCAAAGTCCATGTCCCCCGGCGCTCCAAGCACGACATCAAATCCAATCGTGACGAATCCTTCTATTTCAGCGCCATCATCTTCATTGGAGTTGTTATTGTTGTTGTTATTGCGGGCATCCGAGTCTTCACTGGGCTGATCAGCTTCAGCCATCACGACGTCTTCCAAAGGCATCAAAGGCGGGTCATCATCACCTATACACGCTCTCATCAGAACGAAGAAACATCAATGAAGATAAAACTCAAACGCACCCCCATTTTCCGACGCAGGCGCGGTTGGCACATCCCCCCCTTGCGCCGGAGGACCGGGAGGAAGAGGACCACCACCACCCCTCATCAAATCCATCACATCTCCAAAGGTAAAGTCTCGCTCCTCCCCCTCCTGAACAACTTGAACTTCGTCACCGTCAAAGTCCCCACCGGCAAGTCGACTCACAAGCTCATTCCGCAAGCCCTCGAGCATGGTCACCCCCCGACGCGCCTCTGCAATGCGTTCCCGTGCAGCTGCGAAGCGGTCGGGGGGTATTGGGCCGGGCGGCGTGGCGTCGGGCAGAACCGGTGTAGCGGGACCTGGGGCTTGTGTTTGTTCTTGGTGTGGAGGGGCTGCGGCGGAAGGATTGGTGGGATCAGCATTTTGTGGATTGGGCGTAGACTGCGTGTTCCATGGGAAGACCTGAGGAGGGGCCCCAGGTCCGCCTAACATGACCATCGGCGGTGGTTGCTGGGCCTGGGGACCCGTGCCTCCGGGTCGGCCTGCATCTGGTGCACCGGCACCGGGGGCAGGGGGATTCGCAGGGGCAGTGGGGACATTCGTACCCGGCTGTGGTGTCCTCCTCCGGCGCACATATGTCAAATTTTCGGGGTCAATGTTGAACCTACACGTCGGACACGTCGTCTGTCTAGGTCTTGAGAACCATGGGATAAGACACGAAGCATGGAAGACGTGTGCGCAAGGAAGAGAGACGATCTTGGGGTGTGTGTGGGTAGCTTCATCTAGTGGTTCGTTCTGAGTAGTCGAGGCGGACGATGAAGCGACTAGCGTATCAGCGCTCGCTGACTGGGTAGTCGAAGGAGGTTCAGGCGTAGCAGCAGTCGCGTGATTCCCCTCAGTAGGAAGGCCCCAGGCCTCGCCGTCCCCGTCGAGTAACTTGTCCCAACAGATTGCACAGCCAACGTCACCCCCGACCGCACCCGTCTCATCCCCGCCCTTTTCTCGATCGGCGCTCCCTCCTACGCGTTCCAACCGCCTGACGAGACCGACTGGGACTTCTTCCAAAGCATCAATGAGTTTTTTTGCGCGCTCTGGGTCCTCTGGTTCTCGCTCTCTGTCGAAGCCAAAGTTTTCCACGGCGTTTTGGAAGAAATTGAAGAATTGGCGGACGGATGCGAGGTCGTTGGGGTCGAAAGGACGTGTAAAGGGACCGTCTGGTCTCGGCGGATTTGGGTTTTGGTTTGTGTTTGGACTGGGGTTGGTGTTTGGGTTGGGAGGGCCTTGGGCGGGGTGAGGGTCACCGTGAGGATGGGGCTGTGCGTTTCCAGCGGGATTTCCGTTCAAATTGATGCTCATGGCGATTCCGCCGAGAAAGGTTTGGGGACCGTTCATGAAGGGTGGAGGAGTGTTAGGGTTGGGTTGGTTGGGGTTGCCTTGCTGCTGTTGCTGTTGAAAGAGACGGAAGGCGTCGGGACCTGTTACGACGGTGCGGAAGAATGCGGGAAAGTTGATGGTTGCGCGTACACGAGGGGCAGTGGCGAAGAATCGGCGTTGTTGTTGTTGTTGACCGGGAAGGGGCGGAGCAGGAGGAGGGGGAAGGGGGTTGGCGGTGTGGTGGTCAATAGGAGAACCTACGCGTTGGGAAGGGTGCCTACGGTCACGTTCGTCGTCCTCATCGTCTTCCACCCGTGCGCGCCTGCGCGAAGACGCCTGAGGATCTGTTGAGGTGGCTCTGCTCGTCCCCGCCGTGCTCGCTGTTGGGGCCGGCGGAGGGATAGGTTCGAGTGGGGGCATGTCGTAGTCGTCGTCAGAGGGCTGGATGTCTGTGGGGTCGATGTCAGAGTCGCTATCAGAGACAGATTGGAGGTCGGGGAGGTCGTCGTAGTGTGACGACATGGCGGTGTCTTGTACGATTGGGTGGGATGGGGATGGATGTTGGTCGGACATCGTGGGCGTTGAGAGCAACGATGGG
>Ga0307516_10007872_pt1 | contig 12142 bp, 20 predicted proteins | sample 19_EM_MG_FD_203310 | JGI IMG/M metagenome (GOLD analysis project Ga0307516, IMG submission 203310) | Populus trichocarpa ectomycorrhiza microbial communities from riparian zone in the Pacific Northwest, United States - 19_EM | ecosystem: Host-associated > Plants > Roots > Unclassified | place...
TTCGCTTTGATCATCGGTTGTCGGAGCTGGGGAGGCGAGTAAAATTTTGCGGAGGCGAGGAGCGCTTTCGAAGAAGTCGAGGAGCTGTCCGATGGAGGGACCACCTGGCAACATGCTGCGCAGCACGAGCGATGTGAGGTTGGCCATGTTCCTCCACGGTAACTCCGTACAAACGCGGTCCAAACGCAACACACGCAGCGATGATAGGTCTCCGTTGAAAGGGGGGGCCCCGAGCAGGGGCCCCGGCAGTGTCCTGGATTGAAGGATGCCATCTATTGCCAGGCTCTCAAGAAGGGGCGCGTGGGGGGGTAGGTGGACGATGATATCACGCAGAAGTCCTGACTCTGCTGTGATGGATAGTGATTTGAATCGACCAACGGAGTGGGGGATGATCTGAAAGAGGGGATCATTGATAGGTGGGGTACTTTTCCTGTCTAGCCACACGTTGATGGGGGAGGTCTTCGAACGCTCAAGGTAGACGCGAGTTTTGTCCGCGCTCTCGCAATCGAAGTTTGCCCATAAGGAGGAGCGCGATATGAAGAACTCCCTCCAAATTCGACATACGTGAGTCACCGCGATCAAGTCTTCGTCGTCGTCGGCAACGTCTGCGTAGTCCGTAATGAGAGCGAAAACTTCGAGGGGAATCCGGTTGACTGGGGCGATCCTGTTCTTCAACGACCGAACGAGGCGGAGGACCTCGAAAGCGTCCCGCTCGAGACCATCGACCTAAAACACGACACGAGTCAGTGACCGTTCATGCGACGGTGTCGTTGGTTGGTTCAACCTCGGCCCTGTGGAGGGTAGCACTCTCGGTGCTGGAAGTTCGATTTCAGTTGGCATCCAACGTAAGATATCTCCTCATCCAGGCATACCTCTCGTCGGACGCGGTATCCTGCAGCAATTTTTTTAGAGCGTGCAATTGTTGAGACATAGAAAAGATTTGACCAATGATGGGAGAGGACATCGTTGGACAGTAGAGGTGTGGATGGTGGTCAGTGGTAGAGTGTGGCTCGCTTGAGAGATCGACACCTGCTCAACTGAATTCGTACTCTCGGCCCTATCCGGTCCGAACAATGCCACTAACCGTCTGGTGAATATCCCGGAGTGCGGACCAGAACTCGCGATATTCCAACTCTTGGGGATCCTTGATTTAAGTCCGCGAAGCGGAAAATCGCGTTACATAGGGACTCGTCCTGTACTAAGGATATAAGTATTCAACCGATCTGGTCAGGCTAAAGACGCAAGTCGAAATGATTGGTCGCTAGTTTCGAGCACAGTACAGTTGGACAACCAGTTTCGTTGAGACCCACACAGCTTCGGCCGAATCCGATAAGGTAGACCATTGCATCGGGACCCGCTGCATGACGGTGTAGGGAATGGAGTACGGAGTCTTAGATGCCGAAATTGGGCAAACTGCGACCAGCTGATGTGACGATGTCAGCTGGACATCGGTCGAAAGCCCAGCGAGGTTCTAATATCCACGGCGCAACCACGACAAAAGGGACCGCTAAACGAAAGAAATAGCCCAGAAAGGTAGTAAATTCAAAGTGAGAAAGTGCAATAGCTCAAGGCCGGGGCAGCTCACGTCGATACTAACTTATCCAAAACAAAAACTTGGCCTGCGTTTGGTTCGTCAGACGGTGGGTGTAGGAGCCTGAGTTTGACAGCCCGATGTTTTTGAGACCCCAGGCGAAGGTTTAGTAAATCCTCGACGCATAAAATGATGAGTGACAATCACGGCCGCGGGGAGCCTCTCACTCTCGAGCCAGAACCATCTTTACTATCAGCAAATACCCCTCGGAGCCTGAACTCCCCTTCGCTCGTTTCGCAAACTTCGGAAATCATAACATGGCCCAATCCCGACGCTTTCGGGATATCATCGCCCTGATCAATTTGGCCAATTGCCTTTCCGTCAGAAGAAAGCAACGGCAACTCCCGAATCCATCTCCATTCTTAACCCTCATCTTAAAATTTGCCTGTCAGCCGCTAGCGCTACAGCCCAATTTCAAACAAAAGACATGGCTCAAGGAAAAGTCAAAGGCACGAAAACCTCGAAACAGAAAGCGACTCGACCAGCTTCGTCCTCTTCCACGACGAAGAAAGGGAAGCGATATGCCGCGCCGAAAAAAGCAGACGCCATAAAGATCGCATCGTTGAGGAAGGTATGGATGCGAACCTTCCTCCCCCTCCTACCTCTTAGTGGTAGAGAAATCCGTTGGGTTCAGTCCTGAACGTCGTTCTGTACAGGATCTTAGCGCGAAGATCAACCGTTCGATCGAGCGACACACCGTCGACGCCGCCTCGTCTGGGAAGCTCACGATCATGAAAAACATCGGTTCCGCAGATAACAAGAAAGCTTCGTCCTCTTCCAAGTGAGGCATTTAGGGCCACAACTGCAGTGGTGATCCGTTCTGATCACGCTGTCTTTTATAACACACAGACCGTCGACTTCGAAGTCGAAGTAGGGATCCTCCCTCCGCTTCAACACCCTGCTCCACAACGGTCCCAGCTCACGCTCTTCCTACCCCATTGTTTCCGTTTCCCCGACTCCTAGATCGACACTTTCCGTACAGCCAAAAGGCGTTTCCCGCCTATTCCCAAGGTTTCTCGAAGGGCCATCACAAACGTGTATACCATTCGTCTACCTACAACCAAACAGATGACGACAACGTATACCAACGTTCAACACGGGCGGCTCTCGAACAACAGAAAAGGCCATTCCGGTCGATTATTTTCAAAGGCGGGAAAACAGCACTATAGCAAAAGCGATTGGCGGCGCCTCCTTTTTGATGTCACAAAGGGAAGCGTGACAAACACGAGGGACAAGTGTTTGGAAAAGAAGCAATGTGAAGGATATCGGGGTGGCGTGCAGAGGTGAAGGGAGCAGGCGACATGAGAAAAACAAGGTTGGTTTGATTAAGGCTTGGGAGGGTATATGATGGAGACGTTCTGCTGTGTGAGCGGATGGATGGATGGATGTGGTTCGCCTCGTGCCTGCGGCCGGGTGGTGTGGGTAGTGCGTCAGTGGGAAATGGGCGGTTTTGGGGAGCGCGGAGGCCAGAATGCCGGGATTTTCCAGGTACGATACCGGAAAGGGGAGGTGGATGTTGGAAACAGAAGCAGGAAGCCAGAGAACCGCTTTGTGGAAATGTGATGGACAAAAGAACGTTTATGTTATAGCTGTGGTGGGACCGAAGATGGATTGAGAGGACGAAAGATAAGCGAATGTGATGCTATAGAAGTGAGAGATACACGAGGAATGACTGCGAAAATGAAGTGCGCGAAATATGCGATATACGGGAGGATGAGCTGGGTTCTGAATAGCAAAAGCGATAACACATCGGACAAGAAGATCATTACGAAGGGTCAATATAGGGTGGTATGGGTGGTTAGTTGTATATAGGAATGCGGTAAGTTTCGGGATGGGATAACGAGAGAGGGAGAGAACGAAGGTCGGAGAATGTGAACGCTGTCGGTCGGGCGTGAAAGGCAAAGCGGGAGAGTATGCAGTGAAGCGAATATTAATGGTGCGGGGTTCTGGAACAAAAAAGGAAACATGCGCATGTGTAGTATGAAACACCAGTGTAGTGGACACAAGACCAGCGAATAAAACGCGTACGAGAGCTGTAATAGAGATGGGGGAGAATGACGATCAAACCCGGGACTATGACGGGAAAGAATGGACCATAGAAATGCACACGCGCAACGTGGGGAAATGAATAGTGATGATGTCAACATGAACGAGGCGGGGGAGTGGGATGATATAATAGGCATCGAACCAGCTCGAAGTGGGAGAGAGGGTGGGGAGTTGAATATATGAGTATGGCACGGAGCGTTGCAAGGCAGAAAGCAAAAAGGACGACATGACGACGGACAGATGATGAATCTGGAGAGAAAAAAACATCAAGTTGGGACATGAACGATTGGGAGACATGGATGATAATGTGAATATGATGACAATGATAAGAGGGATAACGGCGGGCTAACAAAACCCGGACGGATGAGAGAATATGAGTGAGTGAGAGCGGCAGGTCCGAATCATAACGCTGTCCTGATAAGAAAACAAGGGCGAAAAAGAACCAAACCCCAGGGCTGGAATCTGTCAGAGACCACGAGGCAATTACCGCTTGGCCTCCCTCGGAACTCCGGTCACGGCATGAAAGAGCGCGTACTTGATCTGCGTCAACGCCTCTCTCTCCCCATTAGTGATAAAGCCGGGAGGTTGCGAATCAACAAAGCGTAAGACCTTATCGCATGCATCCTCAGCCTCATTTACGGGAACAGGCTCACTGTGACGATACAACGGTGAGGGAGAGATTGGCGGGAACGGTGGCTGGATGGTGAACCTCCCTGGAACAGACTCAGGGCGGGGAAGTGGTGAAGAGGTGAGAGGGTACATGCCGCCACCCATGTGAGACTGTATTGGATGAACATTTGGATCAGAGCAGTCTTGGTTGGATTGTCCGTGCGAGCTGTCATAGGCAGAGGAGTGGAGAGGCGGGGGGAGCGGATGAACCGGTGACTGACTGTCCCACCCGGCCCTCAACGAACTCAAAGACATGGCAGAGATTGAGGTGGATGTGTTATCGGAATGGCTGTACGATTGATCTGAGGCGTTCCTAGACGAGGGAGATGTCTCGTGGATTGGAGAACGATCCGAAGCATTCCAAGGTGGTCGAAGGCTCAATGGCGACCGCATATGGCTCCTATAGTCCTCTTGGTTATGGTCGACGGGTAGTTCTCGCAAAGGGTTGAGAGTGTTGGAAGGTCTGTCGTTCATGAAATGACTATCCCGCCGATTGGGAAAGCTCGTGTTGAACGGAGGAAGTACCGCGCCGCGGTCCTCAGTCGGGGGGTCATTGGCGGGAAGGTTCGAGTTGGACAAGGGGGTGGGATCACTGGAGGTGGAAAGCTTCGAGGCCTTGCCATCCCCATGCCAGACACCGCGACGGATTCCGTGGCGATGCTTGAAGTTTTCAACCCAGCCAGAGCTAGCCTTAAACTTGTCCTCAGAGATCCTGAGCGATTTTGCGATATCCCTGGCCCTGTTGCGGATCAACGAGTCGGAAAGAGTGACATTCTGAGGGACTGCACTCGTAGACAACCAATCGACGAGCTGGCTCTCGATCTCGGGGAACTTGGAAGGTCTGATTTTGGAGAACGTCAGCGTCAAGGAGCAGTTAGGTTGAAATAAAGAAATACCTGTGTTTAGCGACCTTGAACTCTTCCTCCGTTGGAACGTTCATCCACTTTTGTTTGTGCTTGAGGATTTTGCTGATCGTGCTCCTCTCCACACCGTACTTGATTGCAATGTCCTCTTGTCGAGCGGTGGGGTTCTCCTTGTGATACAAGCAGATCTCCTTGCGGTCAACGTTGAAGAGACGTTGCTTTTTGTGTTTCCGGACGACTGGAGAGGGATTCATCTGGGCTTGGCCGTTGGTCGGGCCGGTGGAAGAGGAGACGGATGTAAGGGCGGACGCCACGCTCAGGGCGGGAGAGGTGGATCTGGGGTTCGAGTTTGAATTGGAATTGGAACGTGAATGCGTATTAAAGAAATTATAGGGCGAATAAGGGGACGTGGATGCGGGCGTGGCAGGATACTGAGACGAAGCGCCGTTGGGCGGCAACCCCATCGACGCCGCCGGAGGGAGGTTCAAGGGCGGCAGGTCGGACTGGGGCGGTTGATATGGGTTGGCAAGATGATGGTAATCGTTCTGGGAATTTGAGCGGGAACCCGAAGGGTGTACGAACGGACCGTTTCGCTGAGAGAGAAATGGGCGGTGAGACGGAGAGTGCGGTGGGATGGGGGCAGTTGGAAACCGGAGATTAGGGTGAAACATACCTGGGAAGGGTGACCATTGGAGTGGACAGCGCTGGGGAAGGGGCCAGAGTTCTCCCTGGAGTGACTGGATTGCATGGCAATCTGGGCCGCCTTCCGCCTTGTTACGATGCCGGTGGAAGAAGATTTGGTGCGAGAGGGACCGATGCTGCTCGGCAGCTGGACGGGGTCTGCGTCGGCGGGCAAGGGCTGCTGGGATGGATAGAGGGTAGCGGTAGCGTACGGACTGGGGTATTCGACAGGCGTGCGGAAGTTCTGTGACGAATACACGGGCGGGATTGAGGACGGAGAAGTGGAGGAAGGGTTAGATGACCAGTTGATAGACGAGGCCATTCTGAGGGAGGAGGGAGGGAGAGATAGGGGGGAACTGGGAGGAAGAGGAGAGGGTTTGAATCGGATGATGAAGAGGAAAAGTGTTCAGGCTAGTAGGCGATAACGATGAGGGCGTGTCCCCCACGTTCATAAGCCCCCGGGGGTAATAATGGCTCAATCAGCCAAACCCAGACCAGCGTCGCCGAGTAAGATAACGACGGGCTGCCTCCACGACGAGCTCGCGAACGACAACGGCCAGCTCAAGCTAATGGCGCGCCGGTGTCAAGCCCAGATGGAGATAACCGACAACTTTTTCTTTTCATTTTTTTCTATTTTTTTCTCTGCAGGGATCCCCTCCCCTCCCACTCCTTTGTAAAGACGTGCGGTGCCCCGTGTAATCAGAGCAAACAAGGAAACTTCTCCTTTGTGCCAACTTTCATCCTAGGACGCGTCCCAGCCACAGGTGGCGTGATCGCGTCAGCACCAATCAGTCGAGAAATTGTCGCATCCCCATCCGTCCCCCGAATCCCCCACTTGTGACTTTCCTCATGTTCTCCGCCATGGAGCCAACTAAGCGGGCAATTGCAATTAGGCGAAGTAGGCTTCTCGGCACCAACTATCCATCTCCATCACCGGCGCGTAAGTGAGAGAGGCTCCGAGCACACGCCCCTTCCGCGTTCACTCATACGCAATCATACCAAATACATCATCCATGATTCCCAACACCTGTTAACCTCAGGGACGGACACGGGCGAGGATCTGATGACTAGATGTCAACGGACTTCTCCCCAGCCGGCGACTTACGCTTTCGTACGTTTCACGCCCATACGCTTGTCTGACAGCAGAACGAACCCAGTCCCAGCGTCAACAGAGATCGGTCCGTCTTGGATCCGAAGATCCTTTGACGGCGATGAGGCTGGTGGGCCACTAGATATGCTTCACTACTTTTCTCCCGAGGACGGAAAGGGAAAGGTGACAGTGTATGATGTGATGCACGCCGTAGTGCGCACTGCCCCCTTTCAATGTGAAGCGGATGCGATCTCGGTAGATCCCAACGCTTCATCCTCGGTGTCTAATGAAATGAACTGCGTAACCTGAGCCCACGTCCAGCCACACACACATAGAGAGGAGAAATGGAGAATAAACAGAGGGAGGGCATGGAACCCAATCGAATTCGGGGTACCATATCACCGACCGAGCCTTGAGCGCAGACCCGGCGCAACCAGCTCCGGCGGCAAAATCTCCGTAACCTGTGGAAGGCGGTGGATCAACCCCGAGGCAAACGTTCAGGGTCACAACAGAGTATGGAGACGCACCTTTCTCAAACACTGTTCCCCCCCTACCTCCCAACCCCCGTCCGCGACAGGCACGATGAAAACATCCAGCGTATGGTTTACCAAATTCTCAACTCCAGAGTTCCCTCCCGAGTGCTTTCGCCATTTGAGAAGCGTTTGGACCAGCTTTACACGTCTATTGAGGTACCTCTTCCGTGCGGGTATCGCTTCTGGATCAAACCGTGATTGATTCACCTCGAGGTAAGGCCCAAGCAGCCGTTCTTCTTCATCAACCGCAGCCTGGAACGCCGCTAATACGGATTTGAGTAACATCTGGCGGCGAAGGCGGACAAAAATGAGTGACGAGGTATCCCGAATATTAAAATTCCATGTCAAAGGCAAAATCCAAGCACGGGGAGCGGAAGAAACCGAACAGGTAAATTCCTGACATGTACCACAGTCACCGCGATCCCACCCCTCAAACCCTTCTCCGCCGTGTCGGAGAAAGGTAGGGGATTTAGTGGCGCGCACTGGGAGAATCAGGGTTCAATTAAAAATGGGTTGCGTCCTCACCTGAAACTTCAAATTCGCCGTATCTCGAACGGCCACCTCGACCTGCTCAACCAAGTCCACCGCAGTCCTGACGTCCTTCATCGAGTAAGGATTAAATCCACCAGCCTCGACTATCTTGCACAACCTCGGTACGAGTGCAGTCGAGACCATAGAAGAGGCGAGATCCCCCTCGGCGCTCAACCCCGCGCTGCCTTCAGCCGGACCACCGTTTTCGTTTGTCATCGAGTGTTGATACAACCCATTGTACCAATCAAAGCTGTCAAAACTTCTCTGATCCTACATACGGGTTGACAAATGGGAATATCAGCATTGTGTGGAAGTTTGACGAAACAAAACACGCGTTCCTTTGCAGGAGCGCGGGCAGTACTGCGAAGCGCTCACCTGGAACGGATTCCACCCCACAATCTCCAGTCTAGCCCAAAATTCCCAAGCCCCCACGAGCCCGAGGCCACCCCAAGCCCCAACATAGATGTCCTCGTATTTTTCTTTCCATTCCGCGAACCATTTGCCTAACCCCTGCGACGGGTGTCTAAATTCTCCGGCTCGGACATCGCTCAATACACCTTCGACCTTTTCTTTGAGCTTCGTGATCGCGAGTTGAAAATCTTCCTCCTGGTCAGATGACAGGGACGAGTCCGTTGAAAAATCCTCCTCAGCGCCTAAACCAGCGCCCACCTGACGTCGTCGCGCTCTCCGGATCAGGCGTGCGGCTAAGCGTTCCTGTCGCGAGGATCCAGGTGACTCCTCAAACGCCGGCTGGGGAATGTGGCCTAAGAACAACGATAAGTCGTCTACGTCTTCCGCCCTTCTGCGCTCCGCGACCATGTCGAATTTTTCTTTGAGCAAAGACAAGTGTTCCTCCTCGAGTTTCTCCAGCGCGGGATACTAGGCATTACGTGGGCATTTCGTCTCGGGAAAAAAAAACAGTTGTTACCTTCTCGTCGAGGAAGTGGGCAACACCCTCAACGAACTCTCGAAAGGCGGCGAACCAACTCCGCTGTGTCTCTGTCCTCTCAATCGCTTCCCGAAGTTCTTTCTCCTTTTCCTCAATCTGGGCAAGCTCGTCAGCTGCGGAGGTCATCGCGGAAACGTTGGCCGAATGGGAAGTGGTGAGGTTCGAGAGTGTTTGGCTTAACCGCGCGATAGCTGGCTCCAGAGTTGGTACGGGTATCGTTGCCGGGACTGTACGGTGTGCGAATTTCAGAAAGCGCGATAGCCACCCTGCTGAGAGCACGTACCGGGTGATGGCTTGTAAACCGGCGGCGCAGGTATCTGAGTCTCGGGAGTGTGGTCACGGTGACCCGCTCGCCGTATTTGCTCCTGCTCCCATTCCTTCTCCTCTTCATCATCTTCCAACCTAAGCCAACGGGTCAGTGAGTTAGACGCAACGGGAGGGTTTCCGTACGTGTCGGCGATCAGGCCCTCCATCTCCTCCTTCTTCTTCTTCGCTTCTGCCTTCCGGGCCTTCTTGCCAAGCGCTATTCGTTCTTGCGCGCTGGTGTACTCCGCAAATTCTAAGGGGGTCTCGCCACTCAGCATAAGCAGGCTATCTGGGAGTCATCTTACCATCATCTGCTTCGCCAAGCTCGTCCTCCTCCCTCACCAACCGACTTTCAGGATGAGGGCCCCGTTCGACGCGGTTCGTCAACGACAAGGAAACATAATCATCCCCAATTTCGCCCCCAGTCTTTCGCAGAAGCTTCCTCTTCTGTTTGGCGGCGGCAATCGATGATGAGGTCGGTAGTTGAACCTCTGCGGCCTCAGCAACTGGACGGCGTTACACGATAAGTTAGAACCCAGGAAGAGAGTCGCGTGCCCTTTACCGGTTATGTCATCCACGAGCATCGTGTCATCGTCCATTGGGACATCGACGGAATAGGATTCTGTGCGGTTGTTCGTTGTAGGACGTGACCCTGGCGTGCTAGCCTTCAACTCAGACAAATATGACGCGTCATAACGTGGCGCCGAAGTGTTGTTGTTGTTGACTGCGGACAGGGGATCGTAAGATGAGGCACTATATCAACCCGTCAGCCCTAGGGCAAATCCAGCGTATGGGGAAAGAATCCAACGTACGCAGAAGATGGACTAGCTCTCGCGAGCGCGATTTTCATGCTGAGGTTAGATTTCTTGATCTTGAATACCTCACCGTCTCCCTCCTATTCCACCCACACATCCAAAGAAACATGAGCATCGAATCTGACGGGGAACCTGACACCCTGACCTTATCATCTCCACCAAAGCTCAATTGTGGCTTCTGCTTTTGACGGTCTTCCTTTCGTTTTCTGATCCTGGAGGCAACCGCGGCGGGGGAATTGTCGCGCTCCTGAGCAACGCCATCCTCCAGACCAGTGGCGACTGAGACTTCTACAGGTCGCGTTCTCGACGACTGCGACGGTTTAGACTGTTTGCGCTTGAAGATGACCGGAGCGTCGTCGGTCATGGCGTTTAGGAGATGGATCAGAGAGCTGAAGCGAAAGTGATCTCCGCTCTTCCGTCTATCGCCACCACCATCCCTCCCGCACTCGCTCGCAACGTCGGCCGTTCGTCGTCGCTGCCGCCACCTCCACCAACCTCCATGTCTCGAATACAGGAGGTATGGGCCCCAAACCTCGAGGCCGAAATGCGAGTCATCCGCGATCTCATCGAAAAATATCCTTACGTTGCGATGGTACATTTCACAACCCCACGCGGACTTTGTCCGGTATGATACGCGTGGCTAAAGCTCTGCTGCTGGTGTGCAATAGGATACGGAGTTTCCAGGCGTCGTTGCTCGTCCAATCGGTTCGTTCAAGACCTCGTCGGATTACCATTACCAGACGATGAGGAGTAACGTCGACCTGCTCAAGACGATCCAGGTAGGACTGACTCTCGCAGACGAGGAGGGGAACTTTCCTCAGGATACCTGCACCTGGCAGTTCAACTTCCACTTTGACACCCAGTACGGGCACGACCTTCCCCGCTACACCATCCATCCCACTAACCGGGGCCCCAGGGAGGATATGTACACGCCCGAGTCTATCGACCTTTTGCGCGCACACGGGATCGATTTCCAAAGACACGAAGACATGGGCATCGAACCAAACTATTTCGCCGAATTGATGATCACATCCGGTCTTGTTTTAACGGACGACACCAAATGGATATCGTTCCATAGGTGTGTGGCGTATTGCCGGTTGCACAATGAGTCAAAACTGACACGACTTGACGGTCCGTTGCTTATCAGTGGTTACGATTTCGGGTACTTCATTAAACTGCTCACGGCCGTTTCACTGCCTACAAATGAAGACGCCTTCTTTGACATACTGCGTATCTGGTTCCCGACCGTATATGACGTCAAGTTCATGATGCGTGCCTGCAAGCAGCTGAAGGGTGGCCTACAGGATGTTGCTGATGACCTCGGGGTCAGTTCTAGACGTCACATAATTTAGTTTCGACACTGATCTTTGTCCGGGGCGCCCCTCACGAAAAGGTCCTAAGGATAGGGTCTTCGCATCAAGCCGGGTCAGACTCGTTGTTGACCGCGTCTACCTTCTTCAAGATGCGGGAGATTTACTTCAACGATCTCGTCGACGATACAGAGTACAACGGCAAGCTGTACGGTCTGGGCCAGACTTTCACACCCACGAACGGAATCCCCGATCCCGGCCGAGGCTCAGCAGCCACCATCGCAGAACGAGAAGACCGCGGCCTGCCACGAGACCAATCGCAAACACCCGGTCCAATGGGCATGGGGGGCATGCACACGCCTGCCCTCGCTCAAAGTACCCCTTACGGCGGGTACATGCGGACTATGGTCACTCCTGGTCGATAGACCCTTCCAGAGGCAGACCTTCGAGGTTTCTGCGTTCCATGGTAATATTAGGGTGCCTATCGCGGTCGGGGCCTCCTTCGACCTCTTTCCTGTTCTCTCACATCGTCGCACTGAGTTTTGTATCCTGCATTCTATACTTTGTTTTGGGCATGTATGTGACGTATCTGGTCAATCCCCTTGGAGTTGTTTGGATGGGTCCAACGAGAGTTAAATGTTAAATGTCCGATATGCGCGTGGGTGTTGGATGGTGATGATGGTAAATTGAACGTGCAGAGTCAAGGAACAACACCCGAGCAGAGATGAAGTGTGTCCTACAGTCGAACACCCTTGATG
>Ga0307516_10007874_pt1 | contig 12140 bp, 5 predicted proteins | sample 19_EM_MG_FD_203310 | JGI IMG/M metagenome (GOLD analysis project Ga0307516, IMG submission 203310) | Populus trichocarpa ectomycorrhiza microbial communities from riparian zone in the Pacific Northwest, United States - 19_EM | ecosystem: Host-associated > Plants > Roots > Unclassified | place...
CCAGATTTTTCTGTGAGTTTGAAAATTGCATGACAATGTTCTGGAAGACCTATTATATTAATTCCCTATTATTATTCTGCAATATACTGCGTTGTCCTACTTTCTGCAGTCTAATGTGCTGAAGATACTGTATCCTGTCCGGTAAAATACGGTCTATATTACTAGATTCTGTTCAATGACTTGTGAAATCATACACCAGTTTGAATTATATCTGATGTTGGTTTGATCTCTGTGCAGAAAACCTTTTTTGTTTGACCGTGTTCAGTAATCGTTCAAAGGTTCTCATTCCTTTTACTTCCTGTCAGATTGATGAAGCTGAAGATTTGTGAAGAAAGGAGCATAAGAGGCTCCAAAGTTCTAAGCACAACAATTCTGGCTTAAAGGGTTTTATTGTTGGTTCTGAATTTTGCAAAGATGGACAGGTCAGATACTTCAGGCTTTGTAAGTGGTGGAGGTAGAATATTGGGAAATTTCCATTTCTCTATACCTTGTACCTGTTAGTATCCTCTGTCGAAATATTTTCTGCCAGATAAGCCTCTTGTTCCCCAGTGCTACAGTTTAGTGCTTCTGGACAATGAATCTTATCAAAAAGGGCCCACGATTTTCTCATAATAATGAGCTTCCAAAGAATGACTGTTTTGGTGATACCGCTTTGAGCTTGAACTGCCTTGGATATGGAGGAAGCAGTTCGACCAATGCTGAGGGCGCTGATAATAATCTTAAAGTTGATTTCTCTAATGCTTCTGATGACGGTTGCAAGTTGGTGCTTGGATTGGGTCCAACACCAAGTGCATATTTTGATGATTGTTACAGCTTTGGGGTCAACAAAAATAAAGGGCTGGCTTCTGGTGCTATATTTCCCAAGGGGCTGTTGTCTGAGAGCGATTCAATCCTAAAACTTGGCCTTTCTGGAGGGGCTAAGGAAGCTTTGAGTGGTCTCGGCTGTGCAATTGAGGGGACTGATACAGATACTCCTATGCTGAACCAAATTTCTGGTGATGATATTAGAGTCCCGATTCCTGTTGTCGATGAGGGTTCCACCTCAGCAAAGAAGTCTGGTGGCTATATAGCATCACTTCTTTTGGCTCCTAGAATGGATGTTGGAAAAGCTCTGTCACAGACAGAACTTCTCAACTTTGGGACTGGATCGCATCATCAATTTCAGCTGAGCCATGAACTACCTGCCAACGCAGATTTCTCTGTGGGCACTACTTCTGAGCAAGCGATTTCATCCACTTCTTCTGACCACAGAACTAAAATTCCAAAGAAATGCAAGTTCTTTGGTTGCTCAAAGGGAGCACGGGGGGCATCAGGCCTTTGTATTGGTCACGGGGGCGGACAGCGATGCCATAAGCCAGGTTGCAACAAGGGAGCTGAGAGCCGAACAGCATATTGCAAGGCCCATGGTGGAGGAAGAAGGTGTCAACACTTGGGTTGCACTAAAAGCGCAGAGGGGAAGACAGAAAATTGCATCGCCCATGGTGGTGGCAGAAGATGTGGGTTTCCAGGGGGATGCGCTAAGGCTGCACGAGGCAAGTCAGGGCTTTGTATTAGACATGGCGGGGGGAAGAGGTGTAAGGTTGAAGGCTGCACCCGTAGTGCTGAAGGACAGGCTGGGTTGTGTATTTCTCATGGGGGTGGACGCCGTTGTTTGCACCAAGCATGTACGAAGGGTGCTCAGGGGAGTACCATGTTCTGCAAAGCTCATGGTGGGGGAAGGCGATGCATATTTGCAGGATGCAGCAAAGGAGCCGAAGGGAGTACGCCGTTGTGCAAGGGACATGGTGGGGGAAAGCGCTGCCTGTTTGATGGTGGTGGAATTTGTCCAAAAAGTGTCCATGGAGGGACAGACTTTTGTGTTGCCCATGGTGGTGGAAAGAGGTGTGTTGTGCCAGGCTGTACAAAGAGTGCGCGTGGCCGTACTGATTGTTGTGTCAGGCATGGTGGTGGGAAGCGGTGCAAGTTTGAAGATTGTGGGAAGAGTGCCCAAGGCAGCACTGATTTCTGCAAGGCTCATGGCGGGGGTAAACGATGTACCTGGGGTGAGGGAAAATGTGAGAAGTTTGCCAGGGGTAAGAGTGGTCTATGTGCTGCGCACAGCAGCATGGTCCAAGAGAGGAAGGCAAACAAGACTGGTTTGATCGGACCAGGACTGTTCCATGGCCTTGTATCTGCTTCGTCAGTTGCAGGGAGCAGCATAGACACCAACCATTCATATTCTGGAGTCAGTGCTGTCTCGGACTCCATTGATTCCCTAGAAAAGCCAGCAAAAAGACAACATCTGATACCAGCACAAGTACTGGTTCCTCTTTCAATGAAGGTCTCTTCGTCTTGTACAGGTTTTATGAATACTGAGAACCTAGAGGAAGGTACAAATGGCTATGGTGCCAGCAATGGTGGGATAAAGGGTTGTGATTATCTGGTTCCCGAGGGAAGAGTCCATGGCGGCGCCCTTATGTCATTGTTCGGTGGAAATCTGAAGAATTCAATCGATGGAGTTTGAAGCTGGTGAATTCCAGTCGTCGAAATATATCCAGGAAGAAAATTTCCAATGATGAAATTGTGGGCTGAAATTCATTGCTCCCTCAACTTTGTACATTTGGTCACACGAAACCCTGCTACTCTCAAGCAAAGACGATATGAGATCCTCTGTCCAATTGCATCACACAACAAGTGGCTTCCACCATTCAGTAATGGAAATGGATGAAGGGGCTGAGGTTGGAAGTAAATAGGCTGGTTTAATCCAATCAAAGTAGGGGCTTGATTTAACCAAATGTGTAAATAGAGGGACCAAGGTGTGATTTATAGCTTGAAATAGTGTACAAAAGTGTGAAGCCTGTGTATAGTTGGTGTTAGTTCATAGCGTTTATTTGTTAATGGCAGGATACTGCTGTTTGAGGCACTTAAATTTCTCTAGCTAGACAGCTCGACATTGCTGCGTGAGGCATTGATTTCATGGGATCAATAGCCGCCATTGCTCCCGGCGGCCCCTCCCGCCGTGGAATTATTCCTCTTATTTTCTGTGCCGAACTACCATTTTTTTTACGTGGAAGGATTCTTATTACACTTGTATCATAGTCAAGGTTTAGCATGTTTTAGAGGATAACTACAATCATGAATGAATGAAGATTCCAACCTTTGACCTTCCGACATGAAGGCCAGTATCATAGAGGCACTCGTGCTGAATAATGATGTTTTCGACACGTCTATTACTCACAAGGAGATGTCTTTGTTTTCCATAGACAAGAGGACTAGCTCATAATTAGTTCAGGCACAAAGTAAATCAAGATACTTCTAAATGTATCACCAAAACTTTATTGAGCAATCTGATATATGAATGAAGGTTACCGAATATCAAAGAAATGAACTTTTGCTAAAGAATACCTATAAATAAATGAAGGAATAACAAATCCTACTATGTTGAGTTTTTAGCCAAGCAAAAAGTAAAAATGTTATTTTGATATATTTTCAAATAAAAACACTTTGAAAAATAATTTTTACTATACTCTCAAACAAATCATAATAACAAAGCTATAGAAACCTAGATAAGGATGATCAACGAGGGAGTCTATATATAATGTTATGAAATATAATGTTATGAAAGTTAATTATATCATACACATGTAACGATCAATGAGAAAAACTGTTTGACATACATTTCAACCTGTTTTGTAAGTGTTTTAAAAATGTGTTTGACATAAGAAAATATATTTTTTATTGATCTACGATAATTTTGATATACTGATATTAAAAATAAATAAATTTATTTTAATGTATTTCAAACAAAAAATACTTTTAAAAAGCATCATACATCACAATACCAAACAAATACTTACATGCCAACTAACCAAACTAAGAGTTTAGTAAATTGTACATGTTACTTTAGTTTCTTTGTTAATGTTCATTCTAATGATTTAAAATAAAATATGAGAAAATCGTTGTTGATTTTTTTTTTTTTTTTATCAATTGTGGGTAAGAAAACACTTGTGTATACAGGTTATAATAGTTGTCCTCACATGTAGTTTCTTTTCTTTTTATAATTTGTTTTTACAATGGGGTAAAATTTCAAATTAGTTTTCATATTTTAAGATTAACTTCACTTCTCTAATCCAATCAAAATAAATCATAATTATTAGTAATTGTATAAAATAAATATCTCTATCTACCATATAATTTATATATATATATATATATATATAAATCACTTAAGACTATTTTGGCCACTACACTAAATTTAGTCCAAAGTTTTTAACTTGGATGAAAATAATTACCAAGAAATACCTGCCAACATTATATAAAAAATTTAGTGAGAGAAAAATCAATGCATACCAAATCTTTGATGAAATTGATTACCCCAACTGGAGATGGAAAATATAATTGTTTTTATTCCTGTAACAATCTTGACTAATCTCTATATTACATAAGAGTGATATGTGTGCTTCCATGGCCCTTCCTGCCATGTTTGCTGGCACCTGAACTTTCAAATCTCCCTATAGAAATTACATCAGCGAGAAACTTCAATATATGATATAAACTAGGCATTGAAAAGAAAAGAAAGGAAAAAATTATACACATCTGTTGTGATCAGTTTCAAACACAATAGCTCTTGAAGAGACTTCCGTTGTGCCCTTAAAAGGGAGGATCATCTTGGTCCAGACAATTCATCTGGAGGGATGTGGGATGAAGAATCAACGATCCAATTAGTGTGTGCGTGATGAGTGTGGTTAAACTCTTGGCGGAACACCTCCTCTTTCTGCCATTCCTCCCATCTCTCCGCCAAGCCATCCCCTTCCAGCATTCTGACCACTTCTGACATCTTTGGTCGTTCCATTGGGGAGCTTTGTGTGCACAGTAGAGCCACTTGGATCAGATTCTCAACCTCATCATCGATGTAATTTCCCGTCAGATCAGCATCAACCAGCATCTCCAACTTCTTATCTTTTAGAAGTCCCTTCACCTGAAATTTCAGAGATGAAGTCAGACTGAAAGAGAACAAAAACAAGAAAGCAAAGGAAACCATTTGCAAGACTTGAGCCCAATACCTACCTCTGTGCTTTGAAGAGACTATGAATAGACAGCAGTAAAAAAGTTTGGACATTGAACTGACAAACTTTTAACCTTGTAAAATCAAGCTCATTGCAAACTGGGTCAATCATGTCAAATGTGGAGGGCTTCATTTATGAACTAGAAACCATTTGATGTATTATAGATCAAAGCAAACTCTATCTATTTGTGAAAAAAACAAAAAGAAGCCAGTTCAATTTGATTTGATTTATTCATATTAACACAGGAAAAGCATAGGGGGATGTTTTGGTGCTGATTGTAGAGGCTCTATGAACAATATATTAGGGGATTTTAGGCTGAATCTTTAATGTGTAATTGTTGCAGGGTTGGTTAGGTTAGCAAATGAGGTTGCTTGGGGATTATTAGTGAGTGTTTTAAGGCTAGTTTGATGGAAATTGTAGAAGGTTTAGGGTACATTTTTAGGAGTCCACAAAGGAGGGAAAACCTAAACTTCACACTTAGGGTTCTTAGAAGTCACACCTAAGAGGAGATTGCATCACACAAACAAACACAAAATAGTTGGAACTTCATTCATTTTAAATGATTCTGAAAATAAAATATTACAACCATTGTATTTATTGATTTACAGCTCCTTTCCTAATCTAGCAAGGACTTAAGAATCTTAAACCACCAATATAACTATTCTTGACTAATAAAATAAATATTATAGAGAAATAAACCTACACAAGCAAGCTTAGTCTAGTGGTTGTATACATGTAGCTTCTTTTCTTCTCAAAAAAAAAAAAAAAAAAAAACAAACAAAGAACCTAGACCTAAGCAATTTTCCAGTAAACATAAAAATTACTAAAATACTCCAGCATTCTAGAATTTAAATTAAGATGCATAAATCTTATCTGTTTTTCACCTACATCACATTTTCCTTGACCACCTCAGCAAAAATATGAAAATCCCAAGTGATGAAGGATTCTAGAAAATTCACCATCTTCCAATGTCATCAAAGTTCTAATGTAAGACAACGAGGGAATGCAGCGAATACATACCCAATCAAGTAACATTACATCATCGTCATTTGCAAGCCGAGCAAGATCAAAAGCCCTCTGTCCAGTGATAAGTTCAAGAAGCATGACACCATACCCAAAAACATCAGTCTTCTCTGAAGACTTTCCTGTTGATAGGTATTCAGGTGCTATATGCCCAATTGTGCCACGTACTGCAGTAGTAACATGAGTATCTTTGTAGTCCATGAGTTTTGCCAACCCAAAATCTCCAACAACTGCTTCAAATTCCTCATCTAACAAAATATTTGCGGCTTTCACATCGCGGTGAATAATCTTAGGATCACAATGATCGTGCAAATAAGCCAACCCTCGTGCGGATCCTAATGCAATTTGCTTCCTTATTGGCCATTCAAGTGGGGATTGTGATTCTGAACGCTCTGCTTAAGGCGTCAATTTGAGAAAAAACAATAATTAATAAAACAGGCCTTGGGATTATTAGAAAGTTCAATAACTTGTCTACAAATAGAGCCAGTATACAAACTTCTAAAATGTGTAGCAACTTCCATGCTTTTGCAAGACCAAATATATATATATAGATTTCCTTTTTTCTCTAATTTTCTTTTGGCACAAAAAGAAGAATCTTGTTTAGAGAGAGAATAACACAAGGAATATAAGATAATAAAATAATCATGTCCAATTTTTTATATTCTTTCTCTAATTTTCTAGTTTTTATTTAACTATATTTTTTAAACAATGATTAAGGACATTTTGTGTACAAAGAGGGATTTAGGTAACATTTTCTTAAACATGAAGGGGGGTTAGTCAAAACTTCAAATTTTTGGAAGAATTTCACTCTCAAGGGGGTTATTGTAATTTACCCTAAAAAAGGAAGAAAAACAATAAAATAAAATTAAGTTGACAAAGCATATTTTTCCAATGAGGAGATACAAAGATCCCTGCAGGCTGAAAAGGCACTAAACAAAGAAGCCAAAATGCAAGATTAGGAATTGCAATTGGAGAATTTCTATTAAAATTAGAATTGAAAATAAACTAATGTTAAGATTAAAGATTGAAATCCTTAGTTGACCAGAATATGGACTTGATGTCACAAAAATATGCAAAATATATAAAGCTACCTTAAGGGGAAAAAACTGAAATGGATTGGCATCATGGAAAAGGAATCACTTATAAATTACATAACAAAAGGAGATAAATATAGCAAAGAAAGATGCTGGCTGATAGCAGTACCTCTTAAACATGATGCTACACTTCCATTAGCCATATAAGGATAGACAAGCAACCTCTCAGTTGGAGTCATGCAAAAGCCACGTAGACGAAGCAAGTTCCGATGCACAGCCATGCTGATCATCTCAACTTCTGTCTGGAACTGCAGTTCCCCACCCTGGGTGCGCTCCTCTTTCAGTCTTTTAACAGCCACTAGAGAACCATCAGTTAAACGTCCTTTATAAACCTTTCCGAACCCACCCCTGCCCAAAATGTTTTTGTGACTAAAATTGTCAGTTGCAACTTGTAGCTCACGCAGAGAAAACCTTTTAAGCTGTCCAAGATGAACTTCTGGGTCCTCTTCAGCTGCACAGATGTAGATGGAGTGAAAATGCATCCTAAACAGAATAAATTTCAGTTCTGATCAATCATGACCTCTTTCAAAAAAACACTGACCAGGTACATCAAAGAAGTGGTCCTGTGGTTTTCTTTTTCGCCAATAAGCAAGTACCATTGCAGGGGCAGCAAACAGAAGAGCAGCACCAGCAGCAACTCCCCCAGCAATAGCTCCAGTGGCACTATTTCCTATTGCAAATGATATTTCAAAAATTTACCATGCCAAGAATGTATTCAGAAATACCCAGAACAACATACATTTTCAAATGGAAGAGACCTTCAAACTCAACACCTAGATGACATGAGGTGCTTATCTTGAAACCTCTCAGCCCCTTCCCCCCTTTTGTTAAATAAGAAAATAAAAAGTTGAAATTGTAACTGACCATTAGAAGGACCCCTTGATGGTGGAGAAAGAGGAGGTGGTGGAGGAGCTTGAGAAGCATTGAGTTTATTGTTGGCAAAACTGCAAAAAAAATGCAGAGGTTAGTAAAACAGGTACTGTGCAACCACAACCACTAAATGATACTGACAAATAGAATTACTAGCAACAAACCTGATAGGAGTGAAAAAAGAGAATGAGCCATTTACAGGGACATCTCCTGTTAGTTGGTTGTTAGAAAGATCCCTGCACAAATAGCAATATATTTTCATTCAAGCAATATTTGGTGCCTGGGGAAATTAAGGATACACCTATTCATGATAACAAAAATATTGTCATCAGCAAAATACTACTCACAGGACTTGCAAGGTAGTAACCGTAGTTAAATTCACAGGAATCGTTCCCGACAAGGTGTTGTTGTTGAGACGCCTATTTCACAAAACAGAAGAGTCATGTCCTGAATCTCCATTACACTTGCTAGACTACATTTAAACAAAACAGCCAGTGCACGTGCAGAAAAAACTTTATGCACTGCTAGATGTGGAAAGCCAGATTTCTAGATGGAACTTGCTATCACTTGAAGTGCAAAATATTGCTTATCAACAAACTGTGTAATCTGATTTATCATAAAAACATGCACTGATATATTACTGAGTGGGATATGCCTTACTTCACCCCTCACCTCTTCAGTGAAATTTGTCAGTGCCATGAAACTTATTATGGTAAAAGTAGGAAAAAAATCTTCATTTCATATTGCCACAAAAAGAACAGCCATGTAAAGTGTACAGCCAAAATGCACACATACATACCCATTTCTTTATAACATAATGCCTACTCTGATTATCATAAAATATTGTATGGACCAATTACTGCCTGCACATGCATTACTTCAACCCTTGCCTATTCTTCAGTGAAATTATGCAAGTGAAAGCAAAATTATTATGATAAAAGATGGAAAAATATTTCTCTTCTTTTCATACTGCCACAAAAAGAACAGCTATGTAAGGGCCACAGCCAACACACACACACACACACACATGCAAGTCTTGTCAGTGGACTCAAACTTCCATGAGAATATAAAATACACAGCAAATGAGTTCCAAGTTTTACAGAAATATTGGATGAAAGGAATGGTTTCATACAAGAAACGTAGTTTCTGAAGCTTGCCCAATGTCTGAGGAATCGGACCAGTTAAGTTGTTCAAGTAAAGATCCAAGCTCACCAAGTTTGTCAGATTCCCAAGCTCAGCTGGAATTTGTCCAGTTATGTTATTGCTGTAAAGTTCCCTGTCAAAAGAGCTCCATTTACCAAGTGTAATTCAATGACAAAAAAAGGGACGGGGTTTCAACAAAAGCGTGCCTTAAAAAATATTTAATTCCAGGTAATGTAACTCATCTATCAACTGTTGCTAGGAAATGGATGGTAGGGGAAAAAAATTCTCCTATGGTATAGCTAATATTAGATGGTTTCCAAATTATAGATATACACAAAAAACATGTCGAGAGTCTATGAAATGCGATGTCACTTTAAAACCTTGGTATGTGTTAGCAGGATCATGTCTAGAATCAATTCATTCAAGTAGATTTAGATAGCTCTTTTTCAAGTGGATATAGGGCAAAGCAGGCTCCATGGGTATGGAAAATCGATATGGATATGGATATAAGCTGACTGTTTTTCCTCTCTTCTTTTCATTTTTAATAGGCACGTAAAATGAACCATTCTTCCATACAATCTACTTTATGCACAATTCATGATGTGAAGCAATCAAACAAAGAAGAACTCGAACGACTTACAAGTACTGCAAATTTGAAAGCACCCCAAGTTGCGTAACCAGTTGACCAGATAGATTTGCATTTCCAAGATCACTGAAAGTAAGAGTAGCGAGTTGTTAGCTATGGTAGCCGCCATCATCATCATCATCATCAAGTAAATTTAAACTACCAACTCAATAAATAAACTTACACACGCGTGACACTATTTTCATTATTGCATGTAACATGAAACCAAGTGCAGGGATTGACGAGAGTAGCATCCCAACTTTGAAGAACATTGTTCGGATCAAGTAAATTCGTCTTTAATGCATTCAAGGCATCGCCTGTCTTGCCACATAAAACCATATCATGCAAATTTGGTAACCGACAAGTTAAAAAAAAAAACAAGAAGAAGAAGAAGAAGCATACCTTCTACATTACTGGAGACCCTGACGACGACCAAATGAAAGACCAAAAAGAAAGCAGAGGTCCAGATCGCCCACATCCCTTTTCCTTTATTTCTTAAACCCAGAAATTTATTTCATTTCTTTAGCCCACCTTGACTTTGCACAGAAGAACAAAATTACAAGAATCAAACCCGTTGACCCAAATCACTAAAATCAAAACTATTCACAACCCAATATGAATTATAAGCAAGAACTTGGAATTCGAGCAAGATAGAGAGTTGATTTTCGGTGTGTTTGGTGGGAGAGGGAGAGAGAGCTGGGCAGCAGAGAAGGAGAGTTTTTTTTCTAAGAATAGTAAGAGAAAGAAGAGTTTGCAGGAAGTTTTTCAATGATCTACGGCTTGGGACGGAAAGGGGTTAGTCAAAGACAACAACATCTCAAATTACCCACACAAACCCATTTGGAATGCCACTGTACCTTGGAATTTTTTATTATTTTATTATTTTATTTGGTTACTATTTTTGAAAAGAAAATTCGAAGAAAGTTGGGAGAGAGGAAATATTATCATGTTTTATATTTTAAAATTATTCTATAAAAACATTTATTTTATATCTTCATCTCTTTTCTTTTAATTAAAATTATTCTAACTCATAACCAAATCAATCTTTTTTTCTGCTTTTTTTTATTTATCTTTTACATATTTTAATTAAACACAACTTGATTGAAAAAGAAAATAGATAATAGCACTTGTTATTTCTAATAAAACAGATGACAGAAATGGAGCAAGTAGATAAATGGAGAGAACTAGATAGTTGGCACGTAATTTGCTGGGAGTTTGGCTGATTTTTTGTTTTTTTTTGCAGTGTCAAAAAAAAAATGCTTAGTGTTATCAATATATTTTAAATAATAAAAAAGTTATAGAAAGAGAATTGAAAAAAAAATAATTATCAATCTCTAATAATCAAAATATAAAAGGATGAAATCAAGAAAAAAACTAATGAAAAAAAAGTTTTATAAAATAAAGTACCAGTAAAAACCGAGTGAGGTCATTAAAACTTGCGAGTAGGATCATGAGAATAAGACAATCTAATAGAAGGTAAAACAGGAAAAAAAAACAAAGTTAAATTTTAAAAATAATTGAATTTTGAAGGACAAAATCAAAAAGAATAAAAAAGACAACCTAAAAAAAACTTGGGTCACTCAAACAAACCTCCTATTATGAGACAAGAATAACTTGATTGAAAAGAAAATCAAAGAAAATAACGAAGTTTAATTTTCAAAATGAACAACTTCGAAGGATGTAATCGGGAAAGAAAACAATGTCAACTCATGTTAACTTTTCAAACTCATGACTCTAATTAATAACTAAACTGAAATTATTGCATTAGGAAAGCCACTACTTTAAAACTCGGTTCGACCCGACAGGTTAATCTATGGCCCATGGCTTAGACCGGGTCGGGTTTCAAAAGAAATTTGAAAAGAATTGATCCAATGTAAGACGATCAAAAAGCCAGGTTGACCTACATCCATTAACCTGGGGCAAATCCAACTAAAACCTATTGACTATTTTCCTTTTTTTTTTGTTTTTTCAAAATGGTATCATTTTTACTTTTTTATAAAACAAAAACATTTAGTTGACTTAGGTAAGCTCGGGTCAAACCTTAAATATCATCAAATTTTGAATTGAAGGCTGAAATTAAAAAGAAAAATCAAATTCACAAAAGACTCTAAAAAAATAAAAAATCAAGAGAATGAGGACCAAATTTAAGAAAAATAAAAATAAGATCATGGATCTAAAGATAAATTTGAAAAGAAATTAGAACTTAATAAAAGAGCCATGAATCTAAATCATAAATCAAAACATTGAGGGTTAAATATGAAACATAATAAAATAAAAGGACAAATTTGATATAAAAATTAAATGTCAAAGGATAAAATTGAAAAAAAAATACAATAAAAA
>Ga0307516_10007875_pt1 | contig 12139 bp, 10 predicted proteins | sample 19_EM_MG_FD_203310 | JGI IMG/M metagenome (GOLD analysis project Ga0307516, IMG submission 203310) | Populus trichocarpa ectomycorrhiza microbial communities from riparian zone in the Pacific Northwest, United States - 19_EM | ecosystem: Host-associated > Plants > Roots > Unclassified | place...
TGCTGTTACACCCCTGTTATCAATCCATCATCACTGCTCAACCCCAGGACTCTTCCTAACCACTGTGGTAGGCTGAAGAGGAGTCAATACCATCCCCAGTCGCATATATTCCCCATCAGAAGCCCTCCCCTTCCCTCCTGCACCTTACCTGAAGGCTTGCAGCACATCCCCCTGTGGAGATTGTATACCAGAACCGCAGAGGAATACCACCACCCACTTTTGTTGTCATTGGGTGTTGGTTGTTGGTTGTTCTGACCTCTTCCCTCACTTAGACGCACATTGTTGCTCTAGGAGTTCTCGCCCGGGCAGTCTTCACTCTGGCATCCACGCTCTCTTGCAAGAGAACATCCAACTGGGTAAGAGACATCTCTTCACATGCACTAACACATACATGCAAGGTCGGCTGATACACCATCTCCACTTGAGAGGACAATACGGGTAATGTGTGAGCAGATTCCTGGCTATTGTAAAATGCAGGGACTGGTTTCAATTTCAACGATGACATGTAGGATATTGAATAGGATTAGAGTGGTAAGACTATGAAATATATATATATTCCTTCCTTTTTGTTAGCATTTTCTGTGGTCTTTATTGTTTAAAGTGCAACTTAGCAACAATAAATTTTAATTTTAATCTGGGCAGTGAGATGCACTCTATTGTCATGGTGTCATTTCCCATTGCTTAATTATTGATTAGACGTTGGCCAGGGGACACTTTTCAGTGACTAGACAATTGTCAGGCAGTGCATTCATCCTTATTGTTGCAATGTTACACTGTTATGCCAATGGCCAAGGTTTAACTGCAAACAGGAAAGTTTTTTTTTTGCTAGTGATAAAATCTACAGGACAGTGTCACCTGTAATACCTTCAACGCCACCTGAGTTGATCCACATGTTTCCTGGATTTTTCACCCAAGACAATCCTTGGTATTCCTCTTGGGGCGCCTCTTCCGAAATAGAGGATGCCCAGACCATCCATACAGACACTCTTTTTGACAATGATATGTCATCTGATCCTGGTGATCATACCAATGGTGCCACCACTCCCACTCACTCTCAGGGGGATCCCTCCCCCTTTTCCCATACTCAACCAGACACAATAGCTTCAATCACTCCCTTCAAACCCAGCCGACCATCAGAATCAAGCAGTAGAAAATGTGTTGAACGAGACTCATCTGTGGAAGCAGGCCCAGACATTTGCATGGATCCAGGAGAAGACAGTGTATGTACTGTCTCAAATGACATGATCATTTGTTTATTATGGTGCCTAGGTTGTATCATCACAGACATTTGACAAATGTCATCATGAAGAAGTTGATTATTCCCAATCACTATGAGAAACACTGCATAACTAGCAGGAGGCCTATGGCAGACTGCAAACAAAAATGCGAGAACAGGAACAGGTATGTTTAGCTATCAATAATCTCCTCCCTGCACACTAACAACCCTCATAGGCATTCAAAGAAAGAGAAATTTTACTCCAACAACAACACAAGCAACAACAAACTATTTTCCAACAACAGTATGGAGGCATGTATCAAGAGGCGGTATGCACTGCTGTTAGCCAGCAGAGCGATGTGGTCATTGGTCTACAGTCCCTTTTAAAAGAGAGGGAGGGTGAGTTGTCAGGGGTTCGTGAAGTGCTTGAGGTGATTCTTTTACCTGTGAATCCTTCATACTCATCTCATTCTCATGCATTGGAGCAGAAAATCCAGAGTTCCCAGCAAGAAACTGCTCAACAACATAATGTTCAGCTCACTGAATTACGCAAGCAGTTTGAAGTGAGCTGCTAATAATTCACTCATTTCAGAGTCCTAACACACACCAGCTTAACATGCAATCCCAAATGAAGCAGTTGCAAGCCATCAGAACGGCTGAAATTGAAACCCGTGTACAAGAAGAGATGGCTAAGCTGAGTGCAACTCTCTGGGTATGGCTGAAGCTCAATGTTCCATGCTCAACACTAATGTTAATACCAGGCGGAAAAAGAGAGAGAGCTAGCTAACATTGACCAGTGCTATTCGTGGCTCAAGAGCCTCATAAGTGATATTTTGTATTGGTTCCTTGGATACTAACTATGAGAGGGTCCTACGAAGCACCTCAGCATGGAGGACACCCAGGCAGAATCCCCACTGACTACACTGCAAGAGAAGAGACGGGAAGCGATGGACACGCTGCACCCCACCTCACAAAGGTGTTCCCAGGCTGCTAGGCCATTGTCTCCACCCTCTACCCCTACTCTAGATGCAATCAAGAGGATCAGGAAAAGTTGTGGGGTCTCAATGCGGACATGGCTCATCCACGTCAATATTGATGTAAGCCCCTTTTATATAAAATGTAAATGTGAATGCTAACTCCCATCAAGGACAGTGGTCCAGAGCTGTTTGCGGAACACGAAGAGAATGAAGGAGGTACTTGCACTCAGCATGACCAGTCTGATCCTTTGCCAGTATCAGGAGTGGTGGATGCTATCACCAAAAATGTAGAGGCAACACTTAAAGCCCTTCTTGGTAGCAGAAGCCAGTTCTCAGCAGGCGCTGCCTTACGAAGTTCAAGACGAAGTCCATGATGGAGAAAGCAAGAGAGCTATGAGGTTCAGCTCGAAAAAGCAGCGGAACCTTCCCATCACCAAGACTTCGTCTTGGTAAAGGTCTATCTTCTTTTCTTGTTCATGCCTGACACTGCTTAGGGAGAAGTTCGTCGTTTGCTTAAGGACAAGCTTGGAATCACACAGGATGATGAATTCATTGCCCACAACCCAGCAGATACTGGGGATGTTCATGCCTATGAGTATGAAGATGGGCCTGCGCCTGATACAGACAATATTGTGTTTGATCTGATGCAAAATTACTCATCACTGTGGAATTGATTTATACTCCAGTTCCTTCTTCAGGAGTTGCAAATGCACTGTGATGAAGAAGCCTGACTGATAAGGAAAAAGGACAATTACATTGAAGAGATCCTACAACAGCATTACAAGCAACTATGAACATTGTGGAGGAATGCTCGACCCAGGCTAACAGCCAAAGGGTTACCTGAAACTCCAAATGAGATCGAGGCCCGACTTGTGGAACAGAAGGAGAAACTGGGGAAAGAGAGTAGACAAGCTACACGTCGCCATAATGTGTGTATCTTATCTAGTGCTTGGATGTTTTTACTAAAATCATATACCTAGAAATATTGTCGCAGGGAAATGATTCTCGATACCATCATCACCATAAAATCAGAAGACCTCCATGATGATCTACCGAGCTGGAAGTGGCTCCAGTGTCTCATCAAAACTCTGGGAGAGGATGGTATGAGCTCAGAAGAAAGTTCTGTGGAAAATAGTGTCATGAATGTCCTTTGAGTGAAGAATATGGACTGGTGGAGGAATATCAAGAAGGAACTAGAAATTATAGACCTTCAGCGGGTTATTGACAAGGATATATTCCCCACAGGGTTCAAGACCCCTCCCTAGAAAGCATGCACCAGATAACCCAGTGACTTCTCGGGACCCAGTAATGGGCTTGCCCAAGGCGCTGTACGACAGCCTGTGGATGTCAGAGCTTAATGAACGCCACAAAGAATCACTCAAGATCTCAGGTGAGAAGTTCCCATGGATGAAAGTTGTCATGGCTTGATCTCAGTAAGTTTGTTTTCCATCTGGCTTTGCGATGTCTGACTACAGCACCAGGTGATGTATTCCTAAACTAGTCAGTCAGGTAAGTAGCATTCAAACATTCAAGTAACAGTCTAGCCATGCCATGTCTGACCTTCATCTGTAAGGAACTGATTTGATCTAGCTACGTAACTGCAATATATTTTTGATCTATGAAGCACTCGAGAGGGCCTGGGCATTGGTGAGGACGCCTACTGCAGACCTCGGGGTGAGTTATTATTGATATCGGGTAACTGGTATCAATCCTCCTGCAACTGGCAAGACCCACAAAGGGCAGGGCAGACGTATGTCATCTACGATGCACCAAAGTGGCCAGGTTAGATCCTGCGCCCTATGTCCTTGGCCTTCTCGGTGCTTTGATTCCCTTGATTTTAGTGTGGACATTTTCCTTGTACCTTGGATCAATGTCAGTACTGTACTACTTAGGCCGCCTGTAGGAGCCTCAAGCTCTAGCAATCTGATCCCCTAGTTTCGTATCACACATCCGAAGTCCTCAGTCTAAGCAGTTATCGAGTCTACATTTCTATCTATCTTTCACCACTTGTCCTCTCAAACACCTGCAACAGTACATACAATTTACACCTTCCTTTGTGTATTATTTAGTTTGAATGTACTATAAAATATGCTGGACTGGAATGTGGTTGGTTGTGGCGAGGTTGGGTGTGAAAAGGATGAGTGCCCAATGACTGGGCAATGACTGGGCAATGACCAGGCAATGATCAGGAAATTAGTGTTGACCTGTACAAAACTTCAAATTTATATCGAGATATTATCCTGAATTTAAATTTAAAAAATAAAATTGTGTCTCTACTCTGATCAAAATTTTAAGTTGGGGCCATTGTTTAGGCAACCGCAAAACAATAAGTTTCATTGCAGCTCAAATGTAAAGACCAAATTCAAAGTTTTCACATGCATTCTATTTGCTCTAATACTTAAAATTCACACCAATGTTTGGGGCGTGACCATATGATGGTGTAAACTTAGCATTTTTGCTGATGTATAAACTGTTGACAATATTTCAAATTCTGTCCCTCCCAAAATCTTATCAAAATCTTAAAGTTTTCTCTTCACATTTTTCACTACATTTTTCCTAGTCCTAAATATTGATCGCTGCATTGTGTGGGCCAAAACGTGCGCTGAAACTTCAAATTTTCATCTTCGTCTGGACTTCGGGCAAAATCTAAAATTCTGGCTGTAGGTAAATGTGAAAATTTATTTCAAGTTTTGGCTACGTGTTTAGCATGACATTTTGGCCAGTCCTAAATATTGATCCATCCCCGTTGTGAAAGCAAAACGATGTTAATTTTCGGCCTTACCCGACAACGAAAATGAAAACGGCGTCGAAAACGGTCGAAAACGGCCAACGAAAACAAACTGTGAATTCCCCTACTCGTGCCTGAGCTGAAAACCCGACTCTGCAGCTGCGAGGAAAGTTGGAGTAGACCCTTGTATATATTACACCTTACTACTTCACCGTATGAGCCACGCTTTGGGGAAATTTATATGCGCCATGGGCGCGCTGAAAGGGGGGGGGGGGTCAACTTGCAAGTTGCGTTGGTACATAGTAATATATATATGGTCTGTGATGGGCCGCTTCATTGCCTACATGTACGTGCTGTTGCAAACCTGTACAAGCCTGAAATTCTCGCTTCCCATCCTTGCTGCTCTCGATCTGCAAGAGCAAAATTTCAACAAACTTGTATTCCTCCTGCCGTTGCCGATCGAGTCACCCATGACGAACAATCAGCCCAATACTCGTCGCCCCAAGCTGAAACCTTGGAAAACCAAAGCCATTCAACCTACACCAGACCCTCAGTTTGCCCTGGTACGCAATTCACCCTTTGTCAGAGAGTGTGTTGACCAATCAACGGGGAATCAGAATCAAGGGTCATCGCCAACTCTTGCTCCCAGTATTGTTTCCACATTGGCGAGATCCTCTGACATCGCCCCAGGAAAACTAGAAAGATTGAAGAAATCATTACCGTTTAGTGGTTCCAACCAAGCCATCGCAAGTGCCTCTATGAAAGTGGGTGCATTTATTCAAGCGGAACTGTCCCAAGCTCTGCATGACGTCTTTCATATTTTCGAGTGTTGTTCGCTAAACCTCATCTTATAGCCACAGGATTTACAAAGGGAATCAACTCAAATTGTACAATCCCACGAGGTATGAGAAATGGTTTATCTAGAGCTGTATAGTTGCTGAATGCTCGTCTACAAAATAGCCGCCGACAAGCACAGTGGACCATGTGCCTACTTCACGTGTTACGCAACACGCCGTCGACCTTGTCGGTGGGATCAACACTGCCGTCTCTCAAATAGACGCCATCAACTCGACGTACCTCCAACCACTCAAGACATTCAACACCGTAGTCAGTACCATTGCCAATGTACTGTATCGCATTTTCCTTGGAGTGACAGGCAGGCTGAGTTGATACGCAGGTCCACCCTTACACTCAGATGGCATTGGGGCTTCTCACCGGTGCCGCTCAGGTGCGCCTTCTGGTCGGCAAATACATGCATCTCACGTCACTGTCAGGTGATCATTAGGCAAGCCAACCTAGACCACTCGCTCTCCAGCCTACTTTCAAAAATTCAAAATGTCTATGAATTCCTTCTTGAAGAGGATACCAAGGCCAACCTGGATATGATGAAAGATACACTCGCGCGCATCGCCGAGGTGGTCAGTAGCTATGCCCAGTTTATCGAAAACTATTCCCAAACCAAGAACTTCTGTATGCTACGCCGAATACTTCCATGATGCTCTTCTAACTAGGTATCATCTCAGGGAAACGAGCCACAAAGAACATTTTTTCCGAAACACAGTCCATCGTCGATGAATATGACAGGGCGCTGGATGAATTGATGCAAGAATTCCGCGATCGTGCAGTACGCGACACGCACGTCAACGTCCACCGTGTCCTTGATATTCTCGAGGACCTGAGCCTAGATGGTATGGCATATGCAGATGGGGCGGGACTCGATACGAGGAAGAAATGCCTGGATGGAACCAGGGTGGAAATCTTGAAAGAAATCGTTGACTGGATTAACGATGTCAAAGTTAATGTTCCGCGGATCTTCTGGCTTCACGGCCAGGCCGGCAGGGGGAAATCCGCCATCGCTCACACCGTCGCACTGCAGTACAAAAATGCGGGGGGCCTTTGTTCATGCTTCTGCTTCGCGCGCGATCGGCAGACGGAACGCCGAGAGGAAAAGATGTTGTCGACCATTGTTCGTGACTTGGCTAACCGTGACCCTACCTTGCGACGGGAGTTGGTTAAAGCTATCAAGGAGGACAACACACTCAAGGCCACACACGACGTGATGCAACAGTGGGAAAAGCTCTTGAAGCCTCTGTCGAAGGTTTTGGGTGGGAGAGTCGGAAACGTCGTCGTGGTTATCGATGCATTGGATGAGAGCGGACCCGACGCATCGCGAAGGCATATCTTGGAGGTGCTCGCCGAGGCTGCTTCTCTCCCTTCCAACTTCCGCATACTTCTTACATCCCGACCATTAGCCGACATCATGGGTGCTCTCCGTGATGCGCAACACGTGAAAGTGGTTTCTTTGAACAAGGTCTCTGCTGAACATGATATTCATATGTATGTATCCAAACAGCTCAAGGATCGACGGGACATTGGTGCAATGGAGATCAACCAGATTGTGCACAGAGCGGATGGTTTGTTCGAGTGGGCCCGACTCGCCTGCGAGTGGATCGGATCAGACACTGCTGGCGAGACAGTCAAGGAGCGCTTCGACGACTTGATGGTGCCTACATCACGGGAAGGGGCAACACTCCTGGACAAAATGTATGTTACAGTCCTCAAAAGTGCTGTGGTCAAGAGGCCAAAGCCTCTTGCACGATTCCGCTCCTTGATGCGACAGATTCTTTACACGCTAGAGCCGCTCCCAATGGAAGCATTGCATGCAATGCGCATGCATTTCCCACACGAAGATGATCATTTCCATATTGCCCTCATTCTCGACCACATGGGACCATTGCTAAGTGGTGTCACTGACTACACAAACCCTATCCGGCTCCTCCATGCTTCATTCCATGACTTCTTGACTGATCAGTCACGAAGTGGGGACTATTTTGTTGACGAATCAGGTATTCAGGTAGACCTAGCTGTTGCATCGCTCCGTGTCCTTCATGGTGATCTATGCTTCAATATCTGTGGACTAGAGAGCTCCTACTTGCTCAATTCAGACGTACCTGGTCTGGCTGAGAGAGTGAAAGCCAAGATTCCATCTCATTTGTCATATTCATGTCTCTTCTGGGTGAAGCATCTACAGGCAACCAAGCCTGATCCTGATCTTGCAGGGCATGTGAAAGATATTCTGGGGAATGAAAGGATCCTGTTCTGGTTTGAGGTATGGAGCTTGTTGGGTGTACTTGGTAATGCTGCACCTGCACTCTCTAGCATTGCAAGATGGTGTCAGGACAGTCAGGTGAGTAGGTCAGTTGGATTCTGAGTTCCTGTTTAACCCAATTTGGCTAGGGGAATGAGGACATTGCGGCATTGGCAAGGAATGGTGTGAAGTTCATCCATAACTTTTCTGGTGGAGGTTCTGCAAGCACCCCCCATTTATACATCTCTGGACTTCCATTTGCTCCTGAAAATGCAATACCATATAGGGATTTAATGGGAAAATTTCCCTACACTGCCAAAGTTGCTGAAGGGCACTGCAAAGATTGGCCAGCTGCCCAGGTTTTGTTTCATGGGCACACTTTTCATGTCACATCAGTTGCATTTTCCTCTGATGGCACCAAGATTGTGTCAGGCTCAGAAGACAAGACTGTGAGAGTCTGGGATGCTGACAGGGGTGTGCAGATTGGTAGTCCACTTCGAGGCCACACTGCCAGGGTCACATCAGTTGCATTCTCCCCTCTTGGTACAAGGATTGTATCAGGCTCAGATGATAAGACTGTGAGAGTCTGGGATGCTGACAAGCATGTACAGATTGGTGGTCCACTTCAAGGCCATACTGACTGGGTCCCATCAGTTGCATTCTCTTTTGATGGCACAAGGATTGTGTCAGGCTCACATGACAAGACTGTGAGAGTCTGGAATGCTGACAAGGGTGTGCAGATTGGAAGTCCACTTCAGGGCCACACTGGCTGGGTCACATCAGTTGCATTCTCCCCTGATGGCACAAGGATTGTGTCAGGTTCATTTGACATGACTGTGAGAATCTGGGATGGTGCCAGGGGTGTGCAGATTGGCAGTTCACTTCATGGCCACACTGACTGGGTCACATCAGTTGCATTCTCCCCTGATGGCATAAAGATTGTGTCAGGCTCATATGACAAGACTATGAGAGTTTGCAATGCTGACAGTGGTGTGGAGATTGGCAGACTTCAAGGTCATACTTCCAGGGTCACATCAGTTGCATTCTCCCCTGATTGTACAAGGATTGTGGCAGGCTCATTTGACAACACTGTGAGTGTCTGGGATGCTGATAGGGGTGTGCAGATTGGCAGTCTACTTCAAGGCCACACTGAGGGGCTCATGTCAGTTGCATTCTCCCCTGATGGCACAAGGATTGTGTCAGGCTCATATGACAAGACTGTGAGAGTCTGGGATGCTGATAGAGGTGTTCAGATTGGTAGTCCACTTCAAGGCCACACTTCCAGGGTCACATCAGTTGCATTTTCTTTTGATGGCACAAGGATTGTGTCTGGCTCACATGACAAGACTGTGAGAGTCTGGGATGCTGACAAGGGTGTGCAGATTGGCAACCCAATTCAAGGCCACACTTTGGGGGCCACATCAATTGCATTCTCCCCTGATGGCATGAGAATTGTATCAGGCTCAGATGACAAGACTGTGAGAGTCTGGGATGCTGACAAGCAGGTGCAGATTGGCAGTCCACTTCAAGGTCACACTGACTGGGTCCCATCAGTTGCATTCTCTTTTGATGGCACAAGGATTGTATCAGGCTCACATGATAAGACTGTGAGAGTCTGGGATGCTAACAGGGGTGTGCAGATTGGCAGTACACTTCAAGGCCATATGGAATGGGTCACATCAGTTGCATTCTCCCCTGATGGCACAAGGATTGTGTCAGGCTCACTTGACAACACTGTAAGAGTCTGGGATTCTGACAGGGGTGTGCAGATTGGCAGTCCACTTCAAGGCCACACTTCCAGGATCACATCAGTTGCATTCTCTCCTGATGGTACAAGGATTGTGTCAGGCTCATATGATAAGACTGTGATGGTCTGGGATGCTGCCAGGGGTGTGCATATTGGCAGTCCAATTCAAGGCCACACTGGCTGGGTCACATCAGTTGCATTCTCCCCTGATGGTACAAGGATTGTGTCAGGCTCATATGATAAGACTGTGAGAGTCTGGGATGCTGTCAGGGGTGTTCAGATTGGGAGTCCACTTCATGGCCACATGGAGTGGGTCACATCAGTTGCATTCTCCCCTTATGGCACAAGAATTGTGTCAGGCTCACATGACAACACTGTTAGGGTCTGGGATGCTGACATGGGTGTTCAGATTGGCAGTCCCCTTCAAGGCCACACTTTCTCAGTCACATCACCTGCATTTTACCCTCATGGCACAAGGGCTGTGTCAAGCTCACAGGACTTCACTGTAAAAGTCTGGGATGCTGAAAAAGAGGTCAGAATCATTAATAATGTTGAAGGGAAGCTATCCCTTGCATCAAATGAATGCTACACATTTTCCTCAAACAATGGTGAGCATATTACTCTCCAGTTATATTGTCACAATGGGTATTCATCTCCATATAATCCAGAGGATAATTTGCATGCTACTTTGCACAGTGATATTCAGCATCCCATCTCACACAATTCAATTAGGTTCTCTTCTGTGCTATCACATGCATTGCATGACAGAGAGAATGAGCTTTGTTTCCATGATAAACAGGCCTTCCACCAATGTGTTAGACTCCATGAAGATGGATGGATTAGAGGTTCACATGGCCAGTTGCTCCTATGGGTGCCTGTTGACCAAAGAAAGGCATTCTATAACCCATGTACCAACTTAGTTATTCCAAGTGGAGGTGTACAATTGGACCTCAGTCAAATGGCACATGGATCCAAGTGGCAAGAATGTTTTGTGCCTTAACCATATTATTCCATTGTTGCTTCTGTTGACAGTCAATGATCATGTTTTTGTTGGGATGTTCAAGTTTTACATGTCCTTGTTGGCTATATTTGTCTGTCCATTGTGTCTTGTCTTGTTGTGACACCAACCATCCATGTACAATACATATTGTCAATGCTTCAACAGCTTGAATAGCTTGTCTTGTTTTCTCTTGTTTAGTGTTTTGCTATGTGTTTTGTGTCACAGTATATATATTTAGGAAATAACACAGGTATGGGTAACCTGTCTGGGTCCAGGTCCACAAATGGCATACCCACTGCAAGACCCAGACCCAGATCTGTACCAGGACCTGTCATTCTGATTGTACTTAGCTACCTACTTGCACCGCATGTCAATCATAAATTTGAAATGTCTGTAAACAATCAAATGAAAATGAAAATTTCAGGTTACTTGAGCTCAGTCACAACCTATGGATCATAATGTTTCAAAGCAGATATCAAAGCCAACTGAGAAGGTCTGTGCAGCTGAGGAAGAGAGGGCCAGAACATCAAAGAAGTGCAAAAACAATGACAGACAAGGCCAAACAGTCCAAAAAAATGGGGGTGATGTGTCAAGACCATGTCCAACTCTGGACTCTTATCCGGTGTCACACACCAAACATGTTTGGTACTGTGGACATGGAGAAAGTTAGCTGATGAAACTAATGCGAAGAACGCACCCAAGATCTGTTGAAAGATTGTCCCGACTTGAGGGATACAGACAGCCCTCGCTATCCATATCACGCAAAGTCAAGACTATTCTTATGCGAAGAATGAATACAAGCTCGTTGTAGCCATCTATCACACAAGAATGACTATTCTGGAGCAAGAGATGACTGCCGATGTCTAGCAGTTATCCCTCGCATGAGAACCGCCAAGAAGCAGAAGAATCCAATGAATAATGATCTTTTTTTGGTATGAGAAAGGAGCGCAGCCTTCTGCAGTCCAACTTCCATACCAGAACAACCAAAGAAGCAGAAGAAACGATTGAGAAACGAAGGAGGAAAAGAAGAAACATTTTTTAGTGCCCAAATGTCAAATTTAGGCGCCCAGTGCCGGCATTCCGATATTTCGAATAGCTCCGTTGTTTTTGAAGCTACCAAGCATATGACTATACCATCATGGAGCCTAGACCGTGGACTATCTGCCTGTCAAGTTCCGACGTAAATCTAATTATTTCCCATGGAGATATTCCACCCGCAATCCAGACACCTGCTTCATCAGTCACTATGGAGTCCACATTTTCTCTGGAACGTTTCTCTGCTATTGCAGCAGACCTTGACTATGTCCTACTCTTGGGACAGCCTCTCCCTGAGTTCCTGTGCACTGCCTGGCACATATCTTCCCAGCCTGCTCCCTCAGTCCC
>Ga0307516_10007876_pt1 | contig 12136 bp, 9 predicted proteins | sample 19_EM_MG_FD_203310 | JGI IMG/M metagenome (GOLD analysis project Ga0307516, IMG submission 203310) | Populus trichocarpa ectomycorrhiza microbial communities from riparian zone in the Pacific Northwest, United States - 19_EM | ecosystem: Host-associated > Plants > Roots > Unclassified | place...
CAGCGCCTGGGTGTAGGGGTGGGTGGGATGGTCGTAGATCTCGGCGTCCCTGCCGGTCTCCACGATCCGGCCGAGGTACATGACCCCGACCCGGTCGGAGATGTGCCGGACGATCGACAGGTCGTGGGCGATGAAGACGTAGGAGAGCGCGAACTCGTCCTGGAGGCCGGCCATCAGGTTGATGACCTGCGCCTGCACCGACACGTCGAGCGCCGACACCGGCTCGTCGGCGACGATGATCTCGGGGCGCAGCGCCAACCCCCGGGCGATGCCGATGCGTTGGCGCTGGCCGCCGGAGAACTGGTGCGGATAGCGGTTGATGTACTCGGGGTTGAGGCCGACGACGTCGAGGAGTTCCCGCACCCTGCGGCGCCGGTCGCCCTTCGGGGCCACCTCGGGGTGGATGTCGTACGGCTCCCCGATGATGTCGCCGACCGTCATCCTCGGGTTGAGCGACGTGTACGGGTCCTGGAACACCATCTGGATGTTGCGGCGCACGGCCTTCAGCGCTCGGCCGGACAGCTTGGTGATGTCCTCGCCCTTGTAGCGGATCTCCCCCGCCGTCGGCCGTTCCAGGTTGACCAGCATCTTGGCGACCGTCGACTTGCCGCAGCCGGACTCGCCCACGATGCCCAGGGTCTCGCCCCGGTCCAGGGTGAAGTCGACGCCGTCCACGGCCTTGACCGCGCCGACCTGCTTCTTGAACAGGATGCCCCGGGTGAGCGGGTAGTGCTTGACCAGTCCGCTGACCTCCAGGATCGGCTCAGGCGTCGAGGCCATGCAGGCACTCCCTCCAGAAGTGGCAGGCGCTGCCCCGGTCCCCGGACACCTCGTACAGCGGGGGAACGTCGGTGCGGCACACGTCCTGGGCCATCGGGCAGCGCGGGTGGAAGGCGCAACCGGGCGGGATGTTCATGAGGTTGGGCGGCAGGCCCTTGATCGCGTAGAGCTCGTGGCCCTTCTGGTCCAGGCGCGGGATGGAGTCCAGCAGGCCTCGGGTGTACGGGTGGGCGGGCGCCTTGTAGATGTCGTGGACCGGGGCCGACTCGACGATCCGGCCCGCGTACATCACCGCGATCCTGTCCGCGACGTCGGCGACCACACCGAGGTCGTGGGTGATCAGGATGAGGCCCATCTTGTACTCGCGCTGCAACTCCGCGAGCAGGTCCATGACCTGGGCCTGGACGGTGACGTCGAGGGCGGTGGTGGGTTCGTCGGCGATGATCAGCGCGGGCTCCAGCGCGAGCGCCATGGCGATCATGATGCGCTGGCGCATACCGCCGGAGAACTGGTGCGGGTACTGCCTCACCCGCTCCCTGGCGCCGGGGATGCGGACGCGGTCCATCAGCTCGACCGCCTTGGCCCGCGCGTCCTTCCGCGACATACCCCGGTGGACCACGAACATCTCGCCGAGCTGGTCGCCGACGGAGAGCACCGGATTCAGCGACGACAGCGCGTCCTGGAAGATCATCGCCATCTCGGCGCCGCGGATCCTCCGCCGTTCCTCCTCCTTCAGCTTCAGCAGGTCCTGGCCCTGGAAGAGGATCTCGCCGCCGGTGATCCGCCCCGGCGGGATGTCGAGGATGCCCATGACGGTCTGCGCGGTCACCGACTTGCCGGAGCCGGACTCACCGAGCACGGCGAGCGTCTCGCCCGCGTCCACGCCGTAGTCGACGCCGTTGACGGCCTTGGCGACGCCGTCCCTGGTCCGGAACTCCACATGCAGATCACGCACTTCGAGCAGCATCGCGGCGGCTCACCTCAGCTTCGGGTCGAGGGCGTCGCGCACCGCGTCGCCGAGCATGATGAACGCGAGCACGGTGAGCGCGAGCGCCCCGGCCGGCCAGAGCAGCATGTGCGGGGCCTGGCGGATGTAGGCGGACGCCGCGGAGATGTCGATCCCCCAGCTGACCGTCGGCGGCTTCAGCCCCACACCGAGATACGACAGGGTCGCCTCCAGCGCGATGTACGTGCCGAGCGCGATGGTCGCCACGACGATCACCGGCGCGATGGCGTTGGGCATGATGTGCCGCAGCAGGATCCGGGAGTTGGAGGCGCCCAGCGCCCGCGCCGCCTGGACGTAGTCGTGCTGTTTGGCGGTGATGACGGAACCCCGGGCGATACGGGAGATCTGCGGCCAGCCCAGCAGCACCATGAACCCGATGACCGGCCAGACGGTGTTGCTGGTCACCACGGAGAGCAGCACCAGACCGCCGAGGACGACGGGGATCGCGAAGAAGACGTCGGTGATCCGGGACAGGAACGAGTCCGAGAGCCCGCCGAAGAACCCGGCGAGCCCGCCGAGGACCGACCCGATGATCGCCACGCCGAGCGACGCGCAGACTCCGACCGTGACGGAGGTCCGGGCGCCGTAGACGGTGCGGGTGTAGACGTTGCAGCCCTGACCGTCGTAGCCGAACGGCGCGCCCGGCTGGGAGCCCTCCTGGGCCTTGGCCAGGTCGCACTTGAGCGGGCTGCCGGAGGCGATCAGGGACGGCCAGATCGAGATGACGACGAGGAAGAGGATCACCAGGCCGGAGACGATGAAGACCGGGTTGCGGCGCAGGTCGCGCCAGGCGTCGGACCAGAGGCTGCGGGGCTTGCCGGAGGGGCCCGGCGTGCCCTGTGGTCCGTCCGGGTCCGGTCCGTCGGAGCCGGCCGGCGACGGCTGCTCCAGCACCTCGCCCTCGCTCGTGGCGAGGTCCATGGCGCCGCCCATTCCGGTCGCGGCGATCGCGCCGTCCTCGGCGGCGCGGCCCCCGCCCGACATGTACGGCTCCCGCGGCATCGGCTCAGGCATAGCGGATCCGGGGGTCGAGGACGGCGTACAGGAGGTCGACGATCAGGTTGGCGACCAGGAACACCAGCACGAGCACGGTCACGAAGCCGACGACGGTCTGGGTGTTCTGGCGCAGGATCCCCTGGTAGAGCTGGTAGCCCACGCCGTGGATGTTGAAGATCCGCTCGGTGACGATCGCGCCGCCCATCAGGGCGCCGATGTCGGTGCCGATGAAGGTGACCACGGGGATCAGGGAGTTGCGCAGCAGGTGCCGGGTGATGACGCGGCGCCTCGGCAGTCCCTTGGCGATGGCCGTACGGACGTAGTCGGACCGTTTGTTCTCCGCGATGGACGTGCGGGTCAGGCGGGTCACGTAGGCGAGCGACACGGAGGCCAGGACCAGCCCCGGCACGATCAGCTCGCCGAACGTGGCGTCCGTCGACACCGACGGTTTGATCCAGCCCCACTCGACTCCGAGCAGAAGCTGGAACAGCAGACCGGTGACGAAGGTGGGGATGGAGATCACCACGAGGGTGAGCAGCAGGACCGAGGTGTCGACGGGCCGCCCGCGCCGCAGGCCCGTGACGACACCCAGGGTGATGCCGATGACGATCTCGAAGAGGATCGCCACGATCGTCAGCCGGATGGTGACCGGGAAGGCCGTCGCCATCAGCTCGGTGACCTCCTGGCCGTTGAACGCGGTGCCGAAGTCGCCGGTGAAGACGTTGCCCATGTAGGTCAGGTACTGCTGCCAGACCGGCTTGTCGAGGCCGAACTCCTTCTTCAGCTGGGCCGCCGTCGCCGGGTCGCACTGTCTCTCACCGCACAGGCCCGCGATGGGGTCGCCCATCACGTTCACCATCAGGAAGATCAACAGGGTGGCCCCGACGAACACCGGGACCATCTGGAGCAGCCGTCGGACGACGTACCGTCCCATGACGGGCTCAGCTGACCTTGATCTCGTTGTAGACGGGGACGCTGAAGGGGTTGAGCTTCACCTCGGACAGCCGCTCCGAGTAGCCGGCGCTGCCGTTCTGGTACCAGAGGGGGATGGCGGCCATGTTGTCCCGGACGACCTTCTCGGCCTTCTGGAAGGTCTCGATGGCCTTGGCGGTGTCGGTCTCGGCGTTGGCCTGGTTGATGAGGTTGTCGAAGTCCTGGTTGGACCACTTGCCGTCGTTGGAGGAGGCGTTGGTGTAGTACAGCGGCTGGAGGAAGTTCTGGATGAGGGGGTAGTCCATCTGCCACCCGGCCCGGAACGGCCCGCTCATCTTCTTGTCGGTGATCTGGGTGCGGAAGTCGGCGAAGGTGCCGACCGGGTTGCCGACGCAGGCCTTGTCGTTGTCCAGCGCGTTGTTGATGGAGTTGCAGACGGCGTCGACCCACTCCTTGTGGGAGCCGGTGTCCGCGTTGTACGTGATCTTGACCTGGCCGCCCGGGAGCCCGCCGCCCTCCTGGACCAGCTTCTTGGCCTCGTCGGGGTTGTACTCGCAGGCGCTCCCGCACAGGCCCGCCTGGAAGCCGCCGTCCGTGCCGAGGACCGGGGAGGTCCAGTCGGTGGCGGGGGTACGGGTCTTCTGGAAGATCGTTTCCGTGATCTGCTTCCGGTCGATCGCCATGGACAGGCCCGTACGGACCTTCTGGGACCCGCTCTGGTTCCAGTCGCTGTCGTAGAACGGGAAGGCGAGCGTCTGGATGATGCCGGCCGGGGTGTTGATGTACCGGCCGCCAAGGTCGCTCTTGGCGTTCTTGAGCTGGGCGGCGGGGACGTCGTCGACCAGGTCGAGGTTGCCGGCCATCAGGTCGGTGTAGGCGGTGTTGTTGTCGGTGTAGACCTTCAGGTCGACGCCGCCGTTCTGCGCCCTGTCCGGGCCGGGGTAGGCGTCCCACTTCCGCAGGGACATCTGGGTGCCCTTGGTGTACGAGTCGACGGTGTACGGGCCGTTGCCGACCGGCTTCGCCACCCAGGCGTCGTGGTCGTCGAAGAAGGCCTGCGGGAGCGGGGCGAAGGCGGGGTATCCGAGGGTGTCCGGGAACGTCGAGAACTTCTGGTTCAGCTTGACGGTGAAGGTCTTGTCGTCGACGACCCTGAGACCGGAGAGGGTGTCGGCGGTCTGCTTGCTTCCGTCTTCCGGGTGGACCGTGTCGTAGCCGTCGATGTAGCCGAAGAAGTACGCGTTCTTCTGGTTGTTCTTCAAGCTGGCGCCGTAGTTCCAGGCGTCCACGAAGGACTTGGCGGTGACGGCCTCGCCGTTGCTGAACGTCCAGCCGTCCTTGATGATGATGGTGTAGTTCTGCGAGTCCGAGGTGTCGATCTTCTGGGCCAGCATGTCCTCGGCCGCGCCGGTCACGGGGTCGTACCTCTTGAGGCTCCGGAAGATCATGTCGAGGACCTTGCCGCCCTGGACCTCGTTGGTGTTGGCCGGCTCCAGCGGGTTCTGCGGATCGCCCCAGGAGGAACTGAGCACGGCGCCGCCGTCGCTGCTGGCGCTGCTGTCGCCTCCGCAGCCGGACGCCGCGAGGGCAACCACCGCCGCGCAGGCGGCCCATCTGGCGTGCGTGGCTCCACGCATGGAGTGCCTCCTCCTGAGTGCCCCGCGCGGTGCGGTGTGCGGCCGGCGCCGGGATTCTGAACCATTACCGGTCAATATCGGCCCATAGCGCCCATAGCGCACGTGAGCACGGGCCGTATGGGTCAGCGGTCGCACAGTCGTCCGGCGCCCTCGCCCGCACGAGGGACGGAAAGGCCGAGAAACATCGTCAGGCCTCCACCTGGGGACCTTCACAGGTGTGGACCAATGACTGTCTCGTTCCCATCAACGGATTATTTCCGCAGGCCACACGGCCTTCACGCGCCGTTGACGCACCTGGAGCGGCGCTGATAGACACACTCATCAACCCCGTCGGCGACACCCGGTCCGGTCCGATCCAGCACTCCGACAGCACTCCGACAAGCCGTCCCTGTGCGAGCGATGACGCGAGGTCACGACCCATGAGCACACAAGTCCACGGCAGGGGGCTCTCGGGCCCGAGAAGATCACGGCCCCGCGTCGCCCGGCTCGTCGCCGTCGTCGGTGCCGCCACCCTGACGTTATCGGCCGGGCTCGCGACCCCGCTCGACCCGGCGCCCCAGCAGGCCTCGGCCGCCGAGAGCAAGAGCGTCCTGACCGTCGCGGTCGCCCAGAGCGTCGACTCACTGAGCCCGTTCCTGGCGCAACGGCTGGTCAGCACCAGCATCCACCGGCTGATGTACGAGTACCTGACCAACTACGACCCCAAGGACAACCACGCCGTCCCCGGCCTGGCCACCAAGTGGGAGTCGTCCGCCGACAAGCTGACCTGGACCTACACGATCCGCCCCGACTCCACATGGTCGGACGGTCAGCAGGCCACCGCCGAGGACGCGGCCTGGACGTTCAACACGATGATGACCGACGAAGGCGCCGCCACCACCAACGGCAGCTTCGTCTCCAACTTCAGGAAGGTCACCGCGCCCAGCCCCACCCAGCTGGTCATCGAGCTGAAGAAACCGCAGGCCACGATGACCGCCCTGGACGTGCCGATCGTGCCGAAGCACGTCTGGGAGAAGGTGGACGACTTCTCGAAGTTCAACAACGACAAGAGCTTCCCCGTCGTCGGGAACGGGCCGTTCGTCCTCACCGACTACAAGCCCGACAGCTACGTCCGCCTCAAGCCGAACAAGAGCTTCTGGCGGGGCGCTCCGAAGTTCGACGAGCTGGTCTTCCGCTACTACAAGGACCAGGACGCCGCCGTGGCCGCCCTGCGCAAGGGCGAGGTCTCCTTCGTCGCCGGGTCCCCGTCGCTGACCCCCGCTCAGGCGGCCTCCCTGAAGAACGAGAAGAACATCCGCGTCAACGACGCCCCCGGCCGCCGCTTCTACGCCCTCGCCACCAACCCTGGCGCCAAGGCGAAGAACGGCCGGAAGTTCGGCGACGGCGACCCCTCCCTGCTGGACGAGCGGGTCAGGCACGCCCTGTTCATGGCGGTCGACCGCCAGGCCATCATCGACAAGGTGTTCCAGGGGCACGCCGTCGAGGGCGAGGGATACATCCCGCCCCGCTTCTCGCAGTACTTCTGGAAGCCCTCGGCGAGCCAGGAACTCGCCTACGACCCGGCCAGGGCGGCCCAGCTCCTCGACCAGGCGGGCTACAAGAAGAACAGCTCCGGCAAGCGCCTCGGCAAGGACGGCAAGCCGATCACGTACCGCGTCCTGTGCCACGCCACCGACCCCAACGACAAGGCGGTCGGCCAGTACCTGGAGGAGTGGTGGGGCAAGCTCGGCATCGGGGTCACCCTCGACTGCCTGGACAACGTCACCGACCCCTGGCTCGCGGGCACCTACGACCTCGCCTTCGACGGCTGGTCCGTCAACCCCGACCCGGACTTCGTCCTGTCGATCCACACCTGCGCGGCCCTGCCCGCCACCCCGAAGGACACCGGCGCCACCGACAACTTCGTCTGCGACAAGCGGTACGACGACCTGTACGCGCGTCAGCTCGCCGAGTACGACCCCGCCAAACGGGCCACTCTCGTCCAGCAGATGGAGTCGCGGCTGTACGACCTGGGGTACATGAACGTCATGGCGTACCCGAACGCCGTCGAGGCCTATCGGACCGACCAGATCAAGTCGATCCGGACGATGCCGAGCGCGGCGGGCAACATCTACGGCCAGGACGGCTACTGGAGCTGGTGGTCGGCTGTCCCCGCGGCCTCGGACAGCTCCTCCGACGGCTCCGGTTCGACCGGCGCGGTCATCGGCGGTGTCGTGGCCGCCGTGGTCCTCGTGGGCGCCGGCGTCTTCTTCGTCCTGCGCCGCCGCTCCACCGCGGACGACCGTGAGTAGCGTGCAGAAGGCCGCCGCCCCGGCCCTCGCCGGGCCGGCGGCACGCACCCCCCGGGCGCGCACCGGCACGGCGTACGTCCGCTACGGCGCCGGCAAGGTGGGCGGCGCCGCCGTCTCGCTGCTCGCCGTGCTGGTCACCGGGTTCTTCCTGTTCCGGCTGATTCCGGGCGACCCGGTCAAGACCATGACCGGTGGCCGCCCGGTGTCCGCGGCTCAACTGGACGCTTACCGCCGGGAGTTCGGCCTTGACCTGCCGCTGTGGCAGCAGTTCACCGACTACTGCGGCAAGGCGCTCACCGGCGACCTGGGCACGTCGTACCAGTTCCGCGCCCCGGTCGTCGACAAGATCGGGGAGGCGCTGCCGAACACGCTGCTGCTGACCGGCACCGCGTTCGTCCTGTACACCGCCCTCGGTATCGTCCTCGGCACCCGCGCGGCCTGGCGCCACGGCCGGCTCGGGGACCGGCTGAACACCGGTCTGGCGCTGACCCTCTACTCCGTCCCGTCGTTCTGGCTGGGCCTGCTGCTGATCATCGTGTTCTCCGTGGGCATCGGCCCGATCCCCGGACTGTTCCCCACCGGCGGCATGGAGTCGGGCGGCGAGGAGGGACTCGGGTACGTCCTCGACGTGGCCCACCATCTGGTGCTCCCCGTGCTCACCCTGGTCGCGGTCGAGTACGGGCAGACGCTGCTGGTCACCCGCTCGGCGCTGCTCGACGAGATGGGCAGCGACTATCTGACCACCGCGCGTGCCAAGGGCCTGCGGGACGACCTGGTCCGGCGCCGGCACGCCGTGCCGAACGCGCTGCTGCCGACCGTGACACTGGTCTTCGTCAACCTCGGCCGGACCGTCGCGGGAGTGATCCTGGTCGAGACCGTGTTCTCCTGGCCGGGGCTGGGCGGACTGTTCTACCAGGCACTCAGCGTGCCGGACCTGCCCCTGGTCCAGGGGCTGTTCCTCTTCTTCGCCGCGGCGGTGATCATCATGAACACGCTGGCCGACCTGCTCTACCCGCTGCTCGACCCACGGGTGGGCCGATGACGACCGACACCCCGACCGACGTCCCGGCGGACAGCCCGACCGACGGCGGCCCCGCTCCGGTGACCGGGGCCGGTCCGGGCCGGCTCGCCTGGCAGCGCCGCAGGCGCTCACTCGTACGGTTCTGGACGCGCTACCGCACCCACCGCGCCGGTGTGGTGGGCCTGGTCGCGCTCGCCGTGTTCGCGCTGGCCGCCCTCACCGCGCCGCTCACCGTCGGCTCCGACGTGGCCGGGGTGACCGACGCTCCGGGGCGGCCCATGGAGAGCCCGAGCGGCGAGTTCCCGCTGGGCACCGACCGGTTCGGGCGCGATCTGCTGGGCCTGCTGGTGTGGGGCTCGCGCGTCTCGCTCCTGGTGGGGCTGCTGGCGGCCGTGCTGTCCGTGGCCATCGGCACGCTGGTGGGTGTGACGGCCGGGCACTTCAAGGGCGGGTACGCGACCGTGCTGATGCGGGTCACGGACTGGTTCCTGGTGATGCCGACGCTGGTGCTCGCCATCGCGCTCGCCACCGTGATGTCCCGCTCGCTGGGCACGGTGGTCCTCGCGATCGGCGTGACCTCGTGGCCGACCACCGCGCGGCTGGTGCGGGCGCAGACACTGGCGGTGGAGTCACGGCCGTACATCGAACGCGCGAAGGCGCTGGGCGGCGGGCACTGGCACGTCATGTCCCGGCATGTGCTGCCCAACGTGATGCCGCTGGTGCTGGCGCAGGCCACGCTGATGGTCTCCGCCGCGATCCTCGCCGAGGCGACGCTGGCCTTCCTCGGACTGGGCGATCCGACGGTGGTGTCGTGGGGCGGGCTGCTCCAGGAGGCCCGGGAGGCGGGTGCGGTGAGTTCCGGAGACTGGTGGTACCTGGTGCCGCCCGGCATCGCGATCGCCGCGGTCGCGCTGTCGTTCACGCTGTGCGGGCGTGCGGTGGAGTCGGTGCTCAACCCCCGGCTGGGGGTGGACCGTTGACGCTCCTTGAGGTACGCGGCCTGGAGGTGACCTACCCGGGCGGGGCCGCCGCGGTGCGCGGGGTGGACCTGCGGCTGGCGGCGGGTCTCGGTCGCGCGGGCGAGTCGAGGCGCGGCACATCCACGCCGACGCTCGCGCTGTGCCGACGCGCCGTGGAGTGCGTGCTCAACCCCCGGCTGGGGGTGGACCGTTGACGCTCCTTGAGGTACGCGGCCTGGAGGTGACCTACCCGGGCGGGGCCGCCGCGGTGCGCGGGGTGGACCTGCGGCTGGCGGCGGGTCAGAAGCTCGGTGTCGCGGGCGAGTCGGGGTGCGGCAAGTCCACGCTGGCCCTCGCGCTGCTGCGGCTGCTGCCGGCCGGGACCCGGGTCGGCGGGCAGGTGCTGCTGGACGGCGAGGACGTGCTGACGATGCGGTGGGGACAGGTGCGGGCGGTCCGCTGGGCGGGCGCCTCGATCGTCTTCCAGGGCGCGATGCACTCGCTGAACCCCGTGCACCGCGTCGGCGACCAGATCGCCGAGCCGATCCTGCTGCACCGCAAGGCCACCCCGGCGGCGGCGAAGAAGAAGGCCGGGGAGCTGTTGGAGCACGTGGGCCTGCCGGCGGCGCGGGCGTCGGCGTATCCGCACGAGCTGTCCGGCGGGCAGCGCCAGCGCGTCATGATCGCCATGGCGCTGGCCTGCGCACCCCGGCTGATCATCGCGGACGAGCCGACCACCGCCCTCGACGTGATGATCCAGGCGCAGATCCTGCGGCTGATCGAGCAGCTGGTCGCCGAGCAGGACCTGGGCCTGATCATGATCAGCCATGATCTGGCGGTCCTCTCCGACACCTGCGACCGCCTCGCGGTGATGTACGCGGGCCGGGTGGTCGAGGAGGGCCCGGCCCGGGAGGTCCACGAGGACGCCCGGCACCCGTACGCCAAGGCCCTGTCCGCCGCCTTCCCCCGCATCGGCGACCCGGCCTCCCGGTTCGCCCCGCGCGGCCTGCCCGGCGACCCGCCCGACCCGGCCGCCCTGCCCCCCGGCTGCACCTTCCACCCCCGCTGCCCGGCCGCGCTGGCCTCCTGCGCGGTGGACGACCAGTCGCTGCGGGAGGCGGACACCGATCGCAGTGCGGCCTGCGTGCATGTGCCGGCACCGGTACGGGGACCGGCCGCCGCCGAGGACGCGAGGAGCGGCACATGACCCCGCGCCACCAGGAACCACGGAACCCGAGGCCCTGCCCGCCTGCCTCCCGCGACCACGTACCGACACCGACACCGGCACGCGGACCCGCCGACGCCGCCCAGGACGCCAGGAGGGGCCCATGACGACGACCTCGGTCACGCCACCGACAGGCGGACCGGCGCTGTTGAGCGCGCGAGGGCTGCACGTCACCTATCCCGGACGGCACGGTGGTGCGCCGGCCCGGGCCGTGGACGGCGTCGAACTCGAGGTCCGGGCCGGGGAGATCGTGGCCCTGGTCGGCGAGTCGGGCTGCGGCAAGACGACCCTGGCCCGCGCTCTGCTGGGCCTGGTCCGGCCGACGGAGGGCCGCGTCAGCTTCGGCGGGCAGCCGCTGGAGTACTCCTCCCGGGCCCTGAAGGCGTACCGCAAGCGCGTCCAGCTGGTCCTCCAGGACCCGACCGGATCGCTGAACCCACGGCACACGGTGTACGACGCGGTGGCCGAGGGGCTGCGGATCCACGGGTACGGCGGTGACGAGCGGGCGGCGGTCGCCCAGGCCCTGTCCCGGGCCGGGCTCAGGCCCCCGGAGCGCTTCTTCCTGCGCTACCCGCACGAACTCTCCGGCGGCCAGCGCCAACGGGTCGTCATCGCGGGCGCCCTGGTCCTCGAACCCGAACTCCTCGTCGCCGACGAGCCGGTGGCCTCCCTGGACGCCTCGGTGCGCGGCGAGATCCTGGCCCTCCTCCTGCGACTGCGCACCGACCTGGGCCTGTCCGCGCTGGTGGTGACCCACGACCTGGGCCTGGCATGGAACATCGCCGACCGGGTCGCGGTGATGTACCTGGGCCGGATCGTGGAGACGGGGGACGTGGAGCAGGTCCTGACGGCACCACAACACCCGTACACCCAGGCCCTGTTGTCGGTCCTGCCGGAGGCGCCCGGAGACCCGGTCGTACTCACGGGTGAGCCTCCCGACCCGTCCCGTATCCCCTCCGGCTGCCGCTTCCACGCCCGCTGCCAGGTCCTGGCGAGCGGCGAGGCGGAACGGGCGGGCGTCGCGGGGGCGTGCCGGGGGGAGGATCCTGGGGTTCTGGACGGGGGCGGGGAGGCTCAGGTGGCGTGCCACTGGGCGCGGGCGCGGATCACCGCGTGACCGTGGCCACCAGCTCGGCTTCGAAGCCGTCCGTGTCGGTGAGACAGGCGGCGTAGTGCTGCGGACCGCCCGTGTACGGGTACCGGTCCGCGAACAGCGGGGTCCAGCCGTGCGCCGGGGCCGCCCCGGCAAGGGCGTCGATGTCGGCCCGGCTGCCGGCGTGGAACGCCA